>Ga0190367_1000020_pt1 | contig 133171 bp, 128 predicted proteins | sample 4872181011_MG_FD_171838 | JGI IMG/M metagenome (GOLD analysis project Ga0190367, IMG submission 171838) | Hydrothermal vent microbial mat bacterial communities from Southern Trench, Guaymas Basin, Mexico - 4872-18-10-11_MG | ecosystem: Environmental > Aquatic > Marine > Hydrothermal vents >...
CTCTCAAATCTGTAGTCGCTTCTACTCTTAGGTTTCTTCTCTTTCTGTTAAGTACACTGACTGCAGCTGATTTGACTACTCTCACTCTTTCTTCACTTAGATCCATTAAGGCAGAGAATATTATCCCACAGGTCGTTTACTTGAAAAAGTCTCCTAGAAGACTTAGTGTAAAGTGGCTTCTGGCTCCTATTAGAGTTATTTTAACTACGGTTATTCAGCCTTCCTCTAAATAAAAGAGTGTAGAGTGGCTGGGAGAAAGAGATAAAGTTTTGGCTGCTAACTACTATTTGGTTGAAGTGGGGTTTGATCCAGTTAAGTACGCGGAGGCATTGAAGAAGATAGTGACGCGGGGCGTTGAGCGCAAGTACTATAGAGTTGCTAGAGGAGGTCGATGGTACGGTGGTATTGCTACAGCAGACTGTGTGGGCTGTAATCTCAAGTGTGTTTTTTGCTGGAGCGGCGCTCCTCGAGACTATCCAGAGAAAATAGGCAGGTTCTATACGCCTGAGTATATTTTCATGAAGCTCGATAGGTGTGCTTCTAGGAGAGGATATCGGCAGCTCAGAGTGAGTGGGAATGAGCCTACTATTGGGAGAGAACACTTGATTAGACTGCTTGAGCTTGTAGAGGAGTCGGGAAAGTACTTGTTCATCCTGGAAACTAATGGAATATTGATAGGCTACGATAAGTCTTATGCGAGAGACTTGTCTAGGTTCAGCTGTATTCACGTGAGAGTGTCTATTAAAGGCTGTACTCCTCAAGAGTTCTCTATGCTGACTGGTGCTGAGCCAGAGTTCTTCGAGTATCAGCTCGGGGCGCTTAGGAACCTCTTAGACTATGGAGTAGAGTGCCACCCGGCGGTCATGTTGTCTTTTAGCACGAGGAAGAGCCTAGAATACCTGCTCAACAGGCTCAAAGAAATAGATAAAGTACTTGTCCGGGAGTTCGAGGAAGAGTATGTTTTCGAGTATCCTCACGTCATGGAGAGACTGCGGAGAGCAGGCATATTGCCTAAAGTTAGCTTTAAGCCGAACTCTATACCAGATGAGCTTATTTGATGAAACGCTCTACCCATGCTTTGAGCACAGGCTTAGGCGCAAATCCTATTTTAGCAGATACTGGTTTTCCCTTCCTAAAGATTATTAGTGTCGGAATAGCGGTCACACCGTAGTCCAGGGCTGGTTCTTTGACTTGGTCTACGTTTACTTTAGCGAAGACAGCTTTTCCGCCTAGCTCTTTAGCGACCTCTTTGAATACAGGAGCCATCATGAGACAGGGCGGACACCAAGGTGCCCAGAAATCTACTACTAGTGTTTTCCCCTCGCTCGCTGTTTTTGCTAGTAGTTCTTTAAACTCACTGTAGCTCTTCACTTCTATAACATCCTCTACTGCTTTCACTCTTTTCCCTCCTCCTAGCATTTTCATTAGTTTTCTTAGTTTTATTCTCTCTAATTCAGTATCTTCAGTCACAGCACTAGAAACACTTATACGGTTTTAAGGTTAGCGTTACAGTTCAGATTAGCGAACAGATAGAGGCTTCTGAGGAAAGATAACGCTTTTACATATGTTTCTTCTAGTTCTTTCAGAGCTTCTGGAAGCTCGCTTCTTTTCTCGCAGCATGCTGAGAGACAAACATAGTTGTCTTCGCTCACATCTACTCTTATGTACTTCTTATACGACGCTATCTCTCTCAGAGCTCCCACGAGAAGTACCGTTAGGGGATCTCGGCTGTAAGTAAAGAAAGGCTCTGTTTCGATGTAGTAGCCGTAGTCTTCAATACATATTTCCACAGATAGTCTCTTCTCCTCAACTCTCTTACAGGCTACTAGTGAGTGATATCCATCTATTTCTGCAGTAGCTACAGTATAGTTTAAGTCTCTGAGTATTTTCGTTTCTTCGAAGAAATGTTTCCTCTCTTCATGTACCTTGACTTCTACTTCTGCTCCGTCTTTAATCGAGTAGTAGTGATGTACAGGTGATACACTGAAGCCTAGCGGTATTACTGGAGTATAAGGCTGACTATAGCCGTAAAATACGCAGAGAGCTGAGCCAGGAGCCCAGTAAGTCACATCTCCTCTTGAAACTCTGTGTACAGTCTTTGTCTCAGCAATTGATATGGGAATCGTAAAGTAGATTTCCTCTTTCCACACATTTACTTCAGAAGAGAACTTTTTGCCAGAGAGTTTTCTCCCGAAACCTTCTATTACATCTACGACTAGAGTCCCGTAGTCTTTCACAGCTATGTCTACTAACACTTATCTCATCTCAGCGACTCCTTAAATTTTTTACTTGAGGAGTTCTACTATTTTGATTAAGTCTTGTAAAGGAGAGCGAGAGAAGTCTACTCTTAGGTCTAGTAGCTTGTTGTAGTGTGGAGAGTACTCTGTTTCACCATAGATTAAAAGCGCCGCGCTTCTATCTCCTCTCAAGTCTCCTCCAGCCTTATGTCCCTCCTCTGCGGCTAAGAGAAGTCTGTCGAGCATATTGATCTTCCTGTTTTTGTGCATTGCTTCAGCAGCTACTTCTACGACTTTCCGCTGGACATAGTTGCCGATCACAATAAAGTCTTCTCCAATGTATTCTCCTCTATGAGCAGGTGTCTCAGGGCCTGTGAAGACCGCTTTGTCAAGAGTCATCGTGATTACGGCTACTTGTCTATGCTCAAAATAGCTGTCTTGAGAGAGAGCAGCTCTGAGAGCTACTTCTGCAGGCTTTCCTTCGGCTACTAGTTCGCCTATAATTGGTCCAAGAGCAGGATTTGTGAGAGCCTGTGTGGCGACAGCACAGTAAGGATAGTTTATGTGGGGGACTCTGCTTCCAACAGCTATGCTTCCGGAGACGGAGATTACTCCGAGGAGCCTATTCTTAGGGTCTGCGACTAGGATGCTGTACGTCATGGTTTCTCAGCCTTGGATATGTACTCCAGAATCTCTCTAGCTGCTCTTTCTACGGCTTCTCTTGAGGTAAGTCTTGGTCTCCAGCCTAGGGATTTCGCTTTAGAGATATCTAATAGCATTAGCTTCACGTCTCCTTTCCAGCCTCTGCCGTCTGGTGTCGCTGGCTTAAAGAAGTATTCAACGTCTTTAAGGCCCATAACCTTGACTACTATGTCTGCTATCTCGACTACTCTCACCCAGTCTTCGTTGCCTACATTGAATATCTCATAGTCTTTTATAGTATTCTCGACTTTTCTAAGCAGAAATAACATTGCTTCAACGCAGTCTGATACATGAAGATAACTTTTTCTCTGAGTACCGTCTCCCAGTATTTCTAGTCTATGTGGATCTCTCTTCAGCTTGTGTATGAAGTCCCATATCACTCCGTGAGTAGACCTCCCTCCAACAATGTTAGCTAACCTGAGTATCAGACCCTTTATCCCGTATAGCTTTGAATAAGTCACTATGAAATTCTCACAGGCTAGTTTGCTGGCACCGTACACTGATATCGGCTCTAGAGGATGATAGTCTTCAGGAGTAGGTATTGTCTTAGCGTCTCCGTACACAGTGCTAGAGCTCGTGAAGACAAAAAATGGGACATCGTGGAGCCTAGTTGCTTCCAGTACATTGAATGTAGCTAGAACGTTTTCCTCGAAGTGTATTCGCGGGTTAATTGTAGATACCCGGACTTCAGGGTTAGCGGCTAAGTGGAAGACTACCCTAGCTTCTTTCATGAAGCCCCAGTCCCGGATTTTCTTAAGATCGGCTTTAATTAGCTTGAGTCTAGGTGAATTTAAGTGAGCTTTAAGGTTATTTAGCTTTCCACTGCTAAGATTATCTACCACGATAACTTCGTTACCTTCCTGGATCAGCTTGTCTACTAGCCAGCTTCCTATGAAGCCAGCACCCCCTGTTACGACTACTCGCATAAGCTGATAATATGAAAAACCATTTAAAACTACTGTACTAGAGCTCTACTACAGGAGTCTTGCCAAACTTCCCTAGCTCCACTTCATCTCCCGGAGCTCCATCAGTGTATACTAGTCTTAAGCCGAAGGGTCTTCCTTTAAGGTGCGCTACAGCTAGACAGTCTTTAATATAGTTGAGCACTGCAATGGGATCTACTGAGGAAAGCAGTACTAAATCTACTCCAGCTACACACACTGCAGAAGCTGCGACAAAGTCTCTTCCCCTCAAGACTCCTTTGCGAACAAGCTCCTTTAAGCCGTTATCTTCAGCTAAGGGCAACATAACTTCATTAAACCCGCAGACTCTGAGCTCTTCTGCGGCTTCTTCAATAGCCTTATTCAGCTTCAGAATCTTGTAGAGCGATAAACCGTTCTTGTCTGCCACTAGCTCCACTACGCTCTCCTCCATCCAGGGTGAAATAGATAAGTCTACTCCAGCTACATCAAAGCCTAGAACTGAACCTGCTCTACTCAGAAGCTCGAGGAGACTTAGTCCAGCTCTCCTTATTCTCTCTGCGCTCTTCACTCCTTTTTTCAAGTAGTTTATGTAGAGAAGCGCGCCCATTAGACACGGCTTCTTATCAATAGAAGATGCACAGGGAAAATAGGGCGTGAGCACTGGTCCTCTGACTGCTAATGCTATCTTGCACTGCGTAATATAGTTTCCGCGCCTCCTCAGGTAATCTAGTAAGCTGAAGTATTTTTCTGCGACTTTAGGTATATCCCAGTAATCGAGACTAGAGATATTTATGCTAGCGAAAACTCCGCTGAACTCTGATACAGCTTCAGCTATGTCTAATATTTTGTCTTCAAGAGAAAATGGTATAGCTAGGTAATCGAAATCTGCTTCTCTTCTAAAGTGCTCTGCCTTTTCTACGAGCTCTTCCGAGAACTTTGAAGGAGGAAGAGCAAGCCTAAATGTCCATATATCTGCTCCACGGCACTCCTCTTTAAGCCTCTTTAGGAGATCTATTAAATCTTCAGAAATTTCTGGAAGTGCTACAGTAACTGCTCTGATCTTATACTCACTCACAAATAGTTACTAGCTTGAAAACCTTAATATTTTTATAAATCTTACTTGTGTTTAAAGTGGGCTCTCAAGTACTTCTCTATTTCCTCTAGACCTACCAATATGGCGTCCTTGGTAGCTAGTACTGGAGTCTTATTAGAGCCGAATTCTAGGAGCATCCAGCCGCGGACACTGTTTTCATCTATGTCTATTTTAACGAAGGGTATTCCAGAAGACTCTAGTAAAGCTACAGCTCTTTCACACTCACTATTGTTCTTCTCAACAAATAGGTAGACTTCGTTTTTCTTCATAGTCATCACTCTATGTCTCAGCAAATATCTAATAGATAGTTTCGTTCAGCATTACTGAGTATTATCAAGGTAATCTGACTCTATATACTGTAAGCAAGAGGTAGGCGAAACTAATGGACGTGCCTTCAACTAAAAACTTATTAATTTTATTTCGGTAGCCTTAGTAAGGTGGATTACTTTGATAATATTTGTCACAGCAATAAGTGGTAGTGGGAGACTAGATTATATAAAAAGAGTACAGAAACTCGCGGGAGATAGACTTGAAATAAGGGACATAGGGTCGATGATGTTCGAGAAGTCAAGGCAGCTAGGAATAGAGATCCCTGAGGGAAAAATACTCGATTTAGATCCATTTGCTTTAAACTACCTAAGAGCAGCTATTTTCGAGAAACTGCTTAAAGAGAAAAGAAGCTTTGAGGGCTACGGCGAAGAAGACAGAGACCTCATAATAAGCACACATACTTGTTTCCGGTGGAAAAAACATCTTTTACCGGGCTTCAACTTCTACTACTTAAATCAGCTGAAGCCAGATGTTTATGTAACTATAATCGATAACGTCCACTATATTAAAGCCCGTCTTGAGTCTAATCCTCACTGGCGAGGTAGGCTTACCCTTAAGGATATTTTGATATGGAGAGATGAAGAAGTCTTCATAAGTGAGATGCTAGCGCAGTATCAGCAGAAGCCACACTATATTATTGCACACTCGGATCCTCCAGATGTATTGTACAACATTATATATAATGTCGAGAAGAAGAGGAGAAGAGGGGAAAAACCGGCGATTAAGGCCTATTTGAGCTACCCTATTACCTGCGTTAAGGGTAGAGACGAGTTTATGAGGGAGAAAAATGAGGTTAAGGAGAAGCTTAAGAAATCTGGAATAGTGGTCTTTGATCCTATTAGTGTTGAAGAAATGGATATAGTAGGGGAGGCTGAGGCGGCAGCAAGAGAGGGAAGGGAAGAGATAGTATTTGAGGTAGAGGGAAAAGAGTATAGTGTGCCCGTGAGAGAAGTAGAGGACGCTAAAGAAGACATAATAGATCAAGTTGTAGTAAGAGACTATAAGCTGATAAATCAGTCAGACATAATTATAGTCTACTATCCTGTAGAGTACTTGAGTGCAGGAGTTTTAAGCGAGATAAACTACGGCTTCACACACAATAAAGAAGTCTATGCAATATTTCCTCATAGTGTGAGTCCTTTCCTCAGATACTACACTACAAAAATATTCAGATCTCCAGAAGAGCTGATAGAGTATTTTAGAGAGAGGGAAATGATTTAATGTACTGTGACCTCATCTATTTCTACTTCTAATTCATCATAGAGCTCTACAAGCTTCTTGAGTATATCAGCTTCCTCTAAGTATATCTTAATGTTAGTTAAGCCGTCCTCTATTCTCTGGCAGTAAACTACTAGGACTATTTTTCTGTCTGAAACTACTGCATAAGAAGAGTAGCCTATTTCTATTACCTCGCCTAGCTTGCCTAGAATCTGTGCTATGTCTTGAGGAGCTAGTCCGCTTCTGCCAGTAAGCTCGACTATCATAAGCCGTACACTACAGCATCCCATAAATGCTTTTCCATATTAGTCTTCAATAATAAATATCTCGTGTGGGGAAACTTAATGGGTGATCTGAAGTTAAGTACTTTCCATACTCTCCCCGTAGAGGACAGGAGGAAGCTGTTGAATTTATTGCAGCGCAGATTAGAGCTAAGAGAGCTGCTCTCCTGCAAGCTCCTACAGGCTTCGGGAAAACTGTAGTCGTATTATCTGCTTTAATGCCCTATATGCTCGGCGGCTACAGGGTCCTCTGGGCCGTCAGAACTGGAAACGAGACTGATAGACCGATAGAGGAGCTGAGAGTGATTGTCGAGAAAAATAGGCTTGATGTAAGAGGACTTTCTTTCAGAGGTAAAAGAGATATGTGCCTGCTAGCTAGAGAAATGCTCACTGGTCCTGTGAGCCACGAAGACGCAAGTGTTCTCTGCCGGACTTATAGGAAGAACTGCAAATACTACCGCACTTTAATCAGAAAAGAGCAAGCCGTGTTAGACATGTTCAGTGGACCCATGATGTATACTGAAGTCCTTGAGAAGTGCTCCCGTCTAGGTGTGTGTCCCTATTTTGCTCAATATATTCTTTTGGAGGAAGCAGATATAGTCTCTCTAAGCTACAATTACATCTTCATGGAGGGAATAAGTTGGAGCGTAAAGCGCATAGTTCCCTTTAGTGATTCAATACTAGTTGTAGATGAGGCGCATAATCTCCAGCACTTAAACCTGTACTCAGATAAAATAACATTGAACACTATATCTAACGCCGCGAGAGAGGCTGCGGAAAGAGGTCTTGCAAAGATAGTTGATGTGCTGAAGAAGATGTATTCTAAGGTAGCTGAGTACCGAAAAATCCTTAAAGATGAAGAAGACATGCTCTTCGATCCTGAGGACTTCAGAGAGCTTTTATCTAGATCTCTCTTAGAGCGGATGAGAGCTCATGGTCAGAGGATAAGAGAACAGCAGATAAGGCAGAAGAAACGTCCACACTCGTCTCTCTATCATCTAGCCAATTTCTGGCTGAGTGTTTTCGAGACTCAAGGCACTGACGGCTTCGCGTACATCGCTTCGAGAGACAGAGACAATATTATTCTCGAGCTATGGGATATGAGGTCAAGAGAAATTCTGAGCAATGTGTGGAAGCAGTTCTATAGAGTAGTATTGATGTCAGGTACTTTAGCGCCGATAGATGCATTTGCTGAAACTGTGGGCATTGAAAAGTACTCGGGGAAAATAATAGCATCAGACTATGATCCACGGAAAGTCTTGCCTGTTATTTTGAAAGGAGTAACTACGAGAGGAGAGGAGCTTCCTGAAGAGATGTGTCTGAGGTATATTAGTTTAATATCAGCTCTTGTGGGTAAGCTGAGAGTAAACACTGCTGTCTTTACCGCGAGCTACAGGATTCAGAGAGAGCTGATTAAACATGGTTTGCTTGAAGAGCTTAGGGCTCTGGGAGCAGTAGTGTTTGTCGAGAGAAAGGACATGAAGGGAGATGAGGCGAGAGACGTTCTCACTAAGTTCAAGGAACTTTCCCTGAGTAGAGACTACGGAGTTCTCGTGGGCCCTGCATCTGGGCGCTTTGCTGAAGGAGCAGACTTCCCTGGACGCGAGCTAGAGGCAGTGTTTCTCGTAGGTATACCTTTCGATAGAGTGACTGCTAGGACAAAGAAGTATATAGAGTACTATACTCAGATCTACGGAAGAGATAAGGGGAGGTACTACGCCTACATTGTTCCTGCTCTGCGTAGGGCTTCTCAGGCACTTGGACGAGCCCTTAGATCGTCTGAAGATAGAGCCGTTCTTGTAGCTGGAGACCAGCGGTATTTAAGGTACTTAGACCTTCTACCAGACTACTTCACTAACAGCGTGAAAGTAGTTAAATACACAGACTTCGGCTCCACATTAGAAAAATTCTCACTCATCAAGTAAATTTATCAGCCTATACTCGACTTCCGAATCATGTTCTTCATCACCAGAATCCTTATACGCTGTCACAAGATATTTATTTAATTGAATGGCAACGGAACAGACAACATATGTTTCCCTGAAAACTTCTGTTACTGAAGTGGCTTTAAGAGGACACTCGCTTGAAGTCAATAGTAATGAGTCTATTGTTAGAGGGGTTAGGGTACTCAAAGATGGAGTTTACGGTATAGCTTCGAGCAACACAGAGGACTTCAGAGCCCTCAAAGAAAAAGCGCTTAAAGCAGCTGCTATAGGGAGAACTGCTAGCAGAAGAATAGAAGGGCTAGCTGAGGCGAAGCTTGCTAAAGGGTCTTTTGAGGCGTGCTACGAGGTGAGCGAGGAAGAAGCTGTTGACTACGTGTTATCGCTAGCAGATGTTCTTAGAGACTCTCTTCACCCTATTGAAGCAGTACCTGAAATAGTTTTAGCCACATATACTACTGAGAGGAGTATTATAACTAGTGATGGTGCAGATGCTTTCGAGAAACGTACATCAGTAGAACTCATAGCTTCAGCCACTTACTCAAGTAAATCAGCTAGCCTTATAGTAGGATTTACTGGCGGACTAAAGCATCTTCCCGAGCCTTCTCTTCTGGCGAGAAAAATATCTTCAAGACTAGTAGCTCTCCTCAAAGCGAGACCTCTAGAATTCTTCAAAAGAGGACTAAGGTATAGTGTAGTTCTGAGCTCTGAGTGCGCAGGAGCACTCTTCCATGAAGTAGTAGGACACTTGCTTGAAGCAGATATCATAGTCGAGAGGAAGCTAAGTATTAGACCTGGTATTAAGCTTTTCAAAAGTGATATTACAGTGCTAGATGATCCTCTCATAGCAGAGGGTTATGCCAGCTACTTCTTCGACGATGAAGGAGTACTTGCTTTTAGAAAATCTTTAGTTGAGAACGGTAGAATAGTATCTCTACTACATACACGCTGGACAGCGTACATAATGGGGGCTACTCCTAACGCCAGCGCTAGAGGATTATTTATACAGCCTAAGACTATGCAAAGCAATCTTATGGTGAAGCCTGGAGACTGGAAGACTACAGAACTCATAGAGGAGACTCGAGAGGGATTCTACGTAGAGGGACTTATTAAAGCTGAGCTTAAAGATGGCATAGTTACGATAATTCCTGAAGCATTCTACTATATTCGAAAAGGGGAAATAAAATACCCAGTGAATGCGACTGAACTGAGACTATCTTTGAAAACCCTTGCACGAGAATATGTTGATATTGGGCGTGCTCTCTCTATGAGAATATCGTCTGAAAAAGGATTCCCTATTGCTGAAATAGCTCCACCGATACGCCTGAAAGCCGTAGTAGTTTAACATATATGATGCATTTACAGCATAGCCCTAATCTCTCCTTATACAGGCTTAAATACTCGGACACTATAAAGTTTCCAGCATTATAGTACGTTTATCAGATGAAACCCTTTTCATCACTTAGCAGCAGAGGCCAGGACTCATCACTGAATAGAGTAGTATCCGGGCACTATTTCTGCTTTACTCCTTAATGTTTAAATCAGTACAGATGTTATTCTATTTATGGCTAAGATACTGCTACTCAATGGTAAGTGGAAGTTTAAGTGGTTTAAGCCAGGTGAATACTTAAGAATAAGTCCTAAGCCTTATGAAGAAAGTTACGATGACTATTCTTGGCTGGATTGCAGAGTACCAGGCGATGTTCATACATATCTTCTTGAACATAGGCTTATAGAAGACCCATTTTTGAGAGAAATGCTGAGAAATGTAGGTGGGTTGAAGAAGTTGACTGGTGGTTTAGGAAAGAATTCTATGTTCCCGAAGAGCTGAAGAGCTATAGAGTAGAGCTCGTATTTGAGGGACTAGATACTTTTGCCACGGTATGGCTTAATGGAGAGAAGATAGCTGAGCATGAGGATATGTTTCTGCCTCTCGCCGTAGATGTTACTGATAAGATTAAGTTTGGTGAGAAAAATGTTCTTGTAGTTAAGCTTGCTTCACCTCTTCTCGAAACGCATAAGAGGAATAGAGGAAATGTTCCAGTCAATTTGCTGAGAGCCTGGGCTAGAAAGGCTCAGTATGCTTATGGCTGGGACTGGGCTACGCGGTTGCTTACTGTAGGTATATGGCGTGACGTAAAGCTAGTTTTCATGAATTCAGCTAAGATAAGAAGTACCTATGTTAGAACACTTGAGTTGAGTAAAAAGTCTGCTAAAATACTAGTAGAGATTGAAGTAGAGTCTTTTAAAGAGGGTAAACACGGACTTGTCCTGAAAGCTGAGTGCAGAGACAGCATTATAGAAGACTCTTTTGAAGTAGAGTTAGAGAGAGGGACTAAGGTTATTGAACGAGAGTACTGTGTCGAGAATCCCTACTTGTGGTGGCCTAGAGGGTATGGTGAGCAGAATCTCTATGATCTCGTCGTAGAGCTCTATGTAGGTGAAGAAAAGGTAGACAGGTACTCCACTAGATTCGGCATAAGGACTGTAGAGCTAGTTACTAAGGGACCTGAGACACCTAACGGGAAGGTGTTTTATTTTAAGATAAATGGAGTCAAAGTCTTTGTTAAGGGTGCTAACTGGATTCCTCTAGACTTGCTTATAGGTAGAATAACTTCTGAGAAGTATAAGCGTGCACTCGAGATGATGGCTGAAGCAAATCACAACGCTGTGAGAGTCTGGGGAGGAGGACTAGTAGAACACGATGTATTCTACGATCTCTGCGATGAACTAGGAATAATGGTTTGGCAAGACTTTCCTTACAGTACAGCCTATTATCCGACTCACAGAGAATTTCTTGAGCTAGTTAGAAGAGAGACTGAGAGCATAGTCAAGAGACTGAGAAATCATCCCTCAATCATTCTGTGGTGCGGAAATAACGAGATCGACTGGATGATGTACGAGATGGGAGTAGAGCACAGAGGACACCCTGTGTTCTACAAGGTGATACCAGAGGTACTGAAGAAACTAGATCCTAGCAGACCCTACTGGCCTAGTAGCCCTTGGGGAGGAGAAAACCCGAACTCTATGGAGGAAGGCAATAGGCACAACTGGTATGTGTGGCATAGGTATCAGCCAATAGAAGAGTACGAGGAAGATGAGTCCCGCTTCATAACAGAGTTCGGTTTCCAGTCTATACCCAGTGAAGAGACTTTAAAGAAGTTTCTGAGTCCGGAAAACCTCTGGCCAATAAACGAAATATGGATTTACCACTATCACACGCCGTGGAAAATGTGCTACTACATTAGAGACTTCGGAAAGCCAGTTACTCTTAGAGACTATATTTTACTCTCACAATTAGTTCAAGCCTATGCTCTCAAGACAGCTATAGAACACTTCCGCTCACGCAAATTTGCTTGTGGCGGATGTATGTACTGGAACTTCAATGCGCCTTGGCCAAATATGTGCTGGGAAGTTGTGGACTACTTCTTAGATCCGAAGGCAGCTTACTTCTACGTAAAGAAAGCTTACAGCCCTATTAGCCTAGTCTTTAAGAAGCAAGGTAAGTCTGTAGACCTATACGTAGTAAACGATACGCTCAAAGAAATCTCGGGGGAAATAGTGCTTAGATTAATTAGCTTTTCTGGAGAACTTTGCTATGAAAAGAAAGTAGAGTTCAAAGCTGAAGCAAACTCTTCTCAAAAAGTAGGTTCGCTAGCACTCAAGGAAATGCCGTCAGTGGATATGAGAGATAAAGTTCTCTTAGGACTGCTGTATATAGGCAAAAAGCTAGTGCATGAAAACAGGCTCTTCTTCATAAAACACTCAGAGCTAGTGTTCCCGGACGTAGGAATAGAGATCAATGTAGCGGAAAAGAAAGTGTCTGAGAAAGGAATTCGAGTAGACTTTATTATGAAAGCAGACAAGTACTCTAGGCTTACCTACATTAAGGTGATTGACGTAGACCCCATAAACATCACTTACAGCGATAACTACTTCGACCTATATCCAGGTGAAGAGAAAAGAATACAAGTAATCATTAAGAAAAACCATGGACGCATACTAAAAGTTAAGTATGGGTCGCTAAACTCTCCTGAAAGAGTTCTTAAAGTAGAAGTCTACTAGTAGAGCAAAGACCATGTTATTAAGCACTAAATTTTTCTTTTGCCTCATGTTAGTATTTCTATGAGCGAGATACCGGTTAATGTAATGTCGCGTCGTAGAAGAGAAACTAGAGGTCCTTCAAAGTTCATTAAGTACGGAGCTGCAGCCTTCATACTAGGCATTTTAGCAATAATTCTGCTTGCATTAATGATTGACTATGTTGATCTAGGCTATGCCACTGTAATATATGACCCGCTCTCCCACGAAATAGTGTCTGTCGTCTATGGTCCAGCCTACTTCCTCAAAATGCCCTGGCAGTTCAAAAAAGTCGTGTGGCTTAAAGTAGAAGCAGTAGATATGTTCAAGAATCCTCCTAGAGACTACCCTGCTGTAACAGCTTTAACTAAAGATGGCGCTGAAGTACAAGTAGATATCACAGTGAGATACCAGGTTGTCCAGAGAGACGATGCTATAAAAGAACTTGTCAGGAGATACCCTGACCTAATGTTTGAAGAAAACGCTATAGTCCCCATAGTCCGAGAGGAAGTAAGAAACATTGTCGCAAAGTATACTCTAACAGAGATAATCGAGAAGAGAGAAAAGGTCCGGCTAGAAATAATCAACGCTACTGAACATAGACTAATAAGCGATCCTACACTTAAGGGCTGCATCAAAATAATAGACGTCGCTGTCAGGAATATCGACATTCCTTCTGATGTAAAGAAAGCCATCGAAGAAAAGCTCGCGGCTCAACAGGAGGCGTTGGCAGCAGAGTACCGTAAGAAGAAACTACTTATAGAGGCTAATGCGACTGCTCTAGCTAAGATAATATCCGCTAAGGCTGAGGCAGAGTCAAGAATTATCGCTGCTTTAGCAGAAGCAAACGCTACTTTAATTAGGGCTGAGGCTCAGAAGAAGGCAATTATTCTCATAATCTCAGCTTACAACTCTACAGAATACGCTTTAATTCAACAGTATATTTCAGCACTAGAGAAAGTTGCTGAGAAAGGTGGACTAATAATAATCGTTCCACAGGAGCAAGGAGTCCCAGTGCTCATTACACCTCCTTCTGGGTCTAAAGGATAGCGAGGTAGTTAAATATAGCCTTTAATTCATATCCCTATATGGCGCTCAAGAGAATATTCGAAGCCAGAAGCGTAGCTGTAGTGGGAGCATCAGAGAAAAAGGGCAGCATAGGGAGAGCAGTAATGGAAAATCTTTTATCATCGTTTAAAGGATCGATCTATCCCGTAAACATAAAGTATGATAGAGTCTTCGGGCTGAAGTGCTATAAGTCAGTAAAGAAGATTCCCGGAGAAGTAGACTTAGCGGTTATCGCTATTCCCGCGAAAGCCGTACTGAAAGTACTTAAGGAGTGTGGAGAGAAGGGCATTAGAGGAGCTATAGTGATCAGTGCTGGCTTTAGAGAAACAGGAGAAGAAGGAGCTGCTTTAGAAAAGAAGCTGACTGACATTGCTAAAAAATATGGAGTAAAGGTGATAGGCCCTAACTGTCTAGGAGTATATTCAGCTCACACAGGCCTCGACACAATATTTAATCCTAGTGACAGACAGGCTAAACCTAAGCCCGGAACTATAGCATTTATCAGTCAGAGCGGTGCTCTTGGAGCAGCTCTCCTAGACTGGATAGCTGCAGCAAACCTCGGAATGAGTCACTTCGTGAGCTACGGTAACGCTGCCGATGTCGATGAAACAGAACTAATAGAATTTTTAAGCGAAGATCCTCGCACTAAGGTGATAGCTTGTTACATAGAGGGAGTTAGGAGAGGAAGAGATTTTCTAAAAGCCGTGCGAAAGGCATCTTTAAGAAAACCAGTCATTATTTTGAAGGCAGGGAAAACAACTAAGGGTGCTAGAGCAGTAGCCTCACACACGGGAAGCATGGCTGGCTCATACAAGGTATATGAGGGAGCTCTTAAGCAGTCAGGAGCAATAATAGTAGAGGATTTAGGAGAACTAGTCAGCGCCTCTAAGGCTCTAGCATTACAGCCCCCAGCCAAAAGCCCTAGAATAGGAATAGTAACCAATGGAGGAGGGGCTGGCGTGCTAATGACTGATGAACTCATCTCCAGAGGGCTTGAAATACCTCGCCTAAGTCAAGATACTATAAAGCAGTTAGAGAAAATACTGCCGCCGACAGCCTCTACAGAAAATCCAGTAGACATTCTAGGAGACGCTCCAGCTGAGAGATACCGTGATGCAATCAAAGTAGTCCTCCAGGACCCGCTTATAGACGTGCTTGTGGTAATAACATTAATGCAGTCACCAGCACTAGACCCAGTAAGGCTTAAAGACTATCTCAAAGAAATATCCCGTAGCAAAGCTAAGCCCATAGTGATGGTTGCTCCAGGAGGAGTCTATACAGAAAAACACTCTAAGGAAATAGAAGCAGAGACGGGGATACCTGTATATAAGTCACCTGAAGAAGCAGCTACTGCAGTAAAAGCTCTAGTAGACTACGGCATAGTGAGGTCTCAAGCCCTTAATACTCTTGTTTAGACCACTTTCTATATATTTCAAATATTTATTTCGCTCTTTAGATAACCTTTACATACATATTAGTAGACCTTAAGCAAATTACCGTGGGTTTTCGAAAAGCTTATAAGAGTATTAGCATGAGTAGATGGGGGATGCCTATTGATCGACTACTTAGCCTAAAGTCTTATAGTGCCCTCAAGGTAGAAGAAGTCGTTAGAGAATTCTGGAAGCAAAATAAAATAAAGGAAAAGTGGTTTAAGCCCCCCGAGTCTAAAGAAAAGATTTTTAGAATGCTTGAAGGCCCGCCGACTACTAACGGCTTTATGCACGTAGGCCACATGAGGGGCAGGACCTATAAGGATGTCATTCTGCGATATATGAGACTAAAGGGCTACTGGGTATGGACTCCCGGCGGCTGGGATGAACACGGGCTTCCCGTGGAGTGGGAAGTTGAGAAAAAGCTAGGCTTTAAGACTAAGAAAGACGTAGAGAAGTATGGTTATGAGAACTTCTCTAATAAATGTAATGAGCTAGTAGACTACTACCTCAGGTTCTGGGTAGAGGACTCGAAGAGACTTGCTCTCTGGCTAGACTATGATAGAGCGTATGAGACTAGGAAGCCTTGGTACATAAGCCATGTCTGGGCGTTCCTTAAATACGCTTACGAGAAGGGCTGGCTAGTAGAAGACTACCGTGTAGTGCCTTTCTGTCCTCGCTGTGAAACTTCGCTTTCTGATGCAGAGGTAGCCCAAGGATATGCTATTGTTAAAGATCCATCGATATTCGTCAAGTTCCCTCTAGTAGATGAAGAAAACACGTATGTAGTAATATGGACTACTACGCCTTGGACTCTCATAGATAACGAGGCAGTAGCAGTTAACCCTGAGTTCAAGTATGTTAAAGTCAAGGTAGGTGACGAGTACTGGATAGTTGCACAAGACCTAGTTACAGCGCTTATGGGAGCCTTCGATATCCAGGATTACGAGGTAGTCGAGGAGTTCTATGGAGAAAAGCTAGAAGGATTGAGGTACAAGCATCCTCTCGAAGAGGAGGTTCCATCGCATAAAGAGCACGAAAAACCTAACCACACTATAGTTCTCGCTGACTTCGTTACGTTAGAGCAGGGTACAGGGTGTGTCCACATGGCACCAGCTCATGGACCCGAGGACTTTGAGATAGGTAAGAAGTATGGTTTACTGATATTTAATACTCTTAAGCCAGACGGATACTTCGACGAGAGAGCAGGCAAGTACAATGGATTGTACTTCAAGGAGGCATCAGAGAAAGTACTGGAGGATCTTGAGAAGAAGGGGCTTCTAGTTCTCAGAGGTGAAATAGAGCACGAGTACCCGCTCTGCTGGAGATGTGACACTCCGCTAGTTTATCGAGCAGACAAACAGTGGTTCCTTAAAGTAGAGCCTATTAAGGAGAAGCTTGTAGAAGAGAACTCTAAGGTTAGATGGTATCCGGGATGGGCTCAAAAAAGATTTCACGACTGGCTTGAAAACGCTATAGATTGGTGTGTATCAAGGTCAAGAGTCTGGGGAACTCCTATGCCTATATGGAGATGCAAGTCCTGTAGCTACATATTAGTAGTCGGCAGCATAGAGGAGCTTGAAAAGCTCTCTGGAACTAAGATAACTAATCCGCACAGACCATGGATCGACAGAATCGTATTAAGGTGCCCTAGGTGCGGCGGAGAGATGAGAAGAGAGCCTTATGTACTGGACTGCTGGCTTGACTCTGGACTGGCGTGGATAGCTGGCATAAACGGCTTAGTTAATCAAGAAGAATTTGAAAGAAGATATCCTTACGACTGGATAACAGAAGCTGTTGACCAGACTCGAGGATGGTTCTACACACTCCTCTTCACAAGCGTTATGTGGAAGGGTGTGTCTCCGTACAAGTCTGTTCTCTGCCAAGGACACGTATTAGACAAATATAGGAGAAAAATGTCTAAGTCTAGAGGAAACGTAATATGGGCTAAAGACCTCTTCGCTCACTGGGGTGCAGACATACCTAGGTTCTACGTAGTATACAAGGCTGCTCCATGGGACTCCATAGCCTTCGACGTAGATGAGCTGAGAGAAGTTAGAAGAACATTTACTGTGCTATGGAATTCAATTAAGTTCGCTGACACTTACATGGAGTTAGACAAATTTGATCCAGAGAAACACAGTCTAGATAGACTGGAGCACAGCCTTACTACTGAAGACAAGTGGCTACTTTCTAGAGTGAACTCTGTAGTCAGAGAAGTGAAGGAGGAGCTCAATAAAATGAATCTCCATTTAGCTGCTAGAAAGCTCTCCGAATTCATAGTCGAAGACATTAGCCACAGATACATCAGACTCGTTAGGAGGAGAGTATGGATTGAAGAAGAAGCAGAAGCAAAGTACGCCTGCTACGCAGTTCTATTCTATGCTCTAAAAAGACTCCTCATAGTATCCTCAATATTCATACCACACCTAGCTGAATACCTCTACCAGGCATTTATAAGAAAATATGACAAAAGCGCTGTTGAGAGCGTTCATTTAGAGAAATGGCCTCAAGTAGAGGAAAGGTATATCGACGAAGAACTAGAGGAGATGATGGACTTAGTGTTCAAGATATTCGCCGACGTAGCTGAAGTAAGGCAGAAAGCTGGTATTAAGCTGAGATGGCCTCTAAGAAAAGTAGCTGTAGCTGTCGGAGGTAAGGCTGATGCACTGAAGAAATTCGAGAATATATTGGTACAGCTACTCAATGTGAAGGCCGTAGTGATTACGAGTGAACTTGAAGAGGAATGCAAGAAAGATCCATTTACAGTAGTCTCAGCTCCTTATGGTGAAGTAGCAGTAAATACGAGGATAGACGATGATCTGCTCAAAGAAGCTTATGCGAGAGAACTTGTGCGAAGAATACAGGCTATGAGAGCTGAGTTAGATCTGAGAGTAGAAGAGTTTATTGAAGTTTACTTAGAGACAGACGACGAGAGGCTAGTGGCTGCTATGAAAGATCACGGGGATTATATTAAGGGAGAAGTGAGAGCAGAGAAGCTGGTGCTGGGTAAAGGTACTGAAGCAACTTATAGTAAGGAGTGGGACATAGAGGGCTCTAAAGTAAAGATATATATTGTTAGAAAAAGTTAGCAGAAACCTACTGTTTTAAATACTTTTATTAGATCTTCTCCTCTAACCAGAATAGTCCTCGGACCTATTCTTTCTACATCAGGCTTACCTTCAATTGAGTCGGCATACTTACTTAAAGTATACTCTATTTTGAGTTCAATAGGAGGCTTTACTACAAAGGGTTTGAATTCTTTTTTAAGAGCTCTCTCAACAGCTCTTCGAGAAGCCTCTCTAATGAACTTTCTCGCCTTCTTCGGCGCAATAGTCATGGCAAAGGATCTGCCGAAACCCCACTTGACTACAGCTGTTTCTATGTTTCCTAAAAGGTCTCGAGCTTCTTCACATGCCTTAGCGCATCCAGTTACGAGCCCTACGGGTACTCCATAGTAGCCCGCAATAGATGCCTCAATTCCTATTTCACCTATAGGCTCTCCATTCAAGTAAACGTTCTGAATGCTTTGGCTAGACATAGTATGGTCTAGTACTCCTCGAAGAGTCCCAGCGCGAGAATGATAGCCTAGAAGAAAGACTACTCCGACAGATGAGTCAAGTCCAGCTAGAGCAAAAGGTCTAGGAGCGCCGTGGACGAGCTTTGCTTCCTCGTGTAGTTCCTCTAGGACAATATTAAAGCCGCCGTTATGCCCGTCATTAACTATTATTTCTTTAGCTCCTCCCTCGAGAGCACCCTCAATAGCTGCATTTACTTCTCTCGTAAGAAGTAGTCTCGCCTCCTCGTATAGAGGATTACCCGGGGAAACTTGTTCTTCTAAGACTACTCCCGCCACGCCCTCTAAATCAGTAGTAATATATACTTTCACGCTAATCCTTTGGATTTTCTAAAAATATAACTTTCTGGCATATAGTTAAAGAAGCTATGGGACTTAATTTTACTTAGATACTTAGAGCAACTAGATCTTAGCTATTTTAATTATGTCTTGAAGAAGATGGGGAGGATAGTCTCCCAGTCCTAGAATTTTCACTTTTGATATTGGCCATACTATGTCTGCTTCAAGACATATCTCGTAGTCTATTTTAATAGAAGGTTCTGGTAAGTTGGCCAGTGCTTCTACAGATATTGACTGTTCCGGCTCTAGTACTTTACCTATGTTTACTTCTGTACCGTCAACTGTTATCTTTTCTATTTTAATAAACTCTTCGTGAATATTTTTTAACGTTATTTTTGTTTTTATCTTTCCCTCCTGCTCTCCCAGTACCTCTACTTTTACGTCTATGTGCGGCTGGAAGTTGAATCTCCAGCCCTTTATATTTAAGGCTACTTTAGGATATCCCTCTACAATTTTAGAGCCTTTGTATAGAGCAACTACTTGAACTCTGTAGTCGACATCATATACTGCGATATAGTTGCCCGAATACTCCCTCAGTATTCCTTGATAGAGCTTTTTCTCGCCATCTATATCAGTAACCTCTACAGTGAGCAGCCTACCGATACTATTTTCGAGCAATGGATTATAGCTTACTGAAGCTATGGTGGATTTTGTTATATCCTCTAATGTCTTCTTTATTTCAGGAGAAAATGCCGCTACTACAGATAGACTTCCGCCCAGAGTAGCTGTGAGCTTATCTTTGACGAAAGTCAATGAGTTGTGGATTTTGCGTCCCAGCCGCTTTATGAGAGGGGGATGATACATACTTCTCAGCTCTTTCCACTTTTCTCTAAGCTCTCGAGGCGAGAGAAGCTTCTTAAATACTATTATAGCGTAAAGATTCTTTATGTCAGAGGGGAATATTTTCTTAGATATTAGAGAGGGAGGAGCCCACGGATTCCACTTCACTTGATCTAGAGTAAAGTCTTCGGGAATCAATTTAAGCTTCTTGAATTCTTCGAGAAGCTCTTTGGCTTCTTCTAAGAACTTTTTGTCCTTAGTTTCTCTATAGTTTTCTATGAGAAATGCTAGAAGCGATACGGGGTTTTCTATCCTGTTGCTTGGAAAATACACCTCAAAGCTTCCTCCGCTTCTAGGCGGTGCCACTATTTTGCCGTAGTATGCTTCATTTCCTAGGAAAACAAATGCTTTTTTACCTACAATTGTTTTCAGTACTCTGTCTCTGGTCAAAATATCTGCTATAGCATATAGTATTGATAGAATGAGTCCTATAACTACTAAGTAGAGCATCATTTGCATATACTGCTCTATGATAGTTATGGTAGACTCTACTTCTATCATCACTAGGTTTTAGGAAACTATTCTTTAAAACTCTTTTTACTTTATCTTAGAAAATAGAAATAACTGTACTCCATAATTATTTCGTGGAATTAGTTGTGAAATACAAGGTATGGTTTGAGTCCAGGAAAGGAGACTTCATACTAGGTCCTGGGGGAGTAAGGCTTTTAGAAGCTGTAGATAGACTCGGCAGCGTTAGAAAAGCCTCTATTGAATGTGGCTGGTCTTATAAAAAGGCTCTAGACTACATAAATTCTCTTGAAGAAAACCTAGGCTTCAAAGCCACTATCAGAAAAAGAGGGGGAAAGGGAGGAGGAGGAACTATTTTGACAGAAGAAGCTAAGAAACTTGTGCTTAAGTATAAAACTATTTACACGAAAATTAAAGAAATAATTGAAGAATATGACTGCTAAACAATAAATTACCATTAAAAAACTACTTCAGAAATAGTTAAATACTAAGAAAAATAGATAGACACGTGAAACTATCTGAGAGGCTTGAGGAGATTATGCGTGAGGCTCGTGAGCTTAGGCGGAAAAGGGCTGACTGGGACTTCATAAATAAGCAGCCAGAACCAATTAAAAGCGCACTAATATATCTTATTGAAGAAGGCGACCTCTACGTAGCCTCACGAATAGCAGGAGTAACAGTAGATGAAATGAATCAGCTTCGAATAAAAGCCAAGATACCCATAGTCGTCTAAAATGATAGCTATAGCTGATACATGTTTCTTAATAACCTGGAGCAAGTATAGTAAAGCCAATATTTTACATAGTCTTTTCGACATAGTCTACGTACCTGAGCCCGTGTTAGTAGAAACTAAAAGCCCTGAGACAAGATCTTTCGTATCGAGAATTCTGCTACGTAATGGTAGATTATATACACCTACGCCTGAGACATATAGGGAGGCTGAAGAACTAATAATTTCAGTCGATAGGTTAGGAATAGGAGTGCACATAGAGATGCCTGAGGCGCTATGCTTAGTTTTCGCTAAGAAAAGATTAGCTGTAGTTTTATCAGAAAATCTCGGAGCCTATGCTGTTCCTCACCTGATAGATAACTTTAGCGAAGTAAAGGTTTGGAGAAGTATTGAAGTAATATATGAAGCCGCTAGGAGAGAAGTACTTAAGGTTTACGACGAGAAGTCCTTTATTGAAGAAATAAAGATTTTTGAAAGAGAGACAGGTCATTTAATTAGGAGAAAAGAGGTAGTTAAGTATGCAGAAAAACTATTTCCTCGAAGAACTTGAGGAGATTATGCGTGAGGCTCGTGAGCTTAGGCGGAAAAGGGCTGACTGGGACTTCATAAATAAGCAGCCAGAACCAATTAAAAGCGCACTAATATACTACATAGAAACAGGCGACTACAGGATAGCTGCTAAGCTTGCTGGAATGGATCTGAGTGATTTCTTAGATTTAGCCTACAAGGCTAAGATACCCACGGTAAGTTAGGTGGCTCATAGGCTCAGGTTTTCATCATAGCTCAGAACCCCACCGTCTCTTCATTACCATGTAATTATCTGCTCAACTAGATAAAAATCTTGTCTAAGCACGCTTCGTCCTCGCTTACCTGAAATGTTTTCTGAGAGTTTTCATTAAGAGATAAAGTAATGCTGTTAGCGTCAGCGCTATCATAACGTATAGTGGAAGGTAGTTTATGAAAGGAGGAGTTAAACTAGGGTTCTGTACTAGGAGAACAAGGGCGCTATAGAACTTCTCGCTTATAGAATTTAATTGAGTTAAGCGTACTGGATTATATCTAGAAAACCACTCATCGCTACTTGCCCTGTATAACTCAACTATTATGGACACTACCTCAGACTTTGTTGAATAAGTGTAGTAGTATGCTAGTCCTGCTACTCCTCCCTGTACTAGTTCATATCCTAGTTTATCTGCAAATACCCATGCTAGTCTCTGAGCTACTTTATCTTTCTCTCTACTAACAGCTGGTGGAACTATTACCCACTCTGCACCAGAGTGTAAGTCAATATGATATATTATCTTAAGCCTTCTAACGAAGTCTCTAAAAGCCCTTGTTTCAGGCTCAGAGAAAGGATAAGGTCCCCTGTACTTAGATGAACGTATATCCGTGCTCCCTCCCTTCTTCCACCCAGACTCGAAGTTCCTATTTAAGTCTACTAAACGAGCATTTTTCCTCACATAAGGTATTTGGCCTAGGCCTCTTGGAGATACTTTCCCGCTCTCTAGGCCGTCGGGATTTAATGGAAGAACAAAAATTACCTTTATCTTGTTTCTTGCAAGACTCCTTAAACACTCTTTATCAAGTAGTAGCTTTTTAAGCGTGTAGAGAGACACTCTTATGCCAACTACTTCTGTACCGTGAATACCCGCTGACACTAGTATAACTTCACTGGCATTAGGATAACCTACTTCTACAGCCCATATATCCCTATCTAAAACACTCCTGCCTATAGAATATACTCTTATTATGCTATATGTTTTATTTATTTCTTTTAAAATTTTTGTTAAAGTAAACCAATCTATATAAATATTATTATACTTTAAGTAAATCCACTCTAAGTTATGCTCGGCTAACTCGACGTAGAAGCTCCTATTTCCTACAAGTATATGTCCTTTAAGGAGTATGCCAGAAGCTCTGTCATATATTCTCCAACATTCACCTGATCTTAGAAAAATGCTTTCAATAAACATTTGGCTGAAATTCACATAAAGTATTTTCTCTACTGTCCACGTTCTTCCATTATACTCTACTTTATCTCCTATCTTGAGATATTTCTTGGTGAAGAAGGGTATCTGTCTCCAGATAAAATTTTTCTCTAGAGAATTGTTTACTAGAAAGCAGTATCCGTAATACTTGTAGTGGCTAGCATCTGTTTCGACACTAATATTGACTATATACATTGGTACACTAGCGTATTTCGGAGGACAGAGGCTCGTAAAGACAATAATTGCTTCTCCCCTGTACACTAGTTTGTATCCCGGACGAAAATCAGCCATAGGCTCTGAGTACGCTATGAAAGCAGGGATAAGGAGAATTATGAGCAAGAAAAACGCTTTTCTCATATCGCTAAACTCTTAGACTTCTCACTAATATATACTTGTTTTCTCAAGCAAAGAGAGTGGAGAGTAAAATACTCTTCAGGGCATGCTTACTCGTATATACTTTACTTCTGCTTTATTTCTGTGAGCTGGATAAAATACCCTCTTAGAATAATAGACTCTATTCTCGTGGATAGAAGAGAATATGAGCACGGAACATTTGATCCTAGGAAGAGTATTGAGTGGAAGAAATCGCTCGGCTTTAATGCCGAGCACTTTTCTCTGCCAGTTAAAGGACCTGTTGATGAGGCAGAAAAGCAACTTAAAGAGTTTCTTAAATTGCTTCCGGAGTACTTAGCCGTAGCACGTGAAGAAAACTTCAGAGTATTCATATATATTAATGTACACTGGCACGACGTCTCTGCTTTAAATAAACATCCCGACTGGTATCAAGTAGATTACGAGGGGAAAGTCATAGACAATGTCTACGGCAGAGGACTAATGCCTTGCGTAAATACTCCCTGGAGACAGGAGTCTATTAAACTAATAAAGAAGATAGCTGAGTATAAGCCCGACGGGATTTTCCTAGATGGGCCTGTTTTCCATAGAAAGGGATGTTACTGCAAGTACTGTAGGAGACTTTTCGAGGAGAAGTACGAGCCTCCAATGCCTAGGAAAGGAGATTTAGATAATCCCCGTCATCTTCTTTTAGTAGAGTTTCAGCAGGACTCTATGGCTAGCTACATGAGAGATGCCTATAATGCTGTAAAGGAAGTAGATGAAAGTATTGCCATATATTTGAATGGTGAGACACTGCGCCCTAACTGGGCTACTGGCCGTGAAAACAGGAAGCTAGTAAAGTACCAGGACCTAGTAGGAGCTGAAGGAGGCTTCGAGTACTTTGAGTTAATCCAGACACCGATATTTAAGCCGGGAATGACCGCCAAACTTCTTGAGGCACAGGCGCCGGAGAAACCTAGAGTAATATTTAATGCCGCTAAACATAGTCCATGGAATAAAGAACCCACTACGCCTGAGGAAATACTGCTCAGATGTCTTGAGACTATAGCTAATGGTGCCTTCTACTGGGTTGGAGTCACTTACAGAGACCTGGAGATGGAGGAGACTCTAAAGGAAGTAAATAAGTGGGTTAAGGAAAACGAGGACGCGTTCTTCGGTACTCGAGATGCATCTAGAGTCGGTCTTTACTGGTCTCAGCTCACAGCAAATCTCTATGGGGGAGAAGTCCCTGTAAGCGACTTTACTGGGCAGACAATAAGATTTGTCAGAGACTACATGAAAAGCTTTGTAGGTGCATACGAAGTACTCATGCGTTCACACATACCATTTAAAGTGGTATGCGACTATAATCAATTAAGAGACCTAGACTTAGTAGTCTTACCTAATGTAGCTCACCTGACTGACGAAGAATCAGAGGCCTTAAGAAGATTCGTTGAGAAAGGAGGACTTCTCATAGCCTCCTTCGAAACATCTCTCTACGATATAGGCAAGAGACTAAAAGACTTCAAGATAGCTGATCTCCTCGGAATAAAGTACTTAGGCATAGAGGACTACGGGTACTATGAAAACTACTTCACTTATCGCGCAGAGTGGTATCCCTGCTACACTTATGTAATTAAAACAGAGCTCACTACAGCTGAGGCTCTAGGAGTCTTATCAGAAAACACTAGAGGCTACTACCAACCATTAAAGCTCACAGAGTATCCTTCAATTACAATAAATAAGTACCGCAGAGGACAAGCACTGTACTTCTGTGGAAACTTCTTCCAGACTTACACTACTTTCAAGTTTGCGAAATACCTAAAAGTCTTCAATACACTATTAGATAAACTTGAGTTTAAGAAGCAAATACTATTAGAGAACGCTCCCTCGAGTCTAGAAGTAACCCTTAGGAAGAAAAACAATAAGCTCTACATTCATTTAATAAACTTCACGTCTGATTTAAAGCGTCCAATAGAATACATCGCTCCTCTAAGAAATATAGAAATAACTCTACCCCATGTCAGAGCGAGAAATGCTCGAAGATTAATAGACAGTAGCGGCATTAAAATAGATGTAGATGATTATACCATCATTAGACTAGAGGAAATACGTGCCTATGAAGTGATAGAAGTAGAACTCTAAGTTAAGTTTTCTTTACCTTAGGCTCCTTAATGAAAAATAACACACAGAGAACATCTAGCAGAGCAATAATGCCAGATACCTCAAAGGACACTAAAGGACTAAAGGAGTAAATCACTCCAGCTAATAGATTACTTGCAGACATACTAAATGTTCTCGAAAGAGCATCTACTGCACTTAAGCGTCCTCTAAGATCTTTTTCAACAAGGTCTGCCAATAAAGCTCTTCTTACAGAAAATACTAGGCTATGACTAATAGAGGAAAGTATGGTTGCTGAAAGAACACTGTAGGGTGAGGGATGTACCAGCACTAAATTCATAGATAATCTAGTAGTACCGTCAATTAGTAGAAGAAGTTTACGTGGAAATTTGTCTAGTATAAAGAAGGTAGTTAGGCTAAGGATAAGAGACACTACATTTGATATACTTATGAAGATCCCCCATTCGCTTCCAGTAAGACCGACAACTTCTGTGGCATATAGGGGTCCGTAAAGTCTGAACGCCATTGCTGAAGGTATTGTAAAGAAAGCAGTAGTCTCTATGAGAATAAGCGCAACTCGTGGCGACTCCTTAAGACCTTTAATGTAATCTCTCCACACCTCTAATAAAACTGTACTCAGCTCCGGCTTCTCGGAGACGCTGTGAGTTTCCTTAAGCATAAACATTCTTAGTCCAGCAGCTAAGCATCCTGTAGCACCGGAAATTATGTAGCATAGCCTAAGACCGTTTAAGCCCATAGTGTCTAGTAGGTAGCCTCCCACTGGAGGGAAGAATAGTCCAGGTAAAATTGTAGCAGATCCAGCTAACAATAGCCCTCCTGCACGCTTTTCCGGGGGAAGACTATCTAGTAGTATAGCTGATAAAGCAGGTATATACATCCTAAAGCAGGCTTCAGCGATGCTTACAGCTAATACTACCTCCCAGCTAGGAGCAAAAGCGTAGAAAAACCTCATAGCCACTATCCCCCAAGTCAAATAAACTACTATCTTTTTCCTTCCATAGGCATCTGCTATATAGCCTCCGAGCAATGTCAGAAAAGAGGAAATAAGGTTACTCCAGAACCCTATTAAAGCAATATCAAGGTACTCTCCTCCAAGCATCCTCACGTACAAAGGGAAGTAGGGTGCTGTAAGCGACATACCAACTCCGAAGAGAATCCAGCTTAAAGTTATGACTCCAACATTCCCCTTAAGGACTTCTCTCCAAGAAATGCTCACACCTTCCTTATGAGAAAATTGGTAATAAGCTTTGTTTAACTAGCTTCTACGACAGCAGTAAGACCTGACTCCTTATACTCCCTCCACACCTCTCTAATACCAAAGCTCAGCGAAATAGTTCCTGTTAAAACTGCTTCGTAGACTACAGTTATTGTCCTAGTAATAAGCGTCCCTGCTACAGCAACATCTCTACTCACTCCGAGCAACATAAATGTAGAGACCATAGCTGTATCCAATATACCAGCATTAACAGGTATTCCGACCGGAATATTATCTATGACACCGTAAATAGGATACGCTAGAGAAAGCACCCAAAAGCTAACAGGAGATCTTAAAGCTCTAAAGACACAGTATGGAACAAGTATTCCTGCAGTCCATTGCACTAAAAGAAGACCAAAGCCAACAAGAACTAAAAACTTACATCTCTTAATTTCCCTTAATGATTTCTTGAATTTCACAATACCCTCATCAATGCTAGTAGCGTACTTCTCAGCTTTAAGCCTCTTAAGAAGGCCTTTAAGAGGCTTACTCGACCTGCTGAGAACAAAGTCAAGTGCCTCCTCTTTAAAGAAAATAAAGAAAAGAAAAGCCGCAAAGCCTCCTGAAAGACCCGCTGTTATAACCATTTCCCGGAAAACATCTCTTGAAATAGCCATGCGCTCGATAGTTAAGAAAACAGCGCCAAAAGTTATGAAAAAGACAAAAGCAACTGCACTAAGCAATCTATGGACTAGAACTGTTGCGAGACTCTTGCTGTACTCAAACCTATACTTCTTATTGAGATAAATAATCCTTATGACCTCGCCTGTAACAAAAGCCGCTGGAATAATCATGTCTCCGAGCCAGCCCATTATAACAGCTAAAAGCGCGTCCTTCACCTTAATTTCTCTCAAAACAATCTTCACTAAGACATACCAAGCCAGACCATAAAAGATAATAAAATTAGTATCAAAAAAGAGAGCTATAAGGAGAAAACGCTGATCTATACCGATTATAAGCCTGTAAACATCACCAAAGTTTACGTTAATCACTAGGAGAAACACTAGGTACACTATTATTCCAGCCAAAAGAGCTACTATGACATGCCTTCGATTAACTTCTCGCATTCACTACTATAAAATAACTCCAGTAAATAAACTTTAACAAAAAAATCTCAAAATAAAATAGAAAAAATTATGTCTTATAACATTATATTTGATAAAAAATTTACAGTTATCATTTTTAATATAATTTCTTCTATATAAAGTAGTATATTATCATAATTAATTTAACTATATTTAATATTAAAATACTCGCGAGCATTTAACACTAAATCAGTGAAACATACTTCTATCTACTAACTATCCAAAGATATATAAAATTTACGAAAATAACAATACTATATAGAAACTAACGAGTATATGATTCGGTTTCAATAGAGTTAACTAGATATCTTTAGGTGAGCCCGGTGGTGCTCACTAATATTCTCCAGAGTTTCAGCAATTGTCGAAACTCCTGTTTTAGATTTATTTTGTCTGATACCTTTTTCTCACTTTCTATTTTAGTTTCACCGAATGCCTAAGACTTTAGCTGAGGACCTTGACGTACTCTTAGCAGTATTCGATGGAAAGCTAAATAGTAGAATAGTCGAGAAACTGAGAACTATAAGAGGTAAGCTCGTTACCTTGTGGTACAAAGGGCTAGTAAAATCTAATCACTCAGTGATGGAATTTGTTTTAGCTAGCTATTTTTTATTAAGAGGTTTTAATATTGAAGTAGAGAAATCACTTGAAAATAATCTTGTTTGCGATATTTATGCTGAAAAAGACGGCTTAAGCTATATAGTTGAAATAGAGACAGGATTTGTTCCTCCATCAAATGCTATAGATCCTGTTAACTATAGGAGAGCTAGGGAAATAAGTAAGATAGCTAGATACAGTAAGTACTCCGATCTCTTTGCTTTAGCAACTCCCCCCTATCATATCTTGCAGATACCTGAAGAATTGGTAGTATCTCCGGGAAAAAGAGATTTAGAAAAACTTCTTGAGATGAAGCAGCTTTTAGATCAATACTATAAGTCTCCACCAATTTCTGTGAGAGACCTCTTGGAAGCAAAAGTAGATTATGTGTACATAGTCGATGTAGACCACTTAAAAATAATAGAAATAAAAGCAGAAGATTATGTAAAAAATATCTGTAAGAAATCGATACTCTCTACACGAGTCTATAAACTCGTAGACATTAGATAATCTTTCCTAAAACACGATATACTTACGTAAGAATCTAGCTCTATAAAGAAGTTTAAGTAGAAGTAGGGGGCGCGGTTTCAGCCCCATATACTCCACTTGGCTCCTGACTGCAGCGGATACTTGCCGGCCTCTCTCCCCGAAGGGAGAGGGGCGCGGCGTTGTATCCGTTGCAGTAGGGGCCTCGTGGAGTATATTGGGGCGTACTGCCGCGCCCGGCTATTATATTCCTTTCTAGAAATATAAACCTTTCTATGGTTATTTTCAGATATTATCTATGTGTTAGTTTAAGTAAATATTTTTATTTTATGATTAGTTATTTTTGGTATAAATATTTCTTGTTTTAGTTAAAAGGATAACTGTTTGTTTGCCGCTTATTTGATGTAGTATGTGTAGTTTCATCCTTACGTATGTAAAGTGTAGTTGCTCTAGTGCTAACCTCTCTCAGTTGAGTACTCAGGTCTTTGAGAGGAAGGTGTTGGGAATATTATTGCTATGCTTGCTAGAGTGGTTAATATAGAAATAACTCCCAGAAATATTGTGGCTATTTCTGCTTCTATAAGTCCTATAACTGCTAATGACATTAATATGAGGAAGTAAAATATTATAGTGTAGCAGGGTGTAGCTGTCTCTTTCTTAAATATTACTGATAGTAGTAAAAGAAGCCCTGCTCCTGAGCCTACTCCACATACTAGGCTAGTAGTGATATTTGCTTTTAACGCATAATTTACTCCTATAATAACATTTGGTATAAGTTGGGCTAGTCCAGTAAGTGTTGCAACTTCCTTTTTCTCTATTATATTCATTCTCTCTATTTTTAAGAGAAATAATTGTATCAAAATTATTGGTAAAATCAAGACTAGCATTGCTGATAGGCGTTTGAAGAGAGTTATAGTTCCTGCTTCAAAATCACTATCGAAGTGTGAGAGCCCTGTATATTCAAGTAATATTACCTTTGCTTTCTTAAACATCAAAGCAATATCATTATCTCCTAGAATACTTGTCTCTATGGTAGTTTCTCCCCTCTTTCTAAAGCCTAGACTTAAGACATTATCTAAGTCTACGTCCTTGTTTGTTATCAAGTATATTCTGACATACGCGCTACCTGTGTAGGCGTTTGATACTCTTAGGGGATAGCATGCTTTACTGCTTTTGAAAACGTATTTTATTGGCTCTACCATGAATCTATAGTGTTTCACTTCAACTATATCTACACTGGCGTACTGGTATCCTTCAGCTAAATACTTACTAAATATTTCTTTAAATACCTCTAGTTTTGAAGGCGATGGAGGATCTACTCCGTATTTTTTAGCATAGTACTTAACAAAATTTACTAACTCTCCACTGTTATTGAATTTAACAAGAGCTAGTTGATGTACTCCTATTTTCTTTTCATAAATTACCTCTACTTCACCTTTACTTAAACTCCTCTTACCTAAGGGAAAGCCGTACCCCCAAGGAGTCTTGTAAAATAGCTTATCTAGGCTCCAGAAAATGGTCATTGTTGATCTTTTAGCCTCAGGTACTGTTTTAAAAGGTAACAGTTCTACTAAGTACAGTTTATTCAAAGTGGGTGATATTTCAACTTTAATGATAGTGCTTAAGATTAGTACTTCATGTGTTCCGTTCCACGCTATGATTGCTAACTGTACGTTGTCTTCGAGGGGTATTACAGGTATAGGGATTGACATTCTATCGCACATGGCTAGAGTGGTGCTCGATAGTACTATTGCTATTATTAATAGTAGATTTTTCCTCATGTTTTTATCATTAATTTATAAATATTTATAGATAACATTGTTCCAATCTGTAGAACAGAGCTGTTTATTTTAGTGTGTGCTGTATAGCAATTGATTGTGGCTGGAGATGATGAGCCCGCAACGAGCGGAAAAGTGAAGAGTACCAAACCATCTGACTCGGATACTAAGTTTTATTTTACTTAGTGGTGCAGAAATGTTAGAGATAATGAGTAAAGTAAAAGTAGCTGTAGTGGGATGTGGCTTTATAGCGAATGCTGCACACCTACCTTCGCTGAAGAGAATAGAGAATGTTGAAATCGCTGCTGTCGTGGATATTATAGAGGAGAGAGCCCGTAAGGCTGCAGAGGAATTCAAGGCAGATAAGTGGTTTACGGATTACACTAAAGTGCTTGACATGAAAGACATAGATGTAATCGATGTATGTACTCCAACGTATACTCACTGTGAAATAACTGTCGCTTCTCTGAAGGCAGGTAAGCATGTAGTATGTGAAAAGCCTATTTCGCTGAAGCTTAGGGAAGCCAATGAGATGATAGAGACCGCGAAGAAGGAGAATATGAGGTTTATGGTTGCTCACTGTCTGAGGTTTTGGCCAGAATATGTTAGAGTAAAGAGGCTTGTTGAAGAAGGAGCTATTGGTGAGCCGCGGATAGCTAGAGCCTACAGACAGTCTGGCTTTCCGATGTGGGCTCCCTGGCACAAGAAAATCGAGTATGGCGGCGGAGTATTTATTGACATGAGTATTCACGACGTGGACTTCCTGAGATGGGTTCTAGGAGAAGTTTATGAAGTTTACGCTCAGGGAGGGGTCTTGCTGCATAAAGACTCTACTGCACCCGACTATGTTCACGCACTCTTAAGATTCAAGTCTGGTGCAATAGCTTACGTTGAAGGCAGCTGGATTATGCCGGAAGGATTTCCCTTTACAACTTACCTAGAAATAGCTGGCACGAAAGGACTTTTGACAGTAGATAACCAGTATACAGCTTCGCTTAAAGTGTTTAAGAAGAATACTTGCTCTACTTATACTCCTCAAAGCGAAGACGCCTACTATCTTGAGCTGAAACACTTCATTGACTGCGTCGTAGAGGACAAGGAGCCGCTAGTTACGGGTGAAGATGCTAGAAAAACTTTGGAAGTAGTTTTAGCAGCAGTTAAGTCTATTCGAGAGAATAAACCCGTTAAGCTTCCTTTAGGTGAAGAGGTGATACTATGAGAAAGTATAGGTTTGCTATTCTCTCGTTTGCTCACATTCACGCCTGGAGCTATGCTAGAGTACTAAAAGAGCTACCGAACACCGAGCTCGTAGCAATATATGACGACAGCCCTGAGAGACTTATTAAGGCAGGAGATGCTTTTAAAATAGACGTAGACAAGCGGTACAGTGATTACTTTAAGCTGCTTGAAAAGGAGGATATTGATGCTGTTATAGTAGCCTCAGAAAACGCTAAGCATAGAGACTTAGTGATAGCGGCTGCTGAGCATGGTAAACACGTTATCTGTGAAAAGCCCATCGCAACTACCTTGAAAGACGCCGATGAGATGGTCCAGGCAGCTAAGAAACACAGAGTGAAGTTCCAGACAGCATTTGTCATGAGATATCATGAAGCAACAGTAGAAGTTAAGAAGCTTCTTGAGAGAGGAGAGATAGGCGATATTCTTGTCATTACGACAACTAATCACGGTATGTATCCTGGATTATGGTTTGCTGACCCTAAGCTGGCGGGCGGCGGAGCTGTGATGGATCATACTGTACACACAGCTGATCTCATGAGATGGTATACTGAAGACGAAGTCAACACAGTGTACGCTAGAATAGGAGTGAATATAAGACCTCACTTACCTACGGAAGATAACGCGCTAATACTCTTGAGGTTCAGAAAAGGAGTCTTAGGAAGCATTGACTGTAGCTGGAGTAGACCGGACAACTGGCCTATATGGGGCGACGTCTACTTGGGTATTATTGGAACTGAAGGCTACATCCTAGTAGATGCTTTTCGTTCCTGCATAACTCTCGCTTCAGAAAATAAAACTCTCAAGTGGATATACCACGGACCTGACTGTGATAAAGAAATGATAAGAGACTTCGTGAAGTGTATTGAAGAAGATAGAGAGCCTAGAGCTAGCGGATGGGATGGTAGACAAGCGCTTGAAATAGCCTTAGCAGCATACGAGTCACATAAGAGAGGAGAAGTAATCGAACTGCCTCTTGCCTAATATTATGTATAGTTTAACTAGTTAAACTATATATAGCTTTTTTAACATCTTTAACTTACGCCTATTTAATTCCGTGGAGAAAACGAGCTGTTAATACCCTATTTAAGTAAAATTTAACTAATAGTGGTATAGTTTAACTTGTGGAGGATAGTTTAAGACGTGTAATTAAAATAGGGAACTCTTACTACGTCTCACTTCCTAAGCACTGGGTCAAAGGGCACAGCCTTAAGGAAGGCTCTTTAGTAACTCTTTTCACTAGAGATGACGGAGTAGTTGAGATTTCACCACTGCCTAAAGAAAAGAAAATAGCGAGGAAAATAGTCCTTAAGTGCGGGAAAAACTTAGGAAGGAGAATAGTTTCCGCGTACCTATATGGATATGATATAATAGAGATCTTAATGGAGTCATGTGAGCCCGATATAGTTGCTAAAGAGATTAAGCGTCTGCTTACAGTTCTTACCGGACTTGAGATAGTTGAGGAGGACTTAAATAAAATAACTCTTCAGTGCTTAATTAGAGATGACTATAGTGTGACTCAGCTGATAAAGCTGATGGATAAGCTCTCGCGCGGAATGTACTTAGATGCTATAAGAGCTCTCATTCGAAAAGATAAGAAAATAGCTGAATCAGTAATAGAGAGAGATAATAGAGTAGATAGGCTCTATTTTCTGACTGTAAGAATGATTAGGACTAATCTCCTACAGGGAGCTCACGTTAGTCGTGACAGAATTTTTCTTGTAGATTTAAGGCTGCTTGCAAGAGATTTAGAGGAAATAGCTGATGTTTCAGAAATAATAGCTAAAAACTCGATAGAGTTCATTGAAAAGAATATTTTCAGTGATATATGTCTTGAGCTAGAGAAATCTGTTGAAACGCTTTCTAGTATCCAAGAGGATATAGTTGATGCTATACTTAAAAGAAAGCCTTTGAAAAATACTTTAAGTAAAATGATATACAGGGTGGAGGAAGAGCTAGAGGATATTCTTGAAAAGTGTGCTACTAAGAAGCACTTAGAGTATATGAAAGTAGTATCTTTAGTGAGAATGCTGTGTAGCAAAATAGTAGATATAGAAGACCTTCTCCCTGTTATCTAAATATAGCTTTAACCTATAGTACTAAAATAGAGAAATAAATAATGTGTAAATAAAATAGGCAGAACTAGCTAAAAGTAAGGCTTCACCTACGTTTATATGCTTTGAAAATTCCTCTTACTAGCACTATAGCTGAAAGCAGTAGGAAGAACTCTTTTGCATTTACCTCAGATAGTATTAACGACGCAAAATCACTATAGCCTAAAGCTAAAGCTAATGCAACTGTATACGACTTTATTAGCTCTTTCTCCTTATAGTAATTTTTCGAGACACCTCTTCCTGTTAGTGAAAGTAAGGCGGCTAGTATCGATACAGCAAATAGTGCTGAAATAGTTTTTAAGGGCTCTTGGGCATACAGAATAACTATTGTTAGAGAAAATGCGGCGAGAGTTGCTATAAATAGCACTAACCAAGCCTTTATTCTAATTAGCGCTGCTATTATACTACTACTATCTGACTCCTCACTCATAGTCACCTATCGCCACAGCCTCTTTCTGGAGAAGTATAAATAATTTTCTACTGGTAGTTAAAAGTATTAGATGGTGTCATGACAATATTTTAAGAGCTCTTCGAGCTAGCTCTGTTGCTTTCAGTGCCTTTTCACAGGACTCAAGTTCGAGTAATGGAGATCTATTTTTTGAAAAATAAGCGCTTGAACTTTCGGAGAAATATAAGTGACGGATAGCTTTCTCTAGTAGAGTATAGGCGTCTAAGGACTGCTTTGTCTTCGCGAGGCTTTCAAGTGTCCGTATACTTTCTCTAGCTTCACTCCAGAGAATTTCTAATCTCCATAGGGGGTTAGGGCTACCTATGGTGACTTCTTCTGATGCAGGAGTTTCTCTGATATAGTCTGAGATAAGAGTGATGTCTGCTTCTACATGTTTCAGGAGAACACTAAGTAGTGCTAGCTTTTTATCTACTTCACCTACTGAGAACAAGTCTTCTTCACTTAGATGGATCACTGTTATTCGTGGCGGAGGAGGAAGCTCTTCTAGAAGAAATAAGTGGTTTAAGTCGTCCCATTTAGTGCAGGTAAAAACACCTGTTATCCGCGTATTATGCACCCCTAAAATTTCTACTGGAAGGTGAGGCACTGTTTCTCCGAATTCGTGTATGCATGCTGTAGGGTTTAGTAAAATCCATGAAAACCCTAGCTCACTTAGCACTAGGGGGAGGAGAGGGTCAAAGAAGGACTCAGGGGGATAAAATCCAGGAGAGACATCTCCGAAGACCTCCGCTAATATTTCTTGAGACCTTTTAATCTGGTCTTTTACTTCATTTAACGGCAGTTTAGCTAAAATAGGGTAGCTATAGCTGCAATTACATACTTCCAAGTCCCCTCTTCTTAAACCATCTTTTATTACTTTTATGAGCTCCTTATCACGACTGGCTATTTCTGCTGTAGCTCCGCTAATGAATATACTAGCCTTAAAGCCGTAGTCGTATACTTTTCTAAGGAATATCTTGAGTTTTTCTAGGACCTCGTCTACTTCCCTGTAGATAAATCCTTTGTAGTGAATATTGAAGACTGCTGATAGAGCTACTTTTATTACCACAATTTAAGAAGATTCAAAGATTTATAAAACTGATTTCTAACCTTCTATTCAAGCAACTTCGTCAATAGTGCTGGAAGTACTTCGTCTCTAGCTCTCCTTAACCTCGCTTCAATAGTGTTATTGAAATATTCCCTTCCCTCCTGATCTCTGGCAACAATTCCTCCTATAGCGTCTATAGTATTGTTATCTACTATTAATTTAACTCTTCTTGAATATTTCTCGGAAAGCACCTGCTCTGCTTTAGGTAGTACTTCTTTTAGTAAATCAAGGTCTCTAGCAGCTGCAGCTATTAAAAGAACTTCACTCTGCATGTTTAAAGCTGCTTCAATAACGAGCTTCAGAAGACACTGCTTGTATTTCTCAGGGTTTTTCTCAATTATTTCATTTACTTGGCTATTTAATTCATTTAGTATACTGCTTAAAAGTTGCTGTTTTTTCATCAAGTATTCTCGACGTATCTTTAGTTTCTTGAGCGCTATTTTATCCGAGACTTCTGCTCTGACTTGTCTTCTTATTTTTTCTATTTTTTCTCTAAGAACTTCATTTACTCTTCTTTCCGCGTCTTTTAATATTTTTTCAGCTTCTCTTGAAGCTTCTTCAAGTATTCTCTGAGCCTCCTTCTCAGCTGCTTCTTTTACTTCTTTTATTAATGCTTCAAGTATTTCTCTTTCCTCAGTCATAATTCCTCACCTGAAGGAAGCACATATTCTAGTAGGGCATTGATGATCTCTCTCTTTCTTTTAGTCAGAGTGTTGTGTATTTTATCGAAGCTTGCTTTGAGTTCGGATTCAAGCATTTCTATCTCCCTCTCTATTTTCTTTAGTTCTTCTTCTCTGACCGCGTCTTCGTTTATCTCAGTTTTCTTCTCTACGATTTCCCTAGCCTTTCTCTTAGCATCTTCTATGATTTGCTGAGCCTTTCTCTTAGCCTGCTCTATTATGAGCTCTGCTTTTCTTCCTTCCTCTATAAGCGTAGTCAGGAGATTTACTTCACCCATCTCAGTTTCACCCCCACAGCCTTAGATAATACTGCATAGAGGTCTTTAAGCCTACTCGTTTCCTTAGCCTCCGGACCTGGGATTATGATGAATATTGGAGGATTCTTCATACCTGATGCTATTACACTGATCTTCGGTTTAAGGCTATTGTAAAGATCTTCTTCGATGATGACGACATTAGCACTAAATATTTTCTCACATACCTTTAATGAAGTTTCTTCATCTAAGCTCTTAACCGTACAAGTATCAATGCCTAATGACTTCAGAGACTCTATTGTGCTACTCTTACCTACTGCAATAATGCCCAAATTCGCCCCCCTTCTACTCATCACCTCTTAAATTTAAATTTTAACTAAAGATGGAGACTATTCGGATTGGCTTGTTCACTAATTCGGTATTGTCCTGTCCATAAGCTAGAGGCAGTGAACCTACGGAACTTTAACTAGAACAATCCGACAAGTAGCTAAAGTTTATAAGGTCTTATCATTACTTTCTAGTGATCTTGATGACAGCTATTAGACCTGAAGAAATGGTACGATTCAGAATTATAGTACCTTCGGAACATAAGGATAAGCTACTCAGTGCTCTAATTAATGTAGGCGCTGTGCACTTAGATCCTCATGCATATAGGTTAGAGCTAACTATTCCAGAGCTCTTTCAGAACATACTGGAGAAAAAAGTACGAGCAGAGGAAATAAACCTTGAAGAAGCTCTTAAAGAAGCACAGAAATATTTGCCTAAAGATGACCCTCTTATAGTAGAGTTAGCTAGACTTAGTAAAGAATATATAAATAAATTATTTCTCAAAAAAGTTATTGAGGTTTTAAATACCTTAAATATAGATCCCATAGTATTCAGAGATAAGGAAAGAGCTGTAGTGCATAAACTTTATGTCGGGAAACTCTATGAAACTAAAGAGGATTTGTTCAAATCTCTTAGAGCAATTATTAATCTCGTGAAAATAGAGGATAAAACATTATTAATGATAACCTTTAAGAGAAGTCTATTCAGCGAAATAGACAATAAGATTAAAGAAATAGGATTTAAAGAGTATGAGTTGCCTGAATATTGCTACACAACCTCTGATAGAGCACTTGAATATATTGAAAGAGAATTAGCTAGAATAAAGAATAGAGCATTTGATATATTAATAGAAATAGCTCATTTGATTAAGAGTTCTATTGAATTAGAGTATGCTACACGGCTAGAAATTCTTGAAAAGGCTTACACCGTATGCACCAAAATTAGTGGCGAAATTGATAACGCTTTTAAGATTCTAAGGAAAACTCTTTCGCTGGAACTAGCTCTCAGGCTCATTTCTACTAAAGACTTTAGTATACTTAAAAACATAGGATTTTCTGAGCATGTCCTAGAGAAAGCTTTAGATGTTATTGAAAAAGGGCTAGTCTCTCTAGGAGAAGAGGAGAAAAAGATAATTTTAAGTCAGCTCATTGGTGATACTAGGCTTCTTAAAGAAAAGGAATTAAAAAGGCTTAAGGATAAATACAATGTACTAAAGGTGTTATCAGTAAGTATGATTATAGAGAAAGAAATTTCCAGAAAACTTCCCAATGTTGCTGAGATTTTAGGACGAAAAGATCTTTTAGATAGACTTCAGAAAATCAAGTCGAGTGAGTTAACTGCTAGAAGCATCTCTCTAAGGGAGGGATTAATAGAGCTTAGTAATCTCACAGAGGAAGCTGAGCTTTATCTTAATAAACTATCTGAAATTAGCTCACTAGTAGAGAAGATAGGTGATGCAACTAGTCCGCTAGAGATAAGCGCTACTATTAAAAGAATAATAGAGTACCTTGAATCTTTCTCGGCCACATCTGAAAAATTAGTTTCGTTAGAGCCATTTTTGAGAGCACGTATAGAGGCGGAAAATCTCATAGGAGAACTTAGAATATTCAGGCAGCGAGGAGTAATATATGCGACTGGGTGGATACCTAAGAAATACTCTAAGTTACTTGAAAACACGGTAAGGAGTGAAGTTCCTCGCCTGCTTTACTTCAAGGTAAGAGAACCCTCTCGGGAAGAAAAGCCTCCAGTAAGCCTTAAACATAAAGGACTACTAAAATACTTCTCTTCGCTCACGCTTGCACGCGGAATACCAGACTACTGGGAAATAGACCCTACAGTATTCTTCACAGTACTCTTTACGATAATGTACGGACTCATGTTCGGGGACATAGGGCTAGGCGCGGTTATAGCGGTCTTCGGGGCGTATCTCTACATAACACAGAGAGAATTTCTCGGAATGAACAAAAATCAAGTAAAGATTCTGGGAGCGCTGATGACTGGCTGCGGTTTTTCAGCAGTAGTATTCGGAGTACTTTATGGTATAGCTTTTCTAAAAGAAGTATGGCACCCAATATTCCTCAGCCCTATTCACGACTTAGAAGAAATAATGGCTGTAGCCCTCATCTTTGGAGCAATCCAGCTACTGCTAGCTATGTCTCTGAGCGTAGCTAATAAAATAATTTCTCATGACTATATAGGAGCCTTCCTGGGAGGCACAGGTCTCGCAGGAATAATATACTACTTGGCTGGAATATACATAGCATACAGTATTGTGGAACACGGATTTAATCTCTCAGTAGCTCTAAGTCCCCCAGTACTTCCAGCTACTGTAGTAGCAGTAATTTCAATAATTCTTGTATTCATATCAGGAGTACTAAAGAGAAAGATAGAGGGCGAGGAGGAGGGGATAATACATGGATTCATAGAGCTCATGGAGATGATAATAGCTTATCCAGCAAATTCACTATCATACATAAGGCTAGCAGCATTCGCTATAGCACACGAAATATTCGGAGTCTTAGCAGAGACCATGGGACACATGACGAACCCCATAGTAAGCCTCTTCTTCACGAATATTATAGTCCTAGGAATCGAAGGATTCGCTGTAAGTATACAGGCTTTAAGACTAGTCTACTACGAATTTTCCATGAAGTTCTTCAAGGGAGAAGGAATGCTCTACCAGCCTCTTGCTACAAGAAAAGTACTTTCATCTTAGACTTAGACATATTTCCTTAAGTGAATATATTTATGTAACCTTTATGCCTGAAGTGATTTCGAATATAGTCTTAAAGTATTTTGACTTGATATACATGCTCGCAAAGCAATATTTATAAGTAGAAGAGATTAGTCTTCTGCGTGATTAATATGAAGATATCGGAGAGAACTGCCGTAAGACTGCTAATAATTATAAACTTAGTTGCAGCCTTGACTGTAGTCTCTCTTCACGTATATGCAGTTAACCAGGCATGTAGGAAAAGTATTCCTAAGGCTACTAAATCTCTCACTGCTCCCTCTGAAGCTTTTCCGTTTATCACTGCCGCAATTTCAGTATGCGTAAGCTGTTTAGCTGCAGGTATGGCTTTATCTGCAGTAGCTAAAGCAGGATTTGCCGCAGCGGCAGAGAGGCCGGAATTGAAAACGTATATAATGATTTTAGGAGGCTTAGCTGAAGGTATAGCTATCTATGGTCTGCTAATAGCAGTAATGATACTGGGGAAAATCTAAGTTAAGGAGGATAAATTAAAGAAGAAAGTATCACCTGCGGAGACAGCTTGAGCTCTCTTCCAATAATAATTTTTTCAAGGTTCCTGCGCTCATTCCTGCAAAGTAGCATATAATAGTAGACGTATACTGCTGTAATTGCGTTAAATAGTGCTTTATGCTTCGCTCTTTTAATGAGATTAGATTCTGCTAGTAATAATATTTCTGATATTTTATTTAATTTTAAATTATTAATTATTTTATTATAATCTAGCTTTAACTTAGTGGCTAAGCTTTCTAGAGATATTGTTAAAGCTCTTTCTTTGGGATAAAGGCTCTTTAATATGCTTAATATTTCTCTATTCCTTAGGTTTTCTTTCCCTATTACTAATGTCCAGTAAAGTAGCTTTATTAAAGACTCGTAATTTATTAGCTCAAGTATCTCTTTTCGGCTATCTCTACTTACTTTCAAGGAATTTTTTAAAAGAATATAATATAGAGAGTCTAGGGCCAATAACGGCAGCTGAGGATTCTTTTTTGCAAGCTTCCTTAATGGAAGCTTAAGAGGAGTCTTCTCAAGTAATTTTTCTAGCTCATATAGTGTAGCGGCCCTTTTAAGAATAGTGAGAGAGATGAAATGAGAATATGGGTAAAGATATCCTTTCTTCTCCCTACTTCCGTAAATACTTCTTATTTTAGCTTTTATGTTCTCTATTTCTAGTTCTTCGAGGAACATTTTAAAGAAATTTGATGTCTCAGTAAGTGTCTTTGATAGGAACTCTATACGTTGAATATATTTCTGAGTTATTTTGTCTAATATTTCGTGAAGAGTGTAATGTTCTTCAGGAGCCTCTAAGTAGCCGAAATGAGCTAAGCTAGCTCTGCTGTAAACCAGATCTTCATAGTTCTTCTTTGTTAGTAAGCGTGATTTAAGACCATGAGTCCTTACAACTAAATAGTCTTTTATAGTATCACCTCGCTATGTTCTTAAGCCTAACAAATTCTTCTAGCATTTCTTCTTCAATTTTCTCTCCAATATACCTTATTGTTTCCTCTAGTTTAGGTATGAAGTTTTCTTCAAGACTGTTTACTACCCTATTTATATAGCTCAGTTGCGCGCATAGTTTCTCTACAGCTATTTCTATGTTAGTTACCTCTATTAGTTCTTCAATTACCTGCCAAGCGTTTTCAAGCAGTGTTCTGTATTCAGGATCTTTTACGAGAGAGTAGTCTGGTTTCCTAAGAATCTTTATCTGAGGCACAGATACTCCCTCAATACTTATGGCTAATACCTCCAGCACTGGAGGTCTCACTAAGGATACTATCGAAAAAAATTCTACTTCACCCCTTTTCAAGCGCAGTAAACTTAAATCTTCTAATGCCTTTATGTACTTTTCCTCAATTTTTGGCCTCTCTTTAAGTCTATCTATTAGTGTGAAAATTTCTTTTACTAACTGGTCTCTCCTCATCTCTAGTACGCTTTTCCCTCTTTTTGCTAACTCAAGTTGACGACGTAGCTTTAGTAGTGTTCCTCTAGACGCTGGTAAATATCTTAATGAAGTAAGGCCCATGTTTTATCCTCTACGTCCTAGATGATACTTTGATATGATATGTCTCGGTATCCTAATAAGCTCTTCCTCAGGTAAGAGCGCTAGTATCTCCCATGCTATCTTTAAGGTTTCTTCAATACTTCTGTTTTCGTAGACACCTTGTTTGACGTACTTGTTTTCGAATTCATCTGCAAACTTAAGGAATCTTCTCATTCTTGGGCTTAAGCCTACTTCTCCAACTATTCTCGCTAAGTCTCTTGCCTTTATTCCTCTCGAGTAGAAGTCGTATAGCTGTTCTGCGACATACTTGTGGTCTTCTCTAGTTTTACCAGGTCCTATTCCAGCCTTCATGAGTCTGCTTAAACTTGGTAAAACGTTTATTGGTGGATATATTCCGCGTGCATGAAGCTCTTGGCTAAGTATTATCTGTCCTTCGGTGATATAGCCTGTTAAGTCAGGTATAGGATGTCTAAGGTCTCCGCCTGGCATTGTGAGTATGGGAAGTAGCGTTATGCTGCCTTTCTTACCTTTAATTATTCCCGCTCTCTCGTATATTGTGGCTAGATCAGAGTACATGTATCCTGGATACCCCATACGTCCTGGAATTTCGCCTCTGGCAGCGCTCATTTCTCGAAGAGCTTCACAGTAGTTGGTCATGTCGGTGAGTATAACTAGTACGTGCATTTCTAAGTCAAACGCAAGATACTCTGCGACTGTTAATGCTATTCTAGGGGTCATTAGTCTCTCTACGGCCGGGTCTTCAGCTAGGTTGAGTATAACTACTGATCTCTCGATGGCTCCAGACCTAGTGAACTCTTTTATGAAGTACTCTGCTTCAGCGCTTCGCAGACCAATTCCTGCGAAGACTACTGCGAACTCTTCTTCTTTTCCTCTTACAGTTGCTTGTCGAGCTATCTGAGCCGCTAACATGTTGTGAGGTAGACCTGAAATACTGAAGATAGGTAGCTTCTGTCCTCTTACAAGGCTTAGGCTGCCGTCTATGGCAGAAATACCTGTCTGTATGAAGTCGTGTGGATACTCTCTAGCTACGGGATTTATAGGTTCTCCTATGATTTCCCTTCTCTCCCCAAACGTTATAGGAGGAAGCCCGTCTATGGGCTCGAATCTTCCATTAAACATTCGTCCGAGAACTTCCTCAGAGACTGTTATCTTGAAGGTTGTTCCGGTGAAATATACGAGGCAATCTATAGTCAATCCTGCTCTATCTCCAAGTATCTGTACCACTACCTCTTCTTGGCTAGTCTCAAGAACTCTTCCTACTCTCTCTTTTTCATCTACACCTATTATTCTAACCTCCTCATCGTAACCTACTTCTCCTACATTTTCTACATACATTAGAGAACCCTTTATTTCTCGCACACCCTTAAGCCACTTACCCTGGTGTTCTTTAATTAAATCATAAATCTTACTCACTCAGACACCCCTACTCAAAGCCTCTTGAGGAATATTATATTTTTTAGCTATATTACTAAGAGCCTCCATAACTCTTTTATATAGCTCCTTTACAGCCTCAAGATCTCTTTCATCCTCCTTCACTCTCATCATTTCGAAGACCACGGGCATTTCCGCTATCTCGTCTATGGGGACTCTGCGCTTAATGAGCATATAGGCCTTATCGTAAAAGTCCATCATCATTTTCAGCAAGAGGTACTGCTTAAGCGGAGGACATCTGACATCTACACCTTCCATAGCTGTCTGCAGGAGGAAACCTTCCTTTATTATTTCAGCCGTAAGCAGTATAAGCCGCTGATCATCGGGTAGCGCTCCCTCCCCCACTATCGAAGCTATGGCCTCTATCTCCGATGCCACTGTGAGCAAGTTTAAGGCTCGGCGCCTATATCGCGCGAAGTCTTCTGACACTTCCTTGGACCACCACTCCTCGACTATTTCCGCGTACTGACTGAAGCTCTTGAGCCAGTCTACGGCAGGAAAATGTCTTCTGTAGGCAAGGTCTGTTGAAAGAGCCCACATTGCTCCAACAAACCTCAGCGTATGTATTGTGACAGGCTCGTTGAAATCTCCTCCAGGTGGAGAAACAGCTCCCATAATAGTCAAGGACCCTGTTCTCTTCGGTCTTCCTAAGCACTCTACTCGTCCCGCTCGCTCATAGAACTCAGCTATTCTATCAGGTAAGTATGCTGGAAAACCTCTTTCAACAGGCATTTCACCGAGCCTTCCCGAGATCTCTCGAAGAGCTTCGGCCCATCTTGATGTAGAGTCAGCTATTAGGGCCACGTCATAACCCTGGTCTCTGTAATATTCAGCCATAGTGACTCCCATGTAAATTGAAGCTTCTCTAGCTGATACAGGCATGTTAGATGTATTGGCTATCATTATGCTCTTTTCAATTAATGGGCGCTTAGTCCTATGATCTATTAGCCTAGGAAACTCTGTGAGTAATTCACACATTTCATTTCCTCGTTCACCGCATCCGATGTAGACAACTATGTCAGCATCACTATACATGCTCACTTTATGTAAAGTGACTGTTTTTCCTGTGCCGAATCCGCCTGGGATACACGCTGCTCCTCCTTTAGCTATCGGGAAGAATGTATCTAGGACTCTCTGACCTGTAATTAATGGTACTATTAGTGGGAGTCTCTTTTTGAACGGTCTTGGTACTCTTACGGGCCATTCATGGTACATCTTTACTTCAATCTCCTCGCTGTCACTCTTGATAATGGCTACAGGCTCTTCTATAGTGAATTCTCCCTCCTCAATTTTTACTACCTCTCCGCGCACTCCCGGCGGTACCATTACCTTGTGTTCAATGAGAGGAGTCTCTTTGACTGAGCCTATGATATCTCCTCCCTCTACCTTCTTTCCCTTAGAAACTACAGGCTTAAAGTACCACTTCTTATCTCTCGGAAGCGCATTTACTTTTATTCCTCTCTTAATAAAGCTTCCAGCCCTCTTGAGTATCTCCTCTAAGGGTCTCTGGACTCCGTCGAAAATAGTGCTCATTAATCCGGGTCCCAGCTCTGCTACTAGCAGTTTACCTGTAGCATATACGGGTTCTCCAGGCTTTATTCCACTTGTAGACTCGTAGACTTGTACTGTGAAGTATCCTTCAGAAATCCTGACGACTTCACCAATAAGCCTTTCCTTACCAACATCAACTACTTCTCCCAGCTTAATGTCGGGAATACCTTCAGCAACAACTACAGGCCCGCTAACCTTCCTTATGACACCTCGGCGCTCAACACTCATTTAAGTCCACCTTACCCCATTTTCTAGAAAAACACCACTTAATAAACAATACCTTTCAATAGGACTAAGATAAGTTGTCTAAAACTCACCTTATCGAAAACACTAAATTTAATTACTAATCTCTGTTTCTCTTCTCAATGAAACTACTATACGTAGTATTAGACGGAGCGGCTGACAGGCTCGTGGATAAGCCTACATCATATGAAGTAGCTAAAAAACCCTCGCTCGACTCTCTTGCCAGGAAATCAAAAGGAGGAATGGTTTTCACTATAGCTAGAGGAATAGCTCCAGAAAGCGACTCAGCAGTACTCTCTATCCTAGGCTACGATCCTCATAAGCAGTATACGGGGAGAGGTCCTATAGAGGCTCTGGGAGCAGGCATAAGAATTAGAGAGGAATACGAAGTAGCTTTTAGAGCTAACTTCGCTACAGTCGATGACAGCGGTAAAAAAATTATCGACAGAAGATGTGGACGATCTTTGACATCAGAGGAAGCAAAAGAACTAGCTAAGTCAGTAAGGTACATTGACCTAGGGAAGTACGACGCTTACGCTAAAGTCGTAGCCACAGTGGGACATAGAGCAGTCGTTGTTATAGGGAGCGATAAGTACAAGCTCTCTGGAAATGTGAGCAATACTGACCCTGCGTATAGGAAAGAAGGTCCTATTTCTATCGCGGTTAAGAGCTACGAACCGATAGTTGCTCCCTGTACTCCACTAAACGACAGTCTTGAAGCTAAGAGGACAGCTGAGCTAGCGAATATCTTCACGCAGAAAGTGTTCGAAGCCCTTAAAGATCATAGAGTAAACTTAAAGAGAAAGAAGAAAGGTCTTCTCCCTGCAAATATAATACTGCTCCGCGACGCTGGAAACAGGCTACCTAGAATACCTCCGATCTCTGAGCTTTACTCAGGGAAAAAGTTCTCTGCTATAGCTGAAATGCCTGTAGAGAAAGGCATAGCGAGACTAACTCAAATGAGTGTAGCTGAAGTAGAACTCTTGCCAGATAAGAGAAGAGAGTATAGCGTTATACTAGATAAGGCTTTAACCTTACTAAAGGAAAGTGATGTAGTATACGTACATCTTAAGGGCCCAGATGAACCAGGGCATGACGGAAAGCTAGAGAAAAAAGTGAAGTCTATAGAGCTCATAGATGAGTATTTCATTAAACCTCTCTTAAAAAGAGTTGACTTAAATAAGACCGCAATTTTAGTTACATCAGATCACGCTACTCCCTATAGTGTAAAAGCACACACAGATGATCCAGTACCATTTCTAGTATACTCTCCTGATATACTTCCCGATGGATTATCTAAGTTTTCGGAAAAAGAATGCTTCTGCAAAGGAAGCTTAGGACTACTTGACCACGGCTGGATGCTACTTAAGAAAGTATTTCAGGTAATTGAGAAATAAAACTGATTATTAGCAAAAGTATACTCTAAATATACCTTAAGTATATCTATACTAAACTTCTTTTTCACACTACTTTTAAAATAAGAATTTATACTCCCTCAGTTAAACCAGCTTCATGTCATCTAGCAACTTAAAGGGCGAGCACTGCACACCGTAGTAGCAGTAATGTTGAGCTGGGCTTTTGAAGCATTTGACTTCATGTTGTTCTCCGTGCTAGCAATACCGATAATGACTACGCTTAATATTGATAGAATAGCCTTTGGACTAGCTATCTCAGCAGGACTAATAGGAACCGTTATAGGAGGTATAGGATCCGGCATAACCGCCGATAAGTTCGGTAGAGTAAAGGTGCTAATGGCATCGCTACTCATCCGCGGTGCGGCGACTATAGGGATAGCTCTCTCAAGAACTTTCTATGAACTACTATTGTTTCGCTTCATCGTAGGGCCGGGAGAGTGCTCTCCCAGTCGCTGCAGTCTCAGCGTACATAGCATCCATGTTAATATGGCTACTTCCCGAAACCAAGAGAATCGAGCTTCAGTAAGTGCTTTACAGTACTTACTAGACTTATGGACAAAAAAATCAATAACAGTTTACTACTACCAAACTCTCCTTAAATTTTCTTGATAGGATGAACCGTTAATTATTAGTATACTTGCTACTTCTTACGATGGAGGTAGGCTATGGAGGATGGTCTAATCATACTGATCTCCCTAGCTTTAACATTTGTATTGTTAGCCGTAACCTACTTTGCCGCAGGTAAGCTGGCTCCAAGAAATCCTAAGGAAGGTGATAAGAGAAAAATTTTTGCCTGCGGAGAAAGAGAAATGTTTACTTTAGATAACTTCTCTATAACTTACTTTAAGTATATTCTCGCATTCGCTATATTTGATTCCGTACCAGTAATCACGGGTCTGGCCCTAATTCTACTTAAAAACTCTCCTCTCTTTTACTCAGTACTCTCTCTTTACCTAATTATAGTGCTTATCGCATGTTTGATTATACTGAGGTGAAGACATGTCAATATACCGATTAGCCCTCTGGTCCCGAATGAAATCTCCCTGGATTTATCACATAAACACGGGTAGCTGTAATGCCTGCGACATAGAAATACTAGCCGCACTGACTCCGCGGTTCGATGTAGAGAGATTCGGAATAAAGCTTGTAGGCTCTCCACGACACGCAGATGTTCTTTTAGTAACAGGTCCTGTGACAGAGCAGATGGCTGAGAGAGTGAAGAGAATATATGAGCAAGTCCCGCAGCCTAAATTTGTGATAGCCGTAGGGACATGTGCGTGCAGCGGAGGAGTCTTTAGAGGCGGCTACACTATTAAAGGAGGTGTAGACACAGTAATTCCTGTAGATGTTTATGTACCGGGGTGCCCTCCGCGCCCTGAAGCAATTATAAAAGGCGTTGTCTTACTCCTTCAGAAGCTTAAGGGTGAAGCTAAATGAGTGAAGATAATTTCCTTGAAAAACTACAGAACTGCCTAAAAGACTACCTAGTAGACGCTAAAAAGAAAAGAGATAGACTATATATAGTTGAAGTTAAAGCCGAAGCTGTAGATAAGGTAGTTAAAGCTCTTAAAGAATCTTTTGGAGATATACATGTGACAACAATCTCGGCTGTCGACTACATTGAGTACCTTGAAGTGTTTTATGACTTGTGGTTACATGGTCCTAAAGTAGCGCTAGTGCTTAAAGCTAAAGTGAATCCAGATAGACCTGAACTCCCTTCAATAGTCGGAGTCATTCCAGGAGCCCTCTTCAACGAATGTGAAGTATATGACTTATTTGGGATAATATTTAAGGGAAATAATCATCTGAAAAAATCATTTATTTTGCCCGAACACTTCCCGAAAGATTACTTCCCCTTAAGGAAGAAGAGGTGATAATATGTCATATGCCGTAGACCTACTCTTCGGTCCCCAGCATCCAGCTCTACACGAGCCTGAAAGATTCAGGTTCAAAGTAGACGGCGAGATAATAGTTGATGTTGACGTCAAGATAGGTTTCATCCACAGAGGTATAGAGAAACTCGCCGAGTCTAAAAACTTCATTCAGAACATATACCTTACTGAAAGAATCTGTGGAATATGTAATGTCGCTCATACCCTATGCTACGTACAGGCAGTAGAAGATATGGCTGGAATAGAAGTGCCTGAAAGAGCCAAGTATCTGAGAGTCATAGTACATGAACTAAACCGTATTCATAGCCACCTCCTAATACTCGGAGTAGCAGCCGAGCTCCTCGGGTGGGAAACTGAATTCATGTACCTCTGGAGAGACCGAGAGGCAATAATGGACATAATAGAAGATGTCTCAGGAAATAGAGTGACCTCAGCATTCAATACGATTGGAGGAGTTAGACGCGACATAAATAATACGCAGAAAGAGAGAATGTTAAAGGTTTTAGATAAGGTAGAAAAGGATACAAGGTTTCACAAGAAAGTGCTCGAGGAAGATCCTCTTTATAGAGAAAGAATGGTTAATATGGGTGTATTAAAAACCAGAGATGCTATCGAGAGGTGTGCTGTCGGACCTACAGCCCGTGGATCTAATGTAGACTACGATGTAAGGGCGCACGACCCCTATGCGGCATACGATGAAATCCCCTTCAACGTGATTAGGTACAAGGAGTGTGATTCATGGGCTAGAATGATGGTTAGAGTAGACGAGACACTTGAATCAATAAACATCATAAGGTATGCTCTAAAGCACCTGCCCGGAGGAGAGATAAGAGTAAAGGTTCCTCCACGACTGCCTGCCGGGGAGGGGTTAAGTAGAGTTGAAGCTCCTCGAGGAGAGCTTATCCACCATGTTTTCTGTCAAGGTGACGTTAAGCCGTACAGACTTAAAGTGAGGACACCTACTTTCGCTAATATATTAGCGATAGCCCCTACTTTCATAGGACACACTATAGCTGATGTACCAGCTATACTAGTGTCGATAGATCCGTGCTTCGCTTGTACTGATAGACTGACGTTTGTTGATGTTTCCTCTGGAAAAGTTATGAAACTCTCCTTAGGTGAAATAAAGAGAATGTATTGGAGTAGGTGAGAGAATGGATTTATTTAAATTAGTAGAAGTCGTAGTTTTCCCTGGACTGATATACCTAGTCGTACTGGCGATATTCTTTGAGTGGTACAAGAGAAAATTAGTAGCTAGAATGCAGAGTAGGCTTGGCCCTACTTATACAGGTTTTCGAGGTATTTTGCAACCCTTGGCAGACTTCTTAAAGCTCCTATTCAAGGAGGATATTGAGGTAACGACAGGTGACCAAAAAATGCTCACCTTAGTTCTGCTCGTCGCACCTACTCTCTTCATATTCAGCTTATTCTTCGTTCCTGTAACAGGTTACACTATATTCTCTTTCGAAGGAGACCTTCTTTTAGTACTATTCATTTCGTCTATAGCTTCACTACTACTATACCTAGTTGGCTGGACTTTCAGAAGCTCCTTTACGAAAGCTGGAGCAGCAAGACTTCTCTTACAGATAGTGGGCTTTGATATAGCTGCTATAGCGCTAGCTCTAGTACCTGCTTTTGAAGCCGAGAGTCTCTGTATAGCAACAATATCTGAGAAAATATCTTCAGCTGTTATATCAAACCCCCTCCTGCTAATTCCCCACGGATTCGCCTTCATACTATTTCTTCTAGCACAACAAGCTGATTTAGAAGAAGATCCTTTTGACATTCCTCACGCAGAAACAGAGCTAGTTGCAGGCTATATTACAGAGATCTCTGGGCGAAAACTAGCTTTCTTAGACTTGTTTAAAGACCTGCAGATGGTCTACGTATCATTCTTTACGGCTTCCCTCTTCTTCGGAGTAATAGTAAAGCCTCTCTCAGCAGTCTTAGTGATAGCAAGTAGTGTCGAAATGTTTCTTAAGGCATTACTAGTGCTCTTCATACTATTCACGATAGAGGCTGCGTCTACTAGGATAAGGATATATAATCTGCTCGACGCGTTCTGGAAGTACATTATACCTCTTTCGTTCTTCTCACTCTCCCTACTCTTTATAATTAAGGCTTTACCGGGTGTACTACTATGAAGATAATACCTAAACTCGTACCTACTGTAGTGAAAACAGTTTTCAAAAAACCTGTAACAGAGCAGTATCCATATGAGCCTCCAAAACCTTCGCCAAATATAAGAGGAAAAATAGTTTATGATGTAGACAAGTGTGTAGGCTGCGGACTCTGTGCAATCTACTGTCCTAGCGGCGCAATCGAAATGATAATGATTAAAGAAGTGAAGAGAAGAATTCCTATATTTCACTTAGACCGCTGCATGTTCTGTCACCAGTGTGTAGAAGTATGTAGATTTGGAGCAATAACAGGCTCAAGGGAATTCGAAATAGCTGCTTATAATAAAAATGAGCTTAAGATAATTACACCTAAGGAGAGAGTAAAGCCTCTGAAGGTGGGTGAGAAGAAATGATAGATATACTAATATCCGTACTTATTGGAGTAGCAGCCGTAATATCTGCCTTAATGGCAATAGAGGAAAAAAGAGCCTCTAGATCACTGCTGTTCTTCGTGTTCTTTGCCGTTTGCTTGACCGGCTTTATGATACATAGCCGTCTCTTAGCACTAGCCCTCATGACTCTGGCTCTGAGCTTAGGCTCATTTGCTTTCATAGCAGTTCTCTACTCCCTCAGCTCTGAGGAAAAGGATTACAAGAGAGTTAGAGGAGCAGTTGTTGCGGTAATCTTAGCAATAGCACTTTTCACAGCAATAGGACGTATAGGCTCTCTTTCTCAACCACCTGAAACAATTCTTGGGCTACATGAAAGCGCCATCCCCCTGATTTTAGCCCACGGTATTTTTATTCTAGCTCTCGCCTTGAGCTTAAGAGTTATTATGAAGGAGGGTGAGAGAGCGTGAGCTATCTAAATATTTACTTGTACTTTAGTATTGTTCTCTTAGCAGTCGGTGTTTACGGACTACTTTCGAGAAAAAGCTGGGCTAAAGTACTCATATCCTTAGAAATAATCGTTTTTTCAGCACTGGTGCTACTTGCCTTAGTGCTGCTATATAGCAACTATCTTGGAATATATGTTGGGCAGACCTTTCTGATACTGCTCATCTTCCTCGACTCGAGTATGACAGGAATACTCTTAGCCTGTATTTTACTAGTCTATAGAAGATTTAGAGCTAGAAGTATTGATGATATGAGTAGGCTTAGGGGGTGAGGTCTTATGAGCGTCTCCATGAATATAATATTAGAGCTAGCTACAATATACTCCTCGGCAGTACTTTATGCTGTACTGTCTCGTCTAAAAGGCTTTAGAAATAGAAAAGTAGCCATTACCTGGATCGTTGCTACATATTTACTAGCCTTGTTCTTCTTCTACAGTGCTTTCAGGGAATATTCTGTTTTAGAAAGAAGACTAGTCTACTTCGGCGGAGGTCTATTTAAAGCTGCTGCTGTAGATTCTCTATCACTTTTCATTAACTTCATTATACTATCAGCAGCTTCATTAATGTTGATCCACTCTATTCAGAAAATAGATCTAGAGCTCAAAGAAAGCGGAGACTTTATAGCACTCGCCCTTTCTCTCATAGCGACGACAATATTCGTAACAGTTTCAAACAACTTTCTAGTATTCCTCATACTGTGGGAAGCAGCGACAGCTAGCGTTATCGGTGTACTCTCTTTTGAAGCGAAAAAGGAGGAAAGTGGAGAGGCTCTTATTAAAATGATATTCATGGCTTTAATATCTTCAATATTCATGTTAATTTCTATAATCTTGATCTATATCTCTCTAACGCCATACGTGAAACCCTCAATAATCACTCTAAACTTCGACCAGGCAATGACTGCTCTAAGCAGAGTGAAAGGATTCGAGCTCGTACTGGCGCTACTTTCCTTTGCGTTAATAGTAGCTGGTCTCGGCATAGAAATAGGTCTTCCACCTTTCTATATGTGGTTACCTGACGTATACACAGGCTCTCGACCACACGCTGTATCACTAATGGTACTTACACTTGAAGTAGCTGGAGCATACGCTATAGCTAGAATAATTGGTGTATACAGCTTGCTTCCAGCTTCACTAGGAGTCTTAACTCTCCCTATGCTGATTCTTATAGTTTTCTCCATACTCTCTATCCTCGTAGGAGAAGCATCGGCACTCGTTCAGAGAAAGCTTAGGCGGATACTTGGCTACAGTGCTGTAGCTGATGCTGGTTATATAGTTTTGCTATCGTTGTTCTTCGTATCCCTCAAAACTCCCCCTATAGGTGAGACTGCGAGCTATGCTCTTCCCTTAGCATACTTTATTGCAGTAAGCAATATTTCACTAGCTACTGCAGTAGCTTTAATAGGTCTCGTGGAGGAAAGGGGAGTTGATACACTTGACTCTGCTAGAGGACTTGTGAGAGAAGATTCTCTCCTTACAGTAATGACAGTGATCTGCATTATGTCTGTTTTCGGAGTTCCTCCACTCGCGGGATTCATTGCTAAGTTCTTTGTAATATCGGCTATAGCATCGACGGCTAATCAAGTCTTAGTATATGTTGCTGTAATTGCAGCTATACTTTTTGTTGTTTCAGCTGCCTATGGTCTAAGAATAGTACAGTACTTCTGTGTATATGAAAGAGAAAAAGTTGAGTGTCCTAGAAGAGTATGTAGGAGCTACTTAGTTCCCTTAATGATCCTAGTATGCCTACTGTTGCTAGCAGGAATATATCCTCCACTAATAACTTTCCTCTTTATGTAATGTTTATCTAAGCAGTTATTTTAAGCACTACTTTCTGAAAAACATGTTTAGGTTACTCTGTAAAATATTCCTTTAACTTAGCAAACCACGTGATTTCAGAGGGTTAAATACCTGTATATATGTTTTTCACTAGTGCTGAGCGCTACTTTTTTAAAGAAATATGTATCTCCTTTACCGCTAGGGTGATCAAATGGAGCCGCTAGCACAGTCGCTGGCGCTGTCATTACTAATACCATTCGCTGCTATACCTCTAGTAATATTGTCTTCAAGGATGTCTAAGAGAGCTGCAGAAAGTTTAGCGATAGCCGCAGGATTAATTACCCTTGGATTTACACTAACTACAGCCTACTTCTACTACGGTGAACTACATGAGAGACCTTACGTAATAGTAGACTATACCCCCTATAATTATCCATTTTTCCAAGTACCCCTGTTCGCCACAAAATTTTTACTAGATCCGCTGAGCATACTAATGGCCATTATAGTATCCTTCATTTCCTCCCTAGTCCTTATTTATTCAAAGGGTTATATGCATGGCGACAAGAGACTAATAAGGTACTACGTGTTTCTGCTTCTCTTCACCGGAGGAATGCTCATTCTAGTTCTAGGAGGAAACTTCTACCTATTGTACATAGGCTGGGAAATAGTTGGCATATGTTCATGTATGCTAATAGGGCACTGGTATGAACGCCCTGAGGCATCTAAAGCCGGAATCAAAGCGTTCATTACTACTAGGCTCGGAGACGTCTTCTTCTTAGCAGCAATATGTTTAATAGCTCTTCACTTAGGGTCGCTCGACTTCCTGTACTTTGCTAAACACGCACATACTCTAGGAGCTCTTCTCACACTAATACTCCTCCTAAGCTTTGGCGGAAGCATAGGTAAAAGTGCTCAGTTACCGCTCCACGTATGGCTTAAAGCAGCGATGGAAGGCCCTACGACGGTCTCTTGTTTACTTCACTCTGCTACAATGGTTAAGGCTGGAGTATACCTTATAGCCAGGCTTGAGACACTCGTGTTCTTCTATCCAAGAATATTAGGAGCAGAAGTTGTTGAAGCAACACTATTAAGCCAGTTCTTCACAGTGGTAGCTCTAGTTGGAGCAATAACGTCGTTTATAGCCGCTACAATGGCTCTCGTTACTTTCGACCTAAAGGCTGTCTTAGCCTTTTCAACGATATCTCAGCTTGGATACATGTTTTCCGTACTCGGCTTAGCGGGATTTATCGCTGAAGAATGGGAGGCGTGGTATGCTGGAGTATTTCACTTAGAAAGCCACGCTCTATTTAAGGCGCTCCTCTTTCTCTGTGCTGGAAGCGTCATTCACGCAGTAGAGTCACGTGATATGAGACATATGGGAGGGCTCAAGAAATACATGCCCATAACATACGTTACAATGGTAGTTGGAGCCCTGAGTCTAGCAGGAGTTCCTCCCTTTAATGGATTCTTTAGCAAAGATCTCATACTGGAGATAGCTAGTCTCTCAGGACAAAGCGTAGTTTCATTACTTCTAACAGTGACCGCCTTCCTCACAGCAGCCTATGCCTTTAGAATGATATACTTAACATTTCTCGCACCGGAGAGCGAACAAGTGAAAAAACATAAGCCTCATGAATCTCCCGTAGTGATGACAGGTCCTCTAATCATTCTTACACTCGGAGCAGTTCTATCAGGTGTTATTGAAGAAGGACTGCATCCTCTTAAACACCTAATAGCAGAATCATATCAAATAGAGCACAGCCACAGCGGAGCGTTCAATATACTTGTTCCAGCTACATCAGTAGCACTTATAGCACTCGCCTTCGGAATAGTCTATATTGTCTACTTTGCTAGAAAACTGCCTCCAGAGTCAATAGTATCTCATCCCGCCATAAAGCCCATATATACGCTACTGTTTAACGAGTATTACTTCGACTACGTCTACGAGCAAATAATTGTCAGAGGCTTTGTGAAAATAGTTTCTACTACTGCCTGGTATGTCGAGAAAGCGCTAAACCTAGTTCAAATAGGGGGAAGCATTGCTCTAGCAAAAGTGCTCTCTACTACTGCCTGGTATGTCGAGAAAGCGCTAAACCTAGTTCAAATAGGGGGAAGCATTGCTCTAGCAAAAGTGCTATGCGCAGTCTCGTATGTGGTCGACAGAAGCCTAGACTCGCTTAACTACGTTATCGCTAGAGGAGCAGTGTTCTTAGGAAACACTATTAGAAGAATTCACACGGGTAAGCTTTCCTCCTTTATGATTTATACTTTTTCGGGATTAATAGTATTAGTTATAATAGTATTGCTTGTAATTATGGGTGTTTAGTATGATTCTGTTAGCAGGTCTCTTAATACCTGTAATAATGGCTCCAATAATCTACATAGCTGAGAAAAACTCTAAGAAAACAGGCTTAGCGCTACTGCTGTTAGAGTCCTTGGTAGTACCTGCACTGTACTCTTATGCTTTCTTCTTCAAGAAAACAGAGTCCGGTATGTACGTAGAGCAATACGAGTGGATAAACTTGATTACACCACAAGCAGCTAAAATAAAGTTCACTCTCTTCATAGACGGGCTCAGCTATATCTTAGCTCTAACAACTTCAGTTCTCTTCTTCTTTTCAGCACTCTACTCCGCAGGCTATATAACTAGAGAAAAACCTGCTTTTTATGCACTGCTCTCATTACTCTTCACAGGACTACTAGGAGTATTCATTTCAGCCAACCTACTAGCCTTCTACATTTTCTGGGAATTCATGTTAATACCATCGTACTTCATAATAGCTCGATGGGGCTACCGTGACCCTGCTAAAATAGCATTTAAGTTCTTCATATTCACTCATACTGGAGCTATATTCATTATAGTAGCCTTAGGTCTGCTTGCAATGCTTACAGGAGGCCAGGGACTAGAACTGTTTCAAATAAAGCTGATATACGACAAAATACTAGACTTCTGGATATACATATTCGCGTTCCTCACCTTCGGCTTCGCCGTAAAAATGGCTGTCTTTCCTGTACACACGTGGCTTCCTGACGCACATGGAGAAGCCCCCGCGCCTATGTCTTCTCTCTTAAGTGGAATAATTATTGAAGCAGGGGCATACGCTATCCTCAGAATATCTTTCTTAACAATACTAGCTAGCAATCCTAATTTAATAGCTAACCCAGCTACAGCATCTGATATACTTGTTCCACTGGCTCTCTTAGGCGTAGTTACAGCATTTTACGGAGGCTTTATGGCGCTTAAAGAAATCGATGTAAAAAGAGTGATCGCTTACTCTAGTATCGCTCACATGGGATATATTTTAGCGGGTGAAGCCGCTGGAACATATGCGTTACTGGCTGGAGCTAATCCGTTAGCGCTCTTCGGAGTGGCTTTCCACTTAGTAGCTCACGCGTGGAGCAAAGGTCTCTTCTTCCTCGTCGGGGGATCAGTGATGCATCAAACTCATAAAAGAGATATCACTAAAATGGGTGGACTCATGGACAAAATGCCGTACACAGGTATTGCAGGAGTACTTTCCATATTTAGCATAGCTGGAGCCCCTCCACTACCATGCTTTATTTCTGAGTTCATGATAATTGCCGGTATAGCAGCTATAGCCTCCCTTAATTCTCAGTTCCTCTACGTCGCAGTACTTATGGCTGTAGCCACTTTAGTAAGCGCCGCTTATTCACTTAGATACTTCTGGCAAGTCTTCTGGTATAAAGAGACAGCACCAAAGATTGAAGCAGAGGAAGCAAATAAGTGGATGATAGCTGGAATGCTAGGCTTAGGAGCGTTCATAATACTTCTAGGATTCATGCCGTGGATAGTGCTGTCTCTAGTGAAATTCTGATTAAATATTTGACTTCTTTAATTTATTTATAAAAGCTGTACTGCATACTTGCTTGCTCTCATTATTTTCTCTAGAGTCTTTTCCTAACCTCTGTTAGCACCTCTGGTTTCTCTCTAATAACTATGTAGTTCTCTTATTGCCTCTTTCACCGACTCCTCTCCCAGCGCACTTATAGCTCTTGCTGGACATGAGAGACTCATATGCACTACATCCTATATACAGTCCTATTAAGGCCTTAAACGGCTGAGTTCTTTACCTCTACTGAAAGCCTTAAATACTGCTAGCTGCTGGGACCATATTTTTAAAATAAAGCGTTAAAAAGATGCAGACTATTTGAGGGAGAGGAGGACTAATCCTTTAAAATCAGTGTCTCTTCATCCTCTCTTTAAACACTTTAATCAGCCTTTCCTTCTCCAATAAACACTCTATCACCTATAAGCATAGCCTACAGCATGCATTAATATTATAGTCAATGATTAAATTAAATCGATTACATCGATAGAGTCTTGTGTAGCGAGTCTTCTTATATTCCCGCACAACACTACTGCAAAGCTGACACTTCTTACCTGAAGCCCTTTTCTCAATGTAAATACAGTTCTCGTAGTAAGCCATTTTTCTAGTAGTTTTGAGTAGAGTATGCTGTAAATTAGTATTCCTTAATCCCCAGTCATAAGGGGCATCAATGATGATAATTGTGGGCACGTCGAATTCTCGTATAATCCCTCTAACTCTATAGACAACCTCCTTACGAAAACCACTATTAAGCCTCTTAACCTTACTATGAACACTTCTGAGCAATTTATAATACTGATATTTCTTTAAAACATCATATAAGTGCTGTAGCTCATAAATTTCCTTCCACCAGAGAGCATGATTTGCTAGGCGAATAGGAAGCCTCGAAATATTACTCTTTAAGAGATTTTCCATAGATTGCCGACGACTTCTGATTCTTATTTACTCATTGTATACTCTTATTTCATAAACTCTAGCAGACCTATCGCCATTAGTCGAAAGAACTTCAAGTCTAAGAGCCTCCGCTCTCACTCTCTTGAATCTATGAATTCTCCTTCTCTTGTAGTTATTCTTAACGTAGGTTACCTCCTCCCATTCTCTGTTCTCCTTTTTGACGAGAAGCCTATAGTCTTTAACTAGCTCAGGCGCTACGCCGTAGTAACCCCACAGCGGTCTATCGAGATTATTGTCGAAAGTCAGGTACACTGTATTGAATTCTACTGGTTGATTCCACGTGAGTTCAATCCACTGAGGAAACTTTTCTGAAGGATCGCTTATCCATATGTTTGTCGCCCTCTCTGGTCTAGTTTGACCGGAAATCACTTGCTCGGGGCCGTAAGGCTTACTCTCAGGTTTTAGTTTAAACAAATAGGTTCCTCTGTGTCGCTTAATAGCATAAACCAGTGGGTCGAAATTGTTTAGTCTATTCCATGCTCCAGCCTGTGTTCCTAAGGGTTCTTCACGGCTAAATGCCCAGCTCACTGACTCCGATGGCTCAAGCATTATCCAGTAGGGGTTGTTTGGCTCCAGCTCTACTTCAAAAAACAGCTCAACCCAGTTTTCGCCGGGAGGAACCTCTGTTTCAACTACTTTAATATCTTCTTTACTTCTAAAGTCATCGATAAATTCTCCTTTTCTCAAGTGAGCTACTATAGACTTAGGTGACGAATCACTATTTCTTAAAAGCACATAGACAGCCTCAAGTAGCTCTTCTGATACCACAAATGATTGAGCTCTAACTCTGTCTAGTGGCTCGTATTTTGTCGGTTTCTCTGGAGGCTCTAATGTTGCTTGCGAAGAAGCCTTCACCTTTGCTTTCAAAGCTAAATCTTTTTCATCTTCGTTTTTGATTCCAGGAATGTAGCAGTCTTGTTTTAAGAGAAGTTGCTGAAGCTCCTTAATACGTTTCTGGTAGAGCTCTCTTGGAGTAATTCCATATTTTACGCAGAGATAAGCCGCAGTTCCGGCTGCCTGGCCTATAATGGCGCATGTAGCCATGAGCCTAGTTGTCCCTAGGGCTACATGTGTTACACTAATATTTCTTCCAGCGAACATTAAGTTCTTGATGTTCTTTGAGTAAATACATCTGAAAGGAATAGTAGGTCTTCCCATTAAGTGTAGCATTAGAGCAGGTTTCTCTCTACTCCATATACCTTCTGGCGGGTGAATATCGATAGGCCATCCTGTATAGGCTATTGCGTCTGAAAACTGCCTGAGTGAAACTACATCGTTTTGAGTTAAAATATAGTCTCCGGTGAATCTCCTAGACTCTCTCTTCCCTGGAATTACACCTATCCAGTCGACAGCATAGGTCTCAGCTCCATGGTCTCCTCTGTTCTTAATGTGATCTATTACTCCGTAAACTATTTTGATGAGCTCGTCGCGTATCTCTTCAGCGTCTGCTATAGTATCTTTAACTCCACCATATTCAATCCACCAGAAGGTCTCATTTCGATAGAAATGTGCATGTGCTCTGTAGGGTAGATCGTTATCAGAGAGAAACTTGTATGCCCAGTCAGGCGCTTCAAAGCGTACAGGTTTACCTACGTTCTTTAAGAGAAATGTTATTGTATTGCCCATAGTGTAACTGTCTGGTTTCTCGGGAGCCATCGACTCACCAAACTCACTTCTCCCTTCACGACCTTTACGGTACTCTGCTCCAGCTTCATACGCTACTCTGCCATCACCGCTAGCGTCAATAAAGATAAGGGCGTGAAATCTGAAGACTTTCTCTGTTGTTATCTGCTCTCCAATAATCCATTTAATGAAGCCGTTTTCCACGTGAGGACTTTTCCCCACGGTGTTTAAGTAGAGGTCTAGGTTTGGTTCACGTTTGCATGCTTCCCAGAGCACGTGATCCCATAGCGACCTACAATTAGTAGGATTGCGCTTAGCGTTTTCTGTTAGTAATTCATCTATAATACCAGTTTCCCGCGAATACCTGTATTCTCCACCGTGACAAGCACCGCCTACAGGAACTCTTATTTCGGAGCTAGAATTACCTCCTAGAACAGGTCTGTCTTGAATTAAGGCTGTCTTAGCCCCTAGTCTTGCAGAAGCTATTGCAGCACATACTCCTGCCAGTCCCCCTCCCACTACGACGACTTCATATTTTTGAGTAATGATTTTACGCACAATAAATATTGGCAAAAAGGTAATTAAGGTTTAGTAGGGGATTTCCTTGAGTTATTTTTCTTATGGTTTCTTGATAAAATCACTGTGCTAGCACAGTATAGTGCTGTTAGAGTCCACGCTAGATTATAGGCGGCCCAGAGAGCTGTGATTAGGTAAAATAAAGTTCCTCTGAGCAGACCGTATATTAGTACTAAAGCATTTATTATAGATAGTACTAAGGGTACTTTGCTTTCCCAGAGAAGTTTATGGAACTTCTCTCCCTTAGCTAACTTTCTAGTAACCTCGAATGTAACTTTTTTTCCTATAAGAGAGGAAAAGAAAGCCTTTGAGTAGCTCTCAGCTACAAGAAGCCCCACGGCCTGGCCCCTAAATGCCGATGACGTCGTATAGCCCATTAGAGATAAGGGAAAAGTGAATATTAGAACTTGTAAGAACGTTAGGTTTACTACAATAACTATATACTCTATTATATCAGTTACAATGAGGAAATTAAAGCCTAGGAGTGTAGCTAGCGGAAAGAGCTGTGAGGCTATTGATGCTAGACCTACTAAGTACCACATTATTGAAAATAAGTAACTGAATCTCTGGGGCCACGACAGCTTCCCGAACATCTTATAGTAATCCTTAAAGAGATCAAAGGATCCTTTAGCCCACCTATGTTGCTGCTTTCTAAGAGCCTCTAATTCGTCGGGAACTAGTCCGTAAGCCAGTATGTCTTCAACCATAGTTATTTTAAGTCCCCTAGGATGCCACTTTTAAGGCTTGTAGCAAGGTCTTCAACTATAGTTGTGTCGTCAAATCCTCCAGCCTCCTTTATGCTCTTCGTTCTACCAATCCAGTTAGACCCAACACAGAAAGCTGAGTTAACAACACTACAACCCTTCCTCATTATTCCATAATCTAATTCGTAGCCCATGTTCGACGCGAAAGTTATAGCGTTCTCGTCATAGTTACGGAACTTCTGAGGGAACATTATTACATCGTACTCAGGGTTAGCTTCAGCGTATCCCACAAGCCTTTTAACCATGTTTGGCTCAGGTAAATGATCTATATCAAGTACTATAACGTACTTAGTGTCGATCCTTTTTAAAGCAGTATTTAGTGCTCCTCCTCTATATCCATCTCTATTGCTTCTAGCTATATAAGTTACATTAAAGCCTCTCTTCTTAAGCCACTCAAATGATTTCTTATTGTTAGGCTTTCCGTCTTTAAGATCTTCTACAATAAACACCTTTAACTTATCTCTAGGGTAATCAATATTTGAAACAGCTTTTACGAAGAGATCGGATACTGTTTTAGGTTCATCGTAAGCTACCGTCACTAAGGAAACTGTCGGCAAGTTGTCTGAAGACAGCTTCTTACACTTAATGCGCTTAAACTTGTAGAGCCTCATCATATTTACTGCTATATTAATCACTATTAAGAACCATATAATGTGAACGAATAGAAAGATATATGAGAAAAAGGAGGAGAGATCTACGTGAAGCGCATTATATAACGTTAGCAGAGTAGATGTATAGACTAGACTTAGCCCTAAGAGAAAGAAGTAGTATTCTTTGCTGGGCCTGAATTTCTCTCTGCTCTTAGGCTGTCTCATGTAATCGCTAAAGCTAAATTAGTGTGATATTTAAATTTTTCTATAGTATTTATTTTTTTGTATCGCATTTTTTCTCATAGTAAATAAATCGCATCTCTCTACTTATTCTTTATTTAAGCATTTTGATTTATATTTGAATTGTTTTAGTATGTAACTATTGTTAATAGTTAGATATAAATGTACTTTCTTCGATTTTTCTTGAATAACATTGCTAGATTAAGTATTATGGTTATAATACTGTTCTTCAATTCTAATCGTTATATAGTAAAGGATTTTTCTTAAAAGTAGTTTATGTTATTGTTTTTATTAGTTTTAGTAAGTCTTTATAGTTTTTTACATCGATCCACATGTGTATGAAATATATTCCGCTAACTTCTCTAGCAATATCTTTGATATGTATATCTCTGTCATCAATGTATATTACTTGAAAAGATTTTATTTCATTTTCTTCTTCATATATCTTTTTTAATATCTTTTTTATCATTTTTTCTTTATATGGATGGTATTCTATACAGTAGTAATCAAATAGTCCTGCTAAGCCGAAAGCATCTAGTGCCTCGAGAGCTATCTTCTCTTTATTCCAGGATACTATTGCCAGTATAAAGCCCATCTGTTTTAGCTTACTTAAGGTCTCCTTTACATAGGGATAAAGCTTTACGAGAGTCCCTCTTAAGTCTACTATAGTGTTTTTAGATATCTTTCTGAATGGTGGAGTAAGCGATGATATGTCCTCGTGATCCCAGATAGTTCCGTCTAGGTCAAAAATTATCAGCTTATATTTCACGTAAACAACAGCTTTCGCAAGAATATAAACTTACTTGACACATGCTTACAGGTAAACTTATGTAGAAAAGTAAAAGTCTTGTAGTGCGTTAGTAGAGTGGTTATGCTGATTGAAGAAATGGTGGCATCGATTTTAGCTAGAGTAGAGGACTATTGGCGCTCTTAAAGGCGTTCAATAAGCCTTCAGTGCTGTGGATTAGGGTGAATACTCTCAAGACTTCTGTTTCAGAACTTGTGGAGAGACTTAAGAAAAGAGGAGTTATTGTAGAAAAAGATGGAGAACTAGATGACGTGTTGAAAGTAGTTAGGGGAGCAAGCACTCTTCCTAAAATCCCTGAGTATACACGAGGTCTCTTCTATATTCAAGATAAAGCATCTGCAATAGTAGCTCACGAAGTTGGTGCAGGTGAAAGAGATATTGTCTTAGACTTATGTTCTGCTACTGGAAGTAAGGCTACTCATGTAGCTCAGCAGTACAGAGGCTATGTTATCGGAGTTGACATCTCTTTAAGGAGAACATTTATTGAACGTAAAGTAGTAGAAGTTCTGTCACTTAAGCAGTTCATAGACTTGTGTGTAAGTGACGCCAGATATCCTCCCATAAGGAAAGCAGACAAAATTATAATTAACCCCGACTGCTCTGCTCTAGGTAAGCTAGGTCATAGTCCTGAAATTCGTCTATGGATAGGTAGGAATCACGTGAGAAAATACGCTGAGCTTCGAAAGACTATCCTTAGAAACACTGTGCTACTAGCTAAAAGAGACTGCGAGATACTATATTCTACTTGTACTCTAACTCTTGAGGAGAACGAGAACAATATCGAGGAAATTTTAGATGAGTTTGAAGTAGAGTTAGCAAATATCAAGTATAGAGCAGGCGATAATGGTATAGGATTACCGGAAACTATGAGACTATATCCTCATAAGCATGACACTCGGGGCTTCTTCCTAGCTAAGCTAGTTAAGCAGTAGTCTTCTTAGATTACATAGATTTTATCTCCATAAAGTATTTAAGTGTAAGTGCAGATAAAATATACTGCCAAGGGAGAGCTGAGGGGTATCCCCACTCCCTCCCCCTCTTCCTTACTTATTTACTCTCTCTTTACTTACTCAAAGTCTAGTGTATAAGATCCTGCTAGCTCAAAATAGAATATGCGAGCTTTCTTAAACTTTATGACCTTTTTGCCATCTTGCTCTTCTTCACTATACTCTACTATTATTTTTGTAGGTATCTCTGATAATCCTTTTTCATTCATGAAATCTATCAGCTTTGATATCATTTTCTTCCACTCAGCTACACTTAAATCCCTATCATAACCCTTATCGCTAAGAGTAGCGTAGAAAACTTTCCTCAACTGAAATACTGCTCCACGACCAGTAGGTGCTATTCTAGACTGAAGAGTATTTTCCATAGGAATAGACCTTAGTGCTTCTAGCTCTTTACTATATTTTTTAAGCTTCTCTTCTTCAGCTACTGTGAGAGCCTCTCTTTTCTCAAGCTTCATTATAGCCTCCTTAAGCATTTTTATTAATTCACTCAAGTTTCCACCAAAGTAATTAATCTCACACTTGTATAAAAACATACTACTCTAATCTCCTTAGGCAAAAATACTATTGGACTCTATGCTCTCACTCTAAGTAATTCACCTTACTTAAGTAAAACTAAAGGTTTCTGGCTGATAACCTCCTTACAATAGCTATACCTCCAGCGAAAGCCTTACCATAATCTTTAGAAAAAGATAAAACTACGACATCGCTAGGCTCGAATATTAGAGACTTCTTCAAGTATTTCCACATTTTAGGAAAGTATTTGCTTAGAAAACCTAAATCCGGTGGAAGAAATATTTCTCTATTCTTAACTACACCTATTAAGGCACCTTCAGCTCCTTCCCTCACCGCGATATCTCTGAGCTCAATTATATTTCCTAGTTCAACTGACTTTAATTGAAAACATACTAATAGTTTATCCTTAAGATCATCCTCAAGTCCTCGAAAGAAAATAGCCTTCTTCACTCTCATTTTAGCTAAAGCCTCCTCGATAGCTTTTTCACCCTTCTCAGTAAGCTTTGACCCTCCTCTCTTTACTTCAATTAAGTCTTCTGACTTAAGTTTATTTAAAATACGTCTAATTTTACCCTCACCTAGTCCAAGTAATTCTGAAAGCTGGTAACGTCCAGCTCTTCCACAGTACCTAATTGTTAATAACACAACCAGCTCCTCTAGTCTCAACAGTTAAAAGACTCAAGGAAGTTAGATAAACCTTATTTACCGATACTACAGTATCCTTAAAAGAAACAGTCTTCAATACCATACTCTAAAAGTAATGTGAATGAAGGAGTTTCTGAAGATAAATAACAGACAGAGTTAAAGCATGATTTACAAGAAGATGATACAAGAATTTACATGTTAAGTCTGCCTCAGCCAGGTCTAAGATCTCTAAATGAGAACCAGTGGAAGATGAATTTAAATGAGTTACTTAAACAACGAGAAAGATAAATAGAGTTTGAAAAAGTTAAATAAATATTATAGGGTCTAGGGATAGCTCCAGTGCTGGTATCGCCATAGGACTATATCATTATTTGATAACTGATACTTGTCTGCAGCAGTAGGACCTATAGTCATTTTACCTTTCTTTTTATCGTAGATATACCAAATCCATGAATAGCCCTCATTCTTCGAGAGCATTCTCTCTGAAACACCATTAACTGAAACTACATAAGCTCCGTAGGGAAATACTTTGTACTCTACTTTCGCTACTTGAACTAGAGCAGATAAAACTGTGCTACCTGCAGGTAAGACTGTCTTGTTATACCATGCTACAGTTCCATTACCATAGTCGACGCCAATGTTCACAACTATTACTTTAACACTAAGGCTCTCGTAAAGACGCTTATACTTCGAGTACTCTAACCAGTAATAAGCCGTTAAACTAGACGCTACTAGTGCCCATACTAGTATTCCAGCAACTATAATTCCATACAGCTTACCTCTCATATCGAACCACCCATACCTCCTTAACTCGAGGAATAATTATAGAGGATAACAGAGCCGTAGAAAGCTCAGTTATAGGACCTACTCCTAAAATAAACCCACCACAAACTGGAAGAAAAAGACCTATTATGCCGATCACTAGCGCTGTCACTAGATCCATTCCGAAGACTATGTAAAGCACAACTGACGATAGTATATCGTATATGAACTCTGAGAAAAACGCTGCAAGAAATATCTGAATCTTTGTTGAAAGCTTTCTCCCCAAAATACCCCACGCCACACCTATCGCTGCTGCTAAAAAAGAGTCTACAAAAGTCCATGGACCCGCAGCAATCATCAGATCTGATAAGAAAAACGAAAAGAATCCTACAGCAGCTCCCACTGAAGCTCCTCCCAGATAGCCGCCTACTATAGTGAATATTACTGGGATGTTTACGAACTGAATCTGCGTAATGCTGTTCTTCAGGAATCTGAAAGCTACGCTCAGCCCTGTCAGCACAGCTATTAATGCTGTTCTTTCGCTAGCTTTCACTATTTATATAGGATAATTATCCTATATAAATAATTTTGGTATATGATCTCCCTGCTTATCGAAACCGATCTCCGTTTTTGCTTAAGTTATTTATTTTACAAGCGGTAGAACATAGCTGTGGACTTAAAGATACTTGAAGAATTAAGTAATGTTGTAGGTCCGCCAGGCTTCGAAGATAAAGTTAGAGAGCTAATAGCTGGCTATGTTAAAGAATACGTAGATGAGCTCTACGTAGACAGCTTAGGTAATCTCATAGCAGTGAAATATGGTGAGACAAAAGACTTTAAAGTAATGGTTGCAGCACATATGGATGAAGTGGGGCTACTCATCCGCTTCATTGACGATAAAGGGTTCGCTAAATTCATGAATATAGGCGGAATAGACCCCAGAATTCTACCAGGACAAAGAGTCTTGATAACGACTGAAAAGAGGTATGTTAGAGGTATAATAGGATTCAAGCCTCCTCACATAACACCAGCAGAGGAAAAGGGCAAAGCTACACCCATTAAAGACCTTTACATAGACTTCGGTGCTAGGAGCCTCGAAGAAGCATATGAAATGGGCGTAAAAGAAGGATGCGTAGCCGTATTCGACAGAGATTTTCGGAAGCTCTCAGACGAGATAGTTACTGGAAAAGCTTTTGACGATAGAGTAGGATGCTTTGTATTAATTGAAGTTCTCAAACAAATAAAGAAAATAACTCCAACACTCTACGCTGTTTTCACTGTTCAAGAGGAAGTAGGTCTCAGAGGTGCAGGTGTCGCAGCCTATGCTATCGACCCTGACCTAGCAATAGCTCTTGAAGGCACAGTAGCTGCAGACACGCCTGAAGTTCCCTCAAGCGACGTCATAACCAGAGTAGGGAAAGGACCAGCTATAAGACTAATAGACCCAACTATGATAGCTCAGAGAAAACTATTCGAGTTCGTAGTCAGAGTAGCAGAGGAAAAGAAGATCCCGTATCAAGTACAGATATCTTATGCTGGAGGAACAGACGCCGGGAGAATACATTTAACGAGAAAGGGCATTCCATCAACAGCAGTCTCCGTCCCCGTGAGATATATTCACACTCCCTGCTGTCTAATGAACCTAAAAGACGTTCAGAATACAATTAAACTAATATCAAGCATAGTAGAAGAGCTCAAGTCACCTGACCAAATAAAATACAAACTCAAGTAATTCATATCCAACGCTACATTGCAGTTTTTATACACAAATATTGTAGTAAAGACTATTTATTGACGAAAGAAATAGATACAGCTGCAGCTTTCTTTAATCAGTGTTAAAACACATTAAAGTAGTTCCTCTAGCTGATGAAAGCCTCGGAGTCAGATCTATGTGCACGTATATTGAGACACCTGATGTTAAAATTCTCTTAGACGCTGGTGTATCTCTATGTCCTAGACGCGAGGGACTCCCGCCACACGTCGAAGAATTTAGAGCAGTGCGTGATGCCCGAAGAAAAATAATCGAGTACGCTAGAAAAGCGGACGTAATCACTGTGTCGCACTATCATTTCGACCACTTCACTCCCGGCTTTGCAAGCCACTATGAATGGACGAGCGAAGACACTTATATAGAAATCTACTCAGGTAAAACTCTTTTAATAAAAGATCCTGTAAACAACATTAACTTCAATCAAAAGAAAAGAGCACACGTCTTCACTAAGCTAGTTAAAGACATAGTCTCTGAACTTAAAGTAGCTGATGGAACCCAGCTAGGGTTTGGAAAAACAATCGTAAAGTTTTCTCCTCCTCTGCCCCACGGACCCGACGACACTAAATTAGGCTATGTTCTCGTCATTTCAATAGAATACAACAGCACAGAGAAGATAGTCTTTGCACCCGACGTCCAGGGACCTATATCAGACAAGTCCTACAGCTACATCGCCTCAGAAATACCAGACTTACTCATTTTAGGCGGCCCACCCACTTATCTCAGAGGGAGAAAGCTTAGTGAAAACAACTTAGCTAAAGCACTCGACAATCTGTCTAGACTAGCGCTCCTCTCTCGAACTACTGTAATCAGCCACCACATGCTACGCGACTGCGAGTGGAGAAAATACTTAGAAAACTTATTTAAGCAAGCAGAAAAACGCCACAAGAAAATCATCACTGCCGCCGAGCTCCTAGGCGAAGAAAACAGGTTTCTCGAAGCCAATAGAAGAAAACTTTTTGAGGAAAATCCCCCGAGCGAAGAATTCATAAGGTGGATAAACTTGCCTAAAGAAGAAAAAGCTAAAGTAGCTCCACCTATTTAGCTTGTGGTGACAGTAGAAGCACGCATAGTCGTAGTCGCGTCGAAGTTAGATAAAGCTGGAATGAATATTTTAGATAAATTAGTAAACTGCTACGGCTTTAGAAAAACAAGCGAAGTATTTGAGAACAATCCCGTATACGAGCTAGATGACGTGAAAATAGTAGTCATAAACAGCGAAACAATCTACTCAGACTACCTAGAAAACCACATTAAAGCCGAAGCCGTTATCTTCGCATCTAGACATAAGTCAGAAAAAGCTATCCCCTCTCTCCTAGCACATGTTCCAGGAAACTGGACAAAGGAAGCCCTCTACGGAGGAAAACCAAGAGCTGTATGCATCGCTCCAGTAAGCCTCCTCCGTGAAGCCTTACTAGGGCTAATCGAAGTCCAGAAAGAAAGGAAGCTCGATGAGTGGTACGTGGGCCTAGAAGTAACTCACCACGGACCCTACTTCGAAAAACTTCCAGTAATATTCGTGGAGCTAGGAAGCAGTGAAAAAGAATGGGGTATTAGTATCGCTGGAGAAGCCGTGGCTCACGCCATTTATAGAGCAGCTTTCTCCAAGAAAAAATACCAAAAAATAGCTGCTGGTTTCGGTGGACCACATTACACACACTTCACTAAAGACATACTCGAAACTGATATCGCCCTAGGACATGTCGTACCAAAATATGTCTTCGACCAAATTACTGAGAAAGAAATCTCTATGGCTATTGATAGAACTCTAGAGAAAGTAAACACTGTTCTTATAGATTGGAAGGGTCTCAGAAGTGCTCATCGAAAGCTAGTCTTAAAGGTCGCTCAAGAAAGGGGACTTGAAGTAATAAAAACATAGGTGTTATTAGCATAATCTATTGGGAGGATGCTTAGTAAAGATAATTTAATTGAGTACTTTCATGGCGAGGAGCTAAAAGAATATCCACTGTACTTAGAGGTGCGTCCACTGAGTTTTCAGTATGAGAACAGCGATATCCTTGATATAAGACCTTTAACTCCTTCTATAAGTAAGTACGTGGCAAGAGGATTCTTAGCGCCTAGAAGAAATTTAAAAGATTGGGCGAGCGAGCTAGATGTTGATGAATATGAGCTTTTCCCGGAGGATCTTTATGAAGAAGCTATTGAAAATGTTAGGAGAGAGATTTACTGGTTTAAGAGGAAGTTTACTTTAGTTAAGGTGGAGGGTTATAGTCTTCTAGCTGAGTATTTGACTTCGAATAATTTCAGCGAGTTAGTTAAGTATAATGAGAAAGAGGCTTTAAAACTGCTTGAGAGAGTTCATGAGCTTCTTGAAGAGTGTGTGGAGGCTGTCTGTGAGATCGAGGAAGTAGATGGAGTTATGGTGTTAGAGAACTTTGTAGGCTATAAGGCTCTGCGGTATAGAAGTACCTTTATCAGTAGGTACTTTATTCCTCGGCTTACTAAGCTAGCTATTGTTGTGAAGAAAGCTGATAAAATACCTTTTTTCCATAGTCCAGGGAATGTTCTTCTTTTAAGTGACCTGACTAGACTCATGATGCTTTATAGAGGAATTCATCCTCTTACTTTAAGGCAGGTGTCTTCTTTTAAAGAATACATTAGCTACGCTGAGGTTTTGAGCAGGGTAGCTGACAAAATTCCTTCAGCTGTTTTGATGACTGGTCTCTTTCCTGATATTCTTAGGCTAAAGATTAAGAGAGATGACTTTAGAGATTTAGTTAAGCGATGGATTAAGGAGATGAAAGACTTTAGAATAGTGTTATCTACTACAAGAGAATTGACGAAAGAGTTTTTTGAAAATAGAGTGGTTGCTGTAAAAATGGATATTATAAAAAGACTTAAAAGATTAAAGAGTCTTGAGTAGTAGTGTTTTTATTTCACACTTTCCTATTTTTCCTTCGATAGTGTTATCCTTTACTTCTAGTTTATTTAAAGGTCTTTCAAGTAGGTCTGTTTCATAGACTTCTGTTGCCTTGATTTCTTTTGATAACTTTATTGTGTACTCTGTGTCTTGTCCGCATGTTTCGTAGAATCTTAATATTATGTCGTCGCTGTCTTCCGATTTCTTGACTACTGTCAAGACGACTGTCTCTGGACTTACTTTTATGAAAGAGTTTTCTGGAGGTAGGTCGCCTTTGTGGGCTTCTGTTTTGATAGCTATTAGTGGGTAATTGAATTCGTATGCTTTGTTTACGGTTCTAGCTCTTCTCCAGTCTCCTTCGTGTAGATATAGCGAGTATTTGACGGTGTGTTCTCCTTGGTCCATGAATTCTCCTTTAGTTACATCCCATTTTTCTCCGTAGCGTGGTGGATGTTTGGGGCTGCGGAGTAGTGTCATTCTTACTAGGCTCATTGATGTATCGAAGCCGTACTTGCAGTCGTTGAGTAAGCTGACTCCGTAGTCTTTTTCTTCGTCAGTGTAGTCTAGCCATTTCTGTCCGGGTGCTTCCCATTTAGCCCTCTCCCATAGGTTGGCGTAGGGTGATGTGGGGTGTCTGCGTACTATGAAGCCGTAGGGTATTTCATATGTGGCGAAGTCGCTTTCAAGAGCTAAGTTAAAGGCGACTTTGGCTAGTCTGTGTCCTGCATGCCAGTCTGCGTGCAGTTCGAAGTCTACTCTAGGTGTTTCTGTCACTAGCATTATTTTAATTGTGAAGAATGAATCTGGTCTTCCTTCTTGAGAATACTTATATTTTACTTCGACTGTTGCTCTTACGGGGCCTTTTTCTACTACTTTTACTTCAAGTGGGTCTTTTAGTTCAATATATTTTACTGCTCTTCCTTTATGCTCGTCGGGCTGCTGGTAGATATATATTTCCCAAGCGTCGCAGCCTATTGCGTCTCCTCCGCTTAGTATAGTTCTTCCTTCAGTGGGGCGATCCTCGAAAATCTGTATGATGTTAGCTCCTTTTCTTTTGTCGATTACTTCTATTCCATGCCTCTTGTCAAAAATACTCTTAATTACTCCAGTCTTCTTATCTATGATCACGCTTAAGTACTTGTTTTCAAGAACTACTTTATCTTCTTTTTCTAGTACTTTGAGATCAGCCTTGTACTCAAGTACTTTATTTACTGTCTTCAAGCGGTAGGTCTTATAGCCTAGAGATGGGACGTCTTTGGCTATGAACAGTAGTTTTCCGTCAGCTGTTTTCTGTGAAGGTACTTCGTTTCCGGCGTAGTCTTCTACTACAGTGTTTTCTTCGGGAATCTCTATTTCTACTAGGTCTGTTCTTTTCCAAGAGAGAGTATTGAATACTATTATTGACTTAGAATCTATTTTTACTCGGTCTGCTATTGTCTTCAGCGAGTTTTGGATAATCTTGCTGGTTGTACTAAATACCTCCTGAAAGTCTTTCTCTGAGTCTTCGTAGACTTCGGGTATCGATGAGCCACATATAATGTCGTGAAATTGATTCAGTAGTACTTTTTTCCACGCCTCTTTCAACTCTTCCTGAGGGTATTTTGCTCCAAATAGCCTGGCTATGGAAGCCAGTTTTTCCGAGTTTTCTAGAGCTACTTCGCCTTTTCTATTGTTCCATTTTACTTTAGCTATAGTGGTATATGTTCCTCTGTGGAATTGCAAGTAGAGCTCGTCATAGAGCTCCGGGTACCTGACTTCTTTCGAGAGTTCTTCCAGTCTCTTGAAGTAGTCTATTATGAAGGAAAACTTGAGCTCAGGGTAGTCTTCTCTTTTCATTAACTCCTTTATCTTCTCTATCATTTCTTCGGTAGGTCCTCCACCATGATCCCCAAAACCATAGAGTACTGCTAGCTCTTTGATACCGTGTCTTTTCTCAAGAGTCTCCATTTCTTTCTTGATGTTTTCGCCTCTTGTCAGAGAGACGTAGCTTCCTACAGTCTGGTGCGCTAGCACTCTTGAGCCATCGGGAGCAATCCACCAGAATACGTTGTATGGAAACTTCACCATGTCGTTCCAGCGGAGTTTCTGTGTGATGAAGTATTTTATACCGCTTTTAGCCATTATTTGTGGGAGAGTCCAGCAGAAGCCGAAGCTGTCTACGAGCCATGCTACCTCGACATCTATTCCGAATTTCTGTAGGAAATACTTCTTGCCGTAAAGGAACTGTCTTACAAGGGATTCTCCTGAAGGTATGTTTAGGTCCGATTCTACCCACATTCCTCCGACAATTTCCCACTGTCCGCTCTTTACTCTCTCCCTTATTTTCTCAAATATCTCTGGGTAGTACTTCTCCATCCACTCGTAGTACTGTGCACTACTCTGACTGAACTTGAACTCCGGGTACTTGTCCATGAGTTCTAAAACTTTAGAAAATGTTCCTTTACATACCACATGTATTGTCTCGTCTATCCGCCATAGCCACGCCGCGTCAATGTGCGAGTTCCCTACAAGATAGCATCTACCTTTACTCACTATATCCTGCTGTCAATTAAAAATATAACACTTATTTCATTACCGCAATGAGCTTTAGCAGGCATTAGTTAACCTTAAATACTACTGACAGTACCCCTTAGAGGGTGAGTCGTATTGTTGACTTCAAGGAAATAGAGCTTAAGTGGCAGAAGCGCTGGGAGGAAGCACGAATTTTTGAAGCAGACCCTGACTATTCTCGCCCCAAGTGCTTTGTAACGTTCCCGTACCCTTATATGAATGGTCCTCTTCACTTAGGGCACGCCTATACCTGTATGAAGGTAGATGTCTATGCGCGGTTTAAGCGAATGCGGGGATACAATGTTCTGTTCCCTCAGGGATGGCATGCTACTGGAGAGCCTATTCAAGGTGTAGCTGAGCGAGTTAAGAAAGGCGATCCTATTCAGATAAAGATTCTTAGAGAAAGCGGGGTTCCCTCGGAAGAAATAAAGAAGTTTACAGAACCTAAGTACATAGTCGAGTTCTATGTAAGGAAAGCTAGAAAAGATATGAGGAGAATAGGTTTCTCAATAGACTGGCGCAGAGAGTTCGTTACGACTACACTCTGTCCTCCGTATAGCAGATTCATTGAGTGGCAGTACAATACTTTAAGGAAAAAGGGATATGTCTACCAGGGGACTCACCCAGTTATATGGTGTCCTCACTGTCAGAGCCCTACGGGCGACCACGACCGGCTTGAAGGCGAGGGCGTTTCGCCGGTTGAAGTAGTTTTAATTAAGTTTAAGTATGAAAATGGGTATATTGTAGTCGCAACCTTTAGGCCTGAAACAATCTTCGGTGTAACTAATATTTGGGTAAATCCTGAGGCTACTTACGTTGAAGCGGAGGTAGACGGAGAGATATGGTATATAAGTAAAGACACTGTAATAAAGCTTAAAGACCAGCTCAGGAAAGTAGAAGTTCTTAGGGAATTCAAGGGAAGCGAACTTGTAGGAAAGAAGTGTGTAAACCCTATGAGGGGCGACGAAGTCTATATTCTTCCAGCATCCTTTGTAGATCCTAAGACAGGGACAGGAGTAGTGATGAGTGTTCCTAGCCACGCGCCCTACGACTATTTAGCTTTAAGAGACCTAGAAAAGCGTCCAGGAGAGTTAAGGAAGTATGGAATAGACCCGTCTATACTAAGTGGTATAGAACCAATATCGATTATTAAGGTAGAGGGGTACGGAGATCACCCGGCAGTAGAGGTTGTAGAGAGACTTAGAGTCGAGAGCCAGAATGACTTTAAGAAAGCTGACGAAGCTACCAAAGAGGTTTACAAAAAGGAGTTTCACTTAGGCGTAATGAAGGAGAACTGCGGAAAGTACTCTGGAATGAAAGTATCTGAGGCGAAGGAGAAAATAGCCGAGGACCTCAGGTCAAAAGGCTATGCGGATACCATGTGGGATCCTGCAGACATCGTTATTTGTAGATGTACGACTAGGTGTCATGTAAAAATCCTAGAGAACCAGTGGTTCCTCAAATACGGAGATCCTGAGTGGAAGAAGACTGTTAAAGAGCATTTAGCTAAAATGAAGATATTTCCTGAGGAAGCTAGACAGGCTTTTGAAGCTACTATAGACTGGCTTAATGATAAACCTTGCGCTAGAAAAACTGGCCTCGGGACTCCGCTACCCTGGGATCCTGAGTGGATCGTAGAAACTCTCTCAGACAGCGTCATTTACATGGCTTATTATACTATAGCTAAACACATCAACCAGTACAAGATACCAGCCGAAAAACTAACAGACGAGGTCTTTGACTATATTTTCCTCGGAAAAGGAGACTTAAAAGATGTCGCAGCCAAATCGGGTTTAGATCCCAAGCTTCTTGAAGAGATGCGCCGGGAGTTTGAGTACTGGTATCCCGTAGACTTAAGGAATAGTGCGAAAGAGCTCATATACAACCATCTGACGTTCTTCATTTTTCAGCATATTGCTATCTTCCGGCCAGAACATTGGCCGAGAGCTATAGGAGCTAACGGCATGATAATGGTCGAGGGCCGTAAGATGAGTAAGCGCTACGGCAATTTCATAACAATGGAGCAGATCCTAGAAAAGTACGGGGCTGATGTTTCGCGCTTTGCTCTCGCATACTGTGGAGAAGGACTAGAAGACCCCGATTGGAGAATAGAAGAGGTCGAGGCAATAAGGGATAGACTTGCTGCGTTCTACGACATGGCTATAAAGCTCTCCAAGCAGGATATTGATGATGAATGGATGGAGATAGACAGATGGCTTGTTAGCCGAATGCAGCATTACATTGAGGAAACAACTAAAGCCATAGAGGAACTTAAAACAAGAACTGCTCTCCAGCAAGCTTTCTTTAACTCACTAAATGACATTAAATGGTACCTTAGGAGGCGCGGAAAACCCGGTCCAGCCTACCGCGAAGCACTAGAGACTATAGTGAAGCTAGTGACTCCCTTCATACCTCATTTAGCTGAAGAAATTTGGGAGAAGTGGGGCAGGAAACCATTTATTTCTACGGCGCCTTGGCCTAAACCTGACAAATCTAAGGTCGACAGTCTAAGCGAAGAAATAGAGGATTACATTATGTCGCTTCACGAAGATATTTCCGAAATACTTAGAGTAACTAAGATAGAGAAACCTTCAAAAATAATACTTTTCGTAGCGCCTGAATGGAAATATATTATTTTAAGAGAAGCAATAAAGGATACCAAAGACTTAATTAAGCGAGTAATGCAGATACCTGAAGTCAGGAAACATGGTAAAGAGGCAGCTAAGTACGCTACATCACTTATCAAGACAAAGCCTGTGCCTACTCTCATAGATTCCAGAGAGAAAGAGCTTTTAGCTCTCAGTGAGGCTAAGGACTTCCTTGAAAAAGAATATGGATGTGAAGTAGAGATAGTCAAAGCAGAGGAAAGTGCTCATCCGAAAGCTAAGGTAGCTGCACCTCTAAAGCCTGGAATATTTGTTGAAGCCTAGTTTTGTTTAAGTCTATTCTTCTTCCCACTCCTCTTCCTGTATTTCCTCGATGATCTCTTCTCTGTCTTCCTCGTGTTCGAGCTGCTCTACTAGTGGCTCTAGCTCAGCTGAATACTTGACAATTAGTATGTCTCCGTTCCTTACTTCAAAGTTTTCTTCAGGAAGCACATACCACTCGCTCTCTCTCTTTACAGCCAGTATACTTAATCCTCTCTCACTGTAGCCTAACTCTTTTAGAGTTTTTCCATGGTCTTCTTCGTCTGCCTCTATTACGCTAATACGCTCGTCAGCTTCCCCGATAATATCCGTTATAAGAGGATGTGGTTCTAGACCCTTCAGTAGTGGTTCTACCATTTCTGCCGCCGCATCTGCTATATCTTCGCTAGCTATGGCTATCCACAGGCCTCCGAGTCTTTCTTTGAGAGAAAGCTCGTGCTCTTTCAGAATTTCCTCGCTCACTCTATCAAGTAACATATCGGTGTATTCTTCTAATTCCTGGACTTTTTTAGCTATATCTTCGCTTCTCGTTAAAACTGCTACATAAGCTAAGTCTACGCACACTCTAGATATTCTCTTGAAGGAGATGAGAGAGTTTATTATAGGTGTATATTTTTCAATGGATATTTTTTCTCTCTCAGCTATATCTATTCCAAATAATTTAGAAAACTTAACAACACTGCTGAAAGTTCCGCGGACTACGATAGTATCTCCAGCCTTCAACCTGAAACTTATAGAAGGCTCCAAGAAGATCTTAGCTCCTCTCCGCACCGTCAGTACATCTATTACTACTCCGCTTTTCTCAAATAGCGCCTTTAAGGTATAGTCTGCTAGTTCTTTAGGCACTTTAAGCGCTGTTACAAAGTCTTCTTCACCGTAAACTGAGAGAGCAAAGTCCCTAGGTATTTTAATCTTCTTCACGGTCATTCTAGCGATATCTGCTGCTGCATCTGAAATCCTATTTGTGGCAGCCGCAATAGCGTATATACTTACCATTTTCTCAGCAGCCGATTTACTTCGTGTAGCTAGCGCCACCTGCATGCTTAGTAGCATTTGAAAAACATCTATTCTTTTTTCGAGCTTAAACACCTCTTCGGCTAATGTAACGTCACCATAGAGTGCTGAATAGTAGGCTAAATCTATCATGAGTTCCGATAGATTTTTCATTTCTTTTAAGATATCTTTAACAGGACGGGGCTTGTATTCAAGTTCATTACTGGAGTCTTCATTGAACATATATCCAGGTAATATATTTTGAGAAATTACTTTAAAGTTTATCGCATAAGCGATACTAGAAGAGCTAAGCTTGATAAAGTGTCAGCAATAGAGCTCACTATGGGGTTCACGAAGTTGTCTGGATCTAGTCCATATCTATACGAGATAATAGCTGTTGATAATGAGAGAGGTACTATTAGGCTAATAGCTATGATGTTTGCCTTGAGCATTAAGAGAGAAAAGTAGAGAGAGTAAGTGCTACTGAAAGATAGAGAAGCTACTATAGAGTATGCTAAGAACATTATTATGCTCGCAAGCCATGTTCCTAGGATTTCTGGAATATGACCTATAAAGGCCTTCAGATCAGATGATACTTCTCCTAGCGCAAGCTTAGTAGTTAGAGTTGACCCAACTATTGAGCCTACATCTCCTATAGTGTCTAGCACAGCTGGATATACCATGTATAGTGCTGGGTACTGTCCTATCGTCTTAGTTATCTCGCCGAGAATAGTTCCTGTAAGACCAACTATAATTGTAACCAAGGCGAGAGTAATTACACCTTCTTTAAGCAGACCGAAGTACTCATCGCTCTCTAGAAATTTCATAGACAGTACAGCAGCTGCTATAACCGCTAGTACAGCTACTGCTAAGAGCGCAGGAAAAGCCCCCGATTTTGCTAAGCTTACGACTAGAGTATAGCACAGAGTAGCTACAATATCGCCTAAAGTAGACATCACGGGATACACTAAGTAGTCTGGGTCATAGCCCCCTTTATAGGAAATAGACGCAAACGCCACTGTAATAGGATTTATTAAAGCAAAGGATACTGTCATAGACGACACTAGAACCGCCCACATACATATTACTTCATTTAAGCTAAGGCCCCATAGAGAAAGCCCAAAGAAAGTAAAGGAAAGGGACACTAAAAGAGAGCATACGACGTTAAGTGTGAAGACGGAAGCAAGTAGCGTATAAAAGTCCTCTGTATTGTCCCTGAAAGAAGCCCTAATAGTACCTAAGTGAAGACCGGTGCTCAGCCGTCCACAAAAAATCCCATTTACTACCCCCCTCAGGCTCAAGACTCCGGGATATGCTGCTAGAGCCCAACGTATTTGTAGGAAAAATGATACAAAGTAAGCTAACATAAATCCAGCTAGGAGACCTCCTGCATCAGCTAGTAGCCCGAGGAACGACTGCCCTAGAGACTTTACAAACCTCATTCCCCCATGTTTTACTAGCGTTGTTCCATATTACCACCAGCACTGCCATATAGCTAAAGAGCTTTTCTGAGGCGCCTTATATAGCTTTCCCGAGCAGAGCTCTGTTAATGCTTAATGATTGTTTCAGTGTTTCAGCGGGAAATAAGAAAAAATTTAAGACTTCTAGTGTTAGTGCTCATGTGAGTCTCTTCAAAATATCCTGCATAATAGTAACTCTGCTTACGCTGATAGCTTTTATTTTATCGCTAATAGTTTCCCCACTGTTCTTTTCAGTGACTGTACTTCCTGGTTTAGCTTACTTGATTTACGTGTGGCTGAAAGATAGAATTGAGAGAGAACCCCTAATAATGGTTTTTGCTGTTTTTTCTCACGGCTTTATAGTATCGTCGATACTGGCTTTAATACTTGAAGTCATGCTTTTATCATTTCTTGACGTAGTCACGGTAGTTCCCGTGATAGAAGAGCTCGCAAAGTTTTTCGGAGTATTTTTGGCTAGTAGGTGGCGGAGAGTGTTTAATGAAATAGACGATGGAATAGTCTACGGCGCATCGTCTGGCCTCGGCTTCGCTACTTTAGAGTCTATTCTCTACTCCATGAAAGGACACTTTCTAACGATAGGAACTCTAAGGGCTTTTTCTTCAACTTTATCACATGCCACAGCATCAGCTCTTTTTGGATACTATTATGCAGTCAGCCTCTTTACTAGAAGACATTTCTTCACAGTAATCGGTTTTCTAGCTGCTATAGCTCTGCACGCACTCCACAACTTCTTAATAGTGACTGGTCTAGGGCTACTGACAATACCAGTGGATATATTAGCTTTTGTTCTAGTAGTAAAGAAACTGAAGTAGTGAAGAAGGTGAAATCATGCGCTCTCCTTGTGGTGTAGTGGCTCTTTTGACTGATTTTGGTCTAGAAGACGTCTATGTAGCTGTAATGAAAGCAGTTATATTAAGAATAAATCCGAAGGCCACTATAATTGATATAACTCACAACATACCTTGCTTTGATATAGAAAAGGGAGCTCTAGCTCTATGGGGCTCATTCAAATATTTTCCTGCAGGCACTGTCTTCGTATGTGTAGTTGATCCGAGTGTCGGTAGCGAGAGGAGAGGAATAGCTTTAGCTACAAAAAACTATTACTTCGTAGGACCGGACAACGGACTAATGTATCTTGCTGCACATGAAGACAGCGTAGAGAAAGTAGTAGTGCTGGAGAACGAAGAATACTTCCTTAGGCCAGTATCCTACACCTTCCATGGCAGAGACATATTCTCTCCTGTAGCTGCCTGGATAACAAAGGGCGTACCGCTAGAAGACTTCGGCTCCTCTATTGCCCCTGAATCATTAATTAAGCCGAGCGTAAAATTTGGAGTAGAAAAAGTAGATAACACAGTTTTTCTTAAAGTACTTTATATTGATAAATTCGGTAATGTAGCACTTTCTACAAGATTCAGAGAACTAACTAAACTTCTGGAGATAAACTATGGCGATCTTATAGCAGTCTCTACGGATAAAAAGCTGGAAAAAGCAGTAGTTACAAGAACCTTTGCTGACGTAAGTCCTGGAGAGCTAACGTTATATGAGAACAGTTTCGGGCTGGCTGAACTGGGAGTATTTAAAGGAAATGCTTCAGAGAGACTTTCAGTTAAAAGAGGAGATAAAGTGTTCTTGAGACGCGAAGTAGCTAAATAATATTTAGAACTAGCTCTTTATACTGTCGTGATTAAGGTAGGTGAGTACTATGTTTATAGAGGGGCAAAGATTTCAGTTGTAAGGAGACTTCTTCGGGGGCTGAGAGGACTCTTTGTAGCAGAAATAGTGGAACATCCGCCGGTCGTAGCTATACTACCCTTTAAGGACGACGGTAAAGTGGTTTTAGTTAAGCAGTATAGGTATACTATAGAAAGAGAGCTTTATGAAATACCTGCAGGTACTCTTGAGAGAGGAGAGGATCCTGTAGAAGGTGCTAAGAGAGAGCTACTAGAGGAAACAGGCTACATAGCAGAAACTCTTGACTATTTAGACTCCTTTTATCCCTCTCCCGGGAGCTCTACTGAAGTAGTACATGTTTATGTCGCTAAAGTGAAGTCGAAAAATAAGCCGAGACCTGAGGTAGACGAAGAAATAACTACTATTGAAGTCGATCTGAAAGAATTGATACTAATGATGAGGGAAGACAAAATAGTTGATGCGAAAACTTTAGGAGCAGTTGCATTATATTTGGCTAAGACCCGGCGCTTAGACTCTGTTGGCGTCAGCTAGACTACTCCCACTGCTCCTGAATATATATGCGGGTAAACATCATAGTACCTTCTCTGAAACATTTCGCCGCTTCAACATATTCTTTAATTTTCTTTTCTAATTCCTTAAGCGAAATATTGGCTGGACAAATTCCTCTGAGTGCGAGAACACTCAGCTTTTCTTCAATAGAATTCTCTCTGAAAGCATTTTCAAGCGCTTCAAGGTATTCTCCAACGTAGTTTGCTTTATTTAGTATATTCTTCACTACTTTTGGGTCTAGAAGCTGCACTTCTGTTTTAAATTTCTCTACTCTATCGACGTACGGTATATAGTCGCGAGGGTCTACGTTCTCGGGGAGAGAAGTTTTAAGCGGAAGAAATATTTCAAAAGATACTTCCTTAAGGACTTCGGGATAAGCTACTAGTATTTCTCTTAGCTTCTTTTCTCGAATAATCAACCATATAGGGCGAGACCCCATTTCAATAATCTTCACTTCTCCTGGAGGAAGCTCTGCGAGTCTAGATAGTGCTTTTTCATCAACTATTAGGTCTGGAAAAAGTATTGCACCATGAGTCGTAGGAATAGGCGATGCTTTATCTAAAAAAGCTTCTTTAACATCTCCTTCAGCAACTTCTTTGGGCATTAGAATTATTTCCCATTCACCATCATACGACTGAAAAGCCTCTATTACAGTGAAAAGCTTACATATTCTCCTCGACTTTATTTTATCTATTAACAGTATTTCGTATTCAGACATAGTATTCCAGGTATATCAAGTCATAAGCAATTAATTAATTCTTTTAGCCGTGTCACTAAATCATCCACACTCCTATAGACCAGTATTCTAAAATTTTTTGTGGAGCATACTTTTCCTTTGACATCTTCTTCTCTAACTAAGAAAATTACGGTAACGCTTTTAAGGTCTATAGATCTAACGAAGTTTACGACAAATTCTACATGAAAGTTCTCTTTAAGAAAAGAAATACATAAGGTAGAGTCGCCTCTACGAGCAATTAAATCAAATTTATGAAATACTCCACTTAATCCCTTGATTTCACCGCTGACTTCCGTACTATAGCCGTGTTCTTTAAATAAGTTTTCTACTAAAGATAGTGACACGTATACACCTTACGCTGTGAATGGAAGTGGTAAGATAAATAGTCTTTTCAATAGCTGAAAATATACTCCTTTAAGAAACTCTCTTATATTTTTCCTTATAGTAAATGAAGGGGTCTGTTTGCTAGATAAAGATGTGTTTAAAAATCCTCCAAAAGAATACCGCGGTGTCCCATTCTGGTCAATAAACGACATACTGTACCCAGACGAAATAAGGAGACAGATAAGGTTATTAGACAAGGGAGGATATGGTGGAGTATTTTTCCATGCGAGAGAAGGACTAGTTACACCATTTCTCAGCGAAAAATGGTTTGAAGCCTTCGAGGCAGCCGTAGATGAAGCTAAAAAGCGAGGTATGTACGTGTGGATATATGATGAATTATGGTGGCCCAGCGGATTCGCTGGCGGAATAGTTCCCGCTAAAAACGCTAAATATCGAGCTAAAGCACTAGTACTAGTGATAGACAACAGAGCTTACGAAGGTGAAGACATAGTAGCTGTCTTCAAGTGCAAAGTTGACGAAAAAGAAATGCCTCTCGAGTACGAGAAAGCTTCTCCGGGAGAAGCTAGTGAAGAATACCTTTACCTTAATTTCGTCAGATACGTAGCTCCAGTGGGAGAAACGTGGTTCTCAGGCTTCAGCTATGTTGATCTTCTAGACGAAGAAACCGTACGTGAGTTCATTAACGCGGCTTACAGACCCTACGCGAAGTACAGAGAAGAATTCGGCAAAACTATACCAGGAGTATTCACAGACGAACCAAATATCTCGGCTAGCAGGCCTCGAAAACCCGCTAGAATACCGCCTAGGGGTCCCAGGTTCCCCGTATACTCTGTCCCCTGGACAGACACTCTTCCCGAGAAATTCAGGGAGCTTAATGGCTACGATATCCTAGAAAAACTACCGGAACTATTCCTCAATATAGGCGACTACACTAAGACTAGGTACGACTTCTGGAGAACAGTGACCACGATGTTTCTAGAAGCCTTCTCTAAGCAGATCTATGAGTGGTGTGATAGACACGGACTTAAATTCACAGGACACTATTTAGCTGAAGACTCACTTCTCTCACAGCTCATTTGCTCAGGCGCAACTATGCCCCACTATGAGTACCAGCACGTACCTGGCATAGACCACTTAGGCATGGAGATATGGCATATTTTTCTGACTGTGCGGCAAGTAGCTAGTGTAGCCAATCAGTTAAACAGAAAAAGAGTACTCTGCGAAGTATACGGTTGTACCGGATACTATCCGAGCTTCGAGGATAGAAAGTGGCTGGCAGACTTCCTGCTAGTTCAAGGAGTAAATCTGCTAAACCACCATCTGGTACCGTATTCTCTTCGGGGCAGAAGAAAGCGTGACTACGGATTAATGTTCCACTGGAGCCAGCCCTGGTGGAAGTACAATACTCTGATAGAACTCTACTTCGCTAGAGTCAGCTACGCGCTCACTCAAGGGAAGCGAGTAGTAAATGTCTTGGTGATTCACCCGATTACAAGCGCTTGGATAGAATACTCTCCGCTGAACTCGACTAAGGTAGTCAAGCTAGACGAGGACTTCAAGAGAGTAATGAAGTATTTGCTGAGACTTCACGTAGACTTCGATTTAGGCGACGAGCTAATAATGGAGAAGCATGGTAAGGTAGAGAATGCGAAAATAAAGGTAGGTGAGGCAGAGTACCATGCAGTAATAATACCTCCTTCAGTAAACCTCTCACAAAAAACAGTAGAACTCTTGAGAGACTTCGTAGACGCAGGTGGTCTTCTAATAGCTTTTAAGCCTCTCCCAACACTCGTTTCTGGCAATCCTTCTGAGGAACTAGCTGATCTGTGGAATAAAGCTGTTGTAGTAGAAAGCTTCGAGGAACTAGCAAGCGCGCTAGAGAAAGTAGACAAGCCAGTAGTTATTGAGGGAGACGATAAAGGCGAAGTACTATACCACCTCAGGAGCTCAGAGAACTCTATGGTCCTATTTATAGTAAACACTAGTAGAGAAACTACCTTTGAGCTTAAAGTAGGAGTCAAGGGCTCGTGGAAAGTTGAGGAATGGGATCCAATTACAGGAGAAAACTCTCTGAAACCAGCCATAGTGGAAAATGGACAAACTTGGATTAGAATAAAACTCTATCCAGTTAACTCAAAGCTCTTTGTCTTAGAAAAGGGCTCTCCAGCTACTTTAGCAGAGAAAGCAGAGATCCCTGAGAAAACTATCTATCTTAACGGCAAGTGGAAAGTTACTAGGAAAGAACCCAACGTACTTGTATTAGATTACTGCAGATATAGAGTTGAGAAATCCTGGAGTCCACTTATGCCTGTGCCAAGAGTCCACGATGAACTATGTCTGTCTAGAGGCGTGGGAACAAAGTATACACTGCGCTTTGAATTTGAGTCAGAGCTAGAAACAGTAAACGGTAAAATCATGCTAGCGGTAGAAAATCCCAAGATGTTTAAAGCTAGAGTCAATGGAGTAGAAGTAGAGTTAGGCAAGGATGGTCACTGGCTTGACTGGAACTTCGGGCTGACAGATATAACTAAGCTAGTGGGCAAGGGACTCAATACAATAGAGCTCGAGAGCGAAGTAACTCTTGAGCACGAGCTAGAAAACATATACATTATTGGAGACTTCGCTGTAGAAAAGAGAGATAACAGATTCGTGATTACAGCTGAGAAAAACAATGTAAGCTCTACTGAGAACCTCTGTACCGAAGGATATCTGTTCTACTCCGGTACTATAGACTTAGAGACAGAATTCCTGCTAGAGCTTCCCGAAAAGAAAAAGATTTACTTCGAGCTAGACGAGCTTAACGCAGCACTAGCTGTAGTCTATGTAAACGGTACGAAAGCTGGTGAAATATTCCTCAGACCCTATAAACTAGACATAAGCGACTACATTAAAAACGGGTACAACAAGATACGAGTCGTACTTGTAGGCACTCTAAGGAACACTCTAGGGCCACTCCACAATAAAGAAGGAGACCCCAAATGGACAGACGCAGACGCCTTCATATCCAAAAACATATGGACAGACAAATACATGCTAAGACCATTTGGCTTCAAAAACCCCAAAGTAGTACTTTATAAAGAAACTCTTTAAATATAGTTACTAGTTTTTATTTGCTATTAACCTTGTCTTGAAGCCAAACGAAAGACTAATTATACTTTAATATACAGCTAACATATGAAACTCAAATTCGCTAAAGAGCCTATTTTACCAGACGGGTCTTACTATCACATAAGATGTAAGCCGGGCGACATAGCGCCATACGTGTTGCTGCCCGGAGACCCTGAAAGAGTACCTAAAATCGCTGAAATTTGGGAGACTAAGAGAAAAGTTGCCCAGCACAGAGAATACATGACCTACACAGGAAAATATAAAGAAGCCCCCATTTCAACTACATCAACCGGTATAGGTGGTCCATCAACAGCTATCGCGCTAGAAGAACTAGCTAGAGTAGGTGCTCACACACTTGTTAGAGTAGGGTCTACTGGTGCACTACAGCCAGAAATAAGAGTAGGAGACCTAGTAATATCAACGGCTTCAATTAGATTTGATGGAGTGACTAAAATCTACGTTTACCCCGAGTATCCTGCTGTAGCCCACTACGAGGTTGTTTTAGCTTTAATTGAAGCATCAGAGTCTCTCGGCGTGCGATATCATGTAGGCATTACTGCCAGTACTGACTCATTTTATGTAGGACAAGGCAGGACGGGCTTCAGAAACTATATGCCGCCATGGTGCAAGAACATTATCAATGAGCTCAGAAAAATGAATGTTTTGAACTTTGAGATGGAGAGCTCGACGATCTTTACTTTAGCTAGCCTTTACGGTCTCAGAGCAGGCGGAGTTTACGCTGTTTACGATAATGTGATTACTGGTGAGTTTACAACTGGTGCAGGTGAGAAAGACGCTATTAAAGTGGCCTGTGAAGCGGTAAAAATACTGTATGAGTGGGATCAAGCTAAGTCCACTAGATTTAAAAAGTACTTTTATCCTAGCTTGCTAAAGTAAGCTGCTTAACAGCGATCTCTCCATAGCCTACATGACCCGTAGAGATTTCTCTGAAGACCTAGTGTAGGTGTTTGTTTGTGGTTGATTTAATGCCTGTTCTCTTTACTTTACTAGCCCCTAAAAAGCCTTTTACTTGAAAGTGCCTATACCCACCACAAAGAAATAAAGCCGTTGATCTCTGCAATCTTAGCCATATGAGAACTGATCACCCGTTCATCCCACGAGTCATAGGAGGCCGAGAGAGTAGTCGGTGACCAAATCTATCTCTTCGTAACTAACACCTTTTCAGTGGAACCAGCGGCTGGACAGTTCCTGAAGATTGCCATACCAAGGATAGTAAAAGGCGCGCCCCTATTCCAGCAGCTGCTATTTTTTGCGGCTAACTCGTAGTGCTCAAGACTACTAATAACTTCATTGTCGATAACGGCTTTCCATGGATTGTCGTCACTGCTTCCTGTACTACACTCACGTTTGTAGAGTTCCAGATAGACATGTCGCCGCTCAGCTTGTAAACCCTGACTGAAATATAGCCTATACCTCCCTTGGTTATCCTGACTCTAATATTGTCTCAGTTACGATTAAAATCCATAGATTCTTAGCCTGACTAAAGTGTCGTCAAAGTGCCTTTTACCTATAAAGATGTAACTTAGCTCGATGCGAATACGTAGGCCCAGACGTCTTCTCCTCAACCATGCTGCAATTTGACACGGCGATATAGCCCCTGATCGGCTTGACCCGCGTCCAGTCAGAAGTAAGTAGTCTCAATCTCAAACACAATATATTATGACTAGCTATTTCGGGAGAAAAGAAGACCGAATGCAAAGCCACTATGACCGCCATAAAAGGTAACTCCACTCTCACATGTAAACACATCAATAAATGTATTAAAAAGATACTCCAACTAAAGCTAGAAAAGGCAGCCATACCTATTTTACGAAGGCAAAACTATACATCTAGCCCTACCTGAATGAGATTCAAAGATAAGCTCTTATCTTGATGCTGTATTTGACACGGATACACGCGCGGGTGAGAGCAATTTTTAAGAGAAGTATTTTAAGAGAAGAATGCGTCTAGCTTAGCGGTGAGAAGCATGCCCAAGGAGCTTATAGTAAAGCCAGTTCTAACTTACGGCGTGTATGAGAGACGGGAGGCAGTCAGCTGGAGGCCCTGGGGAGGCATAGCAAGTGACCAGCGAGCCGAGGAAGAAGCAAAAAGAATAGAGAAGGAGCTACACGAACTCGAGGAAAAAGCGGAATTCCCCTTAAAAATTCTGCCCATAAGCCTAGTGAAAACCTACGAACAGGCAAGAAACATAGAGCAAGCAGACGTTACCCTACTATATGCCGCTGGAGGAAGCGAAAGGCTACTAATAAGTGTACTAACCCATAGCCCAGCAATAGTCTTCATAAGGCACAGGTCGGGCCCCCTTTACCTCTGGTACGAAATCATAGACGCGAGGCTAATAAGACGCTACAACGACTACATCGGGCAAACATGGATAGACTATGACGACATCGTAGTTGACAGTCTAGATGAGCTGCTACGAAAGCTACGGGCGCTCTACGGCCTCAAAAACACGATAGGCGCCAAGGTAGTTGCGGTGGGCGGCGCCTCAGGCTGGGCCATAGGTAAGAAAGCAGCCGAGCTGGCTAAGCTTCGCTGGGGCCTCGACATAGTGGAGGTGTCGTACGACGAGCTGAGCGAGCGGATAAAAAGAGCAAAAAGTGATCCCCAGGTGGTTGAAGAGGCCAGGTGCAGAGCCGAAGAGTACCTCTCTAGTAGTGACGTCCAGCTAAAGACAAGGAGGGACTTCGTGGTGAACGCTTTCATACTCTACCACGTATTCAAGCAACTTCTAGAGGAAAACGATGCCGAAATAATAACGATAAATGAGTGCATGAGCACCATAATGCCCATAGCCCAGACAACCGCTTGCCTTACTCTAAGCCTGCTCAACGACGAGGGCTACTTAGCCTTCTGCGAGTCGGACTTCGTAGCCATACCTGCAGGCATACTCCTACACTACATCTCAGGCAAGCCAGTCTTCCTAAACGACCCAACCCTACCTCACGATGGCATAGTAACTGTGGCTCACTGCACTGCCCCCCGTAAAATGGATGGTAAACGGACAGAGCCAGTGCAGATAGTCACTCACTTCGAGTCTGACTGGGGCGCCGCGCCGAAAGTAGAGTTCCGTAAGGGACAAGTCGTCACCATGCTTATTCCTGACTTCGAAGAGAAGACCTGGGTAGGCTTTAGAGGCAAGATACTCGAGACGCCTTTCCTCCCGATATGCCGAAGCCAGGCGGAAATAGAGATAGAAGGCGACTGGCGCCGCCTACTCCGGGAGCTAAGAGGCTTCCACTGGATAATGGCCTATGGCGATTACCTCGAAGAACTCGGCTACGCGCTGAAAAAAGCTGGCATGAACTGGGTTAAAATATAATTCTCTTCTTTTTGGTTAGAAGCTATGTTAGCTTACTCACATAAATTTAGCGTAGAACTCTTGAACGCCTTCTTTCACGACCCTCGGCGCCATCAAGTAAAGTATTAGTCCTGAGTACTCTTTTAAGCCAGACATAATTTCTCTAATTTCTTCCTCACTTGAATTCCGAAGGTTCTTTGAGCCCCTCTCTTAACGGCTAAATAACCGTAAGGTCTAATGTCAAAAACTCTTGAAACTTTCGCTATGCTTAGCTCCGCTGTCCATTTACCTACTCCCTTTATCCTCGTTATAAATCTCATAAAATCTTCTAGTTTCTTCACTATTTCTTTAACTAGTGGTCAGTTCTCAGCTAGCCTTGCAACTTCAACTATTGCATTAGCCTTTACCAGCTCTGTTCTAATCTTCTTTTTAAGTGTAGCTGGTTTAAGTCTTTCAACCTTCCTAGAAAGGCTTATTTCTATAGGTTTATTTAGCTTAATAGAACTTCGAAAATCCATGTGTAAAGCACTTTCCTATTTTCAGCATACTTCTTCAAGTCTTCATATTTTACTAAATGATACTGTTGGAAATCCATAAGCTCGCTTACCGTCATTGGAATACTGTCTACTAGCTCTGCGAATCCTTTTAGAGCACCTTTGTAGACTAGCGCTATTATTCCTCTAATTTTAGTATTTCTTTTCCTGATTTTCCACTTCCTTGAGCCTTCAAGAACATATTATCCATGGTTCCTTAACGATTAAAGCTCTCACGTGTTCTTAAGTCAAGTAAATCGTCTTTCAGTGCTAGCTCTTTTTTCAGGTGAGCTGTTTTTCATAGTGTCAGTGTGGCTTAAATTTAATCTTATATTTAAGAGGATTTTCATTAGTACTTTTATCCTTTCTGAGTTTCACTGTAACTCTTGTCTGCTATACTTGTATTTCTTCATGAAGTGCTCTACGTAAAGCTCTAATCCTGTGCTCACTCCGTTTTCTTCTACTATTTTCTTGTATATTTCGGCGCTTGGTCTAGGGGCTCTCTCTTTGCTCAGTATATTTACTGAATATAGCCCGAACTTCATTTTGAAGCCATGTGCCCACTCATAGTTGTCTATGAGAGACCAGTGAAGATATCCACGCACATCTATTTTTTCTTCAGAAACTGCTCTCTCTAGGGCTTTTATATGGTCTAGCAAATATTTTGGTCGAAGAGAATCATCCATGTCGGCTATGCCGTTTTCTGTTACAAGAATAGGTTTCTTGTACTCTGAAGCTATCTTGAGTGCTTCTATTAGACCTTCGGGATATATTTCCCAACCGAAGTCCGATGTGGGTCTTCCATCATAAGAAGTGCTTCTCGGACTACACCTAAAACCATAGCCTTCAACCATGACTGGTATTACAGGGAGCCCTACAACTATTCGTGCTAAGATAGACTTTACTCCCCTGACTACAGTTCTAGTGTAGTAGTTTACTCCAAGCCAGTCTAGCCTATTGCTTAAGTAACTTTTTTCTTCTCCTGAATCTTTCTCTAAATTAAAGTTTTCATCTAGCCATCCTTCTGTTACAGCATTCAATATGAATCTGTTGTGAATATGATCAAGTAATTTAGCTGCACTGATATCCTCCTCCCTTTCGCTAGCTGGAGTAATTGGAATCATGTTATGTATTAACCCTACGTGAGCAGGAGAAGGAGATTTCTCTTCAGCTCTTATCGTATCGAACCTTTTTAGCATATCGTGTGCTCTGGAGTGAGCTATAACTAAGTTAATGCAAGCTTTCTTAAAGGCATTATAGTCTAACACTCCAGGAGGAAAACTTTGTTCAAGTGTCGCGTATCCTGCTTCCGCTACTACTAGAGGCTCGTTTAATGTAGCCCACCAATCCACCAGATCTCCCAGTTTCCACGCTATGTACGCAACATATTTCACGAACTCTACTATAGTAGTTTCGTTTACCCAGCCTAATGGTCCTTCTCGTAGCTTGGTTTTGCGAGCTAGAATAGGGTCATGTATCCATATGGGTAGTGTAAAGTGATTTAGACAAACTATTACTTCAAGTTCTTTTCGCAGTAAGTCCTCGATAATTTCTCTATAGTGTTTTAATGCGCTTTTATTAGCTATTCTATCGAGTTTTTCTAAGTCTCCTTCATCTATGTCTATTTTACTGATTTTTCCATCAGATGCTCTCTCTACGCCTACCTCTACTTTCTTTGTTGAAGTAGGGAAGATCCTACTCCACTCTATACCTATTCTGAAGACATTTAAGCTTAGACTTTTGGCTATTGTATGATCTATTCCATATAAAAACCAGTAGTTTACTCCGTGTTCGGGTAAGTCTCCGCTGACTACTCCCTTTCTTATATTATCTACGTCGTGTACCCATATGTACCAGTCGGTATTAGGGTCCAAGCTCCTTCCCTCTATATCTCCCATCTCAAACTGGAAACCGGAGTAAGAGACCCCCCACTTGAATTCTTCAGGTAGACCCAATACTCTCACCTATTTTTGTCAAAGCTTCTTTCGTTGAAAGAATATCTGCTTTATATATTTCCTTCATGTACTGTAGGGCCTGCTCGTGAGCCTCGTTGGTGAAAGCTGCAGTAGCATCGCTTACAACTATTATCTTGTAGTTTCTGAAGAAAGCGTCAGCTGCCGTGTGCTGTACGCATATGTTCGTAGACACTCCTGTGAGAACTAATGTGTCTGCCTTCAGCTCCCTTAGTAGCAGGTCTAGGTCTGTTTCGAAAAAGCCGCTGTACCGTCTTTTGTGTACTACATGGTCTTCGGATCCTGGAGCCAGCTCATCGATTATTTTCGCTCCCCAGCTATCTTTAATGGCATGTTCGCCCCATATTTTTAGCTCGTAGTCTACTCCCTTGATATGACTATCACACACATAGATTACTGGCAACTTTTTTCTGTGAAAGAATTCTATGAGATTCCTAATATTAGGTACTATATCCTGTGCTGAAGGGATTTTGAGCTCGCCTTTAACAAAGTCGTTTAACATATCGATTATTAAGAGAACCGGTCGCATACCCACTCAGATTGTTTAATACTGAGAGATATTTATCTGAGAACACTCTATCTTTCACTTAATCGAGACTTTCAGCAAATCTTTGATTTACTTTGTCTAAGCTAGCTTTATTAGTTCTAAACGAAATTTTAAGTAGTGTATATACTTCACTACAGCGCGGGAGGAGAAGTTCTCTCTATTAAGATAGGTGTTGAAGAGATATCTAATCTCTACTTACACGAAGAAACTGTGAGTAGATCTCTTGATAAGCTGTTAAAGGCTTTTAAGAAATCTAGATTTCAGATTCACCCTATTATTGTAGATGAAAGGAGTAAGGTTGTCTTAGACGGCATGCACCGAGTAAGTGTTATGAGGGAACTTGGCTATAAGAGGATTGTAGTATGTTTGGTAGACTACTATAGTAATTTAATTAAGGTGAAGAACTGGTACAGAGTATTCAGGAACGTAAATTTAAACAAAGCCTACTCTTTGATTAAAGATTTCTGCTATAAAAAGAATCTTGCACTAAGAGAAGTGAGTTTCAAAGATTATAAATTAAAAGGTGTGCCTACTCGCTCTATTGATATAGTTTGTGGAGACCGCGTATTTATTATCGAAGGACCTAACAGTGTATATAATTTATATAGGATGGTATTTTACTTAGATGGGATTCTTAAAACTCTCTCTAATTCAATAGAGTATTTACCAGAGAAAGATGCTTTAGCCTTAGTTGATGATAAAAACATCGTTGAGAAAACACCTGCTGTGACTAAAGAAGAAGTCATTAAGGTAGCGCTTTCGGGCAAGGTATTTCCTCCTAAAACTACTAGACACATTATTCCCGTGAGACCTCTTTTTGTAAATATTCCTCTCAGTCTCCTTAAAAAGGAGTTAGAGCTAGATGAACTAAATGAAATAGTGAGAAAAATTCTATTACAAAAAAGGCTAGTTAAGATAAAAGGTAAAATCTATTTGGATAGATTCTACGAAGAAAATCATCTTTACTTATTTATCTGAGGTGTGTCTATGATTGGTATTAGATGTTATGAGATTAAAGCAGATATAGATAAAGCGCTGGCAGAAGTCAAGAGAATTATTGAAAGGAATAAGCTTAGATTTAGTGGTGCAGGACTAAAGGATATAAGATGGTATTTTGAGGAAGATGAACAGAAACTAATAATTGTCGTGGATTCCAAGAATCCTGACAGAGTGCTCGATGAAATTGAGCTAGAACTGTTTGAAAAAACTGGTTTATCACGTATAGTTTCTGCACAAGTGGAGACAGAACTGGGAGTATTCGATGAATATAAATTTATGATACCTCGCTTACTAGCGTTTTTAGCCTACGAGAAAATTCTGAGAATGCTTACCGTGAAGGGATCTTTATCTAAGCTTTCGTTAAGCGAGAAAATAATTTTGCGATTAATGTACTCTGAAGGGGAGCTTACGAGCAAAGGTAAAGCAGTATTCGAATATGAGAGACTATTCTTGAATTTTATTGGAAGACATAAAAATATTATTGAGAAAATACCTGAGGGAAGTCTCAGCCTTATAGCTGCTTTAAAAGAGTTTGAAAATTATGTAAAGAGAGAAGACTATGTTTCATTTATTCTGAATATTCTCGGTATTAACAACATAAACACTCTAGTAGAGCAAAACTTGATAGACATAGATTTTCGTTTAACCGAGAAGTCTACAGCACTGTCTCAAGATTTTAGAGAATTAGTAGATCTTGTAGAACGTGCTAGATTGAAGTACTCTAACGAAGGTGTTTTTAGAGAGGTGTTTAATGAGGCAGACTCTACTTTCAAGTATATAGTCTTGAGGAGTGGAGAAACTACGAAGTTTTCTCACGCTAAGATTTTAGAGTCTCTTATTAAAGCAGGAGTAGACGTAAATGTAGCCCTACTAGCTCTGAGTAGAGCCTCAGAGAACTTTGTATGTGACAAAGTTTCGAGTCTTGAAGTAATCGAGGTTGTTAAAGATTCTCTTAATCACTTTGATCCCTCTTGGAAAGCTTCCTATCTTTATGATTTCTATTTGTCTACGAGAAACTATATTGTAGTAGAAAATGAAGTTCTCACGAAAAGAACTATACGAAGGCTTGCTGAAGAATATTTTTCAGACTTTAAGCCTATTCAGTCAGTTCTAGACAGTGTAGTAGACACTGTATATGATGCCCTGAGAGTCCTGTGCTCGACAGCCGCTCCTAGAGTGATCTTTCTGAAAGATCTTTACTCACTGAATTTCTCAGAGGAATTTTTGAGAAAAGTTATTGAAGAAGCGCTTATTAAAGCTATGCCCATCTTGGCGATTCTACGTGACTCAAAGTCAGTAATTAAATATGTTAAAAATAAGTTAAAAGACTTGAGAAGTAATTTAATTAATAAAGCAAGACTTCATGAAACAGTATTCGACACAGTGTCTCTACTACTTCTCCTATTCAGAACAGTTCCAGGACCTTCTCTCACAACTAACTTACTAGTGCTCTCTCAGAAAATTAAGGCTAGTAAAGCTTCCACCTTAGAAACACTAGTCCCTCTCACGGAAACCGATCTAAACAGGATACTAGACCTCTGTAGAAAACTTCAAAAAGATTTATCTAGAGGAGTGTTTAGCGAAGAGTCAATAAATATTGCTCACAGAGTCATAGAATCTATTTTAGAGAAATTCATCGAGAGTCCGTAGCCTCTTTCTAGGAGGCCCATGGCTTAAAAGCCACTTCTTAATGTCCTCTCTTTCCCTCTTTTCTCTTAGTAAAGATAAGACAGTGCGATAGATTTCACTGAGCAACTTTTCTTCATTCTTCTGCAGCCCCTGAAATGGAATAACTGCATTAAGAACATATTCTATTAAGTAAATCGTCTTACTGTAGTCTATTTCTGCGAGCGCATACATACTTAAAACATTCTCAAGGAAATTCAAGGCTTCTCTAGAATTCTTAAACCCTTTCTTAATGTCTAGCAGAGTAGGGTTAACACACAATCTGAGACTCTTTAGAAAACTTGCTATCTCTTTATGCGTTGCTTCGCCTGATTTAGCTAAACTTATTTCCTCTCCTACAGCAGCCACTCTCCTTTTTTCAATGGTACCTGGGTATTCTCCTACTGCTCTATATGCTCTCCACGCTAAGTCGTCTGCTTCTCCTTCAACGTATACTCTCCAGTCTTTGCTATGTCTATAGTTCTGGGGATCTGTCCACTCTATATCGAAGCTGTCTATGTCTTCTGGCTTAAAAACGACACATGATACTTCAAGCTCTCTATGAAGACTAAGAGGCACCGTGAAGACTCTCTGAGGGTCCATGAGATTCTCTACTTTCATGTTTATTGAATACCTTTTATTTAGTTCTAATATTTTATTGTGTACTTTGCGTGTAATATACTCTACTATAGCATATGTTGCATTAAATACGCTTATTTTTGCGAGAATTTCCTGAGAGAAAGCTTTTTCGTGAATGTGTACGTGAACGCCATTTCCACTCCACTTGAGGTATACTGACTTTACTACTCCTTCTTTTTCAAGTATATCTACTATGAGTCGTGCCGCCTCAAGAGTATATTTCCACCAGTTTATCTTACTGTCAATATCCCATGTGGGCGTTCTCGCAATGACATTCTCAGTGTAGTTTAGAGCATCTTCTCTGGATAGAAGTCTTTTGTAGATATTGCATGAAGCATAAAAGGTTCTAGGTTTTAAGTGAGAATGTTTTATTAAGAATAATTTAATATCACTTGCTTTAGAAAACGTTATGGGTCTGCCTGACTCGTATCTGAGTAGTAGGTATCTTCCGTCCCTCATTTTTCTTTCACAGTGAACAGCTACCCATCTATTTCTACTAAATTCTGCTATTTCTTTCAATACTTCGTCCTTATAATAGTATTTATAGATATTCATATTAAATTACTTTTAATCCGATTTTACTAGCATATTCTCTTATATTATCTTTGAGAGAGACTATGGGTACTTTCATTTTCTTAGCATAGTATATTGTGAGAGCATCTGAAAGTGAGAGAGAGATTCCCTCTTTTTCGGCTTCTTTTAGAACTTGAGCTGCGTTATATGCGTCTTCTAAGTCTACATCGATTAAGTAGAATTGAGAAATTCTTTTCGAGAATTCTCTTAAGGACATTTGTTTAACAGAGAAGTAAGCATACTCTAGGACAACTAGAGTGTGAATAAATCCTATAGCTTCTCCTTTCTCAATACTAGCTAATACAGTCTTATGTTCCTGGAGAAGCCTATTTTCATCAAACCCTATGAGAATACTTGAATCTAGTAGATATCTGCTATACACACATCATCTACCTGTACTCAATTACTTAAAGTTTTTATTTTTAAGTCTATTTCTCTTACCTCTCTCTCGACTAATTTGAGATTCTTTATAAAGGCTAAGACCACATCTCTCAGCAGACTTGAGACAAATTTATTAAGCGGTACTTCTTTACCGTTAACTCTGAGAGAGATTCGAGTCTGTCTAAGCGTAATACACTCTTCTAGTAGCGCTTTCTCCTCAGCTAGGGCAAACGCCATATCTATACATGTTGAGAAACGGCACTTACCGCAGTTTATCTTAGGTAGTTTAGAGTAGAACTGCGATGCCAATGTTGTTTTTAAAATCCATTTTTCTGTTAACTTTATTAATTCTTTAAGTTCCCCAGAAATCTCAACTGGAGTCTTATTAGTAAGGCTTATTTTTCTAATGATATTTGGTAGTGTCTCGATTCTATATGGCAGGCAGATTATTCTAGCTATAGTTTTTGAAAAACTCTTTAGCTGCTCTCCAAAGCCCTCAACCACTATTAAATCCGCTAGCTGAAAATATTTTAAGAGATCTTCCAGGTCCAGTTCTCTCGGCTTTTCTTTTATGAAAACTACTTCAGGAGAATATACTGCTACGATCTCAGCTCCACTCTTCCAGATTCTAAATGAGTCTTTACTAGCTTCGTCTATTTCTATTTTCTTAGATGTATGTTTAATATACGCTACTTTTAATCCTCTTGAAGAAAAATACCTAACTAACTCTTCGGCTACAAGAGTTTTTCCAGTGTTTTTATCCCCTAGGATCTGTACAATTGGCTTAAATAATTTCAGATACTCTTCTTTAAGCATTAAATATAAAAAATATTAATAGGATTAAAACTTTAGCCTATTTATAGGTTTATTTCTCTGATTCTTCTTTAGTTGGAGTTTCTCCCATTAATCTTCTTATTTCACTTTCAGGAATTCTGTATCTGCCGCCGGGAGTTGTTATTGCGCGTATTTTTCCTTCTTTAATCCATTTTTTCACTGTCATCGGATGTACACTAAATATTTCTGCTACTTTACTTACGCTATAGTGTTTCTCTACGTTCATCATTATAATTATACAACTAATGCTTTTTAAATTTTTCTCACATCATTTATTTAATTGATATAAGTAATTTTCCCACTTTAGGTATCGTGTGTAGTTTTTCTCTAATTCTATTCGATTAGTGACTGATTCTATGCTTTAGATTAATAAATAAGTATGCTTCTCCTCAGTAAATCAAATATTGTATTTTAAGAGGATAAAATATTATATTGCTTTTTCTCTTTTAAAGAAAAATTAGTCAGTTAGCTACATAATAGATTAATATTGTGCTAAATTGTTGAAGTATAAGCATTTATGTGCACATTTTCTACTTGGAATATGTACACTCCTTAGAAGTAAAATTTAAAAGTTATAGAAAAAGAGCTTTATGATGCTTTTAAAGATCGAAAACTTGACTGTCAAAGTCCAAGATAAGCTAATAGTGAAAGATGCCTCCTTGAATGTAAGCCGAGGCGAGATAGTGGTTCTTATGGGTCCTAATGGCTCTGGTAAAACTACTTTAGCTTATGCTATTATGGGTCATCCTCGGTACCAGGTAGTAAAGGGGAGAATACTTTTCAAAGGAGAAGATATAACTGCTCTACCTCCACATGAGAGAGCTAAGAAGGGAATTTTTCTGGTTTTTCAAAATCCTCCTGAAATTTATGGTGTTAAGGTGAAGTATTTACTAGACTTTATTTCAGTAAACAGAGATTATTCTGACTTAGCTGAGAAACTAGGATTTAGCGCAGAGTCTTTACACAGAGATTTAAATGTCGGTTTCTCGGGAGGAGAGAGGAAGAGACTTGAGGTGCTCCAAATGCTTTTAACAAAGCCTGCTGTAGCTATTCTTGATGAACCTGACTCAGGAGTAGATATAGACTCCGTGAAGATAATTGCTGATGCTATCCGAGAATTAGTTAAGGAAGATACAGGAATTTTGCTAATTACTCACTATACAAAACTCGCACGTTACCTTTCTCCGAGCCGAGTATATGTTATGTTTAAAGGGAGAATTGTGACTGAAGGGAGTATTGATTTAATGAATAAGATAGATAGGTGTGGCTACCAGTGCATAGATCTCGGTAAATGCTCTCTCGAGAGGTGTTTTAATGAATGAACCCAAGTGGTTGACTGAACTTAGACATAAAGCTCTATCTCTCATAGAAAAAGCTCCTAGTCCTAAGTATGGAGCTAAGATAAATCTCCTAGAGTTTAATAAAAGCTCTCATCTTTATAGCAAAGTTTCACGAATAGAGGACTTACCGAACTCTGTACAAGAGGCACTTGAGCGAACCGCTTTAACAAAAGTCGACTCTTACGGCATAACAGTACATGTTGATGCCAGTACTGTTTACAAGTTACTTAGATTACCCCGTAAAGTGACTGTTATGAGCATGGAAGATGCTCTTCTAGATTACCCTGAGCTAAAGAAGTACTGGTTCGGAGTGTTTCCCATGGCTTTAAATAAGCTTACACTCTTTCACGCGGCTTACAGTAGAGGAGGAGTATTCATTAGAATTCCAGAGAATACTAAAGTAGATAAGCCTATACAATCATGCTTCATAGTCTCATCGTCTAAGTATGCACAATTACCGCATAATATTATAATAGCAGAGGAAAACTCAGAGGCACATATTTTAACTGGGTGTACTGCACCCCGAAATGTTAGACACGCTCTTCACGCAGGTCTGACAGAGGTATATGTGAAGAAAGGAGCTAAAGTCACGTTGACTACAATAGAAATATGGCCTTATGACATGCATGTAAGACCTCTGGCCGGGGTACGTGTTGAAGAGGGAGGAGAGTTTATTGAGAACTATATACTCTTAAAGCCTCCTAAAACACTCCAGGCTTATCCTACGGCTCTCCTTGTAGGCGAAAAGAGCTCATGTTTAATGAGGTCGATTATTGTTGGGCTTAGGGAATCAGATGTAGATGTTGGTTCAGCATCATATCTCATGGGCTCAGAGAGCTCTGCGAAACTCGTGAGCAGGGCGGTTGCCTTCCACGAATCTAAGGTTGTGCAGAGAACTAAGTTGTGGAGTAAGGCTCCTCTCACGAGAGGCTATGTAGACTGTAGGGGACTCATAGTCGGGGAGAAAGCGAGCCTAAGTACCTATCCCTCGCTCATAGCAGACCATAAAGAATCTAACCTAGTGCACGAGTCAGCAATAGGAAGAATAGCTGAAGACGAGCTTTTCTACTTAATGTCTAGAGGGCTTAACGAAGAAGAAGCTATCGGCTTGCTTATAAGAGGATTCCTTGACCCAGGTATAATGGATTTGCCTCCTGAAATCTCCCGCGAAATCGAGAAAGTTATACAGATTACAGCAGAGCAAGCTCTTTAGCAAGACTTCTTCCTTCCTTAGTTACTTTCACTAAAAAGCTCTCAGGTAGAACTACATATTTTTTGAGAGCATAAGCTCTATCGACGGTATGCTTTTTGAGAAGCATTACTATAGTGTAGTCTTCAAAACCGAATATTTTCTTCAAATACTTTGCAGCTCTATCATACGCCTTCATTTTCGGTCCTGGTCTTGGCATTTTTGCCTTAATTTCAATCAATACCGCTCTGCCATTAGGTAAGATTACTAAAGCATCCACTTCACCCACTATTAGTCCTCTACCTTTCTTAACTTTCGGCAAACTTCTACTCTTAATAATAGCAACTGAAAACTTAAGTATACAATCTCTATCGAGACTCTTCCTCAGATAACCGAGGATTCTCCTATTCTCTACTATTTCGCTTAAGTAGTAATTCTCGAAAACAGCTATGTAGTACGTCTTACCGCGTAGAATTCCAATGCATCGTCTACGATACCTCACTTTGGCAATGAAATACAGTAGTTTACTGACCAGCATTACGCTAAACTTCCTTTAACTTAGTGTTAAATACTTTTAGTAATTAGAGTTAACGTGAAGAAGAGTATTATTGAGGAAGGTAGAGAGCTAAGTCTTCAAATCGGAAAAGTTTTTCTGAAGAACATAAAGTTCTGCTTAAACAAAGACTCTATATGGTATACTTCCCTCAAAAGTGAGAAAACTATGACTGAATGCTTAGAAACACCTGAGTACGCCGAGGTATCTACTCGATATAGATGTGAGAAAGGGCTATTTAGCACCAAAGTCAGAATGTATAGCGATTCTGAAGCGTACATTTATGTCGAACACGATTTTTCTCTAGAAAGTGAAATTTACTTGGCGATATGCATTGATGATCTTGTTCCCTTCGAGAAACTGCTATTCTATCACTTAGGGAAAATAGGAGACGAATATAGCACAGTACCTCATTACTATCAGGAGATCTCACTTGGAAGAACACCTTCGACACCACCTCCGCCAGAGCGTATACGTTTTCCTCCACCACCTGATGAGATATGTTTTGAGAAAGAAACTGATCAATCATGTTGGATTAAGCCCTACTGGACAGACAACTGGCGAAACTTGAGCCATAATATACCCGTTGTTTTTGCTTTATTTAAGTGCGGAGACGAAACATTAGCTATACTACCTGTATCTAGTGGAAGCTACAAGAGCGTAATTAGATTCGGAGAAAATCCCTTCGATTACCCTCAGATAAAAATATGGTCTCGAGCCTACGCTAAAACATTAGATAAAGTTATTCCGGGAGCCGCAGTAGCATCAGACCCTGACCCTCTCACAGCTGTTGAGAAAGTTTTCCGAATAGCTAAGCGAGTCTTAGGAACTGAATTCAAGCTGTCTCAAGAAAAAGAGTATCCTGAGATCTTCGAGTACCTAGGGTGGTGTTCCTGGAACGCCTTCTACAGAGAAATAGACGAGAAGACTATAGTAGAGGCAGTTAAAACGCTTAGAAGCAAGGTTCCCATAAGGTTTGTCATAATAGATGATGGATGGCAAAGTGTAGAGAATAACAGGCTCACGTCATTTGACCCAGATCCCGAAAAGTTTCCTAGTGGCGGAAAGCACTTAGTGTCAGCTATTAAGAAACTGGGAGTAAAGTACGTAGGTTTTTGGATAACTCTTCAAGGATACTGGCACGGTTTCTCAGATACTCTGCTTGAAAAATACTCAAACGCTCTTCTGAGAGGAAGTAATAATAGACTTATACCAAATCCTTTAAACTATCGTGGGTTCCAGGTATACAGAGACCTCTACTCAAAACTTAGAGAATGGTCAGCCGACTTCACTAAAGTAGACAATCAATACGATATATTGAACTATGTTAAAAAAATAGTACCCGTCAATAAGGCTGCGAAAGCAATTCAAGAAATGTTGCAATCAGCTGCCTATGGCCAGGGACTGAAAATACTTAACTGTATGTGCATGGTTCCCGAAGACTTTTTCCACTGGAAAGTATCTAATGTAAGCAGAGTATGCATAGATTACTTTCCCTACTGGAAAGATGGAGCAAAGAAACACGTCCTTTACTGCATCTATAATGCTCTATGGTATTCAAAAGTTTGCTGGCCTGACTACGACATGTTCATGAGCCATGATCCTTATGCGATGCTACACGCTGTTTCTAGGGCTATCTCAGGTGGCCCCGTCTATATTACAGATTTACCCACAAAGACGAACGAAAAGCTAGTCAATATGCTCTGCTTTAGTGACGGGCGACTGCTTAGACTAGACTATCCGGCACTTCCCTCTCCTGACATTATATTCAGAAACCCCTATGAGGAAAATGTAGCACTTAAGGCTTTCACAAAAGCGCTAGTCCCGGGCTTTAGTGAAGTAGGGTTAGTGGCTGTTTTCAATATTAATGGAAGAGGAGAAAAAGTTATGTACAAAATAACTCCTAAGGAACTCTTTAAAGAAGAGGCTGAGTACTTTGTTTACGAAGTTTTCTCGGAGAAAACTTCGATAGTAAGCAGTAACGAGGTTATCTCAGGAGAACTCGATGAGCTAGAGACTAAGATTTACGTGGTGTCAAAGATCGTTGATGGCATAGCTATAGCAGGTGTCAGAAAGAAGATGATTCCTCCTAAGGGCATTAAATCTTACATGAAGCTTGGAAACTATATAGTCGTCGAGCTCTATGAGCCTCTTGAATTAGTAATGTTTTCTAGAAATCCTCCTAAAGAAGTGCTCTGCGACAAGGGAACTCCTCTAGACTACGAATATACAGAAAAGGGAGTACTACTTACTAAAGAGAGAGCAAAGCGGATTTTAATAAAACTCTAGTTACTCTTCGACTATAATTATCTTTCTTATTCTTTTTCTCCTTACAGCAAGCTTTAGCTTCATGACAAGAGTCAGCGCGAGTACTACGCCTATACTCATTAAGAATAGTTTGACTAACTCTGTTTTAACGGGCTTACCTGCTACATTGAGTGCGTCTAAGTAGACTACTATGACAGCAGACTCTGAGACAAGCTTTATTGGCTTCTCCTCTACTCCCCCTATGCAGTGCACTTTTATTGTGTACTCACCTTCAGGTATCTTCGTGAATAATGCTACTCCCTTAGAGTCTAGTACTTTTTCAGCTATTTTCGCCTTGCTAGCGTATAGCTCTATTTTTGCTCCAGAAACAGTGTTCGATAATATATCGAATACAATTATTTTCATAGACTTCAGCGGTATTTCTAGCTCAATAGCAGTGCCCTTATGAAACACGGTAAATGTATAGTTCTTACATAGATATCTTACTACGACAGTGTACTTCCCTAAGGGCATACACTTTGCTACAAAAGCTCCACTACCATTAGTGCAGCCGCTGGCAACTAGCTGACTTGACTTGCCGTATACTTCTACTTCCATGTTCTCAAGAGGATGATTAGCAGTATCCTTGAGGTAAAGCACTAGGTCTGCTAGATCACATATGACTATATCTCTTACACTATGCTCTACTTCAATGCTCTTTTTGCCTATTTCTTCTCCTCCGTAAATCACTTTTACCAGATATACGCCTCTAGGTATGTTTCTGAAGATTACTTGTCCGTTTTCTGCAGTCGCTCTCTTAAGCACTAGGGAGGAATAAGAATATAGCTGAACTTCTGCTCCGTCGATAGGTCTAAGACCCGAGTCTTTTATCTCAAGCTCTACTTCGTACAGGTCTAGCGGTATTTCCACTATGTGAGCTGCTGTAGAAACAATATATTCTCCTATTAGTGTCCCGAAAAGATACACTTTGACAAGGCATAAGTCGTCTCTAACTTTAACTAATCCACTGCCCTTTATTCTAAACACTTTTTGTCCAGAATGTACCTCTATTATAGCCTCTTCTACGATTTCACTCAGCCTATTGACTGCCCTTAACTCTATGTATCTGGATTTACGCCTTAATTCGTCTACTGTAACTCTTGTTACATTGAGACACTTAATTGGAGGGGGAGAGGCGACTTCAAGCAGCGGATCAGGTGATTCGCTGAAGACCCCGCTTAGCTTTAAGTCTACTACTCGACTATCATAGAGTATAAAGCAGTTTTCTAAGAGATCACCTTCAGATACTTCTCTGTAGAAGTACTTCCGGTAGGCTAGTATAACTATTACGTCTCTCCCTCTATTTATCATAGATAGCTTATTACCATAAGCTACTAATGTTAACTCGATTCCGCTTATTGGAACTCCATTTATCTCTATTTTAACTTCTTCTCGAGAGACTAAAGTCAGGGGACTTCCATTAAACTCTAGATTGAAATCTTTAGTCAAAACAGTTAGCTTTAGCTTAACACAGTAGACGTCTTCTCCGCTGAATACTAATTCGTGGGAAGATCTTGCTTTCACGGATATCGGTGTCTTCAAGTATGTCCACTTTCCCGGGTATATTGCTACAATAGGCTTAGTCAAGTTATCCTCTCTAAGTGATATCTTCAGCGAGAGGTCATAAGATTCTCTTGAAGCATTAATCTTTATGAAAAACCTATTAAACATTACTTCATCTGCACTGATACCATTTATGCTGTCTACTGAGAGCCCTAGACATGTATCTAATATTACGGCACACACATCGCCGGAAGGCACCTTAAGCTCTATTTCATGTTCTGCTAGGCTCTTAAACTTCCTGTTATTTTCCATTATGACTTCAAGTGATCCTATTCTAGGTTTTGAGTAAACCATACCTATGACTACAACTAGAAATAAGAGTACCAAACCTAACTTTCTCATCAAGTTTCTTGCTCATATAAATACTTTAGTAGTTTCAGTTACTCTGTCTCAATATTCTCCCAGTATACTCTCGGCTATCACTCAGAAACTCTTCCCTAGAATTAGAAAACTACTCTGCAAGGAAATACTTATAAGCTCGTGACTAGAGTTGTTGAAGGTGATAAAATGAAAGTGGGCTTCAGAGTCCCTTATACTTTTATGGGAGGCTGGAGGGCCGTCTTTAATAGAGCAGTATCACTCAACGTAAACATAGTTGAAGTAGACTTAGGAGACCCCCGTTTTCAAGCAGTATCTAACCCGGTACCCATGGCTCGCAGAATAAAGGAAATGGCGTCTTCTCAGGGCATAGAAATCTATGTTAAAGCATATACTCCTGACATGAACTTAGCTAGCTTAAACAACACCATTAGGTCTGCATCTCAGAGACTACTGATACAGGCTGTGAGATTCGCGCAGAGTGCTGGCTCTAACTATGTAGTCTTCGATCCCGGGTATCTTCCCAGAGAATATCCCTCAAGGCTCATAAACCGCGCTAGAAGCCTTTTAGCAAGAACAATAAGCAATGTAAGTAGACTTACAGGAGGCACAGTGACTCTTTTGATAGAAAACTCTCCGAAAGCAGATAGACAGCCACTAGCTTCGACTATAGAAGACTTAAAGACACTTTCAGAGACTTTAAACTGTAAACTAGCTCTTAACATCGGGCACGCAAATACTGTTGGAAATGTAGTAGACTTCATAAATGAGCTCAAAGACTTCATAGAAGTAGTTCACTTAAGTGACAATAACGGAGAGCAAGACTCTCACCTGCCTATAGGATATGGCAGAATAAACTACAGGAGAGTGATATCAGCGCTTAAATCAGCGGGATTCGACGGAGCCTACATAATTGACGTAAATTCTCCTGCAGGGATAGGCGTTAGCATGAGGAGACTAAACGCTCTTCTGCAATCTACTAGGTAAGCTTCTGTGCCTGCTAGAAAACCTTTTATCTTTTATCAGATATTTTCCTTAGATCTCTCATGCAGTGGTTAAAGGAAACTGTTGACAAAATAATTAGGGAATTTGGCAGCAAGGAAAAAATAGTATGTAACGGTGGACTCTCAGTCTCAGGTCTTCAACACTGCGGCAGACTTAGAGGAGAAGTCACATATAACGATGTAGTCTCAAGAGAACTTAGAAAACTGGGTTACACGACAGTACATTCTTTAGTCCTCTATATAGTCGATCCTTGGAAAGGAAAAGAAACTCAGCTAAAGCAGTTTTCCAACCCGAAAGAGGCCTTAAGCTATAGAGGATACCCCTTGTTTAAAGTTCCTGACCCCTTTGGCTGCCACTCGAGCTGGGTAGATCACTACTGGGAGGACTTCGGAAACTATCTGAAAGACTTTGCTGTAGACGTAAAAATAGTCACCACAGAAGAACTATACAAGAAAAACGAGAAAATGAAAGACTTTGTGAAAAAAGTCGTAGAGAAAAAGGAGCTCGTGAGACGTGTAATAAACAAATATAGAGGTAGAAAACCCTACCCTAAGGGATGGATACCCTTTGAGCCCATATGTGAGAAATGCGGGAGAATAGACACTACTGAGGCTACATCAGTCGACTTAAAGTCTTATAGAGTGAAGTATACCTGCCTTAACTGCGGGTACTCAGGAGAAACGAGCATGGAGAATGGTAAGCTAATGTGGCGCTTAGAGTGGGTAGGTATATGGTATTCTCTCGAAGTATGTTTTGAGCCCTTTGGAAAAGACCACGCGATGCCTGGTGGTTCTAGAGATAGCTGTGTAGACTTAGCCTTAAACGTCTTTAAATTAAAGCCTCCCGTAGGCCTCGCATATGAGTGGGTAGGGTACTCTGTAAGAGGAAGAGATATAGGAGATATGGGGTCCAGCGACTTCATAGGATTTACTCCAAAAGACTGGCTTGAAGTAGCCGAGCCAGAAGTTTTGAGATATCTCTATCTTTTCAGCGATCCTATGAAAAGAGTTGTTCTCAGCTTAGAGCAAATACCATCATATACAGAAAAATTCGATAGAGCTGAAAGAATTTTTTATGAATTAGAGGAGACTAAGCCAAATGAAGATAAAGAAAGGATAGTTAAAAGCTATAAACTAGCACTGCTTTCAGACCCACCTAAATCTCCACCCTTCCAGCTAAGTTATTATCACGCAGTAGCCCTCTGTCAAGTGATACCTGAGGAAAGAGACCTTCTTGAAGAAGCACTAAAGAGACTTAAAGCTACCGGCATTTTAAAAAAAGAAAAGTTAGATGAATATAGTTTAAGGAGAATTAAAAGCAGGCTTGAGAGAGCACGTAGATGGGTTAAAAAATATGCTCCATCTGTTTATCGAATAAAACCATCTGAAGAGCTCAGTACCGAGGCATTAAGAGCAGTAAATGTAGAAGTAGTACCTCTACTAGAAGCACTACTAGAAAACTTAAAGAGGGCTGAATGGAATGAAAATGAAATCAAAAAGTCCATGATGGCAGTTCCTAAGAAGAGTAAGTCGGAGGAGAAGAAGTTCTTCAAGGCTCTTTACTTAATATTCTTTGCGAAAGACCGTGGCCCCAGGATAGCATTTTACTTAGCTATGCTCGATAAGAAGTGGGTTCTCGATAGACTTAGTGAAGCATTAAAAGAACTGAAAGCTCATTCATATTCGTAATAGTATTCCTCCTCATATTCTTCATAATACTCTTCTTCTCCCTCCTCTTTCTCCTCTTCGTAGTAGTACTCCTCTTCCTCCATAGGTTCTTCTTCATAGTAGTATTCCTCCTCTTCATAAGTCTCTACTACTTCCTCTAGTTCTTCGATTTTCTTAGATATAATGAACATCATTGCAGTAAGCATTGTTAGTAATCCTGATATACCTCCACAGATTACTAGAGCTATAGTAGAGTTAGCAGTTTTAGCTAAAAGATACTTATAGAAACCGAGAACAATTAATCCGAAGTCATCTCCAAACGATATTATCTCAGGAAACCACAGCATAAGCATGACAAGAGCATATATTGCTATCATTACGAATACACTTGTTCTCAACTTACTTCACCTCTAATCACTAGTCTTTGACTATAAATATATTTTAAGCTATCGACTACAGCCCTAATCATAGCTCCCACTTAAATACTTCGTTTGCTTAAATTTAATGATGTCAGTTATACCCGGTCATATTTTAGCAGAATTCATTAAAGTACTCAGCAATAAGCAAATTCAGCCTGCTGGAGTAGACTTAACTGTAAGAGAGATATATTGTTTTCAGAGTACAGGAGCAATAAAGAAAAAAGAAACACTATTACCGAGCTATCTGAAAGTAAAGGATATTAGCGGAGTGTTTAAGCTACTTAAAGGCGCTTACTTAGTTAGATTTAATGAAATCGTAGAAGTGCCGGAGGACTGCATTGGAATATTTTTACCTAGATCAAGCCTCTTAAGAATAGGGGCAACTATGTGTTCAGCACTATGGGACCCCGGGTATAAAGGCAGAGGAGTAGGCTTACTTTTAGTCCACAATGAGCATGGTATTGAAATAGAAGTGAACTCTAGAATTGCTCAAATGATATTCATTAGAATGGAGAAAAAACCTAACAGAACTTATAGCGGAAAATATCAGCATGAAGGATTAGAGTAAAGTAGGTCGTATATCTCTTTTTCGATTTCTCTGTCTTCCTTCTCTACTTCAAGTAGCTGATACTCAGCATATCCTTCTTTGAGTTTTTCTAGTCTAGTTAATTGAAGCTCTACTGCTCTTCTCGTAGGGTGAGTCTTTAGTGTTACATAAGCTCTTACAATATTTGCTACAGTTGCCTCCTGAAAAACTATAGTTAGATCTTCTGTTTCTATCACTAATCTGATGTGCTTATGTCCTCTAGGACATCCCATTAGTATTCTCTTAATATCGCTGTTTCGTAAGACAAGCTTCATGTGTAAAGCTATAATTTCTTAGCTATAGCTATTACTGATATTACGAGAAAGGCTATCCCTGTCCAGAACAGGCTGTGAGTTAATAGGTATACGATAGCTGCCACTATTATTGCTGGTAACAATATTATTACCAGTTTCACTATGAACACTAGTATAATTATTCCTATTAAAACAAGCAGTATAAAAAGTAGTAAATCAATTATCGGCATAATGAAAATATATTACTCAAGTAAATAAGTCTTCTGGTGATGAGTTACTTCCGGACGTGAGTGATGATGACTGCCCGGCAAGCCTGACCTCAATCTCCCATTTTTATTATAAGCGCTACTCCCTTTGTCCGCTTAACTCTTATCCTACCTCTATTCTCAAGTCCTCGGAGCAAACTCCCTGGATCTACTACCGATATTCCGTACTCTCTAAGAACTTCCTCAACAACAGTAAGGGCTTCAGGCAAATAACATTTATCTGGAAGCCTCTTCATACACTCTTCTTCAGCCTCTCTTAGTTTTGATAATTGGCTAACAATATCGTCGAGGCTACTACACACTGAAAAATTTAATATTCTCTTAATTAAAGTTAGCTCCAGGAAAACCTAGTGCTAGCCTGTTACTGTCAGAAAATCTGATGATGAGTACACACCCTTAGAGGAGAGGTGACTGGAGTGGCCAGGTCTGATCTAGACCTTCCAATCCAATTTAGGTATTTTCCTAGTGACAGTGTAGCAGAGTAGCGCTGAGAGGAGTATCATTAGCCACGCGAGAGAGTACGTGAAGTAGTATACGGCGTACTCATGGAGCTTAAACTTATAGCCAAGCTTCTTCGCAATTACTCCTGTAGCTGCTGATGATACAGTAAAGCTAGCAGTTAGTATCAGCGCTTCTTTTAGAGCTAAAGCAATGTTAACAGATACTGCTATTGGTAGAAAGGGAAGACCTATCTTAGTGACTGTTGTTATGAAGAAGATTGAGAGCATCTTCAATACTATCTCATCATTGACTAGAAAGTCTAGCAGAATTATTGAGATCGAGGGTAAGGCCATTATCGAGCAAGGGATCACGATAAATGGATATCTAATCAGAGTAGCTAGTATTTCTTTGAAATTCTTTACGAACCACTCTGAAAAACCGAAGGCCCAGCGCTTTCTTTGCTCAAACCACTTTCTCCAGGAAGTTATAGGCTTTACTTTAACGCAAATGTTGTAAGCGTACTTTACTCTAAGCTTCCTTCTAAAGGCTCTAAATCCCCAATCTAAGTCTTCTGAGACAACTCTATTGAAGAAACCTACCTCGTCGAAGCCTCTTCTCTTGACCGCGAATGCTGCTCCATTTATCGCTGGAAGTCTCTTTAATAGTCTACAGAAGAGCCAGCTTGCAATATTGAAGCTGAGATAATCATAGTACATCATTTTGCCCAAGAAACCTTCTGGCACTATTTCCTTCTTGATATCAACTATATCGTATCCATCCATCTCTTTCACAAGTTTATCAACAAAGCCATTCTCGGGTATACTGACATCTGAGTCTAGGAAAAGAAGAATATTTCCTCTAGTGAGCTTTACTCCCTCATTTAGAGCAGATACTTTGCCGTTTCTAGTGCTATTTACTACTATCTTGAGTTTAGGGAAGTTCTTTAGGGAATTGAGCTTTTTGAGAAAAGTTGGCGTAGGTTCATCTACTACGAGAACTACTTCAGATAAACTATTGCTGGAAAGTATATTTTCTAAGCTATCGAGTAGAAAAGATCCGTCTCTGTACACAGGGACTACTACGGAGACGGAGGACACAGACTCCTAAAAAGAATTAGATTAAAAATATTGCGCTACTTTTCGCTAATAATTTTGCTTAACGCTTCAGCATTCATTTTAGCATATTTTATACCGTCCTCTGGGAACTTAGGCTCTTTAAGCTCAGGATCGAAGGTAGGTGGACACTCTACTACAAGGTAGTAGTCGTAGCCTACTTTCCTTAGCTCGCTTATGACCTTTTTCCAGTCCATGCTACCTTTTCCAATATGTCTAAAGCCGTTGATGTTCCCTACATTTAGATCGAAGTCTTTCACATGAACACATGCTATTTTTTCCGCGAGAAGCCATATCCAGTGCTCTGGGTACCCTAGGTTCAGGACGTTTCCTACGTCGAGGTATGCTTTAACATAGTCGCTACCTACTTCATCTATGAAGCGCTTGAACTCTAGTGGACTGTATAGGAACTTGTTCCATACGTTTTCTACTCCGATGACTACTCCTAAGTCTTCAGCCCGCTTTGCTGCCTCTTTTAGGCTTTTCTTAGATAGCTCGTACATTTTGTCGTAGGGTATGTCTGGTGACGCTACTGCAGGCACTACTAGAAGCACTCTCGCTTCAATATCATGAGCTAGCTCTAGTGCCTTTTTCAGATAATCTAAGCCTTGCTTTCTCAAATTCTCGTCAGTGCTCCCTAGATTCAATCTCCAGAATACACCCGTAGCTAGACTCGATATCTCTAAGCCTAGACTTCGCGCTTTCTCTATAATCTTTCTTCTATCTTCTTTACTCAGCTTATCTGGATGTAGTAGATTCAAGTCACATATCATCTCGAATCCATCGTAGCCTGCTTCCTTAACATACTCAATTATTTCTTCGATAGAAGGCTTTCCCGTATACTTCCATCCTATAATAGACCATAGATTTATACTCTTTTTCACTAAATCACCTGTCTTAACTCTCTACTAAGTAATTTAAGCCTTTTTCCGTAAAATGCTTCTCTTAATAACTCTTTTATATCAGCTAGAGTCACTGAGCGCGGATTATAGGGTGTTGAGAAATCTTTTAAAGCTCTCTCAGCAACATATCTATTTTATCCATAAACTTTTCTTCGCTAATTCCCGCTTCTTTGAAAAATAGTGATGACTCTAGCTGTTTTCTTAGATCAAAGATCCTTTCAGCAAGTTTTCAGCTGCATCTATTGAGTCAGAGTACTTTATTTTCAGCGCGTCAGCAATATCAGCGTACTTGGGAGTACTTTCAGCATTGAAGATAAATACATAAGGTAAAGCTGCTCCGACGGCGACTCTATGAGATACCTTAAATACTCCCCCGAGCGCGTGGGCTATACTATGGGCTAGACCTAAACCGCTGTTTGAAAACGCCATTCCCGCTAAAGTGGCTGCGACATGTATCTTTAACCAGGGCTCAGTGTTTTCTCTACCTCTGTATGATACGTAGAAGCGCTATTACCTGCACGTCTAAACTATTTTCGACAACCTTATAAAACTTCGTTGGAAGTAGACTACATAGAGGAAGTCCTTTTTATTAGCGAGGAGTGGGTTGAGAGATTTAAGGAAAAGCTGAATTCCTCTCCTGAATACAGGGATGCTGCTAGAAAATAGAAAGACTATATCCCTTTTGTAATCAAGGATCCCCTAGAAGAACTTTATAAGAAGTATAATTCTAAGGAAGCTTATGTATATGTGAATCTTTATCACGGAGAGTGTAAGGAAGCGTTTCTCGACACTGTATCACACTATGCTAAAATATCAATCTCAGGTAGCTATAAAGACTGTGTAAAGTAATTAAGGGAGAACTTCACCCAATAGCAGCACTGCTTTCAGGTAAAAAAGTGAGAGGAGATGTTAAAAAGGTTATAGGGTTTGCTTCAGCCGCAGTAGCTATGATTAACTACTCCAAGAAAATAAATGTAAAAATGCTAGTCTAATTACTAAACATTAAGTTTATTCAGCTACACAGTAAACCGTTCGAGAAACTTTTTAGCTAGTATTAAGCCTTCTTCGTACTTAAAATAGGGATCTTCGTGCTCTATACTGAGAGCATAGTAGTATCCGTGTTTCTTCAGGATGGATATGAACTTAGCCCAATTAAGATCGCCAAAGCCGGGAAGCCTATGAGGACACCAGCCCCTGCTTCTGACACCGTAGTGTCTTACTTTACTCCATAGTACTTCAGCATCCTTCATGTGAGTATGATATATTCTTTTCCCGAATTTATCTGCCACCTCTATTACATCTATAAGTTGGCATATAAGGTGACTTGGATCAAACTCTAGTCCAATAATCTTCGACTGAAGAATCTCAAATACCTTCTCCCATATATCCGGTCGGTACATTATGTTTCCAGGACAGTTCTCTATAGCTATCTTCACTCCCCTTTCCTCAGCATACTTAATTATCTTCGGCCACTCCTTTTCTATGACCTTATAGTTTTCTTCCTCTGACTCAGAGTACTTTCCAATCCAGCCAGTAACCACCGGGAGCTCTAATTTATACGCTGCCTCTATCAGCTTCATGAAATGCTCTTGATGAAGTTTTCGAGTCAGCTCATCAGGCGAAATAGGGTTCCCGTAAAACCCTATAGCTGATATAATTACTCCAGTTTCATCAACTATTTTCTTAATTTCCCGAGGCCTAGATATTGCCTCATCAACTTTGAAAAACTCTCCACCCGGCCTAGTAGCGATAGAAATTGATTTAAATCCATGTTCCTTAGCCCACTTAAGCGAATTTCTGAGGTCACCTAACTGACCGGAAGTTAAAAAACCTATAAACATGTTCCCTTAATTCTTCTCGCCACTATATATATAATACTATCTCTTTACCTAAAATGAGTACTCGATTTTAGTCATTAACCTCAGCTGTACGTGTGAAGTGCTTTGACCTTAACTCTCCAAAAAATAAGTTTAAAATCTCCCCCAGAGATAAAGAGTAAGGAGAAGAGTGCTGAGCTCTATGCTCGAAGAATACTTAATATCATTAGTGTCACAGATAGTCGATAGGATCAAAAGAGAGTTTAAAGACAATTTATTAAGCATAGTGCTCGAGGACATAAGAGTAGATAGATTAAAAATAACTGTAATTATAGAGCATAATGAGAAAAACTTAGATCCACCTAGAGTAAGACTTATGAGAGTGCTCTCACAAAATCCATTTAAATTTACTAAAGTTCATTCAGATATTGTCGTTCTCGAGAATATTATTGACGACCCTAAAGAGGCTTTAACTTTCCTACGATGTCTTTCAGGAACCATAGTTTACGATAAAGACTTTTTATTATCTGAAATATTAAATGAGTTCGAGTCCGGCCTTTCTGAAGAAGACGTTTTCTCAATGTTCGAGACCGCATCTAAATGTCTTGAAGACGCAGAAAACGCTATAAATGAGAATAATCTAATTAAAGCTATCTATAAAGCATCTTTAGCTATAGATATCTCCTTAAGAGCATTAAACGAAATAGCCGAGTACTGCGAAGATTTAGCTGAAGACCTTTACGAGCTAGAATACAACTTTTTATATACTTCAGGCGATCTATTCGAAAATCCTCTTATACGTAACTCTCTGAGCTATAGGTCTAGTGTACTAGAGCTCCTAGATAGAGCTAAGAAAACAGTAGATATGTTAGAAAACTTAATTTTTGGCATGCAAAAATCTTCAGGCTAGTCAATAATATTATTTGATTTATAATTAAACCTATTTTTTCATGCAATATATTTTTATAGAACCTCTTTTCTAACTATACGTCTATGCAAAAGCTGAGACACGCAATCATTCACTCTGAACATTTAAAGAGACTTTATGCTCCTCAGAAAAACTTAGTATGCATGGTTATAGAGACTGAGCCAGGAGAAGATGTCATGATAAAGCTTCTTGAGTACTGTGCAAGTAATAAAATATCTCTGTTAAGCACCTCAATTACTTTGCACCCAGAGTCACCTAGAGCTTTCATAACATCAATAATAGATGTTACGTCGTTAGAGAGAAGTCTTAGTGAAATAGTTAGAGAAATCAGAGGCCTGCCCTTCGTGTACAGAGTAGAAATTCTTGAGACACCCATGACTTTAGGAAAAGCTAGGCTAATTACGTTCACTCTTAGAGAACTATCAAGTATTATTAAAGGAGCATACGAGAAATTCCAAGAGGCTGGAGCAGTCTTTCTCTTTTTCCTGGGATATGAAATAGGACTAGACATAGCCGAAGACATTGCCAAGAAGTACTCTGACTATGATGCCCTCAATCACTTCTTATTCTGGGCGAGGGCTCTTGGCTGGCTCGGAGACTATAAGATAGTTAAATACATTGATAAAAAAGAAATTGTAATAGAAGTTAAGGATCTCTTTGAGTGCATGATATTTTATGGCGAAAAGAAGTTTCCTTCAAGCAATCTCTTCAGGGGACTGCTAGCTGGCTTCGTTTCAGCTCTGTGGAATAAGAAAATTGAAGTTGAGGAAAGCCTTTGCGTATCTAAGGGAGATCATGTGTGTAGATTTATTGTTAAAGCAGATTAGTCTTCGCTATCTCTTTGAATAACATCGCATCCTGTGCCATATAGACATTATTAAACATTACGTATACTTCTTTGCCTAAACACCTTGTTCTTATCTGCTCCCACAGCCACTTTAAGTCTTCATTAGTATATTTGTAGCGATAATTTATCTCACCGTTCTTTCCGTGAAGACGGAAGTAAACAATATTGCTCTCAGAGACATACCATCGCTTAAACGGGTCCACTACATGAACTATACCATACTGGTCTACAATCTCCTTTATCTTCTCGAGATTTCTATTCCACGTACCACGAGGCTCCCATGCTACTACAATATCTCTAGAAGCTATTGCAGAAAAGAATTCTTTAACAGACCTCACGTTCTCTTCACTATACCCGAAAGATGGAGGAGTTTGAAGCACGCATATCTTAGCTCTGAGAGCTTTACACACTTCCCTTACCTTCTCCCATGCTCTAAAGTTCTCTTCTGTAGGACGCAAGAAGCCATAGTTCTCTAACTTACCTTCAGGCTTCTCTCTAAGCCGCCTCCATGTGGGAGAAGTATATGGATGAGTTATTATCTGCCAGGCCTTCACACAGAACTCAAAGTCTTCTGGAGCCTCTCTTCTCCACTTCTCGGCTAGCCCAATTCTAGGTAAATTATAGAATGTATCCTGAAGCTCTATCACATTGAATTTCTGGAAATAGGCTTTTCGTCCTCCTTTAACACACCATCCACAGCAGCCGACTTTTAAGAGAATCGAGCTCACATTCATTTAGTGTCTTAAGGCTAGATAAGCTTTAGATATGTTAGTTGTCAGCTATTACTGTGAGAAAGACTCTGCTCTTTAAAGTGCTGTCTTATGAAGAATACTCTAAAGCTGTGGCAGAGCTGGGGAAAATGGGTGCTCAAGTAGAGGAAATAGGCTTTAGCCTCGAGAACAGAGCTATTCACTGCATTAAACTCGGCGACGGCGATATTAGAATCTTAGCGATCTGTAGACTACACGGAAACGAACCAGCAACTACAAATGCTACTTTATATTTTACGTATTTATACTTAGATGAAGGAAGAATAGGAGGAGTTCCTCTCAAATTAGCTCTAGAAAAATGTACTGTAGCAATGATTCCAGCAGCTAACCCAGACGGACTAGCTGAGTATTTCAAGCTTTACTCGAAAAATCCTAAACCATCATGGGAAAACCCGTTCACTCAAGCTAGAGTAAACGCTAGAGGAGTAGATCTTAACAGAGACTGGCTATACCTTACTCAGAAAGAAACTAGATGTCTACATAAATTCTTGAATAGATTTAAACCTCACATAGTCCTAGACATGCACGAATTCTACTTCAAGGGAGGCTATCCTCCTCAGTGGCCTGACAGTCAAGACGAGTTCATGATCTCTCTCACAGACACCCCATACTTCATGGTAAGCCCTACCATAAAAAAGCTCTCCTTAAACTTAATGCAGCGAGTTGCCGAGGTCTTTAAAGAAGAAGGATACAGCCACTGGAAAACTAGACTCAGATGGTTCGTTGGAGAGGAAAAAGGAGCGGATAGAGAAGTAGTAATTCCAGCAATCTTTCTCGGCTCTCATGTGCCTTATGAACATTCAGCAAAACTTCTTGTAGAGACATGGGGGATTGGGCTTGGAGACTACTTGCTCTCTGACAGAGTAACAATACACGCGCTCGCTATAGCCCACACAGCGCTTTACGCCTATGAGCAAAGTGAAGCCATAAAAGAAGCTGTAAGTCAGTCTATAAGCGAAGACCTCAATCATCCTTCAGAACTCTTTAGAGTAAAGGGACACCCCAAAGCAGTAGCCGACGTCAGAGACCTTCTCGAGCTACACGACATCAAATGCTCCTATCTGAAAGATGAAGTCTTAGTAAAACTACCTCAAGAAAGAAGCCGCATGGCTCTAATACTCCTCGATCAAAATTACGAACTCAACAGAAAACTCATAGAAAAACGCAAATTCTATACCTTAAACTATGTATATAACGTCCATATAACTAAATACTCTTAAGGCGCGTCGATATGAAATACGATGTAGTAATCTGCGGCGGCGGCCTAGCAGGAGTCGCTGCTGCCATAGCATCAGCTAAAATGGGATGCGCTACTCTGCTTGTGGAACAGTATGGCTACTTAGGAGGATGTGCTACTCTAGGACTAGTAAACCCATTTATGAAATACTATGTAAATGATAGAGTTTTAGCAGGAACTATATTTGCAGAAATTTTAAGTAATCTTCGCTCTGAGGAAGGATGCTGGGGAAAATATTGTCAATTCTTTGACCCCGAAATACTCAAAGGGGTACTTTTCGACCTATGTGAAAAATACGGAGTAGAGGTATTACTGTACTCTAAGTTTCTGAGAGCTAAAGTAAGGGACTCTCACATAGAGTACGTAGAGTTAGCCTTAAAGGAGGGAGCAGAGACAGCTAAAGGCTTAGTTTTCATAGACGCGACAGGTGATGGGGACTTGGCGGTTAGCGCTGGAGCTCCATGGGAGTATGGGGACGGAGAAGTAGCCCAGCCTATGACCCTCATGTTCAGAATAGGAGGAATAGACTTCAAGAAAATGCTAGACTATCTGAAAAAGTCTCATGACTACGTGTCCTGGGTAAGTCTAGAGCGCCTAGAAAGCTTTATAGAGAAAAATCAGCCGTTTTCGTTTGCAGGCTTCTCTAAACTAATTAAAATCTACAGAAAAGATTTTCCTGATATTCCCGCTCAGAATCAGATATTCTTGTCCACGTGTATTCCTTCGAGAGGAGAGGCTTTCGCTAATTTAACGAGAGTACAAATGCTCTCAGGACTCTATAGCCGAGACTTAACTAAAGCAACTGTAGTGACTTATAGACAGGCTAGAAGTATAGTTAACTTTCTTCGAAAACATGTTCCAGGCTTCGAGAAATGCTACCTACTTGAAACCGCGCCTATTATAGGAGTCAGAGAAACTAGAAGAATAATTGGAGAATACGTGCTGAAAGCAGAAGACATAATCAGTGCGAGAAAATTTGAAGACGCAGTAGCGGCTGGATGTTATCCCATAGATATACACCCTATGAGACCATCAGATAAAGAAACAACAATGCTGAGTCCTCCTCCCGGAGACTACTACGAAATACCTTATAGATGCCTAGTACCTCTTAAAGTCACTAATCTTCTAATAACAGGAAGATGTATTTCTGCTACTCATGAGGCTCAGGCAGCGATAAGGATAATGCCGATAGTGTGTTACTTGGGAGAAGCATCTGGCTACGCGGCTTCTCTCTCAGTAGAAAAAGAAGGACTTGTAAGAAAAATTGATGTAAATACTTTACAGAAACTGCTTAAAATAAGATGACACTACTAGCCTTATTTAAATACAATAAGGTTAACGCAAATAGTCTAGCCTACTTACTCGGGGCTTTAGAGACGTCAATAGTAGCAGATAAGATAGATATAGAACTAGCTGAGAATATTTTAGAAGTACTCGAAGACAGGCTCTCGCAGTACGACAAAGTAGTTGTCCTTTACTCCCTCATGACAACTCAACTACCCTACTACCTTAAAGAATTTAACATACTGAAATCTTTAAAGAAAAAGTTCCGTGACAGACTTCTCTTAGTAGCTGGAGGACCACACCCCACAGGTGCTCCTAAAAATACCCTAATGAAGCTCGGCTTTGATATAGCAGTAGTAGGTGAGGGCGAAGAAACCTTAAAGAATTTGCTATTAGCGTTAAGTGAAGAATATGACTTAAGTACTGTTAGCGGATTAGCTATTAAAACAGGAGAAAAAGTGATCACTACTGAGAAAAGGAAACCTATTGATTTAAGCAAGTATCCTCCATGCTCTTTCGTCTACAAGCTTTACCCTCCAATAGAAATTATGAGAGGATGCTGCTTCTCCTGTAAGTACTGTCAAACTCCCCGTATCTTCAACTACACTGTCAGATTTAGACCGATAGATTACGTTAGAAAATGGGCTAAACACTACGTGAAGGAAGGCAGGAGAACTATACGATTTATAGCTCCTAATGGCTTCGCATACGGCTCTAAAGACGGGAGATCCCCTAACCCAAGAAAGCTAGAGCGCCTTCTCAAGGAGATTAAGTCGATTCCAAGAGCAAGAGTACATTTAGGAAACTTCCCTAGTGAAGTTAGACCGGAATTCGTTACAAGAGAGGTGCTAGACGTAGTGTCAAAATATGTTGTAAACAAGACTCTAGCAATAGGAGCGCAGAGTGGCAGCAATAGAGTACTCTACATAATAAATAGACAGCATACTGTAGAGGACGTGTACGAAGCCGTTGACTTGGCGCTAGACTACGGCTTTACGCCTTCTGTAGACTTTATGTTCGGCCTACCTGGAGAAACACTAGAAGACATGTACCAAACACTTACAACAATACATGAACTCACTAAAAGAGGAGCTGTGGTCAGAGGACACACCTTTATTCCTCTTCCGGGAACACCTTTTGAAAATGCTCCACCAGGTAAAATTCCTAAAGAAATTAAAAATGAGTTAATAAAACTAAAAGCATATGGTAAGGTCACAGGAGACTGGGAAAAACAGGAAGAAATAGCTCAAAGAGTAACTAAACTCTGGTGAAAATACCAGACTATTCGCATTACTGCTCTGGCAAATGAAGTGCTTTCCTTTATTATTTTTAGAGGAAGGCCGATGAACTCGAATCTTTTATCTACGAGCCTCTTTAAGTTAGTTGAGCACTCGTAAATTACTGTGTTTTTGGAAAGGGGGAGTAGTGTGTGCTTCGAAAGGCGTCTGTTAATAGACCTCGCATCTATTCTTACTACTTAAACTCCGAGACCGATTATTTTCTCACAAGCTTTTACCTCTTATATAGTCGGATTCGACTGTGTCTTGATCTGCTTAAAGCATATTCTTTAAAAAGAGACTCTATTTAGAAATGTGTCTCAGAGTAGAGAAAGAATAGGTTTAGTGCTTGGACCACTTTTAGCGCTACTATGGGTGATAACACCTCCTCTGCCAGGTATGGCTGAAGCAACTAGTCAAGCAGGAGCCACAGTATTTCATTTAAAAGCAGCCCTAGGTGTACTCTTCTGGGTGGCTACATGGTGGATAACAGAGTGTGTGCCCTTAGGCTTAGCTGGACTTATACCAGCTCTGATATTTCCTGCAATAGGTCTAGTGACATGGAAAAAAGCCCTTTCATCGTTTACAAGCCCGATAATATGGATATTTATGGGAGGCTTCGTCTTAGCTAAGGCCTTTCAGGTATGGGGACTAGACAAGAGAATAGCGATAAAGCTTTCATCCTTATACAAGGGAAGTAACCCCGCGTTAGCCGCATTCTTCACAGCCTGTCTCCCAGTGTTCATACTCACAATGACTGGATCCATTACTGCCTCTACCTCAATAACTTATCCAATAGTTTTAGCATATCTTACAACCCTCGGTTTTAAGAAAGGGAGCCGCTACGGCGAGGCGACAATGCTGGCTTTGGGAGAAGCTGCAACAGCTGGAGCAATGTTTCTGCTAATAAGTACTCCACCTAACTTAATAGCAAAGAGCGCTATTGAGGAAGCACTACCTGGATTCACAATAACTTTCCTAGACTGGATCATAGTGGGAACTCCTCACGCTCTGATAGGACTCCTTCTCACATGGTTCCTCACCTTTATGTTGATAAAGCCTGAAATAAAGGAGCTCTCAATAGAAAAGCGCAGAGAACTTTTAGGAAAAGTAGAGCTAGGCCCTATGTCAAAGGAAGAGAAAGTAGTTTTTGCCGTGTTTGTATTGACTTTAATTCTATGGACTATACCAGGTCTGGTGCTGATATACTCTACAATAAACCCTGGCATAGAGTGGCTGAGCTCACTTCTTAAATCTATTCTTCCCGAGGCAGCGCCAGCGGTCTTAGCTATTCTACTCTTAGGACTAATTAAGGTTGAGAACAGACCTTTGCTCTCGTGGAAAGATATTGAAGAAGGCATCGACTGGAATGTCGTTTTCCTATTTGGAGGAGGCATAATTCTAGGAGCAGGACTTCAGAGTGCGGGCTTTGCAAAGTGGATATCTGAGCTTATAGTCTCTCAGAAAATCTTTGAAATAAACATCTACACGTTATCGATTATAAGCGCGGTCTTAGCATTTATAATAACTTACCCAGCCTCAAATACCGCTTCTGCTCTGATAGCATGCCCCTTAGTTGCAGCAATGGCCGTAGGTGCAGGAATAAATCCAGTTCCACCAGTTATTATAGCAGGTCTCGCTGCCTCTATTTCTAGTGCTCTTCCAAGCACTACTCCACCTATGGCAATAGTCTATGGATCAAGATACATTAAACTATGGAACATGTTCAAAGTAGGAATGATCTGTGATATCATTAGACTAATAATACTAATTATAGTAGGTCCTCCATTAGCAGTATACTTATGTCAGCTTAAAGGACTTCCACTGACTCTCTGAAAGCTCTGTAAATACGCTCTACTGATGTACGCTGGCTGTTTTTTACCAATATTCTTACTTAATATCGTGTCATGAGATTTTGAGCAGTAAGTAATGCTAATAAATAACTGTTTATCAAGTTAAAATAGATAGAAGTGGTAGAGCAAATAGTTGAAAAACTATTTAATATGATGGCTGCCCGTATACTAATACTACACATTCTTGCTAATAAAGTTAGTACTGGCTATAGCCTTTTAAAAGAAATTTCACGAATACTCAAGACAGATCTTAAAATCAGTACCTTTTACACAATTCTTCATGATTTAGAGAGAGAAGGCTATATTAAGTCATTTATTGAAAAGAGGAAACAAGGAATAAAATACTACCAGATAACAGATAAAGGACTTAAAGTACTCTCTAAGACTAAAGCTGTTGTCCTGAGTAAAATACATGTACTTAGTAGATACTTAGAGGAAACTCCCCCTATATTTTAATAAACTATTTCAACATATTTAGCTCCGCTTTCAGCTCCTGCAGATATTTCTCCATAAATATATGTCTCTGTATAGCTATTTCTTTAGCTGTCTTTGTATACATTAGATCTTTAAGCAAAAATAGTTTTTCATAGAAGTGTTCAATAGACTTCTCCAAACTTCTCTTGTGTTCACCAGCGTACATAAAGCAGCGAGCAATTCCGATAGCTCCTATTGCATCAAGCTTATCTGCATCCGAGAGAACCTTAGCCTCTATACTCACAGGTCTCTCTTTTCCTGAAAAACTATGAGCTTTTATGGCCTCTACAACTCTTGAGATAAATTCTTTTTCAAGACCCATCTTACTTAAAAGTTCTTTAGCAATTTTAGCGCTTTTCAGAGCGTGTTCACGTTCTCCGTAAAGCACTCTGCCTACGTCATGTAGTAGGGCCGCTATTTTGAGAACGTTTATGTCAGCATTTTCTTTAACTCCTATTTTTACTGAAAGATTATACACTCTCATTACGTGATCAAAACCATGAGAGACGCTCTTATATTTCTTATAGACTTCTTTAACATATTCAAGAATACTCCTTTCAACGTCGTTGAATCTCACGCTAATACTCGAAGAGAGAATATTGATAAATATATCTTTGATCACAAGACTTCTCTCTACTAGCTACGATTCTATACTCTTATTTTCTCTTTCTTGCTCTTGGTGAATTTCTTCTACCTTATTTTCGTATCCTCTGATAATATCGTGGCGAGTGATTATACCTATGAGCCTGTAGCTGTCTTTGGATTTCACTACCGGGAATCTGCCTACTCTGTAAGTTATCATTCTGTGAACTACTTTATCTAATGTTTCATCTTCGTAAGCTACTAACGGCCTCTTCATAATGTCCTTAACTTTTAATTTTTTTCTCTCGTAAGATGGTAATCTAATTATATCTGTATATGTTATTAAGCCGATTAACTTTCCATCAGATACCACCGGAAAACCTGAGTGCCCTGTTCTTCTGACAAGCTCTGCTATATCATAGACGCTCATTTCTGGAGAAACTGTTACGACTTCTTTCGTCATCACATCTCTCACCTTCACCATGCGTAATATGTCTACATTAAGCTCGTCTATGTGTGCTGGAGACTCTATTCGTGAGTTAACTTGATTTATATAAAGAGTGTATCCTCCGGAAACTAAGTAACTAGTAGCACAGGCTAGCATTGCTGGAATTAGTAGCTCATAACCGCCAGTCATTTCAGCCACCATTATCATAGACGCGAGCGGAACTTTTCCTGCAGCTGAGAAGAAACTCATCATGCTAACTACAGTGAAAGCAGCTATATTCAAGCGGAATCCTAGCGACTGATTAAGTATTTTAGCTAAGCCTCCTCCTAGCAGAGCCCCTATGACAAGCGATGGAGCGAATACTCCTCCACTTCCACCGCTTCCTACTGTAAGTGACGTAGTGAGAATCTTAGTTCCACCTACTATGAGCATTCTGTAAGCATCCATTTCCCCAAATATAGCATACTGAATCCACCCGTATCCCATTTCAAGCGCCTCTGGGACGAATATTCCTATGAAACCTGTTAGCAGACAGCCTATAGCTGGCTTAGCGTAGTTACTTATTTTAAGCTTTTTAAAGAGCTTATGCAGACCATAAAACACTTTAACATATATTATAGCCACAACACCCATTATTAGTCCGAGGATGAAGTAGAAGGGGAGTTCTATTATACTGAAGCTTATGTTTTCTGGTATCGCAAAAATATGTCCAGTACCCCATACTGACGTGAAAATAGCGTATCCCACTATAGACGATGTGAATACTGGAACCCATGCCTCAAACTCGAAATCTCGCTTGTAAAGAACCTCTAGTGCAAAAATAGCTCCTCCAAGGGGCGCTTTGAAAATACTGCCTATACCTCCTGCAACACCACATAAAACAGCTACTCTTCTATCCTTTGCTGACAAATGCAACACATTAGCTATCCAAGACCCGAAACCAGCCCCTATTTGAGCTATAGGACCCTCTTTACCTGCAGAGCCCGCAGTGCCTATGGTAATAGCAGTGGCTAGTGATTTAATTACAGGAACTCTAGCTCTAATAAAACCTCTAAGTCTATGAAAAGCATGTATAACGGAGTCCGTGCCATGACCCTCAGCCTCTGGAGCAAAGGTATATACTAAAAGAGCACTTAAAAGACCTCCTATTCCTGCTACCACTGGGAGAAGCCATGGTCTGGCAACAGCTACGTCCTTTAAAAGAGTACTTCCTCCCTCCCCTAGTGGCTGGGGGAACGGATAGCCTACGAACTCTACGAGACAGATATCTAGCACTAAGTCTACTAATAGTCGAAGGACGATAGCTCCTATTCCTGAGATCACTCCTATGATTAAACTTAATATCATCCATCTTTCTAAACATTTTATTTTTTCTAGATAGATCTTTAGTCTAGGCAGTATTTCGAAACACTTACCACTCATCGTCATGTTTCCATAACCTCCTTAAAGAGAAGGTAGATAAGTATCTTTCTTTTACTAATGCTTTTTTAAAGGTCATTTTGACCTAAAAGATTTTTACTAGTTAAACATTATGTTTGCATAATGTAAATTCTGAGACTTTATCCTCCGTCTGAGAGCTCTAATATTTCTATACTATCGCCTTCCTTTAATGTAATAACATGAGGCTTATGCACTACTCTTCCATTAACTGCAACCACTACACTGTCATATCTTATACCTAATTTGTAAAGAAATTGGCTAAGAGTCAACTCTCCTCCTATCTCCACGAGCTTAACCTTAGGAGACCTTTCGTACAAATAAAATACCTTAACTTTCATAGCCGAGTAAGTAGCTTAATCTCTCTTACTTATTTTTTCTTCATAAGTGATCTTAAATCAGACTTCGATAATTTTTCCTTAATCCTATTGAGTTTCTTGAGAATATCTTCTTTGCTTCTCTCATATTCTTGAGGACTCATTACTCCCTCCTCAACCATGCGTTTAAGTCCTTTTGCTGTAAGTTCGAGAAGCTTTAACTGAGCCTCAAGTACACTATAATCATACTCACTAGTTATTCTAAGTTTAAGTGCCTCCTCCATTGAGTAAAATAACCTACCATCTCTAATGAACACTGTTCGATGAGCTATTTGAGCTAGCTCAGGATTGTGAGTTACTATAACAAATGTGACTCCAAGGTACTCATTTAAACACTTAACTAGTCTCAGTATGCCTGCCGCAGAGACTATGTCTATTGCACCAGTGGGCTCGTCCATTAGTATGACGGAGGGCTCATTTGCTAAAGCTCTTGCAATAGCGACTCTCTGTTGCTGTCCACCGGAAAGCTGATTAGGTCTATGGCTCGCCCACCTCTCTAATCCAACTAGCTTCAATAGAATTAGTGCTCTCTCCTTACACTCCCTTAGAGTATATCTTCCACTAAAGAACATCGGCAACATAACGTTTTCTAGAGCTGTTAGAGTTGAGATCAAGTTATACATCTGAAAAACAAAGCCTAGCTTTAAACATCTTAACCGCGTTAACTCTTTTTCATTAAGATCAGTTACGTCTACTCCGTCGACGATTACTCTACCTGATGTTGGTCTATCGAGAGTGCCCATTATATTTAGTAGGGTGCTTTTACCTGAGCCTGAGGGCCCCATTATGCAGAGAACTTCGCCTTCATAGACCTCTAATGTGACATTATCTAGTGCTTTTACCTCGACTTCCTTAGAGACTTTATATATTTTTGTAATGTTTTGTAACTTAAGAACAGCTCTACTCATACCTCAGAGCCTCTAAAGGTCTTATTTTAGCAGCAGACCAAGAGGGATAAAATGCTGAAAGAAGACTTATTGATATCGCAACAAATAAACCTAGAGCACCTATCTCTGGTACAAAAAATATGGGAATGTCCATCATTAAACCCATTTTTAAAAGAAGCAGTTTAACGAAATGTGCTTCAATGTACCCTACAATAATTCCAAGAATTCCTCCAATTACGCTCATAAGAAAAGCTTCAGTCAAAAATATTACTAAAATATGAGTACTGTCAGCGCCCACAGCCTTCATTATCCCTATCTCCCTGATATGCTCTCTAGCGGTCATAGTCATAGTGTTCATTACACCTAATGCCGCTACCAGAAGCCCTATTAAAGTAATGGCCATTAGTACGCTCTCTATAACTTTCAAAACCTTCATTATCGCCTCAAATATATCTTTTTGCTGAACAATATTTGCCTCAGGAAAGATTTTCTTAAGCTCGTTTCTAACGGTATCTAAGGAATACCCCTCTTCGATTTTAACGAGTATATGGCTAACATATCCTTTTCTACTAATCATCTCCTGGAGCTTCTCTAAAGGTAGCGCAGCTCCAGAGAAAAGAGACGCTCCCCTTATTCCCAGAAAAGAGGACGAGACTCCGATGACCTTTAAGTACTCTACTCTAGAAGAAATATAGAGAGCTTTTACAGGAAGATATTTCCCTAGAAAAACTCTGTTGTCCAAATATATAGACTCATCAACTAAAATAAAATCAGTTTCGTTAGGATAAGGCAGCCTCCCCTTAGTTACAGTTAAATTAAAGAAGCTTCTCAAGTCTTCCATACGAACTCCAGCTAAATAACATCTCGAAATACCGACCTTGCCTGTAATGAAAATAACTGGGGCAACACTTTTAACCCCGGGAACTTGCTTAACTATACCTACTATTGACTCAGGAATGTTTATCTCCTCGCTAAGCAGTATTAGGTCAGCACTTATCAATCCCCTAAGCTGCTTCTCTACCTCTGCGTGCATACCTACACCAATAGTCCTCAGAGCCACCAGCGTTGACACACTCACAACTATAGCGAGAATAGTCAAAAAGGTCCTAGTCTTCCTGGTGCCCATGTCTCTTGCAGAAAATAGTACAGCTACTTGAATAAGCCCTATAGCCCTTCTCATGTCTTCCTATTTAGTCTTAAGTTACTCAAAGCTAAAATCTATTTCTCTAGCATAGAATCTAAGCCGCGGCAACTTATTTAAATAGGCAAAATAAAATTACATAAATTTCATAAATACATTATAGATACTGTAGCTTAGTCTTGTCTTTATATTTTTCGAAGTCCTTCATAATATTTTCTACGAAATGCTTTATTCCATAGATCACACTATTAAACTCTGTTGCAAAATTATTGAACTCTAAAGCACTCTTATGTATTTCAGCGTGAACAACAATATCCCCTTCCTTCGTCAAACCATAAGTTACCTCATTCAAATAGTAAGTATCCATAAGCAGTCTCTCATAAAGTCTCTTACGGTCCACTTCTGATGGTATGCTGTGCTGGGCAATAAGAGGTGAGACTATGAGAACCCACTCATCGGTGTATCTTACGAATACTGTTGCTACAACAAATCCTTCGCTAACCTGTATTCTAAAGGGAAGAATGAAGACGTTTTCGTCTTCGTTATACTTGTATTTTAACTGCATTTTACCTAAGAAACTCTTTATCTTCTCTCCTATCTCATTCATTAAGCAAAATAACCTACAATACAATATATGTGTTTCTTCACAATAACTTCCACTCCTGATATCTTCATTTAAAGCTACCCACTATAACCATACACAATGCTTAATAGCTCCCATACAATATATTCGGGTAGATGATGACCGCTGGAACAAACGATAGATGAAGAAAAGAAGAGTCAGCTGACATAAGATCGGGATCCAGTATAAGGAGTAGTTATATGATTTCTAGTAAAGTAGCACAGTATATCAGTGCCTACTATCCTCGTTCTCTAAATCCTCCATATGTGTGCTCTCTTCATTTAGCACTAGCCACTTAGCGTAAAGCTACGTCGAGATCAACAAACTCTAGCCTTCTATAGAGATTTAACGACTCAGAGGAGTTTAATACCCTAGTCTTATAGACATAATAATAAGTAAACTACGAAATAGCTTCAAAATCAGCTAAAACTTTTACTTTTCTTAATCGTAAATAATACTGCCCTGCTTTCCTATCTGCACAACAACCTTAGAGGATAAAAATGAACGCCAGGGCGGGGGACACTATTCTCTCAAATAGTTTACCATCATTGGTATTATTTTACACAGAATCATTGCTGAGTACTTTGCGCTCTTATCCATTCGCTTGAGAATTTTTCTTTTAAGATCAGTATACACTACTAGCGCTTCTCCCTGAAGTCTATGTAGTCTCTTCTCCGGATGAGGAACATCTAGTATTACTCTCGTTTTAACGCCCATTACTAATTCACCATCTAGCTCCATCTCCACATAGTTTTTCTCAAATGTCTTAAAGACTCGGGGAGGAATAGGCCAGTCCGCTAGTGAAGGCTTAGAAAAATATTCTTTGGCTTTCTTGAAAGTAGCTGCGATGAGTAATTGGGTTAATTCTTCTCCATGTTCCAAAAGTCTGCCTAGAAGACCTGCTAAAATAAGTGGCGACGTTTCGAAGGGAGGACTTCTTACTACTATTATGGTAGAGTCATTTAGACGAATAAGTAGCCCTGCGCTACGTGCATAACTAATTGACCTGACTACCTTCAGCTCAGCTTTGATAGATTTAATCACAGAAACCACTTCTCTTGTCCATGAGATATACGGATGATAGAAGATAGGATAAGTTATACAGAAGATGACTGTTAAAATGAAATAAACTCCTGCAAACACCTCACTAATGGCATTGATTTTACCCTCAATAAGACAGACAACAGCAACTACCATCATTGTAAATAAGTATATGGCTATTACGTCAAGCAGGCTCAGACCCGAGAAAATACCTCCTAAATAAGTAGTGCCGTACCTAAATTCGGGTAATTCTTTCTTAACAACAGATGCACTGAGTCTTCTACTCAGCCATATCAAGACCGTACCCGACGCCAAAAATAGTACAGCCAAACAAAAATCCTCTACATTAAGGTAAACAAAGAATAGTCCCAGCAATGGCGCATGAAGAAATACAAGAATAGTCCCAGCAATTAGTAACAGTATATTCAACACATAAATTTTCTTCAATGACACTTAAATATCTTAATGTAGACCTTGTGACTAAATCCTGTAAGATCAGCTGTCCTGGCCTTCGTCACGACATCGGCGTAGTTCCGCTCATCACCCATTAACTATATTCTTTTCTCTTAGTAATATTTTACTTTCTCGTCTCTCCTAGCTCTCTATCTCCTGCACTCGTTGAGGTAAATTTCATATTTCATTTTCTACTAATATGATCTGAGGAGGTGGTTCTTTGAGGGCTTTCAGAATCCTAGAACCTATGAAAGGAGAGGTTTGCGAAGTTGATGTAGGGTCTCTGCGAGAAGATGAAGTCTTAGTGCGTGTAAGGGCTTGTGGTATTTGCGGTACTGATTTACATATTTTTAAAGGAGAAGTGCCTGTAAACTACCCTTTAATTCCTGGTCACGAGATTTCAGGTGAGGTTGTGAGCATAGGAAGTTCTGTAAATTTCTTACGTGAGGGAGATAGAGTTGCAGTAAACCCTAATTTTTATTGCCGTGAATGCTACTATTGTAGAAGAGGTCTTGTACATTTTTGTGAGAACTGGAGAGCTATTGGTGTACATCTGCCGGGAGGGTTTGCTGAATATGTTAAGGTTCCTGGGTATCTGCTGCATAGAGTGCCAGATTCCCTTTCCTTTGAGGAGGCAGCATTCGCTGAGCCTATTGCCTGTTGTCTGCACGGTATCCGTAGGCTGGGAATTAGTGTAGGTGATAAAGTAGCGGTGTTTGGTTTAGGTCCTATCGGTCTTATTCACGTTCAGCTTGCTAAGAGCTGTGGAGCATCACTTGTTATAGGAGTAGATCTTATTGAAAAGAGACTCAGACTGGCAGAACATCTGGGAGCCGATATAGTATTGAACGCTAGTGAATGTAATCCTGTAAAAGAAATATTAAGTGAGACCCAGGGGAGAGGAGTAAATAAGGTAATTGAGGCTACGGGAAACCCTGTAGTCTTAGAACAGGCTCTTGAAGTCATAGACTTTGCTGGCAAGATACTTGTTTTCGGGGTAGCACCACATGAGGCTATTGCGAAAATAAGGCCTTATGATATTTATCGCAAGGAAGCAACTATCGTAGGGTCTTTTGTTAATCCCTTTACCACTGACGAGGCTATTGAAGTAATGTCTGCTAAGACATTGAGGGTACTACCTATAATCTCTCATGTAATAGGGTTGCAAGATATAGTGGAGTATTTTAATAGAATAATGAGTAAAGATAGTGATATAGTTAAGGTGATAGTTAAGCCATAGTGAGACTGGCTGCACTTAATTGTCTAGATTCGCCGGTAATTGTTTGAAAAGACTTATATATTTTTTAGTTAGTAATTAGCGGGAGTAGGTGATGGCGCGCCAACCAGAGTAGCTTTACTTGATAACTGCTCTCAAGCCCTCCTCTATTTAGTAGAAGAGCTTTTAGTTCTAACGAATATGGGTTTCTATATTTTAGAGGTGGAAGACTATGTCTGAGAAGACTAAGCTATTGGGAGTTTCTGTTAAAAAGAGTGAGGACTTTTCAGAGTGGTATACGCAGGTAGTGCTTAAAGCAGAACTCTGTGACTATGCTCCAGTACATGGATGTATCGTGATACGGGAGTACGGCTACGCTATATGGGAGAGGATTCAGGAGATCCTCGACAAGGAGTTCAAGAAAATGGGTGTTAAGAATGTTTACTTTCCCTCACTGATACCAGAGAGCCTTCTCTCTAAGGAAGCTGTTCACTTTAAGGGCTTTAAGCCGGAAGTAGCTTGGGTTACTCACGGCGGAGACATGCCTTTACAGGAGAAGCTTGCTATAAGACCTACATCAGAGACGATAATGTACTATATGTTTAGTAAGTGGATAAAGAGCTGGAGAGACCTGCCTTTAAAGGTGAATCAGTGGTGTAATGTGGTTAGGTGGGAGATAAAATCTACTAAGCCTTTTCTCAGGACGACAGAGTTTCTCTGGCAGGAAGGGCATACTGTCCACGAAACATATGAAGATGCCGAAAAGCAGGTTATGGAGATTTTAAGGGTTTACCAAAAGCTTATTGAAGATTACTTAGCTATACCAGTTATAGTAGGCAAGAAAAGTGAGGGAGAGAAGTTCGCTGGAGCCCTCTACACGACTACTCTTGAAGCAATAATGCCTGACGGTAGAGCAGTTCAAATGGGGACTAGTCACCACTTAGGACAGAACTTTGCTAAAGCATTCGAGATAGTGTTTATGGGAAGAGACGGTAAAATGCACTATGCTTGGCAGACTTCATGGGGAGTCTCGACTAGACTCATAGGCGCTCTAGTCATGGTTCATGGAGACGACAGGGGACTAGTTCTGCCTCCGAAGATAGCGCCGATACAGATTGTAATTATACCTATTTTCTACAGTGAAGAACAAGGAGAGAAAGTAATGAAGTATATTGACGAGGTAAAGAAATTGCTCGAAGAGAAGAAGATCTCGCTCTATGTCGACGAGCGCAGAGAAAAAACTCCTGGCTGGAAGTTCTACGAGTGGGAGCTTAAGGGAGTACCTCTGCGCCTCGAGATCGGACCTAGAGATGTTGACAATAGAACAGTCGTAGTCTTTAGGAGAGATCTTTTGAGAAAAGAGACCTTAAAGCTAGAAGAATTCATCGGCAATGTGGAGAACATAGTAGAGGATATTCAGAAAACTCTCTTCAATAGAGCTAAGGAGCTCCTTGAGAAATTCACGACGAGAGTTAAAGACTTCAATGAATTTAAAGAAATAATTGAAAAGAAGGGAGGCTTTGTTGTAGCTCCATGGTGCGGAACACTTGAATGCGAAGAAGCCATTAAAGAGGAAACAGGAGCAACAGTCCGCGTAATACCATTCGATCAACCTGAAATAGATGCTCCGTGCGTCTACTGCGGATCTAAAGCGAAGTTCATAGCGTATTTCGCTAAAAGCTACTAGCCACCAGACACTATTGGAAGGACTGTGATTTTATCCCCCTCTTTTAACACATAGTTCTCCGGCAGAGCTTCAGCATTCTTTATCACAATGGATCTAGTAGAGTCTATTTTGAGAACCTCCATTAGTTTCTTGACAGTAGTCCCCTCGGGTAGCTCTAATTCAACGGTTTCTCCTCGAGCAAGTATCTTCACTGAGACTCTCACGAAGTGATAAAAATAGCAAGAAATATTAGTCTACTGGCTAACTAATTCGCGGGTGATGAAAGGGAAGAGAACGGAACTTGTGAAGAAAGGTACCAAAGCTGATTATTGCTCTGACTAGCTCTGAGATATGCAGAGACCGTGGAAACTAATCATGACTAGTATGTCATATTGTTTGTGTTAAAATGAAACTACATATTTAAAAAGCTTAAATTGAAAATTATTAAATTATCTTTGCTCTGTTTCTTTCGGAGAGACCAGCTTAGATATTTTCTCTAGTGGTGTTATTAGTTTGAATAATTCCATTGGGAGTACTATTTTTGTTGATGGAGCGGATGCTACGTCTTTTAGTGCCTCTAAGTACTGTAGTAGTAGTGTTCTATTATCCAGAGTTCTAGCTGTGTCATTTATCATTTTTAATGCTGTTGCTATACCTTCTGCTCTTAGAATTGCGGCTTGTTTGTCTCCTTCAGCTCTTAGTATTCTAGACTGTTTTTCTCCCTCTGCTTTCAGTATTGCTGCTTCTTTTTCTCCCTCAGCTACTCTAATTGCTGCCTCCTTTCTGCCTTCCGCCTCAGTGACCATAGCTCTTCTGTTTCTTTCAGCGCTCATCTGCTTGATCATGGCTTCCTGCACTGCTCTCGGCGGGAGAATCTCCCGTATTTCTACTGCCGTCACCTTCACTCCCCATCTTGCTGTGACTTCGTCTAGTTTTGTTCGAAGAACTTCATTTATGTACTCTCTTCTTGCTAGTACTTGGTCTAAGTCTATGTCGCCGACAACTGCTCTTAGTGTTGTTGTGGCTATACCGATTGCTGCTCCTCTGAAGTCGCTTACTTCGAGTACACTTCTCCTCGGATCCACTACTCTGAAGTATATTAGGAAGTCTATGTCTACTGGCGCGTTATCTTTGGTAATACAGGTCTGTCGAGTAACTTCTATGTACTGTTCTCTCAAGTCAACTACTATTCCTCTATCGATGAAAGGTACAAGGAATATTAGTCCAGGGCCTTTAACCGCTATTACTCTGCCGAGTCTGAAGACTACTACTCGCTGATACTCAGGGACTATTCGTATACCGGAGGCGATTACTGCTAGTAGTATTATTAGGGCGAAGAGCAGTATTATGAGCTCTACGGACGGAATTAGAGGAAGTAGTTCTTGTAAGAAAAGTAGTGCCACTATCACCACTATGTACTTACTTGAAGCAGTATTTATTGCTTACTTTTTATTGAAATTATTGCTAAGTTGAAGATTTTTGTTTTTCTACAACCAGTGTTAGACCTGAAATTTCTTTGACAACTATTTTCTCGCCTTTCCTAATGACTTCATCTGATATTGCGCTCCATTCCTCGTTCTCGACAAATACTACTCCCTGTTTCCCAGGACCTATGTCTGTTTTAGCGTACCCGATTTTTCCTACAAGTCTTTTTTCAAGAGACTCTACGGGCATTTTGAGAGCCTTACTCGCTTTGATTACTACTAGTAGTATTATAGAAGACACGACAGCTGTGAAAAAGGCTAGCGGGGGAATATAGGTCCAGGGGTCTATGTATGGCTGGCTGAAGGCTTCAGCTATGACGGCGAGAGTAAGTAGGGCTACGCCTGCGATACCGAAGACTTGTAGTCCCGGCTTTTTAAGCTCTAAGACTATAGAGAAGATTCCTAGAGCGATGAGGACTAAGGATAGTATTCTCCAGCCGATTATTCCCATAGCGTAGAGAGATAGTGCTACTAAGAAGCCTCCGAGAAGCCCCCATCCCTGGAAACCTGTGACCTTTACTTCCAGCAGTATAAGTAGTATTCCGGTGATCAGCATTACTAGGGAGACTGCTGGATCAAATATTAGCGCAGCTATCTCTATTGTTAGATCAGGCTCTACTTTAATGATGCTTGCCCCACTTAAGCCGAGCTTCTCAAGTACTTCGCTTAAAGACTCTGCTTTTCCAGAGGCTAGTCCTATTTCTAGTGCTTCCTCTGTAGTGAAAGCTCTACTTTTATACACCATTTCTTCAAGTGCCTTAACTGCCTCCTTATCGAGTCCTCTCTTCTCCGCTAAACTCCTTATGCGTGCTTTAACATACTCTACTATCTTAGTCTCGTAGGGATAGGGCTTACAGGCTCCTATGACCGCGCCGCTTCCCATAAAAATCTCATTAGTGCTTACAGCTATGATAGCTCCCGCTGAGACCGCCTTAGCTCCCGGTGGAACCCAGGCGATCTTAGGGCAAGCACACTTCGATAACTCTTTGACAATTGAGTCCATGGAGTGAATATAGCCCCCGTAAGTATCAATAACGATTATTAGGCAGGCTGCAGAGTACTCATTTGCCTTAGATACTGCTCTCGCCACCAATAGATAGGCTCCTTCATCTATTTTCTGTCTGAGCTCGACTACTACAACTGTTTTAGGCTTAGACAATAGGAGTGAAGCAGATATCAGTGCTAAAATTATGAATAACAGTAAGGCTGGAGACCTACTTCTCATCTATTAGATATTTTGAGGCACTAGGATATTTCTGTGACTGTTGTTAGTACCTATAGTAAAAATTTTATTTAATGTAGGAGACTAATAGATTGTGAAGCTTAAATATACTACTGCATACCTTTTGACGAAACTGCCTGCTTTTCTGATAACCATTTATGGTGTTGAAA
>Ga0190367_1000021_pt1 | contig 130181 bp, 170 predicted proteins | sample 4872181011_MG_FD_171838 | JGI IMG/M metagenome (GOLD analysis project Ga0190367, IMG submission 171838) | Hydrothermal vent microbial mat bacterial communities from Southern Trench, Guaymas Basin, Mexico - 4872-18-10-11_MG | ecosystem: Environmental > Aquatic > Marine > Hydrothermal vents >...
TCAAGTTGTTAGTGGTATCTTTAAGTTGCAAGCTAAATTTGATATGGCTAAACTTACGTTTGATGACCTGAAACCGTTTTTCATAGGTTTAAGTTTATTAGAAGATAGATATGTTGGACGCAGGGGCTCAAGAGGATACGGTAGGATCGAGTTTGATGACATAACCCTGACTTTAAGAGGTAAGGATTACTATGAAGGTGGTAATGAAATTTTAATCCAAGTTGATGCAAAAAAGCCAAGAGACTTCCTAAGGGAGTGGGAACAAGTTAGGAAAGTTGTTAATGGAAAGTTAGAGCGAATAACTCAGTAAACTATGCAAGCGAAGATAATTAGAATTGAATTTAAATCTAATATAATTCTTCAAAGGACTTGGCATGAACGACCGTGGAGAATACCAAGCGATTACATAGTTAGAGCCATAGTTTATGCATGGTCAAAATTGTATGGTAACCCAGATGAGCTTGTTCAAGCTTTAATTAATGATGATTTAAGATTTTCATCGTTGGTTATATTAAGGAACGGTAAATTATTTCTGCCTGATTATGGAGTTCACGGGTATATTACATTAGAAGGAGATGAATCTATTGATCCAAATGAATTTGTCACGGAGTTAAGTAGAGTGAGAGTTGCACGAACGGTGGATGAATCAACACCCTTTGAGGAATATTCACTTAAAGTTTCAAAATACGAATGGGGCGTGGTAGTATCTTTTAGCGATGACTTTAATTTAAATAAGTTAATTGCAAGTTTTAGACTTTTGGGAGATCTTGGAATTGGAGGACGCAAATCAAAGGGTAGCGGTAGGTTTAGATTAATTTCTATTGAGGATGTGGATTCTTATAACTTAGAAGTCAGACATAAAGGCTTTGGTAAACTTATTTCTCGTTATATGCCAAGTTCTGAAAAAATAGAAGGAAACATTTATCAAGAGTCAGTGACTATATGGTATGGGCCAGGTAAATCCTATTCCTACATAGTACTATCAGAAGGTTCAGAACTAAATGTTATTAACGATGGTCAAGTGATATTTATTAAGAACGATCTTAATCATAGAGTTCCTATATTTTTCAGACCACTTATTGCCATTTTGAAGTAATGCACATGACATATGCAACAGGTATCTTTCCATTCATGCTTTCCTTAAATATCTTAAGTTTGGATAAAATCGAACTTTTTCGTTAGTTATTAAACACCTTGACTGTAAGTTCTTTTATGAGAAAAGAAATTGTTGTTGGTATTTTAGTATTTATTGCATTACTGGTAGTCTATGCGTACGTAGATAAGAACATTCCTAAAACGTCACTCGTTGTAGACGTGTGGTGATGACTTATGCCCAGAAAGCTTGCAATCTTAATAGCTGCAGTATGCGTTTCCGTGGTAGTTTGGTATTTCTTCATAACTACCACAACCAATACGTCCTATGGGGCGGAGTTGAGCTTAGAGAGAGTTGGGGAGTGTGGCGAGTTTGGTTTGGCAAGGTTTGAATATATTAAGACACAAAAAGACTTCATTGAATTCAGTGCGGTCTTCTATCCTTATTGCAACGCTGAACCAGGTAAGAATCTTTTCGCGAAGTGTGATAAAAGGGATGGAACTATTCTGGTGCGCGTAGTGTTCGACGACAATAAAGCAACTAAATGCGTTTGCCCTTTCAGAGTTAAAGGGAAGATTACAGGGCTTGAAGAGGGAGAGTACAACATCTCGATCCTGTTTGATAACAGGTATTCTCGTCAAGAGAAAGTTCTCTGCTGGCAGACTGTCCACTTGAGCGAACTTGAAAGGTTTTATCCAGAAAAGCTTTCGATAAACGTTACACCGAAAGCTGGGGAGTATCTTAAGGCCGAATTCTCAACATTTTCTGGTAGGACGAAAATCCTGCTTCAGAACGTCAAGTTAAGCTTATGCGTACTGAACCAGACCTGTCCACCTTCTGAGGAGAAGATAGAGAAAATTGGGATTGAAATAAGCGGAAGTGTTAGGAATGAGTATGAGAGAGCTTATTACGTTTGCCTTTACGCAGTTGCCTATAATTCGAGAGGAGAAGTTGTCGGAAGAAGTGTTGATTATGGTCCAATCTGTGGCTTAACAGTTCTGCACCTGCAAAGCGGAGAAACTAAAGATTTCAAACTTCATGTTGAGCTGAAAAATGATATCAGACAGATTGAGATTTTTGTAGGATGTTTAAGCGAGATTCCACCGCCATAGATTGAAAATTAGCTGAAATACTATTATATTGACTATTATCTTGGCCAGTAGATCGTGCCGACTATTGGACTAGTTAGAAATTTTTGTCATTTTCCTGTATACATTCTTAACTTCGATTTAAATATATCCACATGTAAGGTAAAACATAAATACTTCCAAGTATTTACGGTAAAACATGAAAGGTCTAAAGTTAGGTTTAGTGATAATACCACTCATAGCACTTGCAGGGATTGCAAGTGCTGCAACAGTCACACTCGATATTTCAGCGGAGAACGTAACTTACGGCGACACATTCCAAGTGACTGTCACATATACCGGAGAAGGATATCTTCGAATCCTTGACTCATCCAATGAAGTTGTATGGAGCACAGCTTTGAGCGGGAGCGGGCATGACGTTTATACAATAGGAACAACAGATCTCCTGTATCCTGGCACATACACGATTGAAGCTTACGTTGAAGATGCTTCTGGAGCCAATGCAACCGATAGCAGGACTATTAATGTAACGAGCCCTACACCGATCATCAGCATAAAAATGGAAAATAAAGATGGGAAAGTAGCCGCCGGAGACCTAGCAAAATTCGAGATATCTGTTTATGGAGCATCAAGTGCTAAATATACGATAACCGGCCCCTATGGCAATGTGAGCGATATACTTACACTTGGTGAGAATGAAGTTGTGTTCAACACATCCGAGGTTATAACTCCAGACGGCGAAGTCGCCACAGGTGTATTTGAGATCGTAGTAACGGCAGATGGATACGAGAAAAGACTAAGCTTCACAGTTGAACCGATCAAGCTGTTCATCGATATGCCTTCAGAGATTAGAGCCGGCAGTACAGTTACCTTTGCCGGATCGACGAACATTGCAAACACAAACTCTGAATTCGACACAACAACTCCGAACAAAGTAAAGCTCAGCATAAGAAAGGGGAGCGAAGATGGGAAGGAGATCTGGAACGGCACAGCGTACATCATTACGGGAAAGTTTGAGTTTTATGTCCGCATGCCGCTAAATGCCGAAGGAACGTACTACGCCGTATTTATGGCTGAAACAGCTCCTAACGCAACTAAGAATGCAACCCTGATGTTTGAAGTACTTAAACCCAAAATTGACATTGTTGCAGACAGAACGCTTGTAAGGGGCGAGGAAGTAGAAATTAAAGTTGAAACTTCCCTTCCAGCCGGCACCGGTATAGCCTTAGAAGCCCCATCCGGGTTGTTTGAGGGCGTTTCATCGATAATACTCAGCACCGACGCTGCCGGAGTTGCAAGGACAACGTTAAAGGTCAGCGAGAATGCTGCCTTAGGATCTTACGAAGTTAAGGCTTACGTTGTTGCAAGGCCGGAAGTTTCGGATTCAGCTTTGTTTAGAGTTGTGCTGCAGAGCCTCGACGTTTCAGTTGATGCAACGAGAGTTGTGAGAGGTGGCATCATCCATCTGAACGGTACAACTACTGTGGACAGAATTTACGTTTACGCCGACAGTAAGGCCTTCGATGGCGTTACAAAGCTGCCAAACCTAAACGAGCAGTTCAGCGTTGAAGAGCATCCTACTAAGGCAGTAATGGTAAGCAACGATACATTCAGCATTACTCTAAAGGTCAACGAGCGTGCTAGAGATGGAGAGTACACACTCTACGTTTTCGCTCCATCGAGCGATGTTATAAATCCTGTGAGCGATCCGATGAAGGTTATCACAATAATCGTTGAGGATCCGGACTTTACAAACATAAGCTACAGGGAAAATCTGCCGAGAGCTCAGGACATCGTTGTAAAAGGCAAGACTAATTCACCTATTCCAGATAAGACGCTTGTTAAGTTCAGGCTTAAGGGGCCAAATGTTAGGTACAGCGGGTACGCTGGAGTTGAAAGCAATGGTTCCTTCGAGATCAGAATAGACCCGTTCCTCGGAGAGGAGCCAAAGCCAAGGAACATGATAACAACTGGTTTGTACACGATAGAACTTACGCTCGTCTACTTTAACGAGGAGGTTAACTCTGAGAGGCAGATAACTTTTCAGATAGTCGATCCGGAGATTTCCGTTGATGTTCCAGAAATCGTTAAGATAGGTGAAAAGCTTGAGATAAAGATTACAACTAATAGGGATGAGGACTATCAATCACCGCTCTACGTCGTGATGGAAGGGGCAAATAAGATTTCAGTTTATCAGGTAGCTGTTAAGGCTGGCAGTAGTGTTGTAGAGATAGACACAAGCAAGCTCTGGCCGGGTGACTACACGATTTACGTCAGAGACATCATGCGAACGACTGTCGGCAGCCCGTTTGAGTACTATAGTGTCCCGCCAGATACTGTTTACGCACGCTACTATGATGCCCAAGATGACGTTCTCGTTGTGAAGAAGGTTAAAGTGGTTCCGGCTGATGCAAAAGCCGAGATATCTGTTAAATCCATCAATGTTAGCGGAGTTCTGTATCCAGGAACGGAAGCGGAGATCAAGGTAGTTGTGGAGAACACAGGACTTCTCAAAGGTAATGCAAGCATAAATGTCTCTGTTGACGGGGAGGTAATAGAAACAATATACGCTGAACTCGACGCTGGTGCGAAGAAAACATTTGTAGTAAAACACGTTTTCAGCAAAGGCACTCACGTAATCTCAGCCGGTAATCTTAGAAAGGTGGTAACGGTTTCAGAGCTACCTAAGCCTATTATCGAGGTTAAAGATATAATCGTTCCAGAAAAAGTGCCTGCCGGCAAGGTAAACGTTAACGTTGTTGTTATTAACAAGGGCGATGTCAAAGGGAGCAAGGAGATCGAGCTGTACTTGAACGACAAACCTATTGCCAGCAAAACTGTAACAGTTGATGCTCACTCGCTAGAGACAGTTAAGTTCGAAATCACCGTAAAGCCGGGAGTTTACACACTCAAGGCTGGTAACGCCACTGCTCCGCTGACAGTTATAGCTACGACAGCTACGCAAAAGATAACGCCAACTCCAACTGAAACGAAGAAAAAGATACTTCCTATTCCAGGTTTTGAAGCTGTGTTCGTTTTAGCGGGGCTTGCAGCAACAGCATACTTGCTCAGAAAGCGATAACCCATTTTCCTTTTTTAGGGGATCTTTATGTTCTGGATTAAGAAGTGTGCTGATCCCTCTACACTCATTGCCATTCGACCTTACAAGCATGCTAAGGGCTTAGACCCCGCCAAAGACTTCCTTAGAACAATAAGAGGCGTCTACAGCTTTGAGATATGGTTTGAGGATAAAGCCAAGATTAGAATGTGCTCCAGCGAGCCAGAAATCGAATTGAGAAAGAGGATAACATCCTTCTATCCTTCGGCAGAGATAAGTAAGCTGGACAAGGATTTCATCGAGAATGAAGAATACTGCGTGATGAAGGCTACTCTTCGTAAGGATTACTCCTTCCCGCTGAGAACTGATATAAATGAGGATCCATTTAACACTCTTTTAACCGCCATGATCGGATATAAGGCAATTTATCAGGTTCTTTTCACTCCTGCCCCGCAGCGGTGGATGAGTAAGGCTGTAAGGGTTGCTGAGGAGTTTATGAAGGGCAAGGTTGTAGGATGGCTTGAACCGAAGATAGTCCAAAGCCCTATGGAAAAAGAGCTTGCTAAGCAGGTAATTAGTAGAGCATCACAACCAGCGTTTGTAGTAGAAGTAAGGATTGCAGTATTTGGAGAGGAGTCGAATATTAATAACTTCGAACCGTTCTTCAATCTCTTTTACAATCCTGTTGCAGATCAGGGGTTTAAGCTCGTAATTCCAAGGAACCAGAAGGCAGAACTCGAAAAGATGAAAAAGAGGTGTATGACGATATCTCGATTTGGAAGTAAGAATATTCTCACAGTCGATGAACTCGCGCTCTTCGTTCACATTTTCGGTGAGGAGTTGCGTGTCAGAGAAGTTGAGTGGACATTCGCAAGAAGAGATTTAAAACCTTTATTTTAATATTTTATTTATCAACTATCTCAAATACAAAACAAGCACTAGCACCATGTTTTGGACCAGTTCGATCCTTTAAGCGGACGATTTTATCCTTAAGTCTATTATTGCAAAGATCTAAGAACTTTTTAGTGTTCAATGCGTCGCAGACAGCTGGCATTCTATTAGATAAACTCATTCTGCTATGAACGTCTCCAGCTCGTACAAGTACTTCAGTCTCTCCCCTCTCAACAGCATACTTTATGTAGTTTTCATATACAAATTCACGAATTTCATCAGCCAATCTCATGCGATTAAGTAAATTAAAAATCAATATAAGGTTTTTATGCAGGAAGCTTTGGTTGAACGCCTATTCTCATCAAATTAGCCAGACTACGAGCAAGATGTAACGGTAAGCATAGCTTCATTCTACGGAACGGACTCCAAAAGTTTAATGCTGTTAAAGCTAGATACTCACTTACTATCTTTTCTATACTAGACTTGCCTGAGCCATATGACGTAAACCTGACCTCTACTGGTTTAACTGTAAAATCTACCTTACCTTCTTTCTTCCTCCTTCTGTCTACTAGAGTTGACGACACTAGAGCTCTTCCGTCATGGAACTCATCAACTACAGGCAATATCACGTATTCACCAAACTGCGGATTAACAACTTTCCCTTCATATCTCGAGTACATTCTTTTCGAGTGCCCTTTCACGACTTCAACCAGATCCAACTGTACCAAATTCCTATCGATTCCTTTTGCTTCAAGAGCTCTCATAAATCCTTTTACAATGTTCTCCCTCTCTATAATCTCAAAATTACCGTCACGGTAGAACACAATCCTTTTAGGCCTCTCTAAATTCTTTTTCTCAGAGTACTCATAGGCTTTATCAAGAGTGTAGACAAATATATCCCTAGCAGCATCTTCTGTTATATAGTCCTTTGATAAATGGGCTTGTTTAACCGAAATAAGTCTGCCATAGCTGTCACATAGCAATGCAAATGCTCCACTAACTCTACCTTCTCTATCTCGAGAATAGTCAAAACCAATGTAAATCGTTACGCCATCGCCATCAGCTGGTTTTTCTAGCCTCCAGACCAAACCATCTAACTCTTCAAGTCTATTAACGTTCTCTTGTATCAATGTCTCTACGTAAATATCACAGGCTAGTGTTGCTGCCATTTCAGCACTCATGTCCTTAAAATTGTCCCAGAGTATAACTTGAGAGTGTTTCCCAAGCTCACTCGCATCTCTCTTGACATCCTCGAAGTACTTACCTTTATAGCTGGGTCCAACGACTACTGGGAATGTAGCAACTCCTTCGGGCAATTTTATTTCTTCTTTTAATGCTGCTCTTAGAGTTTTTCTGATGTTTTCTCTAGTTCTTTCAACATTTAGCTCAACCCACTCGTATAGCTTTATACTGTATCCAACGATTTCTCCTAGGTTGTGCTCCTTGAATTTTTGACTGAGCAACTTATTTTTTTCTGAAACTATCTCTTCAATATCCTCTAAATTGGGGACAACATATATCAAATGAATTTTGAGGGATCCTCCTAGGGGTTTGCCTCCTTCACGCAACATTGGTAGTGGTTTTAAGCTGGTGTTGTCCATCACTTCAAGTCTCCAATCTCTCCACCTAACTCGCTTAATTTCGAATTCTTCAGGAATCTTGTGTACGAATTTAACGGATGTAGATAAAAACGGAAAATCTATTAGAATGTTTTTTGAGATTTTTTCTATGATCTCCTTAAAGTATTCGTATCTTTTCTCAGGGGATATCGTGAGTTTGTCTTCTCTGTACTGTATGAGAACATCTGAAGGTGTAAAATCGAGTGGTGATCCTTTACTTGTTCTGACCTTAATTACAGGGTATTCAGGGAAATATTTCTTCTCTCCTTTCCTCTTTGAAATGTAGTCATACAATGTCTCCTTTTCAGCTTCCTTGAAGAAGTCTAGGAGGGTCTTTTTCTTGGAAAGAAAATCTTGCCTGGTAGGCTTGATAGGGTGCTGATCCGTCCAATTGGGTATTATAATTCAAACCATAGTTCCCATCACCTCAGCAGGTGATAGATGTTGAAAGCGAGTAAGGTAAGGATAATTTTAACAGCCAAACCTTTTCTGGATACGGCTTTAATAAACTTCAGACCGAAGTTATCGAGAACTGAGAAGAGTGTTTCGATCTTCTTTCTGAATTTGGAGAGAGATTGGTAGTATGACTATTTTACCTTTCAATCTCTCAGGTAAATCGTCTATATTTTCTTTCAGCTCCGTTAAGTCGTGTTTTTTAGCAGTATCAACGTAAAAGTTTAGGAATCTGCCATCTGTAATGCAAGTTATCTTGTATCCGCAGTAGAATCTTTTTTAGAAGGATTGTATCCTATATGTAAGCTTTCTTCATAATGCTATTAAAGTGTAAATGAGCAAGAATACCTACAATTATCAAATCGTATAAACTTATTACTTCTCCGTTAGCTTTACTTGGATGATACTCATCCACTATCGGCTTTATCAACTCCCTTATCTTCCTATCTCTTCAACATACTTATCTACCAAATCCATATTTTAATTTGGTCCCTCCTTATTTATATTACCTTTGATGGGAACTACGGTTAAAATAGAAAAATTGAAAAAGTATTATGCTACAATTCTAAAAAATTGCCAAGATGGGAGATGATGTAGAATGTCCAGTCAAAGTCAGATGCCAATAAAAAATAAAAATATAGTCATACGTGAAGAACAGTTTGGTGGAGTCTGTTACATCAGACCTAAATTAGGCGGAGGATTTATCAGAAATAAATTTATACTCAACCATATGGCAAAAGATATACTTAATCTCTGTGACGGTACACATGATATTAAAGACATAGTTGAAGCTATCGCTTTAAAATATAATATTAAAGATAAAGAATTACTATATCAAGATATTGAAACATTCCTTAGAGAACTAGAATCATTATCAGTTATATCGTGGAAAGGTACAAAATTAAGAGATATTCAAAAAAAATACACTTATCTGCAACCTAACATGGTTATACCATTATCTTCGCCTTTTAGTATACATTGGAATATAACTAACTTTTGTAATCTTAATTGTAGGCATTGTTATACGATAGATCGAAGAACTGGAAAAGAACTAACTACAGAGAAAGCATTAAAAGTTGTAGAGGAGATTATAGACGCAAATGTATTAGAGGTTACATTTTCAGGAGGAGAACCCTTGTTAAGAAAAGATTTGTTTACCTTAGCTAAAACTCTCTACGACAATGGTGTAAGTGTCTTTTTGACAACAAATGGAACACTAATAGATAAAAATGTAGCTGAGAAATTGGAAGAGTGCGGCATTACATATATGCAAGTTAGTTTAGATGGGGCGAAACCTGAAACTCATGACAAATTTAGAGGAGTTCCTGGTGCATTTAGAAGGACTATGAATGGATTAAAAGCAATAGCAGAATACACAGATATACTGGTAAACATAGCGACAGTTCCCACAAAAGAAAACTTCCACGAAATTCCAGATATACTCAATATAGCTATTGAATTAGGATTTAACTATAGAATATTAGAATGTAAACCGCTAGGAAGAGGGAAAAATATCCAAGAACAATTACTTGGTCCAAAGGAATACAGGGAGTTGCTGGAGTTTATACTTAAAAAAAGAGAGGAGTTAAAGGAAACAAAAACAAAGATCTTTTTAAGTGAGTGTTTTGCATTCTTAGTTGATGAGCGTTTTTCTAAATCACCAAACAAACCATTAATTGACTGCCCGGCTGCCCGGTCTTTATGTGCAATCGATGCAGATGGTAACGTATCTCCTTGTTCATACTTTTCATTTTTAGGAATTTCAGTTGGGAATATACGACATCAATCTCTTACTGAAATTTGGAGAAGCTCTTGGTTCTTTAATGAGTTAAGAAAAATTGATTTCAGCAATCCGATGTACAGTCCACAAGAATGTTCCTCGTGCAAGTATAAAAATGTTTGTGGTAGAGGGTGTCGGGCATTAGCATTTTACGCCTATTATAATTTACTTGCTCCAGATCCTCGGTGTTCAGTCTATAAAAAGTATGCGAAGGTAGTTGAAAGTGAGAATTTATGAATGAAAAAATTCTGCAAATTTTAGGTATTCAGAAAGATGCAAATATATTAAAATTAATATTACAATGTTCTGATAAAAATGTTATAGAATCTTGTTTCATGGAGTTTACTATAGATGATTGGTCAAAAGCTGTACTTATACCTAAACTGATAAACTCCCTAAGATCATATTGGGGAAACACTACAAAAAGGAGAGAAGATAGTTACACTCATACGGCTGCTTGTATTTCGTCTCAGATAGGTTGTCCTATGAACTGCATTTTCTGCGCTAATGCAAGAACACCTTTTGTAAGAAACTTGACTACGGAAGAAATGATAGAACAGATCAAAATTATAGTAACGTTAGGTAAAGGTGACAAGACTTCATTTAGCTTAAAAGAAATACAATTTGGAGGGATAGGGGAACCTCTCTATAACTATGGTAACGTTGTTCAGACAATAAAAATACTTTTTGATGACGAGGAATTAAGAGAAAAACTTCATATTTGCAAGGATGAGATTCTAATAATTTTATCTACAGTTGGTATTGTCCCTCAAATTTATAAACTTGCAAAAGAGAAGTTACCTATTTTTTTGCAAGTTTCTCTTCATGCATCTAACGATACAATTCGAAAAAGAATAATTCCTGCTTCAACTTATACCTTAAATCAGATATTCTCAGCAATACAGTATTATGCAGATAATGTTTTACAACCAGTAATAATAAATTATGTTGTAATTTCTGGCATAAATAGCTCTACATGTTATGCTGAAGAATTAGCAGAGTATATTTACATGTATGACATTCCGGTAATCGTTAAAGTATCATATCTTAATCCTACAGGAAATAATTTATACTCTTTTACATCAGACATTTCTAAATTCGTGAAAACTCTAAAAGAAAAAGGGATTTTAGCAATTCCTTTTAAAAGTTTAGGAACAAATATTCGTTCAGGATGCGGTCAGTTACGTAGTTATTATGGCTACTTGGCCTCAAAGTTAGAGAGACGTGTCCCTATTACCAAAACAGATGAATACAAAGAATAACCTTGCATTATGCAATTTGTGAAGGAAATCGTAAAAGAGCTTAAAGTCTTTGAAAGAAACAAAATACCTTTAGAGGTAAAAATATTCGGAGTAGCGATCTACTTTCAAACTCCTTCGGTAAGAAGGACTGCAAAAATTCTTTCGGAGATATATCCTGTTACGAAATCTTCAGTCCATCGGTGGATTAAGAAGCTTCAAAGAGAGAATTTCAATGGAGAGAAAACCAAGGAATTTGATAGCGTTGGACGAAACTGTTGTCAAGGCGAACAAAAAGCGCTATTTCGTTTATTCAGCTGTTGATGTTGAGAGAAACAGGTTGATTCTAATGAAGGTCTACACGACGAGAAATTAGCTGGTAACAAGGTTTTTCGTGAAAGAAGTTCTTAAGTACTGCGAAAATGAGCCTAAATCGTTATCGATAAAGCTCCCTGGCTTGCACGAAGGGTTTCGGGAGAAGGAGCTTAGTTGAGTCCGTGTTTTCTTCATTTAAGCAGAGGGTAAAGATATTCCTTTTGCTCTATTACAGCTAAAAATCCTGTTAAATGGAATCTTTTCTGTAAGTTATTCATGTGGTACTATAATCATTTGAGAAAGTTATGTTAACATGTCCCGTTTAGAGAAAGGAAATCATCGAAGGATTTTCTAAGGTTTAAGGGAAAAAGATTCTGGAATAAATTTCCGTTCAGTTCAAAGCTGGTTGGATAGTTTTATGACATTCTATAATTACTAGAGGCGTTAATTTGATACTGCCGCTTCTGAAGGAAAGGGAAGCCACATGGGAAGCAAAGATTTTATTGTAAGAGCTGCAAGAAGTTTTTTAGCGAAAATCGAAAGATTTTTCGCTACTCTTAGATGTTGGTTCTCCCTTAAAATTATTAAATCATTTAATACTTTAAAAATCAAATTAGACTTATTCTTATACTTTTGGAATATGGGGTATCATATCGTAAAACCGCCTTGAAGGGTAAAGGTTATAACACATTTATTTAAAAGATGTCTAATATGTCTGAACAAAAAGTTGTAAAAATAGACTATGTAGACTTACCTAAGATAACGAATCTACCAAGGGGTACGAGAGTAGTTTTTTCTGGGTGGATACATAAGATACACATTGTTGGTAAAATTGTTTTTGTAATAGTCAGAGGGCGAGATGCCCTAGTACAAGTAGTATTCACAAATCCTTCAAAGGAATTAATAAAGGGACTGAATGAAGAAGATGTTATCAAAGTTGTTGGTATCATCAAAGATAATCCAACAAAACCCGGAAAAATAGAAGTCCATGCAGAATCTATCGAGATACTTAATAAAAGAAAAAGATTTTCTGATTTACCTATAGAATTTAAAAATTCTACAATTCACTCTCAAACAAAATTTTCAAAGAGATTAAATTATAGATTCCTCGATCTCAGAAATCCAAAAGTTTTTGCTATATTTAAATTTGAAAGTTTATTATCTTACTATATAACTGAATACTTTATGAAGAATAATTTCATAAGAGTCTATACCCCTAAAATACTAAGTTCAGCAACGGAGTCTGGAGCTGAAGTTTTTCCATTAGTATAATTTGAAAAAGAAGCTTACTTAGCTCAGAGTCCACAATTTTATAAGCAATATCTCCTAGCAGCTGGATTCGGAAAAGTTTTTGAAATTGGACCTGTTTTCAGAGCTGAACCCCATCATACTACACGTCATCTTTGTGAATTTACATCAATTGATGCGGAAATATCTTTTATAGATAGTGAAATGGATGTTATAGCGTTAATTAGAGATCTTATTACATATGTATTTAACAAAATAAAACATGATAAAGACTGTCGTGAAATATTAGAAATGTATAATGTGTCACTTGAAACACCAAAAGATTTTCCGATAATCACCATGAGAGAAGCTTATAAAATACCTAGAAAATTTGGGAAATATATAGAGTACGGTGATGATTTAGATCCCGAGGCGGAGAGAATACTCGGAAGATATTTTAAAGATGAGTACGATACGGATTTCATTTTTGTGAATGAATTTCCTTGGAGAAAGAGGCCTTTTTATACTATGAGAGTACCAGAAGAACCAGACTGGACTAGATCATTCGATTTAATATATAAGGGACTAGAACTTATAACTGGAGGACAGAGAGAACATAGATACAACATACTAATAAAACAATTAAAAGAGAAAAAGTTACATTCAGAGCCAATGAAATGGTACCTTGACGTATTTAAATATGGTGTTCCACCACATGGTGGATTTGGTATGGGTTTAGAAAGACTCACAGCACTAATTTTAGGTATAAAAAATATTAAGGAGTGTGCGCTATTTCCAAGGGATCCCGAAAGGTTGAAACCATGATGCATTACCAAAATTGTAGAAAAAATATAAAAAGACTTTTTTGTTTTGTAATCCACTACAAATGCGAGTTTAAAAAACGATGAAGGATTCATTACCGTCAAATCCCATTCGTAGTCTTTATTTTTTAGTTCCTCGTTTGATTTTCTGTTTTTCTGCTTGTTTAAATCTAATTCTATTCTTGAAGAGCCTATAACGACTTTAAAGCATACTAATACTAGCCTTACCGAACAAAGAGTTTATAATCTGCTCTACCTACTTTCTAGATTGTTTTTTACCATCTTGGCTATGAAATCGTACAATTCTTTATATGATATTATGATATCAAGATATATTTAAGAGCTTATTCCTTTTATTTAGTTCTTAGCGATAGCCCCAGTTTGAAGAATACTGCTGGGATAGCAAGATCTATGTTCCCTGATCGAAGAACAAGAACAGTCTAACTATGGCTTTTTCTTGAGATCTGCCAACGATCCTTGAATTCTTTGTTGTCATGTGTTTGTGTCTGTGACTTTACGGGCTGTTATTTGCTTTAGTTTCAACTTCAACAGTAAAATGTATCTTTATTCATCTCCTTCTTTCTTTCCCACTTTTTCCTCATCCATTCTCCCCTACTACATACCCCTTAATTCTGTAGAATTGACAGCTCTTTGAGCTCCCCTCCAGTTCTTTATAAACTCCGTGATGAATAAAATTTTAACCTCTCTTTACAAGCTTTTCATTGTACTTTTTCCAGTTTATTTTTGGCATGGGTTTTGTTAAAGGTTTGCTGGAATTTAATTTTTATTGTGTATTATTCTATTCCCTAAAATTATTTTCCACCATCGAACCACCCAGCAGTAACCCATAACTCCCTCAGGAGGCAACTTCTTCAAAATGCCTGAAAAGGAGACTCCAACTCATCCAGATTGAAGCTCATACGTGGTCTCTTGTTATTATACTACTCAACAAATTCATCTGTCGTATCAAAGTATCTAATCTTAGCCTCTAACGTCCCGTAAAACCTCTCGATCTTTCCGTTGGTTTGAGGATGGTTTACTCTACCAATAATGTGTTTAATTCCATTCTCAGCAAGAAATCTCAGATTTTGAGACATCTTTAACATTTTTGCCTGCAGAAGCATAGAACTGAGATCCTCTATCAGTAAGAATTTATTCTAGCTTTCCATAATCATTCCATCGCTTCTTTTAGCACTTTAATAGCATTCTCTGTTGTTGCTTTATCAAATACTCCGTAACCTGTTATTAAACGAGAAGCATCCAGATAAGCAATTATCCACTTTCCATTGAAGAACCAGTCAGTATGCCATAAACTCATGGAAAGCATCCTTTCGTAGCGAGTCCACACTTTTTCCACTTCTTTTTGGCTTTCTCTTCTTTTGTATAACCCAGCATTTTCAACACTTTGTGGATTTTGTTCTTGCTTATGTTGCGTCCCCTCTTCTTTAGGATTTTCTGGAGAACTATTGCATTGCACCTGTATTCTTCGTACGCTTCTTTTATAGCGTTTATTTCTTCCTCTATTAGTTCTTTTTTAGGTCTACCGAGGCTCCTCTAACTCTGGAATCTTATCAGTATCCTTGTATTGCTTGTAGATCTGGTTATTCTTTATCTAGTTATTCTTTCGATTTCTGCTATTATTCTGGTTGGTATTTTCTTCTCCTTCTCTCTGATTATCCATTTTACCGCTTTCTCGTCAAGTTTCACGCGAAGGTTAAGTTGACTGGAAAATAATTTCGAGAAAAGAAAAGACAGTATTAATGGCTAAATAACTATATATAATTTTGTTATGATAGATATAATAGAAGATAACCTGATTAAGATACTGAAAGGATTTGACATCTTTGAAAGGAACAAAGTATCCTTAGAAGTTAAGCTTGTAATAGCGGTGTACATTCTCTCTTCAAGTTTCAGAAGAATAGTACTACTCTTGGATGTTGAAAAATCTACTGTTCATTACTGGATAAAGCAGTTCAAGAACATTCTTGAGCATAATAAAGGGAACGTGAAAAAGCTTTGTAATAGCAAGAGTAGCTATTGATGAAACTGTTCTGAAGTACAATGGCAGAAAATGACATCTCTTCGCAGCTTTAGATATTGATAGTGATAGGAACGGGATCAACCATCTGAAGATTTATCCTACAAAAGATACTTTATATGGTCTATTCCTTCCTTAAAGATGCTTTAAATATGTGAGGTTGAAGAAATCATTCTTAACAAAGAATAGTGGTACAGAGACGCTTTGCAACGCTTGAGTGTTAGGTTCAGACGCTAAGTATTTGGAGAGGGAATATAGTTGAATCTGACTTTTCTTCTTTCAAGCAGAGACAAGATTTTCTTCTGTTCTATAAGGTTAACTTCAAGAGAAAGGATAGAAAATTTAGAGGTTTGAGGTAAAGAAGGATTTTAGAATGCTGGAAAAGATTTTGCAAGATGTTCATGTTCCACTTTAATGTAATGAGATTCAACTTTCCCTTTTGTAGTAAATCTATCGCCATCTTTTGTAAACATAACCAAATTAACAGTCTTTCCTTCTCCATAGGCGAATTCACCAGTTATGAGTTCAAGCATCTGTTCGAGGACTCTATTTATCGCAGGGTCATTTCTTAGTTCTTTTTTACTCCCTATTTCTTGAATCGTTAAATTTATTCCCATTTCGGAGAGTTTATCGTTGATATAATCTGCTAAAGAATATCGCACTTTAATTGAAGGTTCTATCCACAATATGAAATAACCTTTTGGAGTGTATTCTGTTTGAACGCTAAAACAAAGTGCTCCCTCTTTCTTTTCTAACTCGTGTCCCCTTACAAACCACGCATTTAAGTCTTGGTCGTATCTAAACACTCTACCTAACTTGTATCTCGTCCACAAATCCAATAAGTTCTTAAATTCCCTGATGTTTCTACTTGGATCTAACTCGATTTCTCCTTCATACTGTTTCAAATTTAATTCTCTCTTAGCTAGAACAGATTTAAGCTCATTTTCATCCACAGTTTTGTATGTTAATAACCATGCTTGAAGATTCTCTTCTTCTCTCACCAGATATGTAGATAGAATACCTTTATTCAAAAGTTCCTGACAGCAAAAATAAAGTCTCCGAACAACTATTCCATAATCCCAATCCTTTGGAAATTCTATACTGTATTTATGAAAGACGACAGATCTCAAAACAGGCTTTTCAGAAATTAATAGTCCCAGAGAGTCAACCATACCTAAAGTAGATTGCTTATATTCATAATTTTAACGTATCATTTTTTTACACTACTTCGCACAATAGAGTAAAAGATGCTCTAAAACTTCTGTTCGAAAAGATGCCAGATCGGCTTACCAAAGACAGATTAAAAATAAGTTCTAACTGGGTGAAGAACTGATTTAGCTAAACCTTATAATAATCGCTTTAACTCCATCTACATCTGCTAAGTTTGCTATGTATTCACCACACTCTAACTTTATGAAATTCCTAAGCTTATCAGCTCTCACCGCTAGCCAGTTACCGTTTCTGTATAATTTTAACCCTCTCTGCGTGTTTGGTACAATAACTAAAACTTTCTTATCTAAATCTACTCCAAAAGCACAGAACTCTCCTTTGATGACGGGTGGAAAGAGTATGTGGGTCTTACCGCCTTTTACATTTACTAAAACCTTAAACTGCTGATCTAATTCGCGAATGTTAATTTTTTCAACCCACACACTCTCGACACTGACTAATCTCAGAAGTTTATCACCTTCTACCGTCCATCGGAACTTTTCAGCATGCGGATAGAGATCTCTAATCGTTCTTACAACAATTTTCGGCAAGTATATCAGCCTAGCGTTGGTGTTCCTATTCCTCATGAGCTTGTAGGCTTTACTGGTTTTGTACTCTAATATCTTCAAGCGCACAGCATTTGAAAGCTCCCATACACCATACAGCTCTTTGCTGACATCTACTCCAGCTTTTTTCAAAACAGCACTCGAAATTGATATTATTCCACTCTCGCCCTTGATCAATATTGGCTTTACAGGCTTCGGATTACTTTTAGTAACCTTGATAACGTAAAATCTTGAAACTCCGCATATTTCGGCTATTTCCTTAGGAGATAAACCAGCATCGCGCAGCTTTTGCAGATAAGATGGATCAGCGGTTCTGTAAAGCCAGATCACGCTATCACCTCACGGTAGGTTAAAGTAGATCGGTTCGATGTTTGGTGGGGCAAGAGATGGGATTAGAGAAGCAAGCATTGCAATTATGTAACCAATAACGGCGTTCTTTATGATGTTTTTACCCTCCTGCATTGCTTTTGCATCCCCTCCTGAAGTCATTATCCTGATTCCTCCCCAAAGCAAAGCCAGCGTTAGCGCTGCAGTTGCAATTCCCCTTAAAGCTAAGCTTAATTGAAGCATAATTTCTTATTAACTTGGAAGTATATATGTATTTCCTTACACTCTTAAGGAAAAATATAAATACTTCCACATTCACATCCTAGTATGCTCGGTGCGGTTAGACTTGTTAGGGATGAGAAAGCTGTGAGTGAAGTGATGGCAGCGATGCTCCTAATGATGATTGTCGTACTTGCAATAGCAGCGGTTGCAACGAACATCTTCGGAATGACGAATGTTGAGAAGGCTCCGAATGTCAGGTTAGACATAATGGATCATCCAGATGCCATAAACCCAGCATCAACTGGTGAGAATGCTTTCATAATCAGACATATGGGTGGAGATAGGATAAACTACAACGATATTATTGTAGTAGTCTATGACTCTAGCGGCCAGATGATCTACAACAGCATTGTGAGCGAAGATCCTACAAATCTGACAAGGCAGCAAATGACGGGAACAGCTTATAACGATAACTTCTTTGAAGGTGGAGAACAGATTGTAGCGAGCGATGGTGTGCTTAACCAGGCTGGAACTTACGAGATTGCGGTCTACTACAAGCCTACGATGACTCTGCTGTACAAGGAAGCAGTAATGATTTCTTAAATATTATTTTTTATATTTTATTTTGATAAATATAAGGAGTACACAAAGAAGAGATAATAATATTAACAGGATGTATAAAAGATTATTATTTACCAATGGTGCAAAGTCATCTCTATTAGGAATACCATCTTGATCGATATCTACTGCCATTGAATACGCCCTTTCTGCCAAATTTTTAGCTTCTGTATATTTACCGTTGTTAAATAATTTCCTTGCCTGATATAATAAAGATTTTGCCTCTCTTACATCAAATCCTAAAGATTCCTCCTCCTGTATTGCTTTTTCTGCTTTTCTAATTGTATTTTCTGCTGTTAAATATTCTTCATTAAATTTGGTAGATTTATTTTTTGCCAGAGTCGTCAGCTCAATCGCTAATTCAGCAAATTTCTTTGCTTCATTATAATTTCCAGTTTTAAAGCTTTGTTCTGCTTTCGTTAAGTAATCTTTTGCCTGAGATAAAAGATTGTAACTTTCCTTAGAATTTAACGTAAATTTTAAACATTCCATTATAGCAGTCTTTGCATTGTTTATCGAAATTTCTGCTGAAACAACTTCTTCGTAAGTGGACTGTAACTCGCTCTTCATTCTTTCAGCTAGCGTTTTTGCCTCAATATATTGTCCCATGGTCAATTTATTTTTAATCTGATTAAGAGATATATTAAGATCGGAGGTATTAATTTTATCTTGCAAAGAACTTATAATTTTCTCAATCTCAGATATGATTTTTTTGACGCGCTTACCAACTCTATCTATTTCATTAGCAATCTCTATTGATTTCTTAGCGTATTCTTGAGCTTTATCATACTCTGAATTCATAAAGCATTCTTTAGCTAATCTTAAGTATCTTAATGCTTCTGTTGCATTAAAATTGTTCTTTATTTTATCTATCGTTGATTCAGCTTTAGATAGCAAGATCTCAGCACTTATCTTTGGATAGTTAAAATAGTAAACCTTGTCAGAGCCGGCGATAATTTCTCCGGCATAAGTAAAAACTCCTTTAACTGCCCATGTGGTACCGTAATTCCATATAGTTTTCCCACTTTTATTCAATAAATATAAAGAATTCCGCGTACCGACAACTACGTATTCTCCATTTTCAGATAATGAAGCACTGTAAATTTTTGATGGAATTTTATAATCTTGTATCAAGAAACCACTTCTATTTAATAAATAGATACTTCCACGCTCAGTTCCAAGTATTACATACTCACAATCTGGGGAAAAAGATACCGAAACAACTCTCTGGCCAGTATAAAATTTCCACTTTAATTCTGTTTTATTAAAAGCATACAGATATCCATCCCAAGAACCAGCTACAAAATGTTCTCCGTTAGAGCAGAAATAAATTGTTCTAACACTATCTTTTGCCTTGTAAGAATTGAGTAAATTTCCGTATTTATCGAATATGTATATTTTATTATCAGGTTTATAACTTCCAGCTACGATGTACTCACCATTAGGTGAAATCACAACAACTATCGGTTCCCATTTTATGTCGTATTCCCATAATTTCTGGCCTCCTCTATTAAATAGGTACACTTTTGATCCTGCTGCAACAGCGATAAGCTCTCCATCGTAAGAGCAAGAAACGGAATAGACCCAATCTTCAATATAATAAGTTCCTCCACTCTCAATTTTTACTTTACGTCCATCAATTTCTTTTTCTTCAACTTTCTCTATTACGGACTCCCAGTGCCCAAATTTTTGTGAAAATATATAGTTTCCACTTATATCGAAGAATTTAATTTTGTTTCCAAAACCAACAACTGCAAGACTACCATTTTGTGATACCGACAAACTTCTTACTTCACTCTCCAAACTTTTGCGCCAGACCAACTTTCCAGTATTATCGAGTAAATATATCCTATAGTTATTATTAGAGCTTGACGCCACAGCAATGTAGCGGTAATCTGGTGAAACAGAAATACAGTCCACGATCCCAAGTGTTCTGTAACTCCAAACTAACTTAACTTGTTCATCTTGGGCACTAACTTGAGCTACATTAACTAGTAAAACTAAAGTTAGATTTATCAACACACTCCCGATCACTAACCTTCTAATTCTCATATATTTTTCACGCTTTTCTTTTTATTATATACTTAGCTAAGAGTTTTAGTTCTTTTTTCTTTTCTAAATCCGCAGATTCTATTAATTTTATTGCCATGCTAACTAATTTTCTTGCATCTCTCTCAGCTTTTTTGACGTACCCATTTTTAACTAAGTACGATTTTATTGATTCAGTTAGTGAGTTTTTAACTATCCCTTCATTAATTTTTCTAACAAAATTATCGACATCATCTTCTATCGCAAGAATACATACGTAGTTCAAATATCCATTTTGAATGTCTTTGCAAACCTCCTTTCCTACTTTATCTTTATCTCCAATAATATCTAATATATCATCTTTTATCTGATGCGCTATTCCAATGTACTTACCAAATTTAGTGAGAACGCTTACTTGTTGTTTCGTTCCATTGCCCAAAGTAGCACCGATAAATGCTGAAGTTTCGAACTGTCTTGCTGTTTTTAATTCAATTATTTCTATGTATTCATCAATACTTGTATTGAAACCAGTTCTACCCAGTTCTAGACTCTCTCCAATTGTACAATCAATTAATGCGTTACTCATCGCATGAACAAGATTTAACGTTATTTTTTCTGGAATATTTAATTTCTGGCAAGTTTTTATTAAAATATCATATGATTTAAATATTAAATAATCACTTGCTAGTATAGCAATGGGTAAGCCAAATTTAACATGAACAGACTCTACCCCCCGTCTTACCGAACTATTATCTATTATATCGTCTTGTATTAAAGAAGCTGCATGTAATCCTTCGATCACCGCTACAAGTTCTAAAACATTCTCGTAATTTCCACCAACTGCTTCATGTGCAAGCAAAGCCAAAACTGATCTTACTCTCTTACCAAATGGTAATAAATATTTAACTGCATCTTTTAGAGGTCTGATTTTTAAGTCATTCCATAAAGCGGCTATTTCCTGCTCAATCCACTTAACATAATCGCTAAATTCTTCCATGATTTTTTTTAGACTTTCTTAAATTTAAAATTTAGAGTTGCATTAAAATTATACTAACAAATTAATAAATCTTATCACTAATTCCCAGAATGTGTACACTTAACACAAATATTACCTCAAATGATTGTAATACAGTATAACAGAGTTCATAGAACGAATTTTGATTTTAATAGGATTTAAACAGGTAATAGAGCGAAAGAATATCTTTGCTTCAGCAAACAAACATAAAATTCAACTAAACATATCTACAGTGAAACCTACGCTTGTTCTCACAGGATTTCAACCATTTCTTGATAGTAGGGTGCTTACACAACCTTAAATCTAATCTCTTTTCTAAGCCATCCAATCAACAAACAACCAGCTTGTGAACCTCCCCACACAAAGAGACTTAACAAAATTCTCTTTCACATGAAATAAACCGATTTTAAACTGTAAAATTTATTTAGGAGGAAGCTTACGCTCCTCTGGGTAAGAAAAATGCATATACCGCTCGTAGTCGATCCAAACGACCCCAGGTGGCAGTTACTAGCGGAAATACTTAACGTTTTCGAATTGCGAGGGAGTGTCCAAAAATCAATAATAAACGGACTATACATCGATAAAATATTTAAAAGCAATCTACTATTTACATGCTTAAAAGATGGGACAGCAAAGTATATGATGTTAAATTGCTACTAGGAACCCTTGAAATTGTCCTCCAATCAATGAATATTGAAGAGAAAATCGGAGAAAAAAATAAAAGAGGTAGAAACCCAAAGAGACCTCCAATCCTCTATATCAAAGCTTTGGTTTTAAAGGAGATGTGTAAAGCAAGCTTAAGGTATTCTGAATCTCTATCCATGCTAATCCTTGGAATAAGAATACCAAAATCAACATTAAATTACTGGGAAATCAACTACGAATTCCTGATAAAAGAGATCAAGGATGTTCTGATGAAGATTCTAAGCTATCTGGATTACTGTTATACAGTTCTGGATTCAACAAAGTTCACAGACTGGAACAAGAACCTGCATGAATTATTTTTATGTGTAAGAGTTGAAGAAGCTTTGATTTCCGTTTCTGCAGATCTGACAAATTCTGAAGTAGAATTTGTAAGCAATATTCCTCATGGAAAAGGAATAGTGTTAGCTGATGGAGCTTTTGATGCCAGATCAGTTCTAAATAACATTGTTTTCAAGGGTTATTTCCCGTTTGTTAAGCCAACCAAGATAAAACCAGCTGGATACGGAGCAAGAATAAGGGACAAAATCTTTAATAAATCAATTTACAGGTTTAGAGCGGTAGGAGAAGGATTGTTCGGTGCTTTAACAATTGAATTTGGAGAAAGAATGAAATCGAGGGGTAGAAGTGGTAACTCAAGAACTATGCTAAGATTGGTTGTTTACGAAAATTCTTGTGAGGTGGTTGTATGGGTAATTTGTTGGACACTCCCTGTGAAAAGCCCCGGTAAAACTCATGCATAACCACACTTTGCTTAAGCGTAGCAATATCATAGAGATTAAGTTGATTAAGATCGTTTAAGATGGGAGGTTGAATTAAGATCGTTTGAGGACAGCTAGCTATTAACGATTATTAACATAAAATTTAATTGATAACACCATACCATACATCTATACTCACTAATTCTAAGAACCTAATAGAAACTACGAATAATATCAACGTTTGATATTATTTTAATAAAATTAGTGATATAATATACATACACAATAACTTAAAATACATGTTATATAAGTGCTCTGTTGAAAATTGAACTGCTGATAAACATCAGTTTATAAGTTAATTCGACAATTACCGTTACAGCATTCATAAATCCAACATAGCCTCGTAGACAATTTTCAACAGAGCACTTATATAACATGTATTCCAAGCATTTTCATACGTTTTAATGCAAAACTATGAAATCTTCTATTAGAATCAGCAACCCCATTCCTTAGAACAAATACGTTGTATCCCCTATATTTTAATGCGCAAGCAGTTTCCATTACACAAATAGAAGTACTGACTCCCACTATGAAAACATCTTTTACTTTCTCTTTTCTTAAGATAGCATTAAGCGGAGTTTTTAAACATCCATTTGGTGTGGATTTCTCTATAATATAGTCAATATATTGTATCGGTAGTTCTTCTATTATTTCATAACCCCACGATCCCTTTATGCAGTGAGGCTTATAGAACCAAAATTCTTTTTCGTTCTTTTCATGACTTTCTCTAAGAAAGATAATTAGCCCTCTCTTCCTCTTCATCGTGTGCATAATTTTTTTTACAAACGGGATTATGTTACGTGCTTGTTTTCCACAGAATAATTGTCCATCAGGATGAAGGAAATCATTTACCATATCTACTATTATTAATGCTTGTTTTCTCTCTGATCGATCAATTTCATTGATTCTCACTTTTTTGTAGGGTATAACTACTGGAAAGCTATTGTAAAATTCCTTTTTTACAATATTTATTTCATGTGCATAATTTCTCCTAATCCACGAATCACCTCTATACCCGTAGTTATGAAGGGATTTAATGGCTTCAATGGGAGCATGTATCTTTATGGTATTTATATGAGACACGCCCCTTCTGAAAAGAGGTATTGGAAAAATGGAAGCAGAAATTCCATAAATTATTACATTTCTTGCATTCTTGCAATAATTAAGTAAATCATTCATAGTATTGTTCGCCAAGGCAGAGCCAGTTATGAATACCACATCAGCTCGAGGTAGTATCTTTTTGTTATCCTCGGCACTATAAATTCTAAGCCGAGTATCCGTGAAATCTTCTACTAACTTTCCTTCAAGGAGAGATAAGGAATAAAATTCCTCAAGTGGACGCATTTCTGTAACGTATATTTTAGAAGCAGGAGATTTCTCTACAATTTCAAATAAGGGGCCTCCAAAACCCACTATGGCTACAATATCGCCTTTATTAATATAACCCAGAGGATATTGTGCAAACTTATTTTTAACTATAAGTCCATATCTTCTAAGATATTTATTTGCAATTAGTTTCTGTGAAAGAGCATTTAATGTGGCTACAGAAACTGCAGTACACAATAAATTATTATTTTTATGTAATTTAATTACATCCGTAACATTTTTGTTAGAAAGTTTCATTAAAAGACGTTTAGTGCTGTTGCTAGATGTTCTTTCTCCGAAATTTAACGCTAAACCAACACTATTATCTGAAGTTCTTACTCCTACATAGAGTTTTCCAATACATATATCAACCACTTTTATATCACTTAAATCGCGTCGTATATTCTTAATTAAATTATATATTTCGCATAATAAACACCTTTTAACATCATGTGTCATGCTGTATATCCCCCCTTGCGTACCCTCGGTATCCTTGGATACGGCGGGGCTATTTTTAGGGTAGAGCCACCGCATTTGCAAGAGCTATCTTTAGAAATTATTTTTGTTATATCATTTGTAACATAGTTAATTAGTATAGTGCCCGTAGTTTCTCCTGGCTTAAGTAATTTCGTTAAGACTGCAACTCCTTCTTTACTTGGCGATAAAGGCTCAGTTAGATCACGGGGATTTCTGATACTGATATGTATGTAATCTTCTAGAATATGAAGACCTTCTTTATATTTACATTCATAGGCAATCCCTCCAAATTCTACCATCCCATATACGTTGTATACTTCTCCTCCCCATAATTGGTGAAGCTTTTCTTTCAATGAATTGTTCAAGGGCTCTCCTACGGATATAATGTTTTTTACGTATCCTTTCATGACTAAGTTCTTGTTTCTTAAGATGTTCCCAAGTTGCACAAGTGCGGAAGGCAATCCAAGTAGTGTTACTTTACCCATATCCTCCTTAAGAAATCTAATGAGTAGAGCGACATCATGGGGAGCAAGTGTGTACGCATTAAGTAATCGGTAGCCTTTAGTTATTGAACATAGGAATGCTTTAAGTCCCGCTGTGTGGGCAGTAGTGCATATAATTATGTCTTTCCCTGGCTCAATACCGATGGCTTTAAAGATGATATCAGTGCCTTTGCTATATCTTTTCCAATCATCTTTTGTAGTAAAAATGATCTTAGGCACTCCTGTAGTGCCAGAAGTTAAGTTAATTGAAACTATATCCTCAGCAGATGCAGATAGGAATGCAAAATTACGCGAAACCGGCGGCTGGTTTTTTCTTATGTCTTCTGGATAGGTAAGCGGAAGTTTCACAAGATCTTCGAATGTGTGCACGTTATTTACGTCTATTTTTAACCTTTTGAAAAGCGCATGATAAAAGGGAGACATACGATAGGCATAAGTCAATGTATAACGTAGTATTCGTTTTTCATTTGGCTTCATACAGTATCCCCTCTAATCTAATCTTAATTCTTTATGAAATACTAGGGGACATATTGGATATAAATTAATCTCTTTTTCACATCTTTCATCGCAGGGTAAATTTCCATTTATCACATGAGAAGAAAACCCCACACAACCACCTCCACATATGACTACATCCTCACAATTAATATTATTTCTTATATTATTATGGATTAACTGAGGCATTTTACTTGTCCTATACCATAGACGATGGAGTTGTCCTTTTTTAAAGACACCTACAGGAAAATCCTTTAATAGTATGCAAGGAAAAACTACGCCATCTGGAGACAAGCATAATAATTCTCCTTTCTTAACTTTGCATAGCTCACCAGTCTTCTTAAGATGTTTCTTAGGAAGATAACACTGTTCATAATCGATATTTATATCTCCCTTGATCTTTAAAACGCTGTCCATAGTTTTTTTCCATAGTCTAAGAGGGACTAAAAACTCCTTTAACATCTTTCCTCGTCCTGTTGGTGTAAAGTATAGGAAGACCATATTTTTAATTCCGTATTCTTTAGTTGAATATATGAATGTGGGAAGTGTTTTGATATTTATCCTAGAGACACAAGTAATGATAGCTAGATTAATATCCACTAAAAGAGAATTTAGTGCAAAAGAGAGAGATCTTTTATATGTACCTTCACCTCTTAAGAATTCATGTTCCTTTCTCATGCCATCTATACTTATAAGGAGTTCGAAACTGCCAGTATCTGAGAATTCTTTTAACTTTTTAAGTTGCAGCCGGGAAAGATTTATCTGACCGCTAGTAACTAGAGTTACGTAATAATCAAGATTTAACATTTTTGATAATATCTTCAAAATATCCTTTCTTAAAAAAGGCTCACCACCAGTTATATGAATTATCTCAACATCAAGCGTCTTTGCCTCCTTAAGGAGCTCATAGATAGTTTCTCTAGGGAGAAAAGCATTACGGTTTTTAAAGTCAGTACAACAATGTCTACAAGCTAAAGTACATTCAGAAGTTACATATAATTCGATGGCTCTAGCTTTTGAAACGACGCGCCTCCGAAACAATATAGCAGGAGATGTCTTCACCATAAAGATCTCCTCCAAGGTTATATGCTACTCCTCTACATGAATAGCACATCCATTTATAGTTACATTTTCCACACATCCCAGTATACATATCAGGTGTTAATTTTCTTAGTTTCACCATGAAGTCATGGTTCCATATAGTGTTAAAATCGTCATGGAGAATATTTCCCGCTTTAGCTTCAGGTCTATTCTTAAACGAGATGCACGGGAAGACATCGCCATTGGGTAGAATGGTCATCTCAAACTTACCAGCAGGACATGTGTGAACCACTGGATGAATGAATGGAAACGTCTTATTCATAATATTCCCAACGCCTGGACAGACTCCGATTATGATATCAAGTCCAGCTTCATTAGCAGCTTCTTTAATGAGTGGAAGATACTTAGCAACTAGTGGACGCGGTGGTATGTGCTTCAACATTTCCTCATAGTGGCTTGGCACATATCTGAGGACTCTGAAAAGTTTGATATTATCGAAACTCGCTAATAAACGAATTAGTGAAGGAATGTCCCTATAGTTTTCTTTTAAACCTACACATGCAATCTCAACTTCGATCCCACTTTTTTCGAGTTTCTTTAAGTTTCTAATTACTCTTTCAAAGGATCCTTTTAGGCCGCATACTAGTTCATGAGAAGTTTTAAGTCCATGTATACTAACTTGAATTTCTCTTAAACCTACTCTCAGAAGTTTATTTATTAAGTTATCATTAAGCAAGTAACCATTAGTACTTGTAAAGGGGTATATATCATGCTTCAGACAGTATTCATATATTTCGGCGAAGTCATGTCTAGCAAGTGGTTCACCCCCAGTTAAGAATATCGAAAAAACATCTTTACTAGCTAGAATATCAATAATTCGAAATATCTTTCTCTTGGGCAAATCCCTCATTCTATTTTTCCAATGAGGAATATCTGCTTCGCAAAATATACAATTGTAGGGGCACTTAGACGTGATCTCTAGGTTAACGCAGATAGGGGATTTAAGATTAAATAGCTTCATCTCTCTGCCATCTCGACTACTCCAAATAAAGCAAGCTGTTCAAGAAAAGTAGCGACAGCACCCGTAGGAATCCCTGTAACATTTGATATGTCGATAAGTCTAATTTTCTTTCTCTCCTTGATAAGTTTCAATATCTCAAACCCTGTTTTATTAACGTAGTGAGCTACTTTACCATCACATACTATTCCAAATCCTTTTTCCTCCCTAAGTCTTACTCGCTGGGATAGCCTGATGAATACACTATCACTTATTTTTGTTACTTGGGTTATGACCATATGACATCCTCTATCATAATGGTCACCATGGTTGTGTTCCTCCGTGTAGATTAAGTCGTTAATATCCAACATACCCAAAGAGTATGTTGCTTTTGCTATCTCCTTTTCTATAAATCCCCCGTAAATACATAGTGAAAATGGTTCTTCCTTGGGAACTTGTACCTCCCATGTTGTGGGTTTCACCAATCTTAAAACCCGCGTTTTCATGCCTACAGTAATCAAACCAAATATTTAAACCTTTTTGTTCTGTCGAAGATGCTGACCCTTTTATGATTTAATTGAGGTAGCTGGGATATTATTTAAAGATTGATGAAATCTGAAGAAATTGTAGAAAACTTCGAAACCTTTGAGATTCAGGTAAAAGCTACTGAGATTTTGGAATGGTCTTCTAAATTTTCTTGCAAATTGCTTTATCTCCAAAATAACTCTTTCTACATAGTTTCTTTTACCGAAAGTTTGATGGATGTATGTTTTACCTACTGAAATTATTCCTTTAACAAGGAGCTTTATCAGCGTAAAATCTATCTGCTTTAGTGCTAGAGATAAAATCTCTAACTTTTAAAAATCTAAATAATACTGGCTGTATTTTTTATAATTTTCTTATTTACGTCTATCATAACGAAAAACGGTGTTTGTCTATCCTTTACTTTTAGGAAGGAATCATCTATCACTACTTCTTCGAAAAAACTCATCTAATCTAAACTCTTCATGCTCGGAAACAATCTTATTAAGCTTCTCAACAGCCCTTTGAACGGATGACTTCGGTAACCTTTTACCAAACATAAACTCTGATATCGCTTCTATCTGCCTAATGGATAAACCTAAATGATACAATAACCATGCACATACATAATACCTGATCAAATTCCTATATCTCTTGAACAATCCAGATTCTAATGCTATCTTCTCTAATTCCTCTAACTTCTCCCTTAAATCCATATCTAATACTTTATCACTATACTATATAAATATTTTTGTTAAAGGGTCAGCATCGCAGAAGGATGCAAAAAGTTTATTAATAAACTTAATTTTTGCAAGTCAGGTACAAATTTCTGTTTTAAGGTTTTACTATAGTTTATGATGTGGAGATATTGTTCCTCACACAGGAAAAATATAAAAAGATTGTATCCATATCAAATTGTTTGGACTAGCAGTCTCATGGAGGTGTTATACTCTAAAATCCATGGAGAAATTAAAGTACCTATATACGCTCAATGGAACCAGTATTCTTACATCGAGAGTGATTTGCGCCATATTAGAGAATTACCAAAAGGAAGACGGCACAGTAGTAATACCCAAGATACTTAGGAAATATCTTGAACCATTTGAGAATGCTCCCAATGAGGTAATAGGGCCTGTGAAAGAAAAGCACTCGTAAATCACAAAAAACAAATTTTCACCACACTTGATAAATTTTTAATACTTACTAATTAGAAAAAGAAGTTATGAGATTTAATGGAGCTATTAAGTTCACATTTCTTATTGTAATCTTCCTGATTTTATCTTCACCTATAGTGTTTTCATCAATAGGATATGACACTCCAAAAATTAATAGGAGAGTCGTGCCTGAAAATATAATAGAAATTGGAAAAGAAGCGATTATTGAGGTTAGTATTAGCAATCCATCTAATCATTCCCTATATGTAGAATACTACGAAATAATCCCAAACACCTTTCAAATTACTGAAGTACAAGGCTTTAAAAGTAGTGGTAGTATTCTCATGTATTCAGGTGAACTTAAACCATATGGCTCTTTTAACGGGAAATATAGAATTAGAGTATCTTCGGAAGGAGCATTCAATTTGACAGGTATTTGCTCTTATTATTACGACGGTCTTGGGGGACTTGAAGGTACCATTACAATTAAAGATAAAATAATAATTATAAAGCCGATTAATTATAAGCATTCAGAACAATTAGTTAACCTATGGATATTGTTTAGAGAAATATTTGTATGGATAACATTAATTATTGTAGTTGCAATATACTCATTTGCGATCGTGAGATTATACCGTAAAAAACGTGTGGATACTAGTGTAAGCATATTTGCCGGAATCATTACTTTAATATCCCTAACAGGCTCATTTTTAATATGGATGAACGATCCCACATTTTTCCCGTTTTTCTTATTATTCTTTATTTTAGCAGTTGTTTATATTATCTTGTTTATGATTGCTAAATTTATTTTAGGCTAAGACATTTTATATTCTATATCTATCATTGCTATATACAAATTCAAGAGCAGAAACAATGATTATAATTCCTAATGTTAGATATGTGTATATTCCTCCAGCTGTTAGTAAAGGATGATGGAGAACTAAAACACCTAGTAAACCGGTGATTGACACAATTAAAACTATGAACGACAGAATTCTTGGATACTCATAGCTCAGCTTAAATACATAAGGCGCAATAACCATGGAATCTATGAATGTAAGCGTCATACCAATAATACCGATGGGTGCAAACTCTTTTAGTACCGGAATTGGTACGAGTGAAAGGGTAGATATAGCTATAATCGTAGTTGCTGATGTCGCAAACGCCGCTCCACCAGTTTGGGTTAGAGCTTTTTTAATTGCAGTTTCAAGTTCTAGTCGTTCCTCATGTATTAGGTCATTAATTCGCTTAAAAAGGTGTATTGTATCGTCAATACCCACTCCAAAAATTAGCGTAAGTAGAAAAGGAATTGTAATGTTTATATATCTCCTTTGAAGCCAGATCACGTCAAAAGTTAGCAGAATTGAGAATGCAAGAGGCAGCAAAATACTTATTGCTACTGATGGTCTGATTGTGATCTCGTATCTTGATGTGTAGACAGAGAGGTATAACATAAGTAATCCAATAGAAAGAACGGTTACAATTATCTGGGAGTCAGATATCAATCGATCTAGTCTTTCAGACATCAGTGGCACACCGGTAAAAATTACGTCAACATATGGAGGAATTTCCTCTTCATTTATACAACTCTCTATCCTTTTTCTAAGCTCCTTTGAGCTATCTGGTGTTCCTCCGGCAGTTGTTGTAATATATATTACAGTTGTTTTTGAGTCATCCGCAAGGAAGAATCTTCGAACGTTTTTTGGTAGATTGTCGATATCTGCTCGAATTTTTTCTTCAGAATTTGGTATCTTACCGTCAGGATAAAGGATGTCTACAATGCTTATGACATTAACCACATACTCGTAATCAATCTTATCCCTTATTTTTTCTTCAAAATTTTTTATAAATATAAATGTATTTTTATCTATTATTTTTCCTTTAATAATTACGCATGCTGGTGATAAGCTACCTAAGTTTTGGGATTCTGCGTAAATTATACCGCTAAATACGGGATCATTTGTTGGAAACATGGACTCGTACGATGTCTCCTTCTCTATGGATTGGATAATCGGGAAAACTGCATGAACTACGATTATAGCTAAGATTAGAAAAAGAACTAAAAATGACATAATTGTCCCGCCAAAATGTACTCGAGATAAGGGATTTCTTGAGATCTCTGAAATGTTCATGGCCGGTGTCATAAATATAAGGGCTAATGCTATTGCTATAACCATAAAAAAACCGTCAAGCACTAAGAATGCCAAGATGCACGATATTGAACCAAAGGCAACCGATAGTAGTCCTCTTCCAGATAATCCAGTAAATAATGCGATTAAAGATAATGAGATTGATATAAATAAGCCTACATATGGTAACAAGTGGTAAAGAGCTTCTATCATTTCCTTCTCCTCCCAAACAACGTTATTGTTAGAATTAAAATAACAGCTACTGTACCGAATGCTATTATCATATTTGTTTTGTTAATATTTTTCTTTTTCATAAGTGAAATTTCTATTTCATTTAACTTGTAATATGCTTCTGAAATATATTTCGCCGCTTCTAGAAAGTCTCCACTCATCTTGCTGCCTTTTGCTTTTTTGTAAATTTCTTTCACATCCTCTAGCTCGCTTTCTTCTTTTCCTGTATCAACAAAACTCAGCTTGGCTTTATCAATATCATCTCGAACCTCTTTTATTTTGGATCCTAAATCCACTAAGCTCTTTTCAACGAAACGTTCCAATTCTTTTTCTGCTTCACTCTTTGCGATTCTAGCCAGCCTACTCGCCTTTAGTGCGTAGTCATTTGCGCTCTTATAATCTTCATTTTTTGCTTTTTCATTTGCGATACTTAAACAATTTACAGCATCTTCAAGTTTATCGTTAGCAGAAGAAACATCAACTAAAGCAAGGCTCTTTAGGTCATTAATAAAGCTTCCAGCTTCATAAACATCATTAGTTGCAATGTCTAAAGTTTCTTTAGCTAATCTTTCAGCTGTAAGGGCAACAAGATTCCTAGCTTTGCGCGCGTCTACCCTTGCTTTCTCACATTTTTGAAGTGCAATAGGATATATTTCCTCGTCATACTTACTCCAAGCCTCCTCAATTTCGTTTTTAGCTAGTTCTATCATTTCTAGGTGAACAGATACGTTAATTCCTAGCTTGCTTTGCTCAAATATGTATTTTTCACAAGATTCAATAAATTTCTGAGCCTCCTCTATTTTTTTCTTAACTTCTGCCCTAAACTTTTCAATTTGATCTTCTACATATTCACGAGCTTCAAGAATTTTTGATTCTGCTTTCTCCGCATAAGACCGGGCATTATCGTAGTCTCCGTTGTAGTAATATTCTCTAGCTTTTGAGAGCAGTTTCCTTGCTTCAGCAACCTTATTGCGTGCAGGAGCTATTAAACTGGGTTTTACCCCTATCCTATCAGCTTTGTCTATTATTTCCTCACAGTCTTCTATTTTATCCTCAACGTCTTCTATCTTCTCTCTTGCCTCCCTCTTTTCGGTAGATTCTATGTAACCTCCACCGCCTCCTCCTCCGCTGTGTGAACCGAAACATCCAGAAATTGATATAATGACCGCTAGAATTAGAAGTCCAACAGCTATTTCTTTGTACAATTTTCCAGGCATTAATTTTTAGTTGCATGTAGGAATAATTAAGATTTTCCAATTCAGCTCGATAGAAGTCTACAAGGCTTATAAAGAAAGCTTTTTATTTTTATCTCTACAAAAGGAAATATGACTATGAGGGATGTTAAAACCGTATTAGCAATTAGCTTAATTCTTATTCTCTCTATTCAGCCGGTATCTTCATCAGAATTTAAGATAGACTTAACATTAGATAAATATGTAGTTTATGCAGGGGATGAAGTCGGCGGGACATTTTACTTAAATAATGCCCAAAATAAGTTCGTTGATCTTTATTATGCCAAAATTATACTGATGACCTCTTCTAGTAAAATCGTGCAAGAATCAATAATTAATTTGTCTGTATCTGTTCCTCCGTTTTATTCCGATACCTTACCAGTTTCATTTGCAATCCCAGACGTGCCAGAAGGAGAGTATTTACTAAGATTTGAATTAAACCACTCTCAAGGTATTTCTGTAATTGAAAGACAGATAGTTGTGAAATCTAAAAAAATACTGGCTGAGCAGGAAATAAAAAAAGTAGAGGAAATTATTGCTGAACTTCATAGAGTAGAATTGCCAGCAGAAGGGAGACTGTATTTACTAAAAGCAGAAGAATCGTTAAACAAATCTAAAAAATATTACTTTGAAGGTAAATTTTCTCTTTCATACGATTATGCCCGAGTAGCTTTGCAATATGCTAAAATTGCTATAGGTGAAAGAGAATATGAAGAAAAAAATGTAACGTTGCCCAAAGAATCTCGCCAGCCACTCATTAACTATAGTGAAATTGAAAATGTTATCAAAAAAATTAGAGAAATAGAAGCTTATACACCGCACCCTCCTAAGTCGTCAGAAGTTCCTTCACAATCAAACACACTCGATATACTGCTATTTGCGCTAGTTGGTATTAATATGGCATTAGTTATAATAGTTATAAATAAATTTTTGATAAAGAAAAAATAATTAGCACAGCATGAGAATTCTGAAGAAGTTTCTAAGTCCCGTAAAACATCCACTAACGAATATAGCACCTTTAAACACACGGTTTGTAGTTGTATCTAAAATTAACTTATTGATAAGATAAATCGACAAAAGAGGGACGATAATTTTAACGATTAGAAAGGAAATTTGAGTTCCAGTAATGGAGATTACAAGGTTTGGAATAATATGTGCTTCTTTGTAGCCTATAGTACTCCCAACAATAGCAGTCATTGCATCGAAAATATGTGCGTATATGGGGCCACAATCCTCCAATTTTGACATGAACTCAAAATACCTAAATACAATATGTAAGACTCCGCATAGAATCGCTGTAAATATTAAAATTACAATAGGTGTTGTTACATTTACAACTTTAATTTTTCCTATAATATATAAAAAAATGATAATTCCAGTAATTCCACTAATGTAATACGGAACCTGTTTATTTAATTTACTTATCGTTACAAACATTGCCAATAAAAGAAGAGGTGGCAAAAGAAAAATACATGGGGTCACAAGAAACATCGAATATTCATACACTCCAGCATCAACAAGTGAGCGAATCATCGGTAAAATGAATAGATACGGCAAACAGCTGATAACTAATTTTTTGTCCACTTCTATTTTGAATTTTCTGAAAGCTAATACGGTTAAACTTACTACCACACATGAACCTAAGATGAGTACAAGCGTTTTGGTTAAGGTATACATGTCAAAAGTTAGGTTTTGCTTCTTATAATTTTTAATCACTTATGTTGGACCCTTTGCGACAGGTATCTGATTAGTGTTGAATCATAATGAAAACAGTAAATTTTAAATATCATTAGTCGTAAATTTACGATTGGTGATAGGTATGAGAACGGGATGGTTGATAGTAAGTTTAATATTAGTGACAATAGCAATGCCAGCGCTTGCTCAGGAGATAGAAGGGAATCTAGAGATACAGTCAACACCTCCTATGGCAGCTGTTTACATCAATGGCGAATATGCCGGAATAACACCATTATCTTTGACTGTAGATGCGGGAAGTTATGAAATTAGGATTGTTAAGGAAGGTTATTATGAATTCGTGAAAAAGGTAGAGGTTAAGGCAAACAATACTACATACATAAACGCAATTTTAGCACCGGTCCAACCTACATCTACACCTACTGGCAAGTTTAGGGAAGGACCAGTAGTGAGGCTTAGACCAGTTAATGATATAGTATCAAAGTCTGAGCCTGGAATTATCGAATTTTACTTCAGCAATCCAGCAATCAATGACGTAGAATTAACAGCAGAAGTGTATATCTCAGTACCATCTGGAATACATATAGAAACCACTGGTTTTGCACTAGAGGAGGCAGCAGGAACATTTCACGGACTTTTAAAGGTTCCACCTGGAACCGGTCGAACGATATATGCGTATATTTACGGAGAAAAGGTTGGGGATCATATAATACATGCAGAAGTGAAATATTATCCAGGGAACAATAAGGACGATTATCATCCGGTTAGTCTAACTCATGTGTTTAAGATCGTTGAGCCGACAACAAAAGAAGATATAAAAAAGCATATTGTAAAGAAGGAAACAAATAAAGATAATACTGTTATAACGATACTTCAGCAACCAATTAACCCTATGTGGATAATTCTAATCGTAATATTTCTAGGCGGCATAGCAATAATCTTCGCTGTTAGGAGAAAACCTCCGACAATAAAGATAGAAGAAGAATAGAGGGGTTGCTATGGGTATTAGAATCACCATAGACGGCGAAGGTAATATATTGATTAAAAGAAAAAAAAAGAAGAAAGGAGATCAAACAAAACCAATCGTAAAACCCATTCAACCTACGGTACCAAAGCCAGCAATACCAGAGAAATCTCTAATTTTTTTAAGAAAAGTAATCGATCAAATGGAAATACGAGCTGAAAGTGTTTTCAGACCCAACGAAAGAGACATTGAGACAGCATATGCTTTAAGCGGAGATCATGTCATTGATATGTTACATAAGTTTACTTCAAAAGAAGTTATTAAAGAAGCTACACCGATGATCATCTATACAGTTACTGAAAATAAAATAAAGCATATAATCGAAGAAAGGGAAAAAATGCCAAAAATTATCATTGATGTTCATACGCATCCCAATGGAATTGCAGAACCTTCAGAACAAGATTGCAATACATTTAAGAAAGTTGCCAAGATTTTCAGAGAAAAATTACCCGGAGTAAAAATTTACTTTGGAATTCATGCAGTATCTGAGGAGAAGTTTGGAAAAAGACGTGAACCAGAAGTTATGGGTAATAGGATAAGATGGAGATCTATAACAAGAGAGCATGAAGCAGCGTTTTTCGATGAAAACTGTAAGCCTATAAAGATAGCGATTATAGAGGGAGAGATTACATGATTAATAGGAAGATTATGTTAATTTTATTATTAACTTTCTTAATAAATATCATAAACATAAGTATAGCTTCAGAAGAACTAATCACAGTAAAAAATTGGGAATTTAAAAATAATAACAATATAGTTTTAGATTTGATTAAAAATGCTCCTAAAGCTAGATGGCACAATAACTATGTTAATGTATCTTTTAATTCTGATACACCTGAGGGAACTGTCGCTATTATTAGTTGTATAAAATTAAAAAAAGATGATAAGGTGTATGGTGAAGTTTACTATTTTAATGAGGATAAAGAGAATGCTAAGGGAAAAGATGTATTTATTCCAAGTGAGGTTGTAGATACCTCTGACAAAGTTCATAGGCAAACAGAAAATAAAATCTCAGCTTCAGGATCTGGATCTATATTAGCTGTAATTGCTTTCGTTGTTGTTAGATTAAAAGCTAAAAGGTGACTGTTATGGGGGCTATAGAAGAGCTATTTGAAACATTAAAAAAACATGAAAATGGAGAAAAAATAGCACTACTATTGCTTGAGTACCTCTCTGACGAAAGAAAAAGCAATTTACTGATAACAACACTAGCATCTTTAAGAGATGAAACCGTTAAATACGAACGTATCGAGCTTACCCCAGCAGAAAAAGAAGCGTATAAACTTGTACTGGAGAAGGGGTGTGTAACCTTTGAAGATTTATCTAAACTATCTGTCAAATTTGCCAGTTTTAGACATAGAAGCCATACTAGCGTAATAATGAACTCATTGGTTGAGAAAGGTTTAATTGGTAAAATTAAACTAGGTAAGGAGACTCTTTACGCAACACCTAAAGAAGCAGTATTGTGGGCTTTAAAAGAAATTGGTAAGATGCCTACCGAATGTAACCCTAAAGAAATTTCTGAATTAACAGGCCTACCCATAGTCAAAGTTTTGGAAGTTTTAGATGAACTAGTCTAAGATAATCTAGTGGTCTGGTAGTTTTAACATTACAATTAAAGTAATTACGAAATACTACAGAATCTTAACGTAAATACGTGGATGGATAAATATATATACGGTAAAACATACTTAAATCCATGCAATTAAGGTTATGTTTACCATTACTCTTTAAAAAGAAAGAAGTACCTGGTTTCTCATTAAAAGACCTAAACAAACCACAACAGCTCGAAGGTAAGCTGCCAGAAGGTTTTAAAGAAGTTGAGAAGTATTGGCTTGAGAAACCGTTCTCAGCAGCTCTCATAGCTGTGCACGAGTCGAAAGGATACTACTACTGCGTTCTCGAACCCTCGTTAAACGATGAAGAGCAAATACTACTCAACCAGCTTAGAAAAGAGATACTTGAAATCGTCCCGAAACACGTTTCAAACGATGATAGAACGACGCTATTCAATGCTTTCAAGCATGTAGTAAGGGAGAAGCTAATACCGCTTGAAACAGCATCAAAATTCTGGTATTACATTGAAAGAGATGCTCTTAAAGCAGGCAAAATCACACCCTTGCTATACGATCCGTATATTGAGGATATCAGCTGCAGCGGTTACAACAAGCCTGTCTACGTCTACCACAGCAAGTATGAAAGCATGCCGACGAGCATAGTGATGCAGGAAGAAGAATTAGACGATTTCGTTCTTTCAGTAGCGCAGAGAAGGGGAATTGAGTTAAGTATAGCAAATCCAATTGTAGATACAACTCTTTACGACGGCAGCAGGATTCAGATAACGTTCAGGAGTGAAGTTACAGACCATGGCTCTACGTTTACAGTCAGAAAAATACGAAAAGAGCCGATAACTCCTGTTTCCTTAATTAACTGGAACACCTTCTCAGCTGAAGAGATGGCTCTGATATGGCTAAGTTTAGAGAGCAACAGCAGTATATTATTTGCCGGTGGAACCGCAGGAGGAAAAACGACTGCAATGAATGCAGCAGCACTGTTTATTCCACCGAATGCAAAGATAATTTCAATTGAAGATACAAGAGAGATTATACTCCCGCATAAGAACTGGATTCCAAGTGTTGCTAAAAAAGACATGTTCTCCCTTCTAAAGACAGCATTGAGGCACAGGCCTGATTATATCATAGTTGGAGAGGTTAGGGGAAAGGAAGTAATCGTGATGTTTCAGGCAATGTCTTTAGGTCACACAGCTTTATCAACGATCCATGGTGGATCAGCTAAAGCCGTCATTGGCAGGATAACTAGCCCGCCTCTTTCAGTCCCTGAATCAATGCTGCATCACCTCGACCTCATAGTTTTCGTGGGGAGATATCAGAGAGATAAGAAGATTATCAGGCGCTGTGCCGGCATATGGGAGTTGGATGAGAAAATTGAGCTGAATCCGGTGTTTGAGTGGGATCCTAGTAAAGATATTCACATCAAAAGGAATCCAAAAGCAATTCTGGAGAAAATAGCATGGAGAAGGGGTTGGAGCAAGAGGAATGTCGAAAAGGAGATCGAGAGAAGAACTGAATTGTTACAGTATCTTACAGAGAACGGGATTACGAGCCTAAAACCATTCAGCGATATCATTTCCAGATATTACAACTCTCCAGACGCTGTTTTATCAAATTTGGTGAGAATATGAAGCTGCTTAGTGATAATTCTGCCTTCAGCACTGTTATGGGATTTGCAATGCTGTTAGTTATACTTACAGCAGCCTACGCATACTTTCAGATCGAATATATTCCTGAAATTTGCTCATCGCACGAAACAAAGCACTTCAGCGAGGTTATAGACGAGCTTGTAGAGCTTTCAGCGAAGGTAAAAGACAGCATTACGAACGATGAGCCCAGCAGCGTATCAATAAAGCTTGGCGGCTATTATCCAGACATCCCATTCTTCTCAACACCCCCTGGCTTCACAGGCATGCTCAGAAGCTACGATGCTGAGGTTAGAATACAGAACGCTGTTGGCGTCGAAGGCGAAGTTGCGCAGGTGTGGGATGGAAGTGAAGTTGCGTGGACCGGGCAATCTCTAAAGTACACTCCGAATTACATCTTCTCCAGTGGACACGAGGCAGTTTGGGAGTACGGGATTGTTGCCGTTGGCAAGCTAAACTACGTTCCCGTTGATGGTAAGATCATAGAAGGTAAAACAATATTCATTCCATTACTAAGGGCAAACATTTCAGACAGCTCAAATGCTCACAAGGAGTATACCTTGTCGGTTTATAGTGGTGGCGGGAAGGGAATTCTGATAAGGGACAACGGCAACCCGATTAAAATCATCCTAAAAACTTCTCTGCCAAGAAGCTTCTGGGAGAATCACTGGAGCGAGGTTATAGACCAATCTTATGTCTCAAACGTTGCATACAACAATGGAGCGGTTGAAATTACATTGAGGACGGGTACAACTTACAGACTGATCGCTGGAGTTGTTGAAGTTGAAGAATCATCTGGTAGGGCTGTGCAACATTACTTATACAGGCTGTCTCCGAGCAATCAGACTGTTCCAGCAACTCTCACCGTTGAAGTTAGGGATAAGTTCAACAACCCCGTTCCAGATGTAGATGTAACATTCAGAAGCTCTTCTGTAACATTTTCTGACGGTGTTCACACTGGAAACACTCTTACCGTTAAATCAGACTACAGAGGAATCGCCTCAGTTGTTGCCTTGGATTTGTCAGGAAGTTCTGGCATAGCTGTTGCATCGATAACGCGTGAGGATGGTACTCCCTTTGAGATAGCTTTTACACTCTGGAAGGGGTGATACAATGATTAAGACGCTGATTCCGGGATACATTCCTAGAGATTATATTACCGCTAATGAGCACAGGTTCGCTGCTGCTGGAATAGAAAATCCAAAGAGGTTCTCGAAAAAAGTAGGGCTAACAGTTGATGCCGTTTCAATCATCTCGCTTTTAGTTGTTTTCCTGTACTCCCAGAGCATCCTTCTCTTACTACTACTTCCAATCGCTGTACTGGCAGGCAGTGTACTTAGGAAGAATGTGATTTCTGCAGTACTTACAATGAGAATTTCATCAAGAAAAGAGAAAGTGAATGCCTACTTGCATCAGGTCATAGTTTCCATGCTCGGTTATGCTAAGGCTGGCTTAACTCTTCCAGAGATCATTAAGGAGATTGCGGTAATGGGGCTGGATGAACTCTCCGACATCTTTGCAAAAATTCATTACGCAACAGTTTACGGTGGAAAAACACTTAAAGCTGCGATGCTCGATGCTGCAGCTAAATCACCTTCCAAAGAGCTTGCCGAACTGTTAAGGGGAATAATATCGGTTGTTGAGGCTGGAGGAGATTTAGCAAGATTCTTTGAGGACAGGCTTGAGGCGTATGAAGTTGAAAGAAAGATGTGGTTTACAAGCTACATCTCAAAGCTTAGACTTGTTTCCGAGGCTTATCTTACTCTCGCCGTAGTTGGACCAATTTTCATGATAGTTGTGGAGTCCTGCAGGCTTATAATGGGCAAAGGCTCAATTCAAACCCTTAAAACCATAGTCTACGTTCTAATTCCAGTGGGAATTGTAGTTCTAATCATACTCCTTCACGCATCAAGTCCAGAGAAGTTTGTTAGGAGAAAGGGGATGAGCTTAACAGTCCTTCCCTTGCTCGGGGGATTTGTCGGAGCAGCAGCTGGATTCAAAAATCCAGAGCTGTTTGGAATTGCTGGAGCAATAGTTGGTTCAATTGTAGCAACATTATTCCTTTACAGACTAACTTCGGAAGAAGACAAAGTATCTAAAGCTTTGCCAGTTTTCCTGAACAGAGTTGTTGCGCTCATGGAAGCTGAGAAGGACTTCACAACAGCTTTTAGAATTGCAGCAAGGGATGAGCCGAATCCGCTAGGGAATTACGTAAGAACATTTGCAGAGATGGTAAACTTGGGTGTTCCAAGGCACAAAGCCTTTCTATGGCTGCAAAATGCAACGGCAGTTCCAGATCTGAAGATGATCGCCCACGTTTTAGGAAGCATTGTAAACGTTAGCGGGAAGGTTAGAGAGACTATGCTCGCTTTACTGGGAGAGATAAACAGAATCGTTGCCTTCAGGAAGGAGAGGGTTTCGGTGACGAGAATGCACATCTTGGTTATGATCATGGCGTTTCTTGTATATTTGGGAATTTCCACAGCTATTTCAACGATGCTTTTTACACAGATCAGCAAGTTATCAGTCTCGGGCTCAGTAGGAATATTCTCGCCCAATACGGCAATACTGGGACAGATTAAGACAATAATGAGGCATGCCGGCTACATTATAGCTGCTGCAACAGCTGCTGGCATTGGGGCTGCAAAAGGTGATATGAGAAGGAGCATACCCTATCTGGCCGGACTGCTTTCGATTGCTTTTGCAGTAGGAACTACGTTCCTTAGTTAATATGAACACGACAAAATCGCTACAAATTCTGTTAAGTTTTCTTGTAATTCTTGTAATCAATCCAGCCTTAGCCGATCTTCCAAGAACTTATCAGTCGGATGATGTCGATGTTAACGGAACAACTAACTCTACGGACATAAACGAGATCGCAAAGTACACTGATATAATTTTTCTCAAGTATCCTTCAGCTGTTTCAGAGCAGAATAGAAGATTCATAAGCTTGTTTCCATCGACGAGTGATTACGAGTGTGTTGTGCCAGAGGGAACTTCTACCAAAAGTAAAGGGGTGATTAGAGATGCATACATAAAGTTAATTCCCATTAGGGGGTTGGTCAGAACTCCATCTGGAAAATATTACGCTGATGACGAAGTTATAGTCGGCTACGTTGCCGATTATCGTATTGTATTGCCGCCAGACGATGATGAAGGAGATGTCAGGTACTATTATTCTCTCGAAGGTACGAGCATTACTGTTTCGGTTGATGGCAGAACTGGGAACGGTAAAAAGGATGTTCTGACTCTGAAACCTTCTGGAGACGTAAGAGCTGTTGCTGTCATTACAGCAGTCGTAAACGTGAGAAAGGAGGTAGATGTTGAGGTTACTGTGAATGGTACAACGTACATCGAGACATACGTTTACACCTATACCGAGAAATATATTCTGAGTGTTGAGGATGTTATTTCAGTAGTACCGCATAGGCAGAGTGTAAAAGTTTACGAGCTTAGAGATGAGAATGGGACAAGAGAATACTGGGTTTTGCTGCATTCTGGTGTGTTGGAGGTAAGGTCAAACGATACTATAGTAGTTGGTGGTTTAAGTTCTTTCATAACTTATAGGTCAATAAAGAATGCTGTAAAGATTGGGGAAGGATTTAAGACGCAGATTTCTCTTTCTGAACCTGCTTATGAGATCATAGTTTTGCCATCTTACGAGCTCTATTCGCATGCAGCAGTGTTGGACAAGGATAGTGTTAAAGCTGACGTGAAGCTTGATAAAAATATCAAGCTCAGTAATCTTTACGAAATCAAGGCTATTAGGATTGGGTTTAATAAGAATATTGAAGTTGTTGACTTTTTTGGCAAGAAACTGCCTCAGAAGAGGTATGTAAAGTATTATCTCAAGCCTAACATGAGCATTCGCATTGAGAAGACTGAGAAAAGCTACAAGGTTTGGATGAATATCTCTGCCAATAGCACGCCTTATAATGGCCCAGTTTACCTATCTGTTGGATCACGATTCCTTACACTGAATGCTACGAATGGAGTGATCTATTTCGAGACTGAGAGAGGATACAAGAAAGTAGGTTATTCAATCCCGTCAACCTTACCAGATAAGTGGTTTAAAGGTGGCAAAATAGTATTCTTCAAGAGTATGTCCAGTAGTTTTACGTTAGGTAAACCAGATCCACTACTAGTTTCAATTTATAAGATTGCTTTCTGGATAATTGCGATATTGCCGTTTATATTGCTCTATCTCCTTGCAAAGTGGTTGTTAAGTGATGATGGGGGAGAAGACATTATTTAAAGCAGTCTATTAATAGCTTCTGAAATGCTCCACACTTCTATTAGGCCAGCTTTCTTGATCTCGTCAAAGTCTCTATCGTTCGTTATTAGAATTGCATTAGTTTTTAGGCAGGTTGCAGCATGAATTACGTCAGCGATCTCCTCTTCCGGAAAATAAGGCTTGCATCTTTCAATTTCACTCTTTGAAGGGTTGAATACGTTAACTCTGATCTTCAAGAATTCAAGAAATTCCTCAGCGTTCAGTTCCTTCGCGTACTTCTCATACTCCGCAATGAGAACGTCGTCAGCTACAATCTCAAAATCAGGGTTTGTTAATAAGTATAAAATCAGATCTGTTGTTTTTGTCCATCCCTTTTTAACTCCTGCTATGAAAACGTTCGTATCAATCAGAAATCTTTTTTGCAACTCTATTACCTTCCCTCTCTATCTCTTTTTCAAGTTTACCAAGATCTACACTCTTAGCTTTCTTGATTAGATCTTCCAACATTTTTCTAACATCTACTCTCTTCAGAATGACTGCATCTTTGTCTATGTCCGTAACTAGGAACTCCTCTCCTGGTTTTATGTTTAATTTCTCTCTTATTTCCTTAGGCAGCAAAATTCTTCCCTTCTCGTCGATTTTTGTTAGAGGCATGTTCCCACATTTCCCACTTAGTTTAAGAGATTATAAATTTTGCGAGGTTCCCCAACGGTTCATCAAAAAGCCAAGGACAATCGCAAACGATACGATAACGAATGGCAACAGATCTAGGTATCTAACTGCAAGCGTATAGACAAGAAATGCAGCCAAGAGTGTGAAGAAGGCAATTGGATACCTCCAGAAGATGTAACATACCATTGCCAATGCTATGGAACCCATATAGAACCCGCCAAGGCTCCAGACATAGTAGAAAATCAGACCGTGAACGGCTCCAGCGATTATTCCATCGAAAACCCCGGCCCCACCAACAGAGCCAGCACTTAGTCCATATCTTGCCTCACCCCACGCAAGCTTGATCACATCACAGCCAATCACGCTTCCAAGCACTGCAAATGCAAATATTGTTGGATATCTTTCCAGCTCGAAGAAGCCGGCAACGCCAGCTCCGAATAATGCTGATAGAGCTGCGATGACAAACGGGTCCATCGAAATTCCCCTTTCCTTCTCGTAGCGGGATGCTATAAGCACAACTGGTATGGCCAGCAGAAAGTACGCTATGAACAGGAACTGTATCTCCGGTCTGAAAAATATCCTGTCAGCTACGGAAAGCAGAATGACAACTGGAACTATCAGCCCCCCAGCGTTAACGAAGTAAGCTCCCATATCTCTTATCTTAATCACATATTTGACGTTGCAGCATTCTCTCTTAAGGCTGCGGATTCTCCTTCCTGGAATTTCGAGGATCAAATAGTTTCTTTTGCTCAGGAGCATCGTAACTGCCCAAACAACCAATCCAGCGCCGAAGCATCCCAATACTAACCCAAGTGCTATTGGGCTGACTATGACGTAAAGGATCTTGTTTACCCTTTGGATGTAATCATGCCAGACATGGAGATACCATGTAATCAGATAAAGCCAGAGAAGAAAGTTTATCCAAGATACATCGAGAGGAATCGTGAGTGAGGACAAATACGTTACAGCTGGGTTAATAGCAGCTCCAGCATACTCAAACATATCAGCAATAGGTTCTGCAAGCGGTCTGAGCACTACTAGCGCCTTTCCAGCATACCAGAGCACGATATAAACAGAATAAGCTGCCCAAGATATAATATCCAGGGCATCCATAAGAATCCCTTACCCCCAGCTAATCCTCTCTTTCACGTAAGGGTCAAGCTTTCCAATCCACCTAATCTTCATCTCAATCTTGTCTATGTAGCTGGATATCAGCTTAAACACTTCCATCACAGCTACAACTCCAAAGATTGAAGCAATTAAACCACCCAATCCGATCTCACTAGCAAGGTAAGATGCGTATAGAAGAATTCCAAACGTAAATAGGGCTGCAATGTTGTATGCAAGCTTTAGCCAAAGGAACTTTCCCTGCAAGTTCACATCTACATCAGCTTCTTTAACAACATAACCTATGGCGAGTCCGCAGTAGTATGCTGCCTTATCCATAACCTTTTCTGGATCCCTTTCTGGCTTGATTTTCAGGATCTTCTTTGGCACGGTTTCGTCAGCATCCTTGAACCCTTTCTTTATGAGGTCTGTAGAGATTGGAACTCTATCTAACTCCGGGATCATCTCACTATCTTTGATTAAAGCGTTGACTATCAAGCGCATAGCCTCTCCTGCACGAAACATAGATGCATTTCTCAAATCCTCCCTGCTTCTTCTAACTAAACTTGGATCCTCTGTTCTTTCAGATCCAACTCTATTGCTCCAGACCCAGAGAGATCTCGCTTCAAGCAGAAGATCTACAGCCAATTCCTTTCTGCTGGAATCTATATACCTTATACCCTTCCTAATTGATTCCTTGGGTATTTCATACCTCTCAAAAGCTACTGATGCAGCAGTCTCAGCTATTTCAAAGCAGATATCGGTAAGCTTTGTACGAGCATCCTCGTACATTGCTAATCTCTCCTTTTTTTTTAAACGATCTTCAACACTGCCTCAAGCCCGTAAATGAGCTTGGCTACTTTCTCGTCTAACTCTGCAACTTCTTTCTCGATCTCCTTAAGCTTCTTGACATAAAGTTCGAGTAAAAACGGCAAAGCCTTTGCAAACTCTATTAGCTTCACTCCGCTCAGACTACTAATACCATCAGCTGTTGAAACGCTCACGCGGTTTTTGGCAATTGTAAGGTTGAATCTACCATCGCTTACCGTTATGCTTTGCTCTGGAGCATACGATGCGATGAGTTCTAGTAACTTCTCAATTCTGCTTGCAAGTCTTGAAACGTTGCTGTCAACTGATCCTGCGTAGAGGGTTGCGAGCAGCCTGAACGCTTTCTCGAAGTCCCCCTTCCTTCCTTTTACATCACCCTCTCCTATCATACGGCATCACGTATACTTTAATTGTATACTTTATCAAGTTAAATGTTTACATCTAATAGTATTTAAAGCTTATTGATAACGTACTCTGTTGAGTATACTTTTGTAAGTATACTAAAATTGGTATACTTCTGAAGCTGGAAGAATGTATATGCGCCAGAAGTGCTTAAACTAAGATTGTATTAGCTATTTGCGAATATTTTCATGCTATTCGCGTGTTAGTTGAATTGTCTGGCTATTGCGTCTCACATGAACAATTTAGGATTGCTAGAAACCTTAGCATCTCCGTTATTCTGAGAGAAATTTTGTTTCAGTCTTTTAAAGGCAGATGTCATCTCTTCTTGTGAAAAGGGGAAATTTATCTCTCTTTGCCGTAGGTGTTCTATCTCGTACTATAGTTATCGCACGCATTGGGTTGTGGATATAATCTAACACTCAAAATGAAACTTTCCACCAAAATGGAGCTATCTCTAGCATTTCCACTTAAAACAGAGTGACATTTAGTATTTCTGCATAATACGACGGCTAGTCTACCAACGTTTAGCTGAAACTTAAGAGTATTATAGATGCAACGCTCAAGATATTCGATCAGAGATTGCTGCCCGGTGATTAATTAAAATTCAATCAAGTATAAAGCTTTAGACATTCATCTATCCTTTTTCCAAGTACGTCAAAATAGAGAGTATAAAATTTATCTCAATAACAAATAAATTTGTGTGAAGCGCATCCATGATGCTGATTTTTCGAGCTAATCTTACCAGCCTCAACTACCGCACAAAACTGAACCATTACACTGCTATTTTTAATAATCATTTATCTATAATATGTTAAGATAACCTTTCTAACATCAAGGTAATCCACCATGTATAACAACCCGATCAAAGAAGTTATACTCAACCATAACCTCTTCCATTACGACTTCATCTCTTATTGTAAGCACAATTATCCTTTCCTTGATTAATTTAACTTGGTTTCCAATCCACTTTTTTTAGTGTTTTTGCAACAAACTAACAACTATCAGAATCAAGCCGAGCACATGAGCGAATGAGCAAAGTGGGCATATAGCACGATGATAAATTTCGATAAAAACCAGAGAGCAAATTCCGAAGATCCCAGACACTTGCCAGAGTTTTTTGATCTTAATGTATTTCAGCGTTAGTGGTGTTAAAGCAAACCATAGAAATCCCAGCAACGCCGGATATTCCGAGCAGTATCCAAGACATATTCCCATAAGTTCCAAATAAAATAGGTAGAGGGAATACAGTGCACCAATAACCGCTAAAACTATGAAGATCTTAGATCTCATTTAATACCTCCTCCAGCTCGTTTTCGATCTCCGCCGACCCTGTTAAAATGGTCGTACCGTTCTTTCCAATTACTACAGCCGTTGGAATAAACATAACCCTATAATTCTCCATTATTTCTTTACACTCCCCACTGCAATCGTTTACGTTGCAGAATACGAATCTAACGTTACTGTATTCTTTTGCCAAATTCTCAATAAGCGGTTTTACTTCTTCACAGTATGGACAAGATGGCGAATAGAAGAAATAGACTGTCGTGACATTTACTGGAATTTCAGCTTCAGATTGTTCATTGCCTAAACATCCTAAAAGAAAACAAACCAACATTGGTATAACAAGAAGGTACTTCACAAATTCTCACGTACGATTACATTTTGCTTGCACAAACTTGTAACCATTGGTCATGACCGATTTGTTATTATAATACCCCTTTATTTATTTAATAAATCAACTCTATTTGGCCCAATATGCTTTTCCAATCCATTCAACTTATTTTAATTTATTCATTTTATTTTATAATTAAATAAATATATGTAAATACAAGTTACAAAAAATATTTGAATCTCATCCAGTCTCCCTACTTAAAGACTTTAACTTTCTAATGGCTTCTTTAATCTTTTGAGACAAATCTTGGTCGAATTGTTCAACAATAATGGGTAGTTTTTCAAGTGGCGGCGGGAAAATTCTATTTTTTAATAGTAAAGCATAGCCAATATAAATTATATATATTGAATATCTAATTTGAGATAAAATCAGATTATACTCAGCAGTACGTAGACATTCTTCATAAGCTTCTTTTACTTCTTCATCTGTTAAATTTTCTGCTTTTTGAGAGAGATATTCCTGTAACTCCTGTAGCTTAACTAATTTTTCCGTTTCCAAATTAATAGCAATAAAATCTCTGATATTGTTAACCATATATGGATCAAGAATTCGTATTCTTCTTTCAATTTCATCTATCGTGTAGATATTAACACTAACCCTCCTTTTAATCTTTGCTTCAAGTTCTTCTCTAATTTTTACGGCATCAAGATCTGGAGGCTCATCTACCACTATTATTAAATCAACATCGCTATCTGATGCAAAAGTACCCCTTGCAAAGGATCCACTAATTATTACATTGAGTTTTCTTAGTTTAGCCCAGTTAGTTAAATAATCTCGGATGTCAGGCCACTCCATATTATGTAATAAAAAATAATAATAATTAAAAATTATTTCTCGAATATTCTATTATGGTATTTGTGACCAGTTGTTTTGTTTAGTTCTATTATGTCCCAGTGATCCCCATGCCAACTAATTCCTAGAATTTCGTTGTCTCCTGCTCTTTTAAGTTCATCCTCCATAAAAGGACCTCTGTAACTCCTGCCCCAAAGCCCATCCTTGTGTGGTGGCGTGTCTTGAGGTGTTAATGGATAACCACTCCCTAAAGGATAATCCCTAAAGTTCGGCGGCGCAATTCTTCTCATCATTCTCGGATCTATACTCACTTTCACCACCACACTTAGCTTTTGTTATTATTTTTTTATTTAACTTAGCCATATCTTTTTCGCTTGTTTTGGTTTTGACTGTTTTGCAAAATTCGCAATTTTCAGCTTTTCATACTTTTGAATATTTTTCTCCAAAAATAACCTAGTTATAGTCAGAAGTTAGATGAAAAAAATAGGTGAGGAGTATGCACCAGCTGGTTGTTAAGCCAAGAATTGTGGAAGCCAATCAATTGGATACATCAGACGAAACTTACTATATGCATCCTAGGACCTGTAACGGTGATTGTGAGAAGTGCAATAATTTCCTGTGTTAGTTAAATAATTTTTAAAAATAAGGTAAAATTTCTCTCAAATCATCAGTTTCAATCACGACATCTGCAAATTTTTTTAGAGGTTCCTGTGCATTTATGGCTATCCTAAAACTCACAAGTTTGAATAGAGGAATGTTAAAAATGTCGTCAGCTACAGCAGCGCAGTTCTCTGGTCTTATCGATGTCCCACTCAGCAATTTCCTGAGAACACTCATCTTACTCCTCACGTTCATGAGCTCGCCAGTAATGTAATTGGTTATTATGCCATTCTCCACTGAGATCTTATTTCCAAAAATATAATCGAAGTTTAAACCTTTGTAATTTGTCAAATCTCTTATTATATTTTCTGGAGTTCCAATACTTATTACTGCTAAAATATAACCCTTGCTTTTGAGAGCTTCAATTGTCTTGTTAACTCCCTTTAGCCATTCAACCTCTTTTGCATAATTTATAATTATATTATATTTATATCCTTTAAAATAGTCGTAAGCTATCTTTAACCCCTTCTCCAGCTCAATTTCTCTAGCCAGCACTTTTTCCTGCAACTTTTTCATTTCTTTGTAGAATCCAAGCTTTTTTGCTAATTCCAAACTTACAGTCGACTTTATCAAAGTTCCGTCAAAATCAAATATGATCATTTTTATGTTTGATTTGCTAGATGCTAAATTCATATTCAAACTTTTTTATCAAATTATTTATCTGTTCGGAGGCATTAACAAATATTGTCCCGGCATAAATTCCGAAAGGATCATCGTATTTCGTTATTCTATGAGAGCAAACTGCGAGATCGTCATCTACGATAATAAGCCTGTCTATACCTAAATGTTCCTCCTCCATGTGCTTTACTTTACCCCCAAGGGCTTGAAAAGCTTCAGCCTCTTCTTTTAAGTCTGGAGTTATGCTTGCAATAACTTTAATTTCAATTCCTTTCTTGAGTGCGTTGACGAGAGCTTTTCTAAATATTTCGTGTTCCTTGTACCATGTTCCTCTTCGAGTTTTTATTCTTATTACCTCCTTGACTTTTCCAGAAAGCAACCAGTAAGTGGTCATGTATATCTCCCAATCCCTCTGACACTCGAATATTATTACTCCCCTATCGATGGTTAGCCCATAGTTTTGGTAGTTTTGAGCATATAACTCTGACATGTACTTTAGTTCGTTGAGATAAGGTTCTATTTCGTCTTTACTTTTGTGGAATCTAATAAAAATATCCGGCGGAATCGGTATATACCTTGATTCTTTAGCTCTAGGCCAAGGTTTCTTGTGTATATCCCAAGTAGAGTGCTTCCAGTCATACACTGTTTGAAATTCAGCAATAGCACCAGCTCTGTATAGATCTTCACCGATTCTATATAATACGTCTGGTCTATGTATTTTTAAGTCTTTAAAATAATATCTCATCTCATTAAAATTTTCTATACCAGCAACAAGTAATAAATAAACTGTAAAATGCTTAATGAGTTTTCCCTTAGCAGATCGGGGCTTATATCCAATATTTTCGAAAATTGTGTTAAATTCTTTCGTAAGTTTATCTATGACTTCACTCATTTTCGGGTCTCTTAAAAGTTCTGCAATCCTGCCGCTCTCCTTTGCGGCCATGGTATCAATTCGATTTTATCATTTATAAGGATTCAGAAGCTAGAAGAATTACAAAATTTTGATTTTTGTCAACTTTATGTAATTCCAATACAAGCGAAATTCAATTTAATGACAAATTTATTCTGAATAGCTGAGTAATTAAAACTATGTTCTGGAAAAACTGGAAACACATCACGAAACTGGATCCAGACAAGGAAATAGGAAGAGAAGAAATTAAAGATGTTTGCGAAAGTGGAACAGATGCAATAATTATCGGCGGAACTCAGAATATAACAAGGGATAAGATTGCTAAACTCGTTAAGATGCTTGAAGGTTTTGACATACCAAAGATCCTCGAACCATCCCATCCAGATGTAATTTACACAAATGGTATAGATTATCTTTTCGTTCCAACGGTTCTGAACTCATCTGAAGTGACTTGGATTATTTATTTACACAAGGAATGGGTTAAAAACTATGATGTTGACTGGGATATGACTTTTCCTGAAGGTTACATAATTTTGAATCCTAACTCGGCCGTTGCTAAGTTAACAAAGGCCATTTGCGATATCGATGTTAAAGACGTCTTAGCCTACGCAAAGTTAGCGGAGAAATATTACAAATTGCCAATAGTTTACTTGGAATACAGTGGAAGATTCGGTGATCCAGAAGTTGTGAGAGCCGTATCTGATGTTTTAAGTGAGGCTACGCTTTTTTATGGAGGAGGAATAAATTCGAGAGAAAAAGCTATGATTATGGCTGAATTCGCTGATGTTATAGTTGTCGGGAATGTGTTATATGAAAAGGGTGTTGATGCGTTGTTAGATACGATACCATGAAGAAATAAAGAAAAATATAGTAATTCTCTTTTTCAATTTAGTGATAGAGAATGTTCGCTGAATATATTGCTAAGGAAATTATTATTGAAAATACATTTATTTTAAAAATAAATGAAATAGATATTATTAGAATAACTATTCTTCATTGAAATAATATATTTATACCAAACCACTCAAGTTGTTAATATCCACAGTTATTTATGACATATCTCACTCTAAGTAATAATATCCTTATAGCTTAAAGTTTACCTAGTTTTGTATCCTCTATGACTTTGGCTGTGTTACTCCTGGTCTCTGTTATTAGCTTGGTTCTTGTATCCTTTTCTTGATTATTTATTTTATTGTTTTTATCTAATTTCACATAATTTAGTTGACTTGGAAATGATTTTGAGAAAAGACAAATTGAAATTTCGTCAATTTTTGTAAGATTCGAAACACATATATATTAAAAATTACTAAAAACTATTATCAGCAGGGGGTGGTATGTTTGAAAGCTGATAAGAGAAAAGTTGAGGATGTTGAAAAGCCACAATTGATTGAGGTAAAATCTATTACTGGATATGTTTGTTGCAATCCTTCCGCCCCAATACCTTACTGAATCCTTCCGATAGATTCTTAAAATAATTCTTAATTTTTTACAACAATAAGGTGATTGCATGGAAGAGAAATTAAATGAAAAAATATTCAATGAAGAAATACCAAATACAAAAAATTTTGTGCTATCAGTATCTCCTTCAATAAGAATAAGAAAGGAGAGAGAGCATTATCTTATTTATGATACAAGAAAGAGGTCTTGTTTCTTGACAAATGAAATTGGTTATAAGATTATTGCTATACTAAAAAGATATAAAAATATTAGCTTTTTAGACTTAATTAAAATACTGAAACTTGAAACTGGAAAGGAATTTGACCTTAACGGTATTTTAAAATTTATAGCTTCGATGATCAATGTAGATATATTAGACTCAAATATAAATCTAACAGATTTGTTTAATACTACTCATACCCCTATACATCAATCCGTTGATTTTCTGGATTTAGAGAGGCCCCTTTCTTGTGCATGGCTAATTACTTACAATTGCAATCTTCAATGTAGGCATTGTTATCTTAACTGTCCTAGAAATGAAAAAGAGTTGGGAACTAGAGAAGCCTATACTGTTATTAAGAAAATTGCAGACTCTAATATATTTGTTTTAGACTTGAGTGGAGGAGAGCCTTTATTTAGGAAAGATTTCGTAGATTTAGTACAGTTTATATCGGACTTTGATATATCTTTAAGGATTGTAACCAATGGAACACTATTAAATGATAATATTATCAATACAATCTCAAAAAATGTAGAAGTTGTGCAAATATCATTAGATGGAGCTTCACCAGAATCACATGAATTCTTAAGAGGAAAAAATACATTTATAAAAACAATAGAATCAATAAAAAAGTTAGTTGAAATTAATATACCTGAAGTAAGAATAAATTGTATATATTATAAGAAAAATTTAAATGAAATTGACAAAATTATAGATCTAGCTTTAAAACTTGGTGTGAATTCTTTAAGGTTCGTCCCACTACAGCCATGGGGTCGAGGAGAAAAACTTAAACATTTAGTTCCTTCCTTTGAGGACAGAGTGTACGTCAATAAGACTGTTTTAAAGTTTGGAAAAGAATTAGACAATGAGATTGAACTATTAGCAGATTTCCCAACATCATCCAGAGGTAAGCCTATAAATTATTTAATAAAGAGTGGATGTATAGCTACATTTAAACTGACGATTTTACCTAACGGGGATGTAATTCCATGTGACATGTTTTCGGGTGATGTAGCTTCTGATTTTATTCTTGGAAACATAATCAAATCAAACTTCGAGGATATCTGGCAGTCTCCTAAAGCAGTCGATTTAAGAAAATATTTCTATATATATAATAGAAAATGGTGTAAGAAGTGCGAGTATCTAGGGTTATGTGGTAGTTATTGTGCCGCAGAGCTGTACTGGAAAAAGAGAAAATTGGAATACACAACATTAGAAGACACAACAAATTGTCGTAAACTTATTAAGCAAATATACTATGAATGAAAGTTAAGATGGACGAAGTAGATTACTGGAATAAAATTGCTTTAAAGTTTAAACATAATCATAAAAATCTTTGTATAGATTTATATTATTATCTTATCAATCTTTACTCCTCCGTTGTAATGCGTATCATAAAAAATACAAAAAACGCGGTTATTACAGACCTAAAAATACTGAAAACCGATCTCTGGGAAGAATATGTTTCTCAACACATTGGAATTGGAAGTGTTTATCGTAATATCAAAAAATTAAACAATGAAATCTTTATTGTTGGTATAGATCTCTCAAGTATTGTATGTTCTTCTTCAAAAAAAGAAGTAGAATATGTAGTAAATGGAGATATAAGATCATTACCTTTTGCAGATAATTCATTTGATTTAATATTAGATTTATCTACTTTGGATCATATCTCAGATGATCAAGTGGAAGCTGTCCTTCAAGAATACAGACGATGTTTAAGGAACAGAGGTCTTATTGTAGTTATTTTTGATTCATACTCTAATTTGATTAAAAAAATTATTAATAATGAAGAATATTATTTTAATTTTGAAAAAGATTTTATAGTAAAAAAATTAAAAAAATTAGGGTTTGTAATAATATTTACTGGTTACCTGATATGGACTTGGCCGGTTTTTAATTTATTATTAAAATTACGGTTTTTAAGGCATTTTGTAATAAGAGTCATTATAAAAATAGAGATTCTACTATTGCCCATATCATTTCTCTTTAAGGCCATCTCTAGGCAATGCTTGATAATAGCATTCATAAACAAATACTAAATCTAAGTTAATAAAATTAAAAAATTAAAAATCATAAGCAAGTTTGAAAAATGTACCATATTGCAAAATTTGCAACTCTTAGATTTTTAATGTATTTTAAAATTTATTTGTATGAATATATTTTTAGACAGTCTATCTGACACTATTCTGTAAAATGCAAGGAAGGTGAGTTTATGAGGGGTTTGATTAAAAATCTTGTTAGCTTTAAAAAATGGAAAGCAAATAGCAACGATGAGAGCCCATATAGAACAAATAGAGCAACCAAGATAAGAGCTATAAAAAGTCTGATCATCGCTCTACTACTGCTTTTAGCTATTCAGCTCGTAGTAGCTGAGCCCCTTATCATAAGTGCAAAAGTCAGACCAGAAAATCCATCAGTCGGTGACACAATCGGGATCTACATAACAATTTTGGGACAGCAGGATGAAAGTGTTCAGGTGTTTACAAAGCTCAAGAACTCGACGTTTAAAGTTGTAGACATTTTAACAAAGGAGAATGTTCCGTATAGTGCAATCAAATCGGATACGATCGATTTCAAAGTTTCGAAAGGTCAGACTGTCGAGATCACGATAATAGGAGAGATGCCTAAGGCGAAGACATTAGCTGTCCTGTTTCCGAACGCTTACCGAGTTGAGGTAAAGGAAATAACACCAAACTCAAGCCCGACTCCAACAAAAGCCCCAGAAAGTAATCCTATACGATCTGACAAGGAAGAATTATGGAAGAAGTACGGAGAACTTTACGCCAAATACGAGAGACTCAAAGATACTATTTCAGAGAGGCTTCAGCTAATTATCGAAGAGAAATTCAGGATCGCAAACAGTAAGTTAGAAGCTGGTCAGCTTGAAGATGCAAAAACAATCCTTAACGAGGTAGAGGGTTTACTAACAGTACCAGAACCTGACAACTGGTCTGCTATTATGGTTGCAGTAATTCTGGTAGCAATTGGTAGTATAGCAATTCTCGTCTGGAAGTACTATCAGCCAAACAAGCAAAGATTGGAAGAGGAGGAGGAAATTCCAGTTCAAACGAATTTCAGGTTGTGGAGGTGAATAAGATGTTTGTGAAAATGGCTTTTAATATAAGACCCGAATTACTCGGTGACGAAGTCTATGAGCCTCCAGAATGGAAGAACATGTGGTTTATGGGCTTCTTTCTACTTGTAGTTGGTGATGAGGCTGTAAATCTTGTCACAACAAAGCTTCCAGCGATACTCAGGAGGTACATCCACCTGATATGCATTTTAGCTGATGATAACGAGGCTTCAGCTGTCTTTGAGAACGTAAAACACTGCTTCCGTTCAGCACTCGTAATTGGCCTAGGCGTAGACGGTTGCGGGAAAAATGCGATGGTTGGCTACGAAATTATTCGTCCAATGTCAAAAGAGATTAGCTTTAAGATAAACAAGTACTTCAATGAGCTCAAATCCAAATACGGAGTAATACCGTCCACTTTTATCCAACTAATCTATGCGGGCGGAACATCCTCTAGTTATGCATTAGCAGTTTCAAAAGACATCAAGCAACTTGTGAGAAGTCTTAACAGCAAAGCTCAGATAATCGACTACGTAAGCTTTTCAAGAGGCGACTATACATCTCAGATTGCGAATTCAATTCTTGTGACGCTTAAACTAATAAACGAAGTAGGAAATAGAAACAGCTTAATTATAAGCTACTTCGACAGGGAACCAACACTTAGAAACCTCAGCGATCTTAACATTCTCAACACGATAATAACTCTTCTGCTCTCAAAGTACAAAGCGGGAATTAACAGGATAGACATAACGGATATTATCGGAAGAGGTGGATATTTCACAACAAACACCGAATACAGATCAGTTACACATTTAACTAAGATAAGGAGCATAGGTGGTGAAGACGTTTTCAATCTTGCTAAAAGAGCTGTTGACTTCGATTCGGGATCGTTGCACTCAAGAGCTATATTCTCGGCACGTGAAGCTGAACTCGTAAGAATTTCAGTAATCTCACCAGTTAAAATTACGGACTTAGAGATATTTGGCAAAAAGTTTGAGTTCGTGGAAAACTTCATGGCAGACGGTTTTCATATACCGATAAAATACATCCCAATCTCCACAACTGCTTTCCTGAAGGGTAATGAGTTTGCCATCAGACAGTTCCTTCGCAATCATAGAAAGATAGTCGATGAAGCAATTCCCGAGCTTGAGGGTTATCTTGGCATGGGATTAATCGATGATGAAGCTTTGGAGAGTTTTATACGGGGGTGAGGGTATGATTACTAACTCTAATTTAATTTTTGCTGTAGTTGCAGCAGGGTTCCTACTAATTGTGTTGATGATGTGGTGGAAAAGAAGGGGAAACCGAAAAGAGAGACTCATTGAATGCCAGGACGACATAAAATGGTGGAGAGAGTTGTAAGAGGTGATACCAATGTCTAAAAAGATTTTAATTTTTATTATTTTGCTGGCAATCACTATACCAATCATAAAAGGTAAAGCTGAGGTTCCGACAAACTTAACGATGTCAGAACTAATATCGTTTGCTAAACAAGTCTGGGCATTCTGGGTTGTTCGAATTAAGAGTGTAATTCCTTCAGTTATGAGTTTAATCCATTAGGAGGTGGTGATATGGGAGCAATACCCTTAATTTTGGAGGTAGATGGAGAGGAGATATACGTTGAGGCAAATCCTAACGAGAGACTTTTTGAAGTCGGTATGAGAGCTGTACCACCAGAAAAGTGGAGAGAATCGATTATCGCCACAACTGCTGGGTTACCAGTTGATCCAAACAAAACAGTTAAAGATATCGTAAGAGAGACGGGTGAAACGAGATTTAGGGTTTTGAGTGAGGGGGATCAGGGGGTAATCCCTGATTTCCCCAATTTTTTATGGAAGGCTGCAGTAAACAGTCCAAAATGGAATGAAAGAGCTAGGGAGGAGATTGTCAGGATTAAAATGCTTAACAATCTGATAAGAAGGAACAATCCCGGATTCGCTTATGTAAACCCAGTATTTTACACGTACAAAGGTTTAAAGATGATTAAAGGATGGGTAAGAGTGGGTAGTTTTGGGTCAGTTGAATTACTCGTATTTTTGCCACACGCATATCCGCTCGTCCACCCTGAAGCCACTCTTCGCGGAAAATTCTTTGACAGATATATGGCATCAAGTTTTCACAAACATGTCTACCCGTTTAATATTAATGGCGAAGAGATAATTGTAATTTGTGGCGATAAAAAGTATCTTCAGAAGTGGACTGGAAAACTAGGAATTGCGCATTACATTTCGGATGTCGTGTTTCCTTGGATCCAGATCGGATGCAAAACTCTAGGAGAGAAACCAACAGCACTCAGAGAAATGTCAGATATTCTAAGAATTTTGAGGGGTGAGTAGATGTTCTTTTTAAACTTTTGTAGAGTTAACTGTGAGTGTGTAGTGATAGGTGAAACCGAGTTGCTAGAGTTCTATGAAGCTGCCGTTAAGGCTGGAGAAAATGAAATAGTCGGGGCACTGATTGGAATTGCTACTGATAAAGAATATCTGATATTAAGCATATTCAAATACAAAAGTGTCTCATCTCGAACAAGTGTAACTTACAACCAGCTTGAAAACTCCTTTCTACCGGCAGGACTCGAAAATTTGGGGACTATCCACACTCATCCTGGGTTTGGAGCATTTCTCTCAGACACGGATATTGAAAATTTGAGGAAATTGAAACTAAACAGAATAGCTGTAGTTATGGATCCTAAGAAATTTAAAATAAAAGCGTTCAATAAAGAAGGTAGGCAGATCAAGCTTAAAGTTGTTGAGGACTACGAAATCCTTTCTAGAGTGAAAGTCAAAGTCTTTTACAAGTATGGAATACCGTTCAGGGTTTACACTCTAGATTCTATAAATTATCATCTTAAAATGATCACAATTAAGAGCCACATCGACTCTAGATACAGCGACTCCCAACTGTTTGGAATCTACGATTTGGATGATAGCGAATCGGTAGTATACTATCGAACGCCAAGGGTAATTTCTCTGAAATACAGAAACAAGGTTCCACTATACTTCTTCATCAAAAATCCGATTACGTATTCTGAATGGTTTAGGAGTGTAGTTGTGAACGGTTTTCTAGACTTCGAGTTTACGAATTTTACTGTAACTAGGAGCGGTAAAAAAGTTAATTTAGATATGAAGGAGGTTGTAAGAGATGGTCTCACAGAATTTTTCCTCTATTGATTCAATTTCCAAAGAATTTTGCAGGCTTGTAGGTCTGAAGGGATGGAGCTACGAAAAGGCGAAAAAGATGAAAGTCGTAATCATCGGCTGTGGCGGTTTAGGTAATCCAATTGCAAGGCTGGTAGCAAGATTGGGTGTTGGTAATCTCGTTCTGATAGATAACGATGTAGTTGAAATTGAAAACTTGAACAGGGATGGATTTGATGTCTACGATGTGGGAAGGAATAAGGCTGAAATTTTAAAGGAGAAGCTTGAAAAGATGTTTAGAGATCACAATTTAAAGGTCGAGGCAATACCTAAAAATGTGCTAGAGATCAATTTAACAAAAATTGTGAAAGATGCTGATTTAGTTATAACTGCTACTGACACTACAAGCTCTAGGATTTATGTTAACGATGTTTGCGTAGAAACTATTACCACAATGGTTGATACAGGATTTACGACTGACGGATTAAGAGGACATGTAAGGTTAATAATTCCCGGTGAAACCGCATGCCTCAGGTGTAGTTATTTTGAGTTGCCATCGCCCAATAAAACAGATCTTAGTGATAAAGTAGATTTAGGTGTGAAAACAGGCTATGCTATCAGTCCTGCCCCAACTCTGAGTTTTTTGGCAAGTCTCGCTGCTATGATGGCTTTTAATGTACTTTTCGAGATTTCAAGGCCGCCTAGCTATATCTCGGTAAATCTTGCAGAAATGAAGTTTAGTGCGGTTAATTTGAAAAGAAATCCATACTGCGATATTTGTTCGTCAATCTAACTCTCTTAGATAAAATATTTATTACAAATAATTATAAATATTATAAATTTCAGTCTTGGATTAGTTTTTCCAGTATTAGTTTTTGCAGTTACAACCAAGAGATTATTCTCTTAAAATACTCGTTGAGCCTTTCTTCGCTCCAAGGAATTATTCTATTCTTCTGCTTATACATTTCATACCTTCCGGCTCTATCTATTATTCTCTCAAAAGCTGGATTCACAGCTTTTCCAGCGTATAGCTTGTTATTCTCGTAATACTTGACAACGACACCTTCCATGAAATTCTTCCTTCCAGCAATTTCTGGTGAAACTTCTTTTGCAATTTCCTTCATCTTCGGATTTATCTCTGTCAAGAACTCTGAGCTTTTCTTAAGAACGAAATTTTTTATCACCTCCTTATCAACTTTGCCAGTATATATTACCGGAACGGGAATTACTCCACATTCTATCATAATTTTGTAGGCCTCTTTAATTTCCAAAAACCCTTTTTCCTTATGATATACGTCGAAACCCAAAAACCTTGATGGCAGGTTTTTGTAATATATCGTGTGCGTATCTCTTAAGTCTTCGCATAAAAATTAAAAAGTCTCCAAAATCTTTGTACGTAAATTTTCCGTCGACTTTCTCTTGAACAAAAACCTTCTTAGAAAGTATAAACTCCTCCTCTTCAGAACTAAGATACTTCTTCCCCCTTATCTCAAACCCTTCTATGTTAAACCTCCTTATCTTATAACTTATCATAACTCATCACATCTATTTTTAGTCCGCTCTTTCATAAGCTTTAGAAACTTCTTTAGATATTATGCAATTTTCTGGAATGCTCTATAGCTATATTTTAGTGGACAATAAAAAACTATAGACCCTCCTAGATATCAATCTTTAGGTAAGCGCGTTATTGGATTTTCTAAGCTCTTTTAAGACTTTTCGAGAAAAATTTTTCTATATTTCTTTTTCTTTCTCAAAAATACTCAGAAAAAGTTTACCAACATAACCTGTTATAGCCCCAGTTGGATCTGCAACCCTAATTCTCCATATTCCTGATTCTGGTCTAACGCAATCTGTAAAGCCTCTTCAAGTCCGATTCCAGTTAAAGATTTAACAATCTCTTGCTTTAGAATAACCTCGTATACGTTTTCGCCATCGTCAACGACGCCCTTAACTCTAAGATCTTCGTAACCCTCAACCTTACCGTGAACAGGGCAAATTTCCTTCGTCATAGTTCTGTTGCACAGCTTGCATCGCTTTATCAACCCGCTATTCTGCTGAATAGCTACCAGCGCTCCAAAGACTTCAACCTCTTCCGGTGGAAGCTGCACATCTTCATCTATCTCCTCTATTTCACTGTTCCTGTTCACGTTCACCTGCATTTTTCCATTGTAGCAGTCTGTAACAACATTCTTGAACACGTAGCTCTTTCCTTCCTCTACAGGCTTAACATTGGCTGATGACCATACGACGAACTTGATTATTCCTGTCTCATCTCCTATAAGCCCAACCTGAGAGATGCTCTCACTGCTCGGCTCCCAGAGCTGCACAACCTTAGCCTTAAGGCTTACCCACTCACTTGGTTCGGTGATGTCTACGATTTTGACGAGCGGAACCTCTTTGAGATGTTCTCTTGAAATTTCGAGTTCTTTCATCAGGTAGTTCTCAATTGTTCTGACGGCTTCGCTCTCCGGAACCTTAAACTCGAGAAGGAGAAGTCTTAGCCTTTCCGAGACTTCTTTAGGTTTGATCTCATAGCCAGCTTTTCTGAATTTGCTGAGTATTTGACTGGTTAGTTTGGAAATCAGTTCCTGCTCATCCATGTTAATATGACGACTTGGAAGTATATATACTTAACCTTGAACGTAAAAATGTATATATGTCAACATCAACATAATCTGACTATGAAGCTTGAAGTAGTTAGCACGCTAAAAGATGGTTTGCAGCTCCTTAATGAAAATCCGAAAATACTTGTGCCATTGACAGCTTCAGTAGTTCTTTGGCTGCTAGTAGTTGTATCCTCTTACAGTATCGGGTTAGAGTATGATACAACAGAAGAACTTCTAAAGGCTCTGGTCTTGCTTTTGTTCATCTGGTTTGCAGCGGGAACGCTAGGATATTTCCTTGATAATGTAGCTATAAGGGTTGCAGCAGATATTACACTGTCAGGAGAGACACATCTAAAGGACGTTCTGCTGTTCACACTGAGAAAGTTACCAGCTTTGCTCGCAGCAGGCTTTATCTACATGCTTATCGTTGTCCCTGCATCATTGCTCATCGTGCCAGGGATTTACCTTGGAGTAAGGCTCTTCTTCTTCAGCTATGCCGTTCTAATAGACAACGAGAGTGCCTTGGGTTCGTTAAAAAAGAGCTGGAAGATAGCCAAGGGTAACTGGTTGAGGATGTTTGCTCTGCTGGCAGTATTCGCTGTGATTGGATTTCCGCTCGGGTATCTTCTTGAAATCGAGAATCTGCTCTTGTGGACTGTAGCTTGTGCAGGGATGATGTTTGTGAGGGGTTGGGCCATAGCATCTCTTACACTTGCATACCTACAGCTTGCGCCTGAGCTAGAGAATGAAGTGGAAGAACGCTCGACAAGGCCTGAAGAATCGCTTGAGTTGCAACAGAGACCTAAACCGAAGCTTGAGATAGAAAAAAGACCGATAAAGGATGAAAAAATCGAGGTACTGAAACAAAGGAGGGGTGATTTTTCATTAAGTAAGGAGATTTCGCCAGAGAACGAGATAGAATCAGAAGAAAGTGTTATGATGGAAATGGGTAAAGAACTCGAAGAAGAAAAGAGTTCTGGATATGTAGGTTTTACCGAACAAACCCTGAAAGCTCAAGTTAACGTAGTGACCACTAGTACAGCAGAAGAGAAAGTCAACGGAGTCAGAATAGAGGGGCTGGGGCTGAGACGCAAGAGAGCTCGAAAATCTGGTATTGAGCGTGAAACAGATAAAAACGAATCTCAGAAGGAAAATGAGGAAGAGAGAGCAGAAGAAGAGAGTAGAGAAAATACTAAGGATGATGAGAGTTCTCTCGACGGTATTAGCATAATTCTTCGTAGAGATTAGCTTTCCTATTTTATTCATTTTAGAAGGAAATACATATATACTTCCATGTTGAAGTAAATACGGTGATAGAATTATGTCAGTGATCAGTATTTGTGAACATGAATATGGAGATGCACTGCACGAGGATCTAAAAGAAGATTTCAAATACGTTCTTTTTAGAGTTGTTGCAGATGTTAAAGTCGATTTTTCCCACTTAAAGGTCTTCTCGTACAGAATTTTGGATAGAGGTAGGAAATACGAATACGTGATGGATGCTGAGGACTACTTCAAGTTCGTTCGCATCTACGGAATGGACCGCATACTGGAAGACGAGCTTCTTACACCGAAGACTGCCAAAGATCTTGAAAGAATCTTTCCCAATGCTGTAATAGAAGAATCATCGAACAGGATAGTAATCTACGTGCCAAAAGACAGGATCGGATTGTTTATCGGCAGAAACGGATGGAAGGCAAGAAGGTTGAGCGAGATAATGCGAAAAAGAGTTGTGGTTAGAAGCGGGTATTTGCTTCACTTCAACGGATTGATCGGGAGAAAGGTTAGAGTTGCTGTGGAATATGAGGGAGCTATTATTGACAGGTTCATACTCCCACTGCAGAAGTTCGTCATGCTGGCAAGCCAAGAAGGTGTTTGCGTGCTGAGCAAAGGGCTGGGTTTGGGAGGTATACCCGACACCTACTTGATGTCTGAAAGAGCTTATCAGAATCTTAGATGATGCTTAAAGTAATTATCGCCCTAGCTTTTCTGATATACTCGTCCATACTCGACTTAAAGGATAGAAGAGTTCCGAATAAGGTTTGGATTTGGATGTTTATAACTTTACTACCTTTTACGGTTTATGAGATTATATTTAGAGTTGATGAAATTTTGTTTGCCATTATCGGAGCTTTACTCGTTATTGTATTGTCGCTCTTTTTCTATGCCATTAAAGCTTACGGTGGCGCGGATGCTAAGGCCTTAATTGTTATAGCACTAACTTTCCCTTTTTACCCGGAGATCTCTCCGTTTTTAATTGCAAAGGGTACAGTTTTGGCTTTATCAACCCTAACGAATTCATTGATCTTCACACCACTCATAATCCTTTTTCTTTTTGTGAGAAATGTTCTCTACGAAGGATTCAAGGCGTTTAGGGAACATCCCCTCGGATTTCTAATTGGATACAAAGTTAAAATTTCAGATATAAGACACCACAAGTTGCTCCAAATCGTAAGAAATGGAGAAATCGTTAATCTTTACACCGGAATTGAGGCTGAAAAATGGATTGTAGATGAGCTAAAAAAGGCAGGACTTGAGAAAGTCTGGGTGAGTCCCAAATTACCCTTTCTCGTATTCATAACTATTGGATTTCTAATTGCTGTAACTTTCGGAGATCTTTTATGTTTTTACTTCAACGTCAATGTAAAAACATAAATACTTGAAAGTATAAACTTCTAATATGACGGTATATGTGATTGAGGATTTGGAGTTTTTCAGGGAGTGTGCAAGAACTGCAAGGCTTAAGCTGTGGCGGGAACGGCAGACAGATAAGGGTGTAGAGATAAGGATGCGCGCTGGCTCGATTGGGTTTAGAAAGGAGTACGAGAAAGACGATCCAGAGCTAAAGAAAGTCAAGGAATTCATAAACCTCGAGGGATTTGTTCAGATAGTCGATGTTGAGAGTGATGACACGTTTTTTGCATGATGGAATTAATACTATTTTTTACTTCAAACAACGATCTTAGAGGATTTTTAAAGGATCAGAATGGTGAAAAGAAAGTTTTCTGTAAGAAGATGAAAGAGAAAACAAAGACAGGAGCAGATAAATACGTGTGTTTTATTTGCGGTGAAATTAGAATGAAGACAATTGTAATCGATGAAAAATTCTTCATATAGCTAATGACAAGCTATTAGAAGTTAACTTTTTACTCTGAAGCTACTAAAATAGGTTTTTCTTTCAGTTTTTTCTCCAGCTTTTTGCGCTCTATGATCTCTCCTGTTATATCAAACCCGTGAGATATTATCTTTTGCTCCATTATATCCTGCAAAAACGTGTGTGTAATAATTGGGACTACAACATCGCTTCGTGGGGATTTCTCTAACGTATTTTCTACTATGTTCACTACTCTCTCGTACATCTTTTTTATTAGTTCATCTAGCTCAGGATCTTCAAAAATTACTTCAATGAGCTCTTGTAGCTTCTCTTTTTTTATCCCTTCAGTTATAATAACATCCGAACATGCTCCTATAGTGTAGAGATGGAAGGGATCTTCAATTTTCTCATAAATTCCACTGAACTTTTCACAGAACTCATTGTATTCATTTTCAACTCTTTCCAAAAGTTCTTTAGATACAATTCCGTGTTTTCTTAGCATTTTTATAAGTTTTACATAAGAGAAGTTAAGGCGAATGATCGATTTGACATAGAAATATGACCAAGGTACTAACTCCATAAAAAGCTTGGACTTGCAAAAGGGAATGAGAATTTCTGCAAGTCTGGATGTAGGAGTTAATGACAAAACTTCCCTAATTTCTGGGAACTCTTTAAGCCTTTCGTCTTCATATAGAACAGAGAGAGTACTTTCGGTCAGCATTGATAACCTTTCCTCCATTTCCCTTAGCATAACAACAAGTGGATGTCTAAGGTTTATTTTGTAAAGCTTAACTCTACCAATCTTTCTTGAAACTTCCACAATTCCTTCTTTCTCTATCTCCTTGAAATATTTGTAAAACGTCTGCTTATTCATACCTAAAGCCTCAATGACTTCTTTCTTTGTAAAGTCAAAGAGAGGATTATCCAAGAAGAAGTCTATTATCCTTAACCTCGGATTTTCGCCCAGTGCTTTTAGCAGGATGGACTTTTCCTTATAGAGTTCTTCCATAGTACAAACTAATTCATAAAGTATTTAAATTATTCTTCCGAAGGTACTCTAAATAGACTTGAGTGATGCTAACAAAAAATTTTTATCTATCATAATCTAAATATCAACATGCCAAGTGTACTCACTTGCATATTCAGGAAGAATGCTTTTGATTGTAGACTCGTTTCCGACGGCGAAAGAACGAAGTACTCTAACGTTTTGGAGATTGACCTATCTGGAAATTTTGACACGACGATTATGCAAAATTCCGTTGTAGTTAGCTCTGATAAGAAAATAAGTTGCGAATTCAACAAAAAAGAAGGAGTATTGTCATGTAGAATAGGTAAAGTCGAGAAAGAAAAGATAGAAAAGGAGAAGGAGGAAGTTCCTTGGTGGGAGCAATTTAAAATAGGATGAGGTGGTGTATATGTCTGTGTTTGGAGGAGGTAGAAGAAGTGTTGGTAAGAAAATAATAGAAACGGATGATGGTAGAAGTTTAATATGTGATATCGACGAATACGGCAACATAATACCTGGATCGTGTGAAGAACTCATAGAAAAGACAGATGGAAAGTCTAAAACGATGTCGTTTCCCGACGTGCCCGTGTACAAGAAGATAAACAAGTGAAAATATGAAGGTTAAGGTAAAAATAGATCTAAGCAAAATAGATTTTAACGAAACTACAAAATACTTAAGAGAAGAGAAGCAAGAAGAGACATTTTTTGTAGATTACCACTTTGAACAAAAAGAAGAAGTAAGAGAAACAAGAAGTCACCGTTTTGAAGATTCTGGAATATCAACCGTAGGTTGTTAATCTTCCAAACCTACTTTTTCAAGATATATTTCCCATATATAGTCATATATATTATCAAAAATTGTGATATCTTTTGGTTTCGGAAGGTTGGTAACGGGATCAACAACGCATTCTTTAGGATTCTTCTTGCAGTAATCTAATACTTCAAGCACGGCGTTATCATCGATGAATATAGATTCATCTATGTCGTACTTGTCCATATCTCTCTTTATAACGTCTATTTTGCTCTTCTTAAACCAACCAATGTATGTTCTGTCAAAATCTAGATCCAGAGCCTTTATAGCTTCGAGTACTGGTTTTGGGTCGTTTGAAGACACTAAAACGACATCCATGTCTATTTCCTTAGCCCAGTTTATTAGATCTCTAGCACCTTCTTTTAAAGAGATTATACAATCGGTTTCTCCAACAAAAATGAGTTCTTCTTCTACCTTGCCTTTTATTGCATCGTCGGATATTTTTTCGTACGGCGGTTTGCATAGACTTGCTAATCCAACGGGGTATACCTCCCAAATAGTGTCATCAGCATCGAGATAAAGCGCTTTCCTCATGATTACAACCTCTCTCTTATATAATCTAACATGTCATCATAATAGTCTATATTGTGTTTAAGAATCTCAACGAAAGCATCTGAAGCTCTATCGGATACCGCATCACGAGCATCTTCTTCGCAAGGATCGTTACAGTAATCGTAGCAACATCTATCTACGCAATCTGACATGCACTCTTCGTAACACTCTTCATAGTTTTCTTCACCTCTGCAATCCTCTGAGCAAACAGAATCACAATCGTCGAGACAGTATCCTTCTGCTTCGCAATCGGATCTGCATTCTGGCATACAATGATCCCATTTATAGTCCCCTATCATATCATTTAGCCAAATGTCAACGCTAGGAATGAAAGCAAGCAACCTTGCAAGCTCAAGAACCTGATCATCGTTTCTTATCGGTTTGCAAGTATATTCATCGTAATAACTTTCGCATTCCATACCCAATACTTCTTCAATTGCATACGTTACGGCGTAGGGTCTAATGCTGTGGGGATCGAAGTATCTGAACGTTTTATCTCTCAGATCTATTTCAGCTCTATGACCAGCTTGACCTCCGACATCAAACTGTATTTTATCTCTGTAAATGTATCCCTTCTGCTTTCCGATATCCATCATTGCGTATGAACCCTTGTTGTAATCAACGTAGTCAGCAAACGTTCTACAAGCTTCAATTAGTAATGGGTTTTCTGGTTCTTCAATAAGCACGCACACGCCGTGTGTCTGTTTTTCTAACTCCTCTGACTTGGATTGAATTTCAGCAATCTTGAGACCTAAAGAATGAAGACAGTTTGTAAAGGAGTCAACAACTCTGACAAAAGAAGCCGAAACGTCTTCTCTGGTGAGTAATCCGCACATTATACCTTCTTCTCTAATTTCGTCTTGAAAATCGAGATAAGCATCAGTTGGAAATTCCTTACAAATCATGTAAGGATAATGTCTAGCACAAAAGATGTCTATTTGCCTTTCCAGTTCATCTAACCAATCTAGAAGGATGTCAGCAGTGTTTATTATGGGTTCGTTCCTAGAATATTCGATTTTAACATCCATTAGCAGTCTTTCAGTATCTTTGAGTTCTTCAACTAGCTCTCTGAATTTACGAAGATCATAGTAACCCTCACGTGACAGTTCGTAGATATCTTGGTTTATCCCTTCGGGAGTTATGCCTTGAAGTTCAGAATAAAGCTCTCTGAATCTCTCTTCTTGATTGAGTATCTCTGTAGGTGAAACCATATTAAAAATTGGTGATAAGATTGTAAAAATTTTGCGTTTACGGAAGAAACGTTTATATAGACGCATTTACACAGAATATTTGTATGGAAGCTGAAGAACCAATTTACGAGATTTTAGAGCCAAAGGATGTTTTAATAATCTGTAAAAAAGGGGATTGTTTAATATATGCTGTAAATGATAACGGAAAGCTCGTCATAAAAAAGGCTAAGTTGGAAGAATAGTTAAAGCGGTAGCAGTATAAACTCAAGGTAACCACCGAAGAATAGCAGGCTGAACGAAATTAGCAATATAACCACAACAACCGTTTTCTGTATGATATTTCCTTTCATAGCTTCGTATCCGTCGAAAGCAAAGTTTCCTATTCGAATTGGCAAAGCCTCAATCAAGCAAACGAATAAGCCGTATAGAGCCATCGAATACACGCCGTGAATCCAGAAACCTTGTTCGTATGTAAGCTTTGCGGAAGTTGCGACGCTGAAACCACCCATTACGTATTCAAACCAGAAAACGAATAGCATCGTGACCACAAATGTGACCGTGAGCGCCCAGAAATAAGGATCATCGACATCCTGAACGTTTCTGTAGCTGAGTATGCGAACCGCAAGCGCTGGAACGAATATAACTGGAAATACCAATCTAAAATCGAGACCAGTAATCTTATACAAAAAAAGACTCATAGAACCGTAAAAGAGAGCTATCATGACTACAAGAGCGTAAAAGGGATCAAAAACGTATTCGTATCTTATACCCTTGATGCGTGTGACAGTGTAAAAAACTAGCTCATGAACGCCGTATATAAACCATATAGGTATAAACATAATCGGAAAACCGTACCAAGTCCAAATATCCATCAAATACGGCATGTAAACGTAGTGGTAAAACAGAAAAGCTAAACCAGCGAGCAGAAAAGAGAATACAACTATTACGGCTTGAACCACCTTATTACTCCAAGAAATTTCACCATAGTATCTTGGCATAATGTTGTTATGTAAAAATAAAAATAAATATCTTGCTACAGCTCGCAAACCTCGAACCTGAAAACACCTTCTTCAAGGGCTTTGTTCATGAGGTATTCAATATCTTCTGCAATTTCGGAAGCTTTAATAAAGTTTCCTCTAAGTGTAGCACCAGCACTAGCGTTGTGCAGTTTAAGCAAGTTTTCCTTAAAATGAGCAAACCTTTCATGGTCTTTGTTGAAAACCACACAGTAAACCTTTTTATCTTCATCGGCGACGCAACTGAAGTCAACATCATATTCGAGCGACGACAAAATATCTAGTTCACTTGGTAGAGGAACACCGTTCGGGTGAGTATGAATAGTACCAACTTCTTTACTTCCCAAAGGACACAGTGGAAGGTATGTTTCCATTGAAGTACCGTGTAATTCGTAGTTAGGATGTAAGCTACCATCTGGAAGCTTGCAAAGAGTAAAACCATGTTCGAGACCATCTTTTTTACTTAATTCGATTATTTTGTGTACAGCATTCTTCTCAGATGAGAGTATATCGCATACATTCATATATTTTGTTGGTAGTAGCGTTACTTAAAATTTGTTAGTGGGGTTAGTTTGATTAATAAGTTTCAAAGCAATTTTGTAAACCTTTGATTTATCCACTTTTATGCGTTCGGATTTGCAAAATGAGATAATTTCATCTGGCTTTACTCCAATAGATAAAAGGTATTCTATACTGCTATCGCCTAGTTTACCCATATGTGTATTCTTTATGTGTTCAACGAGAGAATTTATGCTTGAAAAGTCTTTTCTTTCGCATAGGGGACAGCATATTTTTCTAGGCATAAAGCAACACCTCTATTAATACTTAAACTCGGATAAAGTAAAACCAGTACAATTATAATCGTTATATATATAAAATGTTCTAAAATCGTATTTTTTGTAGAATATGTCGAGTATTGGTTTAACATCGTCAGTTACCGATAGCGTTACAGGGTCTATCCAATAGCAATTTTTTCTTAGCGTTATGGTGCAACCGTTTGAGGTACAAAGCATACCACTAACAGGGTTTTTTGTTTCATTGCGATCGTAAACAATTAATAAAACATGATATAAAATTGGATATCTGTAGCTCTTAGAGAGTACAAATTTGACGCCGTAACCCTTGTGTTTTAAGTAATCGTACAGCAAAGCACCCATGTTCGAACAATCAAATACGTTTGGAGTATAGTCTAGCGGATCATAAGGTATTACATTAAGATCGTTGTAGAGTTCTAGCAGGTTAAATGCTGAGGCTATATTTACACACATTAACACAATGACTACTGCTATTGCAATAAAGCGAAACTTGTACATAAAATATGTGTAAAAAAGAAATATTTATTCTTTCCGTTTAAGCAAGTAACTTACATGGAACGGGAGCGTTAGTATTATCACTATCGTCATTAAAATCAGGAAGAATACTACAGCAATACCGTCTGCGATTTTCCAACTCAACGGTTTCTCGAATTCACAACCATTAGGACATTCATAATACTGCCAACCGTCGACTGGGTAACCTACTGGCTTTAACTCCGCACCACACTTCGGGCACTTTGGCATATACAACACCCTCGCTTTTCAAGATAGATATCCCAACACGTATGCAATAACCCAAACCCACCAGAAACATCCGTACACTTTTCTATTATAGGTTACTAACCAGACAAACAGTATCATATATGCCAGCAAGGTGATGAGACCGTGTATTGCTCCGATAATAGTGACTTTGCTGACCATTCCGCCGAAAAACACGGGATACCAATCTATGATTGCTCCGAGAAGAACTATTAACGAATTTGCAAGTCTATTTCTACGGTCGTAAGTTGCATAGACATAGTAAAATAGGAGTCCAGCTATCGTTGATGGTATTATGTATGAGAGGTTCAAACCAAGCCATCTCATAGAATCGAGTTGGTATTAAAAAATTTAAAAATTACTTCCAGCCGAATAACTTTTTAACTTCCTCATGCATTTCTGGATGTTCCATTAGGTAATTGATAACGTAGTCTTTGGTTGCTTTTCTGGCTTTCCTTGTTATCAGCTCGGCTAACAATAGTGAAAATGCCATTACCACACACAGTATTGCTACTGACATCGGATCGAGTTCCATACTGTATACAAGTTATGCAAAAGGAGTATATTACTATATCGTCAGCGACTGATCAAAATCGATCCAAGCTTCGCCCTTTAGGGCGGGGAGGAGGTCAGGTATCCGACGGAAAACAACTTTTTTGCATGCGAAAATCTAATATTTTTTATTTCAGTAGATCCGCAGTTTTTACACATGAGAATGCAGTATCCGTTTGAGTCAGCAAAGCCTATGTTTGTGCTACCGCAAACGGCACATTCTCCTTCTATTTTACCCAACATCTTCATAACTATCTTCGACAGCATCTAAAATCACCTCTTTAGAGAGCTTTTTCAATTTTTCAGATTTAGTAAGGATTTTCTGGCTTAATTTTGTAGTTCTCAAATATTTGTCAAAAACATATGATGCTACAGACTCATAGTGATCTCTAACAGCGTTGAGGAATAGGGTTCTTATAGTGTTGATTAGCTTGGGTTTGACGAGTATTTCCTTATCAACAAGTTCGTCAATTATTTTCTCGATGTCACTACAGACCTTGTCGGGACTAAATACTGTTAATCTTTTTCTTAATGCGTTGTATAGTTTCAACTGCGTCTTGTACTTCAAAGGATTGTTAGTATCTATTATATCGTTAAGTTCGACAATTAAATCTCTTAACAAGATATCACCCCTTCAAAGCTAAACAAATTTTTTGTACAGCTTCTTTTAGCTTTAATATAGCTTTCTTCATAATTTCTAGAGAATCGACCATGTCTGAAATCTGTTTTTCAAGCTCAGTAAGCCTATTTTCAAGTTCTTCGATTTTATTAATGATTGCTTTGTTATCGAAATCAATTTCGAAATCGATCAAATCTTCAAGTTCTTCGTCTCTTTTCTTACTCATGAAAGATTTTTAAGGATTAGTATGATAAATATTTATCGTTGATCAGAAAAATACTTTTTGAAAACTTTTTCCTTCTTTCTTCGCTTTTCTAGAACTTCTGGTACGGTTGGTAGATACAAACCTTGCTCGTTGAACTTTCTTCTTATTCTAGATATAGTTTCAAATTTTGGTAGCTTATTTAAAACACTTATTGGTATGTAATCCTTTCTAACCCATTTCTTGAATTCTTCAAGAACATCTTTGTAAAATATTTTTATTACGAGCCACCATAAAAGCTCATCGCTGTTTCTAGATGATGGATAGTTTCTTAGCACGTATTCTACTCTCTCTTTGATCGTATCAAGCTGGTCAAAAGACATATTATCACCTTTCAAAGATTTAATATGCGGATTAATATTAAAGCAAGAGAAAATAGAAGGAAGAACAAGAATCTACTTTAGATAGAGATAAAGGTTGTTCAAGCTTGCACAAAATAACCCAATTGCAGGTGAGAGCAGGATGAAGGCACAGATTTTCGATACTCTTTCACTTACATTGTATTTGCGAATCATGAAAGCTATAAACACTCCTGCAAGCACGAATAACACACTTGCACCCAGCTTTACGCCGAAGAAGTGAATCCATGATTTTGAGATGATATCTCTCAAGAATGGATTCAACTCGAAGGTGTTTGGTTTGGTTAGAGCCAAGTATGTGGTAATTGCGTCAAGGATATTAGCGACAGACAGTATCAAACCGCTAAAAACTGGTGAGAACTTCAAGAATGGTCACCTCTTCCAAATTCTCACCCAAATCCAAAGTAGCAGAATCTCTAACAGTACGATTAATATGGCTGTAATGCAGAGTAGTTCTATGCTGAACTGAAACAAATCCATCCATCTTTGATGTTCTTGAAGAAGTTGTTCGGTGAGATTCATCTTAGCCATCAACCTCCCTAACCCATACATGGTTTTAACACCACATAGTGTAGATACATCTTATCTGGAAACTTACCACCGTGCAATTCTTTTTTAGCGTTTAACCACTCCTCCACACTAGTAAAACCACTGTGATAAACGAATTTTTCGAGCTTATCTATTGCGAAAGCACCGTCTACAACCCACCAATCGTTGTCTGGCATTAGACGACACACTTCACCTACATAAGCAATGAACCCATCAGCAAGCTTTTTACCTCCTCTTTTATCCGTTATCCAGATATATCCACATTTCTTTTTCGTTCTTATAGTAAATACGTGTCCACTTTCCATGAGGAAGTTTAGAGCGTCTTCGTTCTTGAAAATCAGCGGTGTTTTTCTGGGGTATATACGGATCGCACTTGAAACTTTAACATTCGGTAGCTTCGAAAGCAGTTCTTTTACCTTTACTACAGCTTCATGTGAGTTCCCTGCTTTTACTACGATACAGCTGTGTCCGAATGTTTTTTTACCCTCGAACTTGAAAAATATGCCATATCTACCATAATACAACGCTACCACCTCCTTAATTTCCCTTAATAGTCAAATAAATGCTACCCAATAATGACCAGCCAGATCCCCCATGCTGTTGTGAACAAGAACTTTCTCACCTTTTTAGTCATCGCTATCGACCCCTTTTAATAAGAACCTAAGGACTTTTCGTAGCTATTAGACGACCTTTCCAACACCTTTTTATGGCGTTGTGAACCGCCAAATCTGGACTCCAAACCTCAACCCAATCATCTTGACTTCTAACAGCTCTTCCAACTTGCTGTATAACCTCTCTGTCCGCTCTGTCTTTGACATACATGAAGAATGCTCGATCACCGAGCTTCAGCCTAATAGCTTGAACCATTCCGTCTGATAGATCTGGAATAGGATACTTCAAGATCACAATGGAACGACATTTATCACCCTTCAGATCGATGCCTCTCTTTGCTACCGTACTCCAAACCTCATCGAAGTCGCAGTTCAATATTGCATAATCGTTCAATTTTTCGTTTTTCTTGCTTGGAGGAAGGTATTTCTTTGCGTGAACTTGAACCAGAAGGGGTCTTTTGGCGTTTTTTAATATATTTTCTAGGCACTTATAGTAGTGTTGCCTGAATTCGATTTTAGACCACTTTTTATGGGTTACTACTGTTTCCATGCCAGTACGCTTTAAATACACCGTTCCTGGAAATCGTGTTTCTCCATCTACGAAGCAAACGTCATCAAGCCCGTAAACCTCTTCTAGAACGTGCTTAGGCGGGAAGGTTGCTGACATCATTAATATATTTCTTGCTGACTTTGAAAGGATTTTTCCTAAAACGGATCTCAAGTTTGGTATGAAGAATCGAACTCTAGCGTTTTCGTAGTCAACACTAGTCCATACTTCATCTTGGAAGCTCAGAAGAACCTCAAGATTGGTTTCTTTACCAATTTCTTCAAATATCTTACTATATGTATCTATGAAATTGAACCAGTCTTCGGTCATAGCACCAGTATAATTTTTGTATTTCTCTAAAAGTAAAGTAAACTCATTTAAAAGAGCATCCAAGTTATCAGCAACGTAACTATCTTCTTTGTAGTAATCTATTAACTTTTGTATTGTTCTAACGGAAATCGACCTTTGGAAGCTTAGAGAGTCGAGCCAACCGTCAGCTTCATCGATTACTTCAATGTTTACTCTTGGTTTTCTACCATTAAGTGTTTCTAACTCCCATATTGCGGAATTCATCAGTATAACGTTGTTTCCAGCATAAGAAAGAAACTGGCAGTAGAAAGAACACGGTTCATCCCTTACAAATATTTTCCTTTTCCCAGAAACGGATTCGTATTCGTATGTATAATTTACATCATTCAGTATATGTTTGTAGAGTTGAGCGTGTTTTTCTGGCACAATTGGCATCCAATACGGGCATTCTTTTGCTACATCGATTCTTCTAAGCTTTTGACCGTCTGGTGTGGTCAACCTTCGTGTACACGGCAATTCAGGATGATTTGCCTTGCATTTGCGTCTGTATTTGCATACGTAGTTGTGTCTGCCCATTATGTACTTAAATGAGACCATTCTACCCTTTACAACGACGGTGTACTTTCCACCGCCGTAATCCTTAACGTATTGCTCTTCAAGCGATTTCGTAGGAACAACTATTATACCTCTACCGTGTCCAACTATTGCTGTTACGTGAATGGCTATTGCTGATTTTCCAGTTCCAACACCGCCCCTTAGAACCACTACATCGTAAGAGTAGAATGCGTTTACAATTTCCTTTATTACATCCTCTTGTGTTTTTCCGTTTGAGTATTTTAGCGGTGGAACGAGCTTACCGTTTAAGTACAACCCCCAAAACCGAGACACCTACAACACCTCTTTTCGAGTCTTCCAAACATTTTAATACTTTATTTTTTGTTGTGATGTCGATGTCGTCTGGAATAACGGCATGACCTTTGACTATTTTACCCTTGTATTGTTCCATCAATTTGCATGTCGAACCAGCGTATTTTTCATCCCCTCTGTAAAGGCATAAACCGCTGTATTCAGTTTTCGGAATCCAAAGAGGACATTCCAGACACCGCATCTCCGCCACCTCCAACCAAATCCGCAATATATTTTAAATCAGGATATTTATCAATTAAATTTTTTAAAGATATGGGGTAAAAGGGTTGCCCGTTTTCATCTTTGAACCTATTACAGAAACGGTACATGCACGAAACCAAACATCTATACTCGCTTTTCCATTCCTTACCACTTTTTTCAACAAACGTCTGGCAAATATTTTCAACTTGAACTTCGTTACGGTTTGTTATTACGAGATACGGCACTATTGCAAGCCAGAGCAATCTTTTTCTACCGTCTTTTACAAGTTCTGGGTTCTTGAGTATCTTTTCTATCCACTTGTACGTCTTTGATTTACTAGACTTGAACTTTATAGGTTTACTTAACAATTCTCTCTTGCGTTTTCTGAATTCTATTTCAAGATCTACAAGTATTTTTATGTTGGTGCTGAAAAACCATGTGCGGTAAACATTACCATTAATTGGTCTCTTTACACCTATTTTTTTCTTCACTTTGCCATCAGTTTCGATTGTTTTGACGTTTAGTGAGTATGGAGATCTAATCCAATGCGCAAAGTGTTTTTGAACACCAACATCTAAACCATCAATTTCGGTTTTTCTGAGAATTATATCATAAAGGACATCCGTAAATTCCTTTACTCCTTTGGATTTGGCGTATTCAATCATCTCTTTCTTACAAGTTAGATTCTCTGGATATGTAAGTATATGTATGTGCCAGCTTTTGTTACCGCTCCAGCAAATCAATGGCTCTATGCTAAGCTCTTTAAGTCTCTCTAAAACTTTAATAAGTTCTGATTTTGATGGATTATCAATTTCAATTATTATCTCATTTGGAAGTTTTTTGTAGTGTATGATTGGAGCTAAGTGGAGCATGAATGGATAGTGTCTTGCTTTAAATTCTTTTGTATGCTCTTCGTCAAAGTTTTCGCCTTGTACAGTTAGATCTGGATAAATATCGATGAGTTGATCAAACATCATGTCCATTCTTTTGTGGAAAATTGATTGAAACTTATTAAACAAGTGTTCACGACCTTTCCAGCTCTTACGCAACCATTTTATTAGATATCTTGCAAAAAAGTTATCTTCGTATTTCTCTCTAAGCTCATCAAGGATATCATGAATAAACATACCAGACACCTCAGTATGCAAGTTTGGGTAGGAACGGAATGCTATACCTAATTGGATGTAGCCTAACAACAACACACATCTTTCTAGCCCTTGTAAGAGCAACATACCAAACTCTAAACTCGTTTTTGTACTCCTCTTCATCTTGTAGCATTGTTTGATTGACTTTCTTGGTTATTCCGTCGAAAACGACAACCAAATCAGCTTCGAGACCTTTAGAACCGTGAATCGTAGTGAGGAGTATGTCTTTTCTTGGCGGTGATGCAGATTTGAATGCTTTTCTCATTATTGTGAGACTACTCTCATCAAGCTTAAGCAAAGCAAAAGGATCATCAGAGTTAAGAACTGTTCTATGGTACGATGGTAGAATGGATTTAATACTCTCAGCCGTTAGTTCGCTTTTAAGGTGTTTGTAAACTAGAGGATTGTAAATATTCGCCGTTTTTGCGTATTCTACAAGTTCGGACTTGTAGATATTTTTACCTTTCTTAAACTTATAAACGAATGAATACAATCTTAGCATCGATTCACTCCATCCGAATCTACCAGTGAAAGGGATTCCAAAGTCGATTAGCCACCTTGATATGGTGTAAACGTGAAATCCTGTTCTGCCCAAAATCATGACACTACCTTCGTATTCTTTAACCAAGTTAAGAACTCTTAGGAAATCGAGTTCGGTTAAAGTAGTTTCACCGACGCATTTTACATCGAACGTTTCTTGACCGCTCATTTGCAGGAGAGACTTGGCAACGTCGTAAACGTGCTGACTTAGCCTCCACGAAGGCGAAAGCAACTTGAACTTTGACTTTTTGCGAACCTCATCGCAAAATCTTGGATTAGCACTCCAAAAGGAGTAAATAGACTGGCATTTGTCAGCCAAAACTAAAACTAACTCCTTATCTTTGCTCCAAATCTTGAAAATCTCGTATTGTATTTTCGTTTTATCTTGGAATTCATCCGCAATGTATACTTCGGTAGGTGGGCTTAGCTTGTGTTCATATGTTTTGTAGAGCATTAACGGAAAATCAAGCATATTCTGCTTTTCAAGATAGGAAACCCATTTGTCCAGCAACTCGGAAACCATGTAAGCATATTTTGGTTCTAGGTATGGTTTCATCCTTGGAGGTAAAGTATCCCATTCATCGAAGTCTGTTAGAGTGTTGATGCAGTTTGAATATATAGCATATATTTTAGCTCCTGGTGTCGCAAGTTCGTTTATGTTTGTTATGTCTTTACGTAGCTCCAATGGATCAACTTGAATACCGTTACATCTGCAAAACTCTTTCCATGTTTCGGGGGTAGCAACACAATCTCTGTCGTATCTTAAGTTAATTCTGAGAAGTTTGTAGCAGATTCCGTGAGTAGTACCAACCCATTCATCTCTGAAGCCAACACGATTTATGAAATCTATAAGCATGTTCTTTCTAAAGGTTTCGTAGCAGACGTTGTACCCTTTTTCTTTTGCTCTCAAGTAAACTTTTATGCCAAGGGTTGTTTTACCAGTTCCAGGTATGCCTTCGGCATAGTAGAACCCTGCCATGTTTATCACCCCAGCATATCATCTATATCAAAGCTGTAATCCCCGAAATCCTCATCGCTGGAATTGTTGTACTCTTCGTTTTGCTCGTTTTCTTGACCGATTTCTTCATCTTCAGACTCTTCTTCGACCTCTTTTACTTCTTTAATTTCTTCGTACTCTTTTAGCATTTTTACTTGCTTTTCACTTAGTTTATACTTGTAATAAGCTTTGTAAGAACCATCGAGGTTCATCCAAACTGATTGTACCTCTGGATAAAGTAGTTGTGTAAGCTCTTTAAGAGATACTCTTCTCCCAATTTGAGTAGAAACGTATGTTCTGAGGAAATCCTTTGGGAAGTATGCGTAACCGTCTATTGCTACGGCAGAGGTAACATCTCCGTTCCATCTATCCTTTGGCTTGACTGGAACGCTGTAGAGATAATCAAGGGCAATTTTGCGTACGTATTCTTTGTCTTCATCGATTTCGTGCGGTTGCACTTCCTTCGCTCTCTCAACAAGGTCTCCGAGAAAGGCAATCCATCTTTCCTTGTCCGTTTTTCTTCTGAGATCGAAGTCCACTACTATATTGTAGTAGTAAGCAATTTGAGCGGTAAAAGAGCGTGAAAGTTTATCTGACGTTAGGTCAAGCCATATTTCTCTTTCATCGTTCATTTTTAGAATTAGATAAACACTGTCATCATCCATAACTTTGTAAACTTCATCGACGTTGCTTTTAATCCAGTTGAAAATGTCCGCACGGATAGGGCAAACATCGCTTTCACACAATTGACCCATTTCATAGCACTTGAATGGTTCGAAGCATTCCATGTCTAAATTAATAGTTATACCGTTTTGAACCAGTAGTGCAATGTATTTTGGTAGATCATCCCTACTAAACTGATGAATAAACCTTATAACATGTTTGGCGTGAGTTTTGAGCAATTCGGGATCTTCGAGTATTTTAGCAATGCAAGGCGGAACATTAACCTTGCTATTTTGCATAACATCACCCCTAAGCAGGAATAAGCTTTATGATACCATCTTCAACTATGAGCTTGAAAACGGAGGAACCAACCTTTTCACGAACCTCTTTTGGGATTATAATTCTACCATAATTGTCCATTTGGATTTTGTAGCACATTTTGCCGTCTTCAACAATGATTTCACGTTTGACAACCATAAAATAGGATAAAAAAATAAACTAAATAACTTTTGCCATTTTTTGCCATTTATTGGATGTTGAAGATTACTTTTACAACGTCTACAAAGTGTTTATCAAACCACGTAGATAATTCCTCACGTAGTTTGCCATCGTAGGTAGACAATATTTCATAATTTTTAACGAGATTGGGTACAATTCTACAAACGTTTATACCGATCGACTCGGTGTAGCAATCATGGTTGTTCTCGATGCACTTAAGCTTCTTGGCTGGAACATCGCTATAAGAAAATATTCTAATTTCTGCGAAATCAACGAGTATTTTTCCATACTTTTCTACATTTATTCTACCGCAGGATAATTTCTTACCGATAAAGTGCTCCTTTATTTTGTCTAGGCTCATGGTATCACCAAAAAGTGGTCAAGAGTAGTCAAGCCTGTTCATCCGAACCAATCTCCCCAAGCTTTCTAACCATACAGTAATTCATTATACGCCTCTTTCAACCTCTTAATGAGCTTCACGGTGGAATTTGCATCCAGCACAACTTCCATACTATCTCCTTTTTCTGTGTCCGTAATCTCTAAACCTATCTTTTCAGCTAAGGTATTGACTTTCAGACTTAAGATTCTTTTACAGTTTGCTCCACATTTGCAAGGAAATCGGTCAATTATTTCAACCATCACTCATCGACCTCCTCAAACTCTTTTGGATCATAACCATCTGCATACAATCCCTTCTTCACTTGGATTTCGCCATCGACAAGAAAATGAAACTCTAAACCGACAAATTTCACATCTCTCGAATTTAATAGCTCCGCAATTGCTCTTTTCATTTCCTCAACAATATCTTTTATTTCCTCAAACACAAGCTCCTCAACCATCGCCCATCACCTTCTTTAGTATGTTTCCTACTATTTTGGATAAACAATCTGAAACTTCAATTGTTGCCTCATCTAAGTTCATTAAAGTTACATTGTTATACTGTCTTTTCCATCTACCCGACCATTTGTCCCAATGGAACCCATTTTGTTTTATGATATCTTTAAACTTGTAAGTATCCCCAAGTATACTCACCGTCAAATATTTTCTATTACTTAGTATATCTTTGTCGAATTGAATCTCTATAACTACTTTCGTACTCATCTTAATCAACCTCCTCAAGATATTTCTTTATACTGTCTAACAACTTATAACCGATAAATTCGAGATTTTTTACTGCATATTTTTCAAATTGCTTTAAACTCTTAATTTTCCTCTTTTTTAACCAATCTTTGAAACAGTTTTGACAGAATGGAACTGTAAAGCCCTTAGAAACTGCATGATGCTCTATACAAGTTGTAGATCCACAATCGCACACCCAGTAAGATGCTGGATTTTCGCAACCTTCAACATCACATCCTCCCTTCTTTTCTGGGATTTCTGTAAATGGATACTCTCCAAATTTACTAATGATCATTAGAATTACCCTCCTCAAACCACTCATCATAATCTTTAGTTAAGACAATCTGTATCTCTGCCACTTTCTCTCCGTTTTTGTTGTAAATGCTACCCACCTTAAATTTAAACTCTGTGCAAAGAAATGCTAAATCGTCCTCAAACATTTCCTTAATTCCTTCTTTGATTTTTTTGTCAATATGTTCTTTACTTTCCCATTTTATTTCAAACATCACGATCGACCCCCTTTTACCGCATTTTCAAGCATTTTTAAAGTTTAATTACAGTCTTATCTTAATACTCCTCGACTTTTGGAGCTAGGATGTATTCTACAACCATGCTGTCAATGTCAAATGTCAGCCATGCAGGATAATTGTCGCTGAACCTAAACTTAACGATGTTATCTTTTTCTAGAATTTTTGTAATGTCGCTCAGATATGTGTTTGAGTAAGTTGCTTTCGCTGTTTCTTTGTTGTGTTCAATAGCGTCAAAGATAACCTTTATAGCTATGGAATTCAACTCGCTTTTGCTTTCAAGATAGAAACCCGTATCGTCGCTAACGAATGTAGAAAAGCTTGATATTCTACTTGCACATTCGATTGCCTTCTTGAATTCTTCCCCGCTGACAACTGCCATAGCTTTAAGTTTGAGTTCTGGCATTTTTGGTGGTTTTCTGATGGTACTCAAATCGATTGTCTGAAGATCATAGCTTATGTTTCCAAATTTCAAGTGTATTGCGTTTTCATCTACTAGAAAAGTGACAGAGTCTTTGTTTTTGATTGATTTAGATATTTCATATAGTCTTTTGAGATCGACACCAATTTTTACATCGTCTGAATTGATGGCGTAAGCTTCGCATGCGTCACGTGGAATCCTTGCCAGTACCATCAAAACATTTCCTGGATCTGTGCAATTTACTTTCAAGCCGTCATTATCAAAAACAAACACAGCTTCATCGTACACTTTTATTAAACCGCTAATGAATTTCTTAAACATCTTTCCTTCAATCAGCAAATTTACATCCACCACACTAACCACCTCCAACCAGGAAATAAAAAACCATACCAATTGTACCAAAAATTATTGCTAATATAAGAATCTTGTCTTCAGGACTCATTTATCCCACCCCTGAACCCAATAACGCATTTTTATTAAGTCTTCTTCCGTAAACGGAATGTTGAGGTAGTGATCGAGCGAAGTTCTTGACGTGTGTCCCTGAGAAAGCAATATTTGGTCTCTCATATGTGGGAAGGCAAACGTTAACCAGCACTCCCAAGTCTTTCTTGTAGTCCTTGTATTTAGATGATGCGGTGCTAATCCAGCTTCTTCAGCCCATCTCTGAAGATTTTCTTCCCAAGTTTGATGCGTCGGAAACTTAAGCTTCATTGCGAAAAACGTAGGCAAAATTTCTTTTGCTATATCTGGAAGTCTAACGTACCTTCTCTTCGATTTTCTCGAAGGCTTTGTCTCTTCTATTAGTATATAGTTTTCTTTGCGATTATACCATTCTGGGTGCTTGTGCAATTTGAGAAGTTCTTTATAACGCATACCAGTTATGAGCGCTACTTTCAGCCTTATTTGGTTTCCAATGCTTTTAGCGCCTTCGAGTAAAAGTTCGAATTCTACGGGGCGAAGAATTCTTGCTGGTCTTTTTGGACTCTGTGTGTCAATTAGAATTGACCATTTCTGGTTGTGATATTTGGAAAGATCGTAGATCATGCTAGCACCTCTAATTTTTTAGAAACATCTAACTTTTTACAAATCTAACTTTTTACAAATGGATCTTGCTAGCCTACTGATTGTATGTTCAGTAACTTTGCTTGCACGTCCTAGCTGGTATTGACGTATAAACTGACCGCACATAATTCCAGCTATATATATACAGGCTGAAGCAACTGCATTAGGTTTGCATCCTATTAGCAATTCCCTTTCTGCAACTTCAATCGCTAATTCTTTCGCTTTTTCCACGACACATTCCTTTACGTCAATGTTCAATTGTTTGAGAGCTTTTGTGATGTCGTTTATGCATTTTATCAGCTCACAACTACGATCGCATACACCCAACCTACGCAAATCCTGCATACCAACACCCCCAACCTTAAAAATTTTTGACCTATATCACAACCTTAAAAATTTTGTCATAAAAGAGGGTCTGAAAGAGGGTTTTCGAAAGTTTAAGGTTGTGGGTATGTCAAGGTGTGCGTGTGTGACAACCTTAAAAAATTACACGGAGTTTAAGGTTGTTCTTCTCTAAGAGCTTTATAAAAAGGGTAGTATGCCCTTATAAGTGTCAATTTAACAAGAAAAATCCTATTCGAGCTTTTCTCATACTTTTGAGCAACGTATTTAATCCATGTACGCTCATCGAATCCAGAAAATGGTTGATAATCTTCGATTGGAATTAGATCATCATCGCTATCTCTAACGTAAAGTTCGCCATCCCTTTTGACAACTTTACCTATAACCGTTATAGATCCATAACCGACGTTAGATCCATTGTAGAAGATACTGACAATACTATTGTTTTTAGCTCCTCTGTACCTCACTAAATATAAAAATCCCTTATCATGTAAATACCTAAGTTGCTCTGGATAGTGTATCTTGATGAAAGAATACCCCATAACAAGATCACCCCCAAAATTCGCAACTATACCTAAATATTGAGAATAGTATTTTAATATAGGTTTATGTAAATTTGATCTCGTTTGAATGTTTGAGAGGGTGTATGTTTGAACATATGGTGTTGTAAGGATTGTATCAAACGGTCTCAGAATTAACCTTTAAAACCTTTTATTACATTGACAAACTTGTGCTTTCCAGCCGAATAGAGAAGGCAGTGAACCGCTTGATGGCAACTTCGACACAGAGTTATGAGATTGTCTGGTGTAGAGGGTTTGCCAGGATTGATGTGGTGAACGTGCGGTGATTTTACCTTGCGCCCGCAAATCGCACACTTACCGCCATCTCTCTCTATAACGTGTTCTCTTATTTTCTTTGGGATCGGCGGATCAGAGCCTACACTCTCTGCTTTCTCAACGAGTCTTTTAAGAAGTTTCCAATTTATTGGCATATTACTACCTCGTTACGGCTACCTCAGCGAGCTTCTCATTTATCTTGCTAGAAATGTAATTCTTTACATCCATTTTGAGATCTTCGATTATGTCATCTGTCGATCGTCCAGTAAGCATTGCTAACCTTCCTATTTTCTTGATATCCTCTTTATCAAGTGTTACTGTCAACCTCATGGTTACACCCCAGAAATCTTTTCTCTTAAGATAGATATTATTCTTTCTACACTCTCTCTAAATTTTTCTTTATCATATTCTTTTTCCTTCAGGACTTCGTAAGTTAACTCAACTAAGCGCCTTCTGTCGCTGGGAGCGTCGTATGCAAGCTTTTTGAGCGCTAAGTAGATTATATAAACTTTGTCGAGCTTTACGCCAGTTTCAGCCATTATGTAGTTCTGTATTGCTTCCAGCAACTTTTCTATCGAATTAGCATGTTTTCCTCCTACATAAAAACCCATACTACCACCTCCAATTAAATTTGAGCTTAAAAATGAAAGCCTCATCTTTTTCAGATGTAATGACGTAGGAAACGATTTCCCAGAAACCTTCAATAGTAACGACCTCGTGATCAACGTTTTTATTCTTTTTACATTTTGGTATAGCTTCAAAAAGTAAGAATTTAGGTTCTGAGATATCCATTACACAACCTACAACCTCTGAAAGATCCCTTCTGAATACTACTGCTGGATTTTGCATGCCTTCCGAGAGTGACAAAGCCCTTTTCATGAAGCCTTCGAATTTGTTACTAATAAAGAGTTTAACACTATTAACTGGAACTATTATACCACCATCTTCGGTTTCGTAGACGGCGTAATCCTTAAGAGCATCCTGAACTACTGTTGGTATTCTGCCAACTGTTGCACAATGCCAGTGGAAGTTTGATGAAAAAAATATTAATGAGTAATCTCTTATATTTCTGATCGTCGGTGAAAAAGAGTAGTTAGCACAGATAAACACGGTGTAGTAATCCGAAATTTCTGGAATTTCGATCTTCGACACTCTAATGATCTTCATTCTTTCCATCCAACTATAGCAAACATCAGATTGTTAAGCTTATCGTAGTATTGTATTTTGGTTTTCATCTTAGCGCTTGAAAGCCAAATGTTGTTCACTATGCGCTCGTATACGTATTTGAGCGATGGCTGGATTCCAATTAGAGTATTGTATTTGATTGACTTTATTACAGGCTCTACGTATGTTTTTGGTAATAACTCGTTAAGAACTTCGAGTTCGTCAAGGTAATCTGTTGCTGGTATGCCTTCAAGCTCCTTTATGAAGTACTTAAAGTCCTCAGCTTTTTCGAGTATGACCTTTATGATTTTTTCGAGATTCTTTACCAAGTTTTCAGCCTTTTCAAAGTGCTTTGTTTCCACTTGCGTTGTTTCGGACTTAATTTTAAATATAGCTCTAGCTCTGCCAGCATAAACTGTTGCATCTACTCTTAAAGAAAGAGAGCCATCAACGCTGTTTTGAACAACTACACCTACTCCTTTATCGAAATCGTCAAGGAAAACGTGAATTGTAGTTCTCGTCCTATCAACAAAGAATTTTAATGCATTCTTTTCAGCTATTTCTTTACAAATTTCCTCGATTCTTTCGTTTTCTATCAGTCTGTATCTCCTGCTAACGATCGCAAGAAGCTCTCCATCTTTCACGATTGCTTTGTACGGCGTGCTTTCGCCGTTGAACATTAGATACTTTTCAATGTATCCATAATCTCTTTCTACTTCTTTCTCAACTTCGAATTCGACCAAAAGCTTATTTACTGGGGCTAAAACACCCAGCTTGCCTGACATCCATAATCACCTCCCATAATAAAAAAATTAAATAAAGTATCTATCCAACCGTACTAAATACCAATCTATCCTTTTTGCAAACTCTTTTAGCTCGTCATAGTCAAGAACTTTGCCTTCTGGAAGTCTAGCACCTATAGATGCAACAAGAAGAACGTCATTGGGTTCTATAACATAGAACTCTCTGTTCGCCTTTATTTCTACACCAAGAATTTCACTCAGCAACTTGGCAGTTCCAACGTGCCCAACTATGCTATAAAGCTTTCCTTCATTGTGTGCAAGGTTTACCAGCTTCTTCGCATCACTCAAACCAATTCTAATAAAAGATACAGTAGATTTTGCATAAGGGGACAACATATTTATGCTAAATGCATTTGCAATAACCAACCTCTTAGCCACAAAATCACCTCCAAAAGTTTTATACCTATTCAACCACACTATAAAACATGATTTACGATACTTCGGTTGTCGTGAAGTGCATGGACTATCTTAAAGGCACGGGTGGCGACAGCAAAGCCTGTGATGTGCTTTTCTCCGATGATAATTGCATAATTCCACCAACAGCCGTCAAGGAGCTATACAAAAAGCCGAGAACTGACGTTCTCAATAAAATAGAAAACCATTGCAAGTTTATGACCTACGATGATTATCCTTTCAACGTAGATGATAACAGAGAGCATGTAGAAGAGTTTGCAGACCATATTAGACTCGAATGGATAAATAAAACTCCAAAAGGTCATAGCGAAATTGCAAGACTTAAAAGAGCTTTTAACAGAGAAGTTCAAAGAGGAAAAGTGTGGAGACCTCGCTGTCACGGTAGCGGAAATCTTGAACACAAGGTCAATGACTACAGGATTCTGAAAGAAGCAAATATTCTTGCTGAATATGAAATAGGTGATATACTCGTTAGCGCTGATTGGTCGCATACTGATCCTGTATGTCTTATGATTTACGAAAAAATCATGGAAGAGTATTTGCCAGAAGAATACAGAGAAGATTTTGTTATAAATGTCAAGTTCTACAAAGATCTTTAATAGCGCAATTTAACTTCCTTCATTAGTATTTTGAAAATTGCGGAATATCCGTATTCTACATAGTTTCTTGCAATTTCTTTGAAGATTTCTTCGGCTATTCTAATTGTATTGGGGTGAATTCTTGTTCCATTACGGAGTATGTCTATTACTGCTGTAAACATGGAAAAAAGAACTTGGTCTACATCATTGCCGTGCAAAATTGATTTTCTAATGCACTCTTTAAATTTGTGCTTTGCCGTTTCAAATTCTATTTTGTTTTTACCTTTTTTGTCGGCTTCGTAAAGCTCAACGGCTTTATTTAAACTTATTATAGCATTAACCATGTCGCACATACATTTACACCTCTATCTTTATTTCTTTATCAAATCCGCCAACAAATCTGACTGTAGTAACTAAAATTTTGTAGGCATTAATCTTCTTTAATATTTTTTCTGAATCGTTTGCATCGTACCAGTATCCATCAGTCAGAACGATTACAACGTCTGAAGGCATTATTTTCTTTAAATATTGTCCTATTATAGGTGAAAAAGTCGTTCCTCCACCGCCCCTGAACCTAATTTTGCTTATTGCTTTTCTATCTTTTAAGTCATATTCACCAGTAACTTCGGTATCCCATGTTATTACCTTAACGTCGGAAACCTCTTTCGAAATGTGGTAAACTTCACTCATGAATTGGTTGAATTCTTTATAAGAAATGCTACCGCTCACATCAACGAAAACCCAAACGTTTGGCTTAGATACTGGCTGGTGACCTGGTAAGTGTGGTATCCTTCTGTTTCTAAATCTGTACGTTGTTATCATTAGTTCTCTAATATAAGAAATTATACTGTTTCTGAAGATCGTTGTCCATTTTACCTTAGGTTTTGTGAGTTCAGTTAGAATTCTTTCTTCTATGGATGTCAATGTACAGCCAGCGAATTTTGCTGAAATAAGTGATCTTCTTATCGCACCGTTTAAAGCCGATTCTAGATCGTTTAGAGTCTTAGCATTGATTATTTTTGCATTACCCTCATTTAAAACCGTCACTCCACCTAAATCTTTTTTATCTTCGCCTTTTTCCTTATCTTCTTGACTGTTCCCTCCTCCACCACTACCGTCGCCTTCTTTTTCTTTTTCATCATCCCCACCGCCTTCGCTACTATTCTGCCCATTTTCACTTTCACCACTTTTTTGTTCATCTCCCGAACCTCCAGAGTCTCCGCTCTCTGGCTTCTGTACGTCGTTTCCAAACGTAGGAGTAGGTAAACTCATTGTTTGTTCAAGTTGCTCCTTGAGCATTTCTACTATCTCCTCAACGCTTGCTTTTTCAAGTACTTCATCGGAAATTCCAAAAGTATAAATGTATTCTTCGTAAAGATGCAAATCTTGAACTTTTCTGAGAATAAGAGCTTGTTTTACGCAGTAATTCGTTTTAGCGTCGCCAGCCAGTATAACGATTTGCGGATCTTCACCCATGTCTATAAGCTTATATAGTCTAATGGGATGCTTTAAAAGAATGTGATAAAGCTCGTGCATGAATGAAACGACTCTAAATGGCAAATCTCTAGAAATCCAAGTTCTAGTGAGTATAATATTACGACCGTCTGTCATTATAGGCGTTTGAGGCACTTCTTCATCCACATAAACTACTCTGAATTGTTTAGATAAAAAATAAAGTTGTGGAAAAACCCTTGCAAGAAAAATCATAACTTGCTGGTAAGCTTGTTGCGGGTTCATGTCTATCACCTTCAGAATCCAGCGTCTTTTAGGTCTTTCCAAGTCTGAGCGAAGAATGATGCAACGTTTCTAAGCGTCGGAACTGTTAGAGAGTATGCGTGAAGTTTTCTCATCGCCTTCTTGCCAACTATTACTCCAATTAGCTGTAACATTTCTCTGTCGTTGTTCAAAAGCCATATCAAAACTTTTTCGAATTTTCTTAAGTTGGGCTTTGCTCCGTTAAGACACTCGTTCCTGATTTCGGTTGCAATCTGTGATGCGATCAAGTGTTTGCCGTCCACTCCGTAGTTGTTTATTATGCTCGGATTTTTGAGGACATCACTAACGTCTGGAACTTCGGTTCTCAGGAAAGTTACAAGGTGTGTTGAAGCTTCGAGTCCTACGTAACCATACGATACAACGTCTAAGTGTTCATCTGAAACTTTATGAGTTATTTTTGCTAATTCAGTCCACGTTCTCGGCGTCGGGAACGGATTAAGGGTTTCAGCGTCGTCTGGTTGCTGGAATAAGAAGTCTGGAAATCTCTGTAGAAATGCTACGACCCTTCTGTCAAAGTCTTCAACGTGTCTATCCATGTATTCAGCCCATTCATCTATGTTCGGTGGTTTGATTCTCAGGACGAGAACTCTGTTTACTACGGGTGCATCGAGAAGAGAAGCCACTACTGCATCTTCTGGTCGATTTCCAGCGCCTACTACCAATAAATCATCATGGAATTTGAGCCATCCCGCTCTCCTATCTCTTAACAGCTTATACATTACCGCTCTTATGTCCATTCTCTTTACATTTGTTATTTCGTCTAAGAATAGGATTCCAGCGGAAGCTGAAGCTACGAGTTGCCAGATGAACGGAACGTAATCAAAGACTTTCAAATCTTCAACGCTGAAATCTCTCGGAATTCCAAGTAGATCTGTCGGTTCGCACTCAGTAAGTCTCAAGTCAATAAGAACGAAGTATTCATCTGGGTTTCTGAGTATGTTTATGGCTTTTTTGAAAACCGCAGAATAATCAACAATTTCGCCGTTTTCCCACCTGAATTCAAGTTCAACGAATTTTTTGTCAAGAGATTTTGCTATTTTCTCCGCAAGCTGTTTTACCGACTCGGATTTGCCTATACCTGGCGCACCGATTAAAAGCACGGAATTCCTAAAACCTTTAGTATACAAATCAAATGCCAAATTTTTGAACTCCTCGACACTTATTTCGGGCAAATTCGACACAACCTCCATAGCTATCACCTTATACCATACTTTTCATTAAGAATTTCGCTTATAACATCCAAAACCTTGCTAAAGTAGGGATGATTCATAACTTTTATTACATATTCGGCATAATAACGTGCTTTATTAGCCAGCACATTACCATACCTATTTGCTGTTGTTATAAGCAAAGATACTAAAGCAGTTCCAATCGCTTTTGCCATTTCCTCATCTTTTGGATTTCCAGTTATATTTGACGAAGTTTCGGCTATATCATCAGATATTCTGATTATTTCGTCGATAAGTTCTTCTAGTTTGTCATGAAATTCAGAGAATTTGTCGTAAAACTGAGCATGTATGTCAATAGCTGTTTTTAGCAGTTCGTTAGTTTCATATGGTATTTTGCAACTATAGCACTCTTCTATTGGCACTTCACCTTTATGCTCGCACCTTATGAGTGGTTTTTTATCTTTTACGATTCCGTAGCGGAATTTACACGGCGGAAGTAGAAGCATAATTCACCACCACCATACTTAGTAGGAAACCCTAACAAAGCATAAATAACCCTTAGATTTAAGATCTTTGAACTTATTCACGACTTCATCCCACTTTGATCTATCAACAAAAATGTCCACTTTAGCCATTTCATCTGGATCGAAGTAATATGGTTTCAATCCCAGCAACTCTGGTTCTGTATCAAGAGGGTGTTTGCCCTCTTTGAAATTCCTGTCGCTATAACTATATCTTCTGTACATAACTTCTCTAACTTTTACAGCGTGAACAATCTCCGTTTCGGTGTATTTCTCAACAAACTCTTTCTCAGGTATTTTTACTATTTTACCGTTCTTTAGGAAAATTTTGATGTCGCCGTCAAGCCCGTCATGCACACCTTCAACATCCTCATCTCTAAATCCTAAGTCCTTTATTGCTTTACTATAATTTAGCACATCAACTTTTTTAAAATACGCTTTTTCCTTTATTTCTTTGGGTAAGCTAACTTCACCATCTATCTCCTCGATGAAATAAAATTCATCGCCTTTATCATCCAAAACATACAACACAATATCCATACCCAATTTAGACACCTCCGACAAATATTTTAAAAAATCAAATTGGATAAAGCTTTCCGCAAACGTCGCACTTAAGCAACAACACTTGATGACCATTCCAGTATCTATTTGCGAGTTCAGCTCTGTGACCTTTCGGACACTTGAAAACGTCAAGCTCTTTAGGATCTAAGCTAAAAAGCTCATCTATGAATTGCTCAGTTATGTCGTTTATCCACTTTTGAAACACTGGCAGATCACCCAATGATTGTATTTCGTCAATTCTGGATTCCATCTCAGCTGTTAGGCTGGTAGTAAGACCAATCTTTTCTATGATCTTGGAAATGAACTCTCCGAGCTTGGTCGGCAGATTTACTTCATCTATGTACTTTCTATCCCTCAGTAACGGTGCGTATGTTTGTCTAGTTGCTTCTGTGCCGATTCCAACCCAAGACATCCATTCTACTATATCCTTGTCGCTCAGCGCTCTAACCCGCCTGTACAACCCAGTATCAACGTATATCGTTTTCTTGTTGCTTACGATCTTTACAACCTTATATCTACCCAACGGAATTTCTGGATAAACCGTCGTGCTAAACCACTCTATGCTGTCCTCCTCGTTTTCTATCGTTGAACCAAAGTCAATTTCAAACTCTTTACTAGAATCTCTAAATACTGCTTTCTTATGCTTTATCTTGAGAGGTGGAGCAAAAGCTAGGTTCACTCTCTTCAGCAACCATGTAAACACGATTAGATCTCTTCTGCTAAGTTCTCCGTTTACGTATGCTCTTATTCCCTCTACTGTCGGTAACAAAGGTAGCTTTCCAGCATCCTGAGTTCCCGCTGGAGTGTACTTTCTGCTGAAGTTTGGTGATTGCAGTAGTCCGTGAGCCTTAAGCTCATTTTCGAGTTCTTCAAGAACATCATCTGGCGCTCCAGTTGATTTCGTTCTCGGATAAGTCATTAGACCTCTAAGATACAGAGACTCCATTATTTCCATCGTGACGTGCGGTGGTAGTTCAATTTCGCTGAATGCGTCGTCAGTGTTTGGTAATCTTTTTGCTTGTGGTCTTTCCTCTTCTACCTCTTCGTATCTCACCAGCTCTACTTCATCATCGTCTGTTTCTTTTATCGGAATGTGACCTTGCGGTGTTTCAATGTAGTAATAAACGGATTTGTCGTCCCACTCGCTTTTGGACGCTTTTTCGGCTCTGAATTCAACTTCCGTGTCCTCTACAATCTTTGTAAGGACTGGTGACTGTACTCTCCCCAATGATAAAGCTTGAACTAACTCCTCGTAGTTTAAATCGATCTTGTAAATCTTCGTAAGAGCTTTCGTCAGATTGAGTCCTATCACTGTATCCGCATAGTTTCTCGCTATTCCCTGCGCCAATAGGGTTTCGTTCATTTGCTGTACGTTGTTAAGAGCCTTGAGGACTTCCGAGCGGGTTAATGCAGAGAAGTAAATCCTATTTGGCAAATGATACTTTGTAAGCTTACCCTGTAAATAGGCGTAAATTCTTTCCCCAATGACTTCGCCCTCCCTGTCCCAATCAGTCGCTATTACTACGTCGTCGCAGTCCTCGTAGAGTTGCTTTATCAAATTGAGCTTTTCTTGCGATGATTTAGGGATGTACCACTTGAAGTCAAAAGACGGAATGTTCCAGCCTTTAAGACCCCTTAGAGTCTTTTCTATCAGATGGCCTCTTGCGGAAACTATGTAATAGTCGGGAGTTTCCCAGTAGCCATCCCTTTGGATTGCGTTTAGGAATTCTGCAAATTTCTCTCCAGCAGGGTCTTTCTCACAAATAATGAGGGTCTTCATAAAGGGGGCGGGCGGGACTTGCACCCGCCAGCGGGCTTAAAACCCTCGCCCCCAAAATATGAAAATAATTAAAATCTTAAAACCCTCACCCCCAAATATGAAAATAATTAAAATACTCTAATCTCTAATTTTCTAATTATTCTCCGTATTCCTCAAGCTCTTCACCATGTAACTCATACAATTTTGTCTCATTTCTTCAATCTTACACCTACTACACTCTAAACTGCCTTTTTTCCCACATATCCTACAAACTCCGTTAAGCAAATATAATCGCTTAAGTGGCGCCCAATCTTCAACATCCATCTCTTTCACCCCCATAGAAGATATGATATTTCCATCCGCTCCCGACACCAAAATCAGTAACTATAACGAATTCGCCATCTTTAGTTTGCTCTTTAACTTCGTAATCATCCCAATGGCTTTCTCTGAGAATCAGCTTTTCTCCGTGTCTGCATTCGTAATCTTCTCCGATGCGAACCTTGAACTCACTATACTCCTTGTCAAGTGTAGCTACAGTCCCGCCAGCACTGTTAGCAAAGTAGCTTCCGACGTATTCGGTCTTCTTGTTGATTTTTTGCTCAATTAACCACTGCAATAGCTTTACTTTGTCATAAGAATAGTTGAACCTTTTGATCGTGTATGATGTAGGACAACCGCAGTATTCGCAGTGCCAATGGTCTTCCCAGCTGAAGCAATCGATTCTCTTGCATCTTGGGCATTTTTCGTGTTCGGTTATCTTAATTTCGCATTTTACACCTTTTGGACTGTCTGTAACTTCAAAGTTTTGTTCATACCACTGACTACTTCCGCTGTCGTATTCAATGTAATATTTTTGACCGTCGAACCAAACAGACTTTATTTTATCGACATTAAGACTGTAATCTGGCTGGTTGCCATTTTTTGGGATCAATTTGACTTTTATCCTATTGTTTTTGTTTATGTAATTACCAATCCATTCTGCAACTAAAAACATGTTATCACCTCCTTTCAAAAAACATTCTTCAACTTCTTCTTAGGTATTATGCACCAGACGAAAGAATCCAAGGTGGGGAAGCATTTTGCTACATCACAGAGCGGACAACCTTCACAATCAGATGAATGACATGGTAGAACTTTGTAATGTTCGCACTCTTGAGGGCGGTAGAAGTCGTTTTCCGATGCTTGAAGTAGCAGTATCTCCCCACACTTCTCACATTCAACTCGTCTTTTTTCCTTATTATACACCACCATCCTCACCACCTCCGTTAGGAAATGGTGTGAAAAAGTTTTACAAAATTTAACAACTGATTAGGATTTAAACTACACTCGCATGTTCCAATGCAAATACGTCTACTACCAAAGTAGACAAAGCACTTTGGATCGCTGCTACCGTAATCCCAGCTCTGAACAAACAATGTATTCTTTGTGCTAGTATTATTTGGGATTATTGCATGTATCCAGACTCCATTTTCATCGTCCTCAAGTATTGTTTCTTCTTGCTCAAAGTATTCGCTGTAATTCCCAAATTTCTTGAAAAATTCTTCCGTTGATAACTCTATTATTTTTTCTCTCTTCATCACCATCACCTCGCTAGGGTAAAACAGTAATTTTGTTTGTAACTTCATCGGGGATAACTTCAAGCTTAAGATACTTTTGTAGTTCCTTGGCAAAATCATGCAAATCAAAGATTTCAACACCTTCCAGTTCTGCGATTATTATTTCATCGTTCTCTGTTATTTTTTTGATTTTTATTACGTACTCTTCGTCACTGTAAATTTCAAAGTAACACTCCTCGTCGCTGTTTTTAATGCAGCCTTGTATTGTGTTTGCTATGCACTGGTATACACGCTGTGCAGTTGCTGGTATGCTAAAGTACACTGCATTATGTGCATTTATACCAAAATGTCTTGCAACATATACCACATCCTCTTTCTCCATCTTCTTCACCCCTCCAAAAAGGTTTTAATTATATCTACCGCCACTTCCGCTTAATTTAATTAAAAATTGAAAATTACAAGTCCCTAACTGGCAAGTAAATCTGGAAGTAGTAGTGTTCCAGCAACTGTCTGACAATTACTTCTGGTTTTTCTTTTCTTCTTTCTGCTAGGTCATTAATAAAATCCACGACGTGCTTCGGTAACCACCACTCTACCTTAACCTTGTCCATCTTCTTCACCTCATAATTATAATACATTTAATAATCTTAATGCTCCATTTGTATCTGGTTCGACTATTAAGTACACATCGCTGATTTCTCTTAAGTTTTCGTTTTCGCCTTCAACCATAGCTGTTATTAGTTTGTTGTTTGGTTTGTAAGATACACTGTCTTCTCCGTCAGTTATCAGAATTATTGTTTTTCCATATTTATCGGCTTCTATAAGCGCTCTGTCAATACTGGTACCTCCATCGCATTCGAGAGTAAGAATGTAATCAAGCGCTTTACTGAATTCTTTAAGTAAATCAATTGGTTTCTCAGGAATTACGTCGTAGTCGAAGAACATTAGATACGATCTAACGTTGCCTTTCTTGGCCTGCTTTGCTAACGCCAATGCTACTGCCCTTGACCATAATGTTTTGTTTTCGTCATCCATGCTCCCTGACTTATCCACGACCAAAATGAATTCTGATAATTCGGTGGAGTAAGTTTCAATGATTGGTAAAGTTCCCGTTGCATACCTGTACCAGAAGAGTTCATCGGGCATTGAGAGAGCTGACGGAACAACTTTAGTGAGGTCTCTACCAAACCTTATACCTTCTCTTGAACCGTAGAACGATGGCTTCCTTGCTTTCTCAAAGGTTACAGATATATCAGTGAAAAATTTTAACAATTCCTTGATATCTACTGCAAAATTAAGATTTAATAGCTCCCCGAATGTAACTGAATGTCCGACTCCTGCCTTTAAACCACTGTAAAGCTTAGCTTCCTCTGCCTTCTCTTTCGCATGTTCAACGGCTTCCTGAATTGCTTCCGCCACTGCATCTTTCTGCTCGCCCTGATCGCCTGAATCAGAGCTAGAGTCTTGCTGATCCTCTGAACCCTGTACCTGCTGTTTATACTGCTGCGGTAGCTGTTGAAGTAGTTTGTGAATGAATTCCACGGCAAAAACCCTTGAAACCAGGTCGTCCATGACGGTGATTTTTCTGACGAAATCATTAGAAATTATCTGCTCGGCTACTTGTTTGATGAATTCATTTGGATCGTTGATCATCTTGGTGTTCAAAAGGTAGCATGAATGAAAGACGTCAATGGCGAAAAGAGGATCACATTCCTCGTTGTACTTTTGTTTTAGTGCGTTGAGAATCTCTGTAGCTCTGTATTCTCCGAGCCAGTCGTAGTTTCCGTAGACGAAGATGCCTTTCTCCATTTTATCACCCCTTCTCACCATTTATCGACTTGATAATCTCTGGCACTTCTGATTCCTTAATACCTAAGATCTCTAAGTACACTGCTTTCTTCCAGATCGCTGGCATCTTTGTTTCTTTGGTAACTTTGAGCTTCTTGAGAATTTCTGAATCCTTGGGTAGAAGTATACTTATCTCACCAGGATACCCTGAGTCTGGGGTAGTATACCATACTGGAACATTGAGTTTTTTAGCTACAGCCCTTGCGAATTCCTCAGACTCAAATGGGTCGAAAATATGATCCTCCGTGAAAAGTTCATGTGTTTCTGACAGACAAAAGTTTGGTGTTCCGTAGATTGGTTGACCCACTTGGTGTATTGAGTATTCAAATGTATCATACCATCCAGCAATATGAACCTCCGTTACTATGTCCTCAAAAACAATCCAGTAGTCATTGTACTCTCTCAAAACTGCGACAGGTTTTAGGTGATGATAGAACAATTGCATAATAACATCTCTTTGATTCTTTTTGTCTAATTCGTATGCCGCATAAAGGAGATCCTCGTCAATTCCTGTAGCTTGTGAAACCTCCTGAATTTTTTGGAGTAGTTTAAGTTCCTGTTCAATATCGAATATTGTTTCATTCAATCTCTGTATCTCATAGTTTCTTTGTTTCAGTTGTTGATACTCTTCCTTACTGATCCACTGGAAAGCCTTAATGTACTTCTTTCCAGGATTTCTCTTGGAGTCTCTAACTTCATAGGAGGTTAAGTAAATCACTGACCCTATATTCGGTTTTCTGGATTTTGGAAAGAGAACGACCATTCCTTCTCTTACGGTTTCATTGAAATCAAAAGTAATGAAGCCTATTGGTTCACCGTTGCGTCCTTGAAGAACGTTGACTTCTGGACATGGTTTATACGGTAAATTTTGTAACTCATGTAACTGAATTTGGAGATTTTGAAGCTTGGATTGAAGTTGAGAGATTTTGGAAGAAACAACACCCATACTTTACTCACCACCGTATTAAGGAGAAACAATCTTTTTCGCCAAAACTTTTGAGAATTCCTCTGAAAGTTGCTTAAGCTTCTGATACTCCTCGAAGTCCTTGTAGTTACTGTACTTTGAAAGAACATCACCAACGAACTTTGCTCTTTCTGCAATCCTTATTGCTTCATCGAAGTCACTAGCATTCTCTAGTTCTTCGATGAACCCTTGCAACTGCTGAATAGCTGAAGAAAGCTCTTGCTTGACTTTTAGATCTTCTCCGATGATATCAATAATCACTTGTTCAACGGTCTTCACCTGATCCTCGTTCTCTGGAATAACGTACTTCAGTACGAGGAAGTCCTCTGGAAGAACTACATCTCTGTCGTTTAGGATTGCGTTAGAAGCTAAAGCTATCAAGCATCTTCCTTTTCTTCTGTCTGAAATGACAATTCCATGGGAATCTTCGAGTTTGGCGAATATTTGAAGTAATTTGTTGGTCATCGTGAAGACGTTAACGTTCCAAAGTTTGTTGTGTGCTTCCTCGATAATCTTGAAGTCAAAGCTGTTTTGAACGGCTTTAGATTTATGAACTGCCCAGTATGTTGTGAGAAGTTCCTCCCAGCGATCTCTGGAAATGTAGTAAACCCAATGTCTGAAGAGAAATCTGTCCCAGAGTGCTTGAAGCTCTGGCTCCTCTGGAACCTCGTTCGATGCTCCCATTGCTGTCCATAGAGGTACCTTGATAACTTTCTGTCCATCGAAGAACTTACGCTCATTGAGAATCTGAAGCAAAGCATTGAGAATCGCTGAACTACCCTTGAAGATTTCATCGATGAACGCTAATTTCGCCTCTGGTAAACGGTTTCTTGTAATCAACTGATATTCGCCTTGTTCCCTGAGAACTTTGATGTTCGGGTATCCTAGTAATTCCTCAGGTTGAGTGAATTTTGTTAGTAGGTACTCGAAATACTGTACATTGAACATCCTTGCCAACCTAGAAATTAGAAGAGATTTTGCTGTTCCTGGTGGTCCGATTAAAACGCAGTGTTGCCTAGCGATTAGAGAAAGCATTAGTACTCTTGCCTCCTCTTCACGCCCTGGAAGTAAAATGGAATTGTAAACCTGCTGTAGTTCAGAGGACATTTTGAACCACCTCCTCCAGTTCTTGCATAACTTTCTGAAAGACCTGTGGATTATCTCTCTTCAACTGTGCTAACCTGCGGACACCAAGGTATCCCATGCGTCCGAGTTGTGACGGTGAATAATTGTTTGCCAAGTACTTGACAGTATCCCAACCAAGAGTAACAATGTCATACGCTAATTTGGTGTGTGCTACAGAACTAAAATAGACGTTATGCTTTGCGAAAATACCCAAAATACCTGTTTCCAACTGCCTGAAGGGCATGGGCTTAAAATGCCCTCGCCCAAACATACCCACCACCTCCGATCTGGGGAGGGCAGAGCTTCACAAATCCACTCCACCCTCCCTATCAGATCGGAAAAAATAAATGAATGAAAATTAATATGTTTATGTACACTACATTAACCTCTAGATTTCAACTGAAATTACCTGACCAACTTTGTAGTTGGTATCATGAGTAGCTACAATGACTCCTCCCTTAAGCCTTGGGTCGAAGTGTGCTATGAACTTGCTGGCATGGAATAGATGAGCAATTGCCGAGTGTGCCCAAACTGGTAACCTACCAGAAATTACGACACCCTTACCGAAGTACCTGGTACCCACTGTATTTTCAACAACCCTAAGGAGCTCTGGTAGTTCACTAATATCCATTATCCCATTTTCACCAATTTTTACGTCTATAAACAAGAACTCATTCATATCCCTAACCTCACAACTAAATTTCATACCTTTACTCACCCCCTTTAAATTAAACTTTTCAATTAAAAACTCAACAAACTGGGAAATAATATTTAAAGTAGATTGTGGAACACCACCACGATCCAAATGAACCAATCTTGCCCTGAAAACCTCCGAGTTACTGCTTGGAAGAATCTTTGCTTCACCGTTCCATGCTGATATGAAGTGTGCTAAGCATTTAAGACCATCCTTGTGGAGTTCCTGAAGTAACTTTTGCCATTCCTTGACGACCTTACGGATCTTGGAATCGTCATCAGTCCTCGCAAGAAAGATGTAATAGTCGCAATGCTTCAGAATTTCTCTGTTTTCTGGTGAAGGTATTCCTCCGAGATCAATGAACACTAGTTTCTTGGTTTCTCTGAGTCCTCGAATACTGTTTATAACAAACTCCGCGTAGTTTCTGTAATCCTTGAACTTTTGCCTCAACTTACTTGCTATTTCTGAAGGGCTTTCAAAGAACCACTGACCATCACCATCTATTAGAACTCCCTGCAAAAAGAAATCATTAGTTTTACTGGCTAAAATTTTGTAAAGATGGTGCAGGAAAACAGATTTGCCAGAATGGGGGGTACCACAAACTGCAATAACCACCATTATATTTCACCCCCATGAAAAAAGGGGGTGGGGGCGTATTTCAGCCCCGACAACCCTTACCCAACCCAACCACCCTCCTTCTTGCTCCCCGTTAGCAGAATAGAGAACCCACAACGACGGCACGGGGAGGCACACCGCCGTTGCGGGCTTTTCATAAGTGTTTATACGATCTATGAATTTAAAACCCGCCATCCGAGCGGGAACGTTCTCGGTCTGCCCGCCCCCTACTCAACGTTCGCTGTCCGATAGAACGCTTGAACGGCGTATCAAAAATAGTTCAACGTTCAAAAGTTCAAATGAACGGTGTGGGGGCAGTAACAACCGAGCAACGCCCCGCCCGCACTGTGGGAGCACCTATCTAGCGCCCGATCCCAACGCTCCCCAACGTGATCGGGGATCGGGCGCTCACGAAGCAACAATGTGACAAAGAATATCAAGGGAGGGTTTAATCCCCGTTCACTGCACTTTGGATATCTTTCTCAGTTGGATATCTGACACAAATGTATATATACCTTTCGGAAATATCCAAAATCGTGACACGGTGTAGCAATATTAGAAAAAGTAATATCCATCAGAATATAGTTAAACGTATGTTGCTGAGAGCGTTTGCCGTGTGCTGGACGGCTCTATTCATCGTTTTGGTAGGATTAAGAGTACTATCGGTTGTAAGTTTCGAAATAGGCTATGATGAGTTAGCTTTAATGGGGTTAAGCTTCGGGTTTGGAATGCTGTTTATGGACTTCGCTAAACGCTGTTAGCGGTCGAGCAAAGCCGCAATACAACCAAGACCTACCACACTGAAAAGAGCTTCAACTGACATAGTTGTAAAATAAACGAAAGAGCCCAACAGAAAAGAAATACCGAGGACGAGGTACTTTCTTCGAGTTTTCATATCCACCCTAGGAGTCTCGGTAATAAGTTCATTATGAATACGAACGCTCCTCCGATTATCCATCCTATCATGGTTACCACCTCCTTATCATACTCCTAAACAATTCTTCGTCGCTGAATTCGAAAACCACCTTCAACTTAGCTTCATCTACTCCTATATCGTAATTAAAGAACCCTATTTCCTCCTTTTCCTGCGTTCCCTTCTCTAAATCTTCTTTTATTTTATATATTTTACAATTCATCTTGAAAAATGATTCAATGCCTACTGGAACTGAAACGCCAGCAATGTTAAGCTGATCGTCTCTCAGCGTTTCGAGTTGTATGTCTTCGAGTCCGCCTTCGCATTCAACTCTGTAATATTCTTTGTATCTCATAGCTGTAGTTAGGTTTACAAAAATAAAAAACTTTCTACCGCAAAAGATTATTCACTTCGGTGAATTTATAACCTAAACAAACGGTAAAACTTAAAGTTTTTCATGATGATATTAAATCATGAAATGGTTAGCCCTCCTGACAGCTTTAGCAGCTATAATCCTCAATCCCATAGATACGCCCTGCTACTTCGTGTGGAAGATAAATTACAGTGACTCAACGAACCTTACAGTTGGCGACGACTTCATCGAGCATGGTGGCATAAGAATCTACGTTCATTCAAACGATCCGATAGAGTTCGACATTGTTAAGTGGAATCCAAAGGCGATAACCACTGACGGTGACGTTGTTGTGGAGTTGATAGCCGTCTACGACAAACCATCGTCGTTCTCGATGACGGTATTCGGGCTAATTCCTGATAGAGAGTATACGGTGTTAAAGAACGGAAGTATAATTACTGTAGAACGAGCAAACGAAAGTGGAGCAATAAGCTTCACTGGAACTGTAGGCAGTGCCCACTCGTACGCAATAGTGGCGGGCAACCAAACCCATGTTCCCGAAGCGATCTATATTGCTCCAATAGAAAAAACGATTGTATACGAAATTACAGACTACTTTAAATCTTATTGGATGTGCATACTTATTTTGCTAATACTGTTGCTGATACTGGTGCTAATTTGTTTAAGACGCCGATAACTCCTCAGTCCATATTATCCTTATACTCACGTCCTCGCTCGCTGTAGTCTGCGTGTTGGTGTAGATAATTATGAAGCTATTACCTGGTGGAAGCAAAACTCTTTCTCCAACTTCGCTCAGCGATCCTATTGCATTGATTTTAATACCTCCTGGAGCGACCGTCTGTAGGGCGAGCGTTGCGTTGGTTAAATCTACCGTGTAACCGTAGCCGACGATCACGTCGGATGTGTTGTTACTCCCGAAGTTCAGGTTTATAGGTGTTATCTGTGTTCCTCCTGCTACTACGGTAGGATACCTGTAAATGTCTATCTTGCCTTGTCCAGTCGTTACGACTTCTATTGCCACGATGGACACAGTAGTGCTATCATAAGGAACTGAGAAGTACATCGAAACGTTTGATCCAGCGGAGACACCTTCAAAGCGATGCGAAACTGAGTAAGCGAGACCTTCCTTGATCTTGTGGTAGAGCATCGGTTCGCATATCTCGGCACCGTCTCCCGAAACTTGAGGTAGCTTACCTTTTATCTGTTGAAGTTCACTGATTATCTGGGAGAAAAGACCTGAAAGTGGCTGACTATCAACGCAGATGTCAACAGTACTGATGGTAATCGCTCTAGCCACTCCGACTATCGCCACAATCAAAATTATTACGGCTAATGCCTTGCGATCCATGATAGTAGTAGTATCAAAAATTTAAAAGGGTATTGTTCTAAATATGTTGTCCAACTAACCTTCAACCCAACGTCCTTTTGAGCAATATACACTATGTCTTGCTCACTTAAACTCTTTTATGCAATCCATTACTGACTCTACTGATTTCGAAAGTTCGAAACCTACGTCCTCTGGTCTAACAAACTCATGCTCCTCTTCCATACCCGTTACATGAGCCACTATATCTTCTGGCAAATAAGCCCCACACATAACGGGAAGCATAGAGCCTCTTGAATGGACGGTATTCGCTACTTTTTCGATGCACAGCATTACTTCAAGCTTATCACTGGCTTTAAGGCAAAATTCTTTAATCTCTTCCAGCTTAGCTATATCTCTGTCTAGATGCTCTTTGACTTCTTCGGCTACGTATTTTATTTCTTCGTACTCATCATCACTAATAAGCTCATTTGCATACAGCTCATCGGCTTCCATAAGCTGATCGTCCACAAGACTCTTTTGATACTCTCTTGATTCGATACCTTCGTCGATCATACTTAGAACTTCGTTGTAAAATTTGTAGAGTTCCCTATCAGTCATGCAACCGCTTGCAAATTTCATATACTTCTTTAAAAAGGAAGAACTACAATCGACCCAAGATTCGACTTCTTCAGCAAGCTCCTCGTTGTACTCTCTAATTTGGCTGATTAGCTCCTCACGAGTCCATTCAAAATAGCGATCGGGATCGCACTCTTTTAAAAGGCGGTGATACATGTCGTAATCGCACATCATAGCAGACCCCTATATTATTTGACGTGGTTTGAAGATATATAGGTTATCGTGAGACATCCTTCAAGCTTCCAAAAATCTTTAAGGTTATTCGATTCTACAACGTTTTTATATTTTTAAGGAATCGAATGTCGTTGCCGTTATCGTTAGGATCTTGACCACATTAAAAAAGTTTAAGGTCATAAAAATATCATTCTAAAAATTCCTTACAATACTTGATGACGAGTCTACCAACATCACGCCACCACATGTTGTCCGTTTTGAGTGCAAGTTGCCAGAACATCCAATTAACATAGTCATCTGGAAGCTCACCAATTTTAGAGCCTTTATACTTTCCAAAATCGACTTCCGTTTCGCAAATACACGTCATTATTTCTTTGAACTCCTCAGCACCAGATTTTGCCGTTTTGTCACCTAAATAGTCGTAACGCCAATAGTCTCTCTCAAGTTCTTTTATTAGATATGGCGTGGAGTTGGAAGAAAAATCAAGTCCACCACAATCGAGCTTTAGTATGTCAGATATGTTACGTATCTTCATTAATCAACCTCCTCTTCAGCCTTTAATATTTCTCTCAAGATCCTGCATGCTTCCTCATCACCCTCAATTAGACACTTCCTAAGTAATTCTCTTCCCGCTCCTCTACCTTCAGGTTTCATAATATTCAACACGCTAAAGCATTATAAAAAATTATTCCTAAGTAGTAGTAGATGTAGCGTTAATACCAATCATGCGCTCGAAAGTCTGTTTTATGGCATCGAACACGCTCTTTATTGCGTTGAAAATGCTGTTACCTATTCTGCTCAGAGTATCAGACACTGGCTCAATGAAGAATGTGTCTATGTAATCTGCAACCTCGCTAAAAAACCAGCCAAGCACATCGTGCACGAATCCAAAAATCCTTTCTACTACTGGCTGTGATACGTTTTCCTGCAACCACTGAATGAAACCACCAATCATGTCTTGGAGTTGCTGAATTGCGTTCTGAAACCAGCTACCGATGTCTGGTAGTTGCGCTGTCATCACGAGCGCCAGCAAAATCATCGCAACCGATTTCATCGAATCACCTCAAATTACATAGAAGTAAGCGTTGTAAAGCCAGTGCCAGAGGACGCATATCGTATACACCGCTGGAATCAGAGAATACGATCTCGTGTTGTAGCTCGTGTTCACAGCAACGCTCTGAACAACAGCGTTCGGTATGTGAACGAACGTCACTGGCAGAATCATAAGCGGTGAAAAGTATCCTAAGAACTGGACTTTCGAAGCTATCTCAAGGACTCCGAAAGTAATTCCAGCGGAGATTCCCACCGTTACGGGATTCACGCCGTCGTGATGTTGTCTGAGAACGATAACCAGCGGTAGCAACCTTCCGAAGAACTCCTCGATGAACGGAACGTAGAAAGTAGGCGTATTTAACTCTATTAGACAAACAATTGGAAAAAATAAAAGTATGAAGCCCATCGTTTGCGATATTGCCATTCTTGTTTGATCCACGGTATCACTCTCCTTTCAACTTTCTAACAATGAATGCTATTATCAGGAACACGAGAATTCCAGCAATCGTGTACGATGCGTAGGACAATGCACCTTCGAGGCTTATCTCTGGCGGTGCTAACGCTAACGCTGGCGGAGACGTTAGTTCGATTGTTATTTCCGTCGGTGAGAAGCCCGTGTCTTCGAATTCGAGAACTCCGCTCTCGTTAGTTACCACGTATTTGAGGAACGTTCCGTTCTTGTAAACCGTGAAGTTCGTGTTTGCAGGTAATCCCGTTATTATGAACTTGATCGTCTGGTCGTGATATTGCGTATCGACCGTGAACTTCGCCAGTAACGATCCAGTTCCTTCTCTTATCTTGTCGGGATTGAACTCTTCGAGGTAGATTACGGTGTCAGCAGAAGGAATGGCGCTGAATTCGCTACCGCTGATAACCAATCCTTTATCGGTCTTCTCAATAGGATCGGTTGACGAAATGTATCCTGATGCCACGATGGTTAGTTGAACGTCTGGGAACTCGAATAGGTCTCCCACTTTAAGCTCGTTGTTTCTGTGGATGAACATCTGCGTGAAGTTGTCGAGTATCCAGTGGAAAATACCCCAATCGATCTCTATCTGGCTGTAGACGTTCGGATCAGCAACGGCTCTAAGAGTACCCTTGTACTCCCAAACAGCCATTGCAACACCGTCGGGAGCTGGTGATAGATCTGGTATTTCAACCTCGAATGAAAGTGATTCGTCTGAGGTTTCTACTACCTGTAACGTGTTACCGTAGCCGTCGGTTTCGGTTGAGATCGTCTTGTATGTATGGATTGCGTTGGCGGGTAGGAATACGAGCTTTTGTATGTCCGTAAGCTCGTTCTGCGGTGTTAGAGCGAATTTCAGCTTGTTGGGAGTTTCAGGAGTTATACTAACCGTGTAGTTGACAATCGTGAACTCGCTGTCATACTTGTTCTTGGTGAGGAGGTAGAGGGCTTTGATTTCTTCTGGACTCAGAACACGGTTGTAGATTCTAACGTCGTCAATGAGACCATCGAAAAACTCAGTGTTTGCAGGAGTTTTTCCTATGCCAGCCCAATAGTCTTCGTATGTAATTTTAGTAATGGGTACAGTCGCTTCCTTTACTAAATCACCATTCACGTAAAGTTTAATGTCTGGTAGATCTACGACTGCCACAACGAAATACCATTTGTTAAGTTCAGTAAACACACCCCCAGCATATACATACTCACATACAGAACCATTAGCGACATGAATTCCCAACTTTCTATAGTCTTGTACGAAATGTACGCCTGTTTTAGTAGCAACATAACGATCTTTCTGAAAGATCACATGAGTGTTTGAATTATCTCTCGGATTAACCCATGCTGTTATAGTTAGTGTTTTGTTGCTTAATTTAATGTCTGAAGGTAAAGCTACATAATCATCTACTCCATCGAACTTAATCGCCTTCCCTACCACTCCAGTCGTCCAGTTAGCCGACGTGTTACCGTAGAACGTTCCCTTGTTGATCGTGATGTTGGTCATTGCGTAGTTGTAGGTGACGTTTCCTACGCCCTCGTCGAAGGTCAGGTGAAGCACCAAGCCTTTTTCGAGGTGGAGCTTGCTCTTGCCGAGTTCGTAGAGGTATTTGATTTCGGAGTCATTGAGTGCTCTGTTGTATATGCGGACTTCGTCGATGAGACCGTGATACGCACCTGGAGTACCAAGTTTTAGTGCTACCCCATCTGGTGGTACGTACACTCCTGTTCCTGTTCCAGTTTTAACAAGTTCACCATTTATATACAGTTTTAAGGTGTTTCCATCTTTAACTGCTGTAAAGAAATACCAATTACCTTCTGTTATTGTATACCCTATTTGTGGTTCACTTTCATTAAAGTATACGCCAAATGTAAGAGTAAGACCGTTTTGACCAGAGAATCTTACATACCATCCCTTACCATCTGGTGGTGCTTTAAATACTGCTTTACAAATAACTGCGTTTGTATACTTCCCACCATGTGGTAATTTAACATTTACCCATCCCGCTACAGTAAAGTTCTCAGAGTTTAACTCTGGGGAATCTGACACTTCAACGTAATCATCCACTCCATCTCCTTTCCAAGCACCCCCGAAAATCCCAGCAGTCCAGTTTATCTGAGCAGTTGAACCGCTGTAACCCTGACCGTCGTTTCCGTTTCCGCTGAGGTCATGAGCCACCGTTCCACTCATCTCGTCGAACGGCAGGTAGAGAACGAGTCCTTTGTTGATGTCGTATTTGGGCTTGGTTGCTTCGTAGATCTTTTTGATCTCTTCGTCGCTGAGAGCACGGTTGTAGATCATTACGTTGTCGATTGAGCCGTTGAAACGATAAAGCACTGGATTAGAACCGATATATAATGGTACTCCGACTAAGTTTATTGTACCAACATCCAATGTAACTTGCTTTGTTAGAACTCCATCAACATAAAAATTAGCAGTTGCAGTGGTGGTATTATACGTCAACGCAACCATTTGCCAAGTATTATAAGTTACACTTGTACCTGAATCATCTATTTTATTTAGATCTCCTTGTACGGTAAACCCCCAGACGTTTGATGCACGAATAAACACACGATACTGATGATTAATACTTGCATTTAATTTAATTACAATTGTCTGCGCTCTATCTGACTCTACAGGATACACCCACGCCACAATTGTAAAACCATTAGATATATCACTTAAACTTGTAGAATCTGGTACTTTTACATAATCATCCACTCCATCTCCTTTCCATGCTCCTCCCTGAACACCTACTGTCCAGTTTATACCTAAAGTGCTAGCCGTAGCGTTGATGTATCCAGTTCCGCTATTGTTGAGTCCGCTCCAGTCGTGAGCAACATAGCCCCACCCTTCGTCAAACGGTAGCCACAGCACCAAGCCGTCTTTGGGAATGTCGGCGAACGCTATTGCGCTCGTTGTATTGTTTTTAAATCCGATTGGACTCGTTAGCTCAGCGTAGTTCGGTGAGACTGCATTAACGGCTCCTGTAAGCAACACTAATAGCAGAAGACTCAGCACGATTCTCCCAACACCTTTATTGAAAACCTCCACGATTCCCGACATTGTTCACCACCCCTTAACTAAAAATAAAAAGAGAAGTTTTATCATTTACCCCGCAGTGTAGCCACGAGTAAGTACAGCAAGACGAAGATGAGCACGGCTAATATTAGCACTCCAGCAACCCACTGCCAGCTAATCTCCTGCGGAGCAATAGCCAACGCTCCTCCGATTACGAACTCGACGTTATGCGTTGAGAAGTTCGTCATCGTGAAGTTGCAGACTCCGTCGGTCACATTCAGCGTAGTGTAGTAATTACCGTCTATGTAAACGTCGAGCGAATCCGCTGGAACGTCAGTCAGGAAAAAGTCTACGGCGTTTCCGTGTGCGGACTCGATCGTGATGTTCAGGTAAACGTCTGCCGTGCTTGCGTTAGGATTGTACACGTTTACACCGATGTAGCACGATGCGTTCCTCGGCTTTACGAATACTGGAATCGGCTTGCTTACCGACGTGTAGTGCTCTACGGATACTCCGTCCGAAGGCGAAACCGAAACTACTGTGTTGCTTAACAACATGAACGGGTAGGTTTCGAGCGTTACAGAGTAGTTGTAGCAGTTGCAGAGCGTGTGCTCGTTGTCTACCACGATTTCAATGTCCACGGGCGGTATTACGTCGGTTATGTTCGGTAAGCTGATGGAATAGTTTTCACCGCTCGCCACGAACTTGGAAACGTTTACCTCTGCGCCACCGCACAGGATCTTAATCACGTGCAGTCTGCCTTCATCGTACCAAGTGAAGTTGAGAAATACCTTACCGCTTCCCTCGGCGTAGACCTTCATCGTGTTCGTGAGGTTCAGGTCGCCCAAGCTGAACGACGTTGACGCCGTTCCGTTTGTCAAAGATCCGCTGTACTCTACATCCCACGCTCCGTCGTTGTTAACGTCGATCTTCGGGTTTCTCGTAGGGAGTTTAGACACGGTACCCGTTATGTTTATGGCGTCGATGTAAACGTCCGCCTGTCCAGCTTTGTCGTCCGCACCGTCAGATACGAACTCGATCTTGATCAGCACCGACTTGTTTCCGTCAATAGGCAACGAAATGTCTCCAGTCCACTGTGTACCGCTCGATGTTGAACCGTCGTCTCCATCAAACAGAGTAGTCCACGTAGAACCGCCGTCGGTGGAGTAGTAAATGTTCAGATCGTCCTGCCCGCTTCCTGCTGTAGAATTAGGAGCTACGTATATACTGACATTGTTCCAAGTTAAAGAGGTCAGATACCCATCGTCCACAGTTATGTTGTATATCACGGAAACCGTTTCTGCTACCGTATCGTCGCTGTGCTCCAGCCATCCCGCCGACGTGTTAACAGTCAAGTTAGCTCCGATCGAATCCCATATTGGATTGTTAGTGGTGTAATCGTCCGCAACTGAGAACGAACCGTCGGTATCGTTTATCTGAGCGATTACGCTTCCAGTTCCGTTAATTATGTGCTGGTACTGGGAGTTCCACCATTCGTATCCCTTGAACGTGAGCGTAACGTTCCTCGGATAGTATTTGAAGTTCAACGTAATAGTCGTTCCGTTGCTCGCAGAGAGCTCGGTCGTGTTGTAATGGCTTAGCTCGGTTCCGTTGCCGTAAATTGTTATGTATACATTGTTCAGAACGCCCTTGAAAGACATAGCGCACGACATGTTACCTTTGTGGGTGTAGTTAGCTCTTATCTGATGCATCATTAAAGCTCTAACTGCGTCTAACGGTAATTTTCCTTTCTCGGACAGGTCGTAGACTCTCTCGAAGGCTTTACCTATGTTTCCTACGTGTATTTTAGCGCCCAGTGCTGGACACACGATCAACGACAGCACTACCAGCAACACTAACAACTTCTTCATTCCCTAACACCTCCTACTTTTACATATAGCCAGCTAATTAATACCACTATCGCCAGCACTATTATTATCGAGAGCCAAGGATAAACCGTGAGGTATACCGCCATTGTGTATATTGCGTTGCCTATCAGTTGCGACAGGTAGTAGATTATCGGGAAAATCCTCATGCCGTCGAGGATCAGTATCACGCCGAAGACGAAGAACGAGATTCTTAGCCACTTGCTGAGCTTCACACCGATTCTTTCGAATAGCGGTTTGTAAAGTATTATAAGGACTAATACGAACCCCAATATGACTTCTTGGATGTTTGAGTTCTTTAGCGATGTTATCAGATATTCATTGATTCCAGTAATTATGCCTACGGACTGCATTATCAGCAAAATACCTATTACAAATATTGGTATAGGTATGTACCAAGGAATCCTCACATTGGGCTTGAAAGACGTTATTATACCGTTCAAGAAGTAAAGTAGTATTGTAAACCCTATTAGAGCAATTCCCGCTCCGAACATATCCCAATTTACTACCCAAACCATACCCAACCACCTCAGACTATCTTCTCAAAGCTCTAATTTCATGATATATTATTATACCTACTCCGACAACCCATATTATTGTAAACAAGACTGTCGCTATTTTTACTGCGTATTCTGGCGCTATCCCATATAAGCCAACTTCAACTCCGAGTATGATCAGTGTAAACCCAATTATTGTCGTAATTATATTAACTATAGGTATTTCTCCAGTGTATACTATCAATCCAACTCCAATCACACATAGCACAGTTCCCACGAATATGTAACCAAGCGTCGTCAATGTAACCTGCGCTGAAGCTTCTTTAGGAATTACAGACGCTTGTGATCCGCCACCAAACAGCACAGTTCTTATTGCTGTTGTTATTGCATCATATATGCTTCTGAAAATTCCGACCACCCCCTGTCCTACATACGTTAAACCATCTATTATTGGCTGTATAATCATGTTAGCTATTGTACTCAGCCCTTGCATGATAGTATTTACTATGGTTTGAATTCCACTTGTTATTGGAGCGATAATGGTTGAATTTACCATATTCCACAGCCAAGCCTCCCAACCTTCAAGAGGAGGTGCTCCAGGTGCTGGAGTGGTCGCAACAGGTGTTGTAACAGGTGTTGTTGCAGTAATAGGTGTTGTAGGGGTAGACAAACTAACACGTAAACCGTAATCGCCAGTTTGGCTTCCGTACGATCTAACTTTTATATAGTAACATCCAGATGATAATGTTCTCTGAATACGGCTATACAAACCAGATCCGCCGTCATCATCGTATGCTATCTGCGATCCCCCAGAGCTGTAAAGGTAAAGCACAGTATCAACGCTTGAGCCACCAGCATAGTACGTTTCAATCGTTACAGTATATGAACTGTCTATGCAAAATCTGAACCAGTCCTCGTCTGTAGCAGTAAGGTACAGATTGCTAATGGTCGTAGGAACTGATATCGTGCGGGCTTGAGACATTGCGTCATTAGGTTCGTATGGATCATTTGGTGTGGGTGTAGGAGTAGTAGGTGTAGGCGTTGGAGCTTCACCAGATACGGAAATATATATACGATATGGAAAAGGTGGATTCGGTGCTCCAGAGCCAAACGAGAATTCCGTTACTTCTACTTGGTACGTTCCAGAAACCGTAGCCGTATACGTAAGGCTTTCATCCCGTCCCATGCTGTTAGTTGAATCCCTTACATTACGACACGATGGATTTTTTAGGAATAAATCTAAATCTACGTCTCCTTGAACGTCTAAGTTGACTGTTATAGTTTGTCCAGCATATACGTAAAAAGTAAATACATCTGTTTTGTCTGGGTTTATTGTGCCTGATGTTTGATAAGTGAACGGCGGAGTCTGAGAAATGCTTGTTACGCTTTCCAACGTTGTATAGTATGCAAAGTTAGTACAATGTTGAGCTACGACAACATTCGCTATTATTGTACAATAAAAAATTATTAGTGATAATAAAATCGTTTGCTTTTTCATCGAGTTTGCACCTCCTATTTTACCCTTCTTGCTGGTCTTTTTTGTAGATATGCCACAGTATACATTATGAGACTAATCAGAAACAGACCTGTGTATATATATAGCATATACTGCAATACAGTCATTAGCAGTTCTGTATGCTCTGAGAAATATGCCAGCATCAGCGCAAAGAAGTTTACGAAGCCCGTCCACACGGCTTCAGCAAGTTCGAATGACCTCGTAAACGCTACATCGAGAACTATTGTAGGTATTACTAGCATTGCTCCTACGAGCATGATCATTTTTGCTCCGTCGAGTAACGGTTCTAGACCACCATTGCTTATCCAGTTTAGGTAGTACAATATCATATACGTCAATGCAGTTGCAATACTTATTTTAGGAAGATTCTCAAAAAACCACGCTCCTGGTCTGTACCTATAAACTGTCACCATTATGCCACCACCTCCTCAACAACTTTTATCAAATACATTAAAGCCAAACTAACAATACCTCCAACTGCAATAGCAACGAAATACGCTATTACCAAGTTTACTGCATAACCAACGTTCAAGTGTACATCACTAACTGACGGTGTAAAATCCAAGAACGATCTAAGTATGTTTGCAATCGATGCGCTCGCTGTTACTTCTATGAAAGCACCAAGCAAAAGAACCATCGTTCCGACCACAATGCCCGACAGAGCGTATTTGAATCTGCGCTCTTCCTTCCTAAGCAGTGATCCTACGAGCAAGCCTACTGATGCTGATATGAAACCGAACGCTGTAAACTCGTAGAACGTGTGCCAGAACAGCGGTGGGAGACCCAATACAGCTATAATTGCAAACAACGGAGCAAATAAAATATCCATATTGTTTCTTACTAGCAATCCGCCGAATATTCCCGCTACAGTGGCAGTTGTAAACAAAGGTATCATTGCTATCAGAGTGCCAGCTCCGACGATTCCGCCGAAAGCTGAAAACAAAGCTCCTCTAAATGCTACACCAATGTTGTTTTTGAATATCTGATACACATATTGAACCATTCTTTCAATTATCGGAAGCACAGCCATCATTGATATTAACTTAAGGATGTCTATTGCAACGCTCACGTAGTACCCGAACACGTCGTGGATCATCTGCGAATCTATGAAAGACGTTGCAAGGAACGTCGAAAGGAATGCTCCAAACATTACAGCTACCAGCAACCCCAAAACCAAACTTGACCCATCACCTCCCAACGTGTTGTACCAAACTGGAGCAAATAGGAGCGTGAATATTACTCCGATAACTATAGTCGGGATCGTGAAGTAAAAATGGACGCCCAACACATCAAACTCAATCAAATTGGTTGGAACTAAATAAGTAATGAAGGAATATATTGGAAAATATATCAACATTGTGAAAATTACAACATTAAATAAATCACCGAAATCGTAGCTCAAACCTCTTCTAAATATTTTGGCGAGCTTATCTCTGCATAGTGTCAAATACATCAGCAACGCAAAAACGTTCACCATTAAATAAATAAAAGATAAATTAAAAAATATTGAAGACATTGTCATCACTCTCTACTGCCATAGTGTATAGAACTCGCTATTAATACAAGCAACAACGATATCATGAATATTCCTATTAGCAACCAGTTCTCCTGTGCCCACTGCCATGCAGTGTTAAGCCATTCTGTTATCTGTGCCCAAATAGCAAGAACCATGTACATTCCTACGATGCTCGCCACTCCTCCGAGCGATGGGACTAACGGCAATCCCTTTATGTATCTGTAGATCAGTATTCCGATTACGAGCATTGTAATTGCAATTCCTATCCATCCAAGTATTGGTATTCCGTGGTACTCATACTGCCACCAGTACAGAGCTGTAGGTGGCGCAACTAAAGCGCTCGGAACTACTATTGTAGAGTTCTTTGCGTGCTGTGATGTAACTTCTAACCCGCCGATTGGATCAATGTGGTACTTGAACTTATATCCATCAGTTATTGTTCCGTTTGTATCCCATGCGTAAGCTACTACCTTAAACGTGCTGTTCTCTGACGGTTCTTCATCGAGAAATATGACTTCAGTGTATCCATTAGACTCTTTAAGTCCTATATCGGTTACATTTGCTATAGAAACTGGAACGACGTTCGTAAAGTAAGTGTTGTTCAAGTAAACGTAGTAGTATGCTTTATATACTGGTACTAGCTCATTTGAATACTTAACGATGTATTTGAACGAAACTTTGTTCGTTGTTGCTTCCGTCAGGTTTATGCTGACCGTTTTGGTTGTATCATTGAATGTTGTCGTGAAATTACCATCAACAGATTCCACCGTAGCTGTGTAAGCGTAAACTTTTGCTGGGTCGAATACGATATACTCTACCTTCTCTGGAGTCGTCGATTCATTGTAAGTGGTGTTGTTGGCTTTAGCAATGTACGCCAAAACGGCTTTGGAAGTCATGACGCTCGCTGTGTCTATTCCTTCATCCGTATCAAGACCAGTACTGTAGTTAAACGTTAGATTCACGACGCTAATCGTAACGTTTGTGTTCCCCGTATATGTAAATGTCAAATTAAGCGGATTTCTCGTAACTGACAAGTTTGCGGTGTCACCGCTTGCACTGTACGAATATTTAGATATATTTACATTATATTTTATTATTAAGGTGTCGTTCGTCGTGTCGAGAACGTACCCTGAATCAAACGCAATCGTGACGTTACCGCTCAATCCCTTTCCTAACACCAAGTAATTCGTTTGATCCACCGTGTCTGCTGTAACTCCGTTGAATGCCGTTATTTTAGCTCCTAACGCCCCTCCAACACACACCAGCAAAGCCAAAACCAATATTGGTATTGCTAAAAATTTTCTCACCATAATTCACCTCCTCCTCAACTTCTCGATTACCCAAACTATAACACCATACCATCCAGCTTTCTCAACTCTCCTACCCATGAGCAAGCTTATTATGTAAAGTATCAACCCAATGAACGACCATAGTATTACGAAGGTTATGAATCCTGCAAGCACCATTACTGCGTAGTTCGGTAGCGGTAGATAGTAGCTTAGAACTCCAACAAGCTCGTTGAACATCTGTACAAACCATGTTTTCGCTTTCTCAAAGTATGATACTACATAATCAAAGAACGATTGTAACGGTTTAACAGTCCCTGCAACAGTGTATGCATAATATTCAAGCTTGGGTACTACATTGAATTTAGTTCCATCCGTAACATTAAACGTCAGCATTGCGTAATCGTGCGGGTAGATCGGGTCTTTGAATTCGTAAACTACTACGGTTTCGTTCTGAGCAACTGGTGCTGGATTGCTATCTACGAACATTCCACTCTCTTTTTCGAATGTAACCCTCAAGCTGTATGTATCGAATTTTATAACGTCGCTAAATCCAATGTTCTTGAACTTATACTCAAAGTGTCCGTCTGATACCGTATATTCTGGAATCACAATTGGATATACGTACCCACTACCAGCAAGTGCTATCTCGGTTAATTCCTCTGCTCTACTATCATATACAAGCCTATATGGAACTACGCCTGATACGGCTGAAATTTCGTTCGAGAGGGCTTCTGAAGCAACCGTTAGGTTTCCTAACAGAACAACCATGTTTGGCTTTGTTGAGTTGAGGAATGCCGTCTGGTTGTCTCCAAGAGCGGTAGTGTTGTCAGCAATCAACACTGAGACGTTAGCCGTGTTGTAAATGCTCATTGCGTATATAAATTCGTCGTACGGTGTAAGATCTGGTTCTTTGACTACGACAATAGTGGCGTTTCTCGACGGCTGTGCATCAACTATGAACTCTTCAACTGTTTTTGTGAGTGTTAGGTTGTGCCATGTATCATTAACTGTATAATTGAGTTCAAGCTCCGTTATAACATCTGGATCTACTGCTGGTGTAATGTAAACTGTGCTTGCATTAAGTACGCCCATAACCGCTTTTATTTCGTCAATCGTGAGCTGTTCAAACAGCGCTGGTATCTCGTCAATTGCAGACATCATTATAGCTTTAGAAACGTCAGATTGGACGTAACCATCGCAAACGACAATCGAATCAGCAGAACTCCACATATACAAAGCCACTCTTTTGCTTAACTCTTCTGGTGTGCTTGCATATATTACATTAATTATTGTTAAATCTTTGCCAGTAAGAGGATCACGTATGTCCTTAATCAAATCCGCTATTGATGTTGTATTTTCATCGCAACCGATCACAATGGCTTTTTCAACATTGCCGTAAGCTAACATCTGAGAAACCGTCTCAACGACGTATATGCTTAATTTTTCTGGCGGTGTAATTAAAACGGGTGCTTTGACTTTGTTTGCAACGATATCCGCAAGTGCTATGATGTTGTAGTCTTCAGGATGTGCAACAGCTATTACAACCGTATCTGGTTCGGTTAAATTCGTTGCGAGCTTGAGGTTATAAGGCAACGACTGCTCTGGCGTAGTGCTCTGCCCTGGTATAGCTACTGCCGATGCTAATGACGCCATTGACAGCAGTACTAAAACTGCTATCAACCATTTTATACACCTCATTCATCGATCCCTCCACACTCTTTTTTGGAAGATTGTGTAACTTAATCATATATAATTATTTTTTAAAAGATGGGTTTAAACGTTATTAAAAAAGAGACTTAATATCGCTTAAAAAGTGGTAATGGCGTAGTGTATTACTAGTTCGTAAAGAACGGTGACAACTATAGCTATACTAAGTGAAACAAGAAAAACAGCAGTAGGATAATAGCACGTACCCTTAAGGTTGGATAGGCAATCTGATACAAAGTACACTACCAATCTATATATAAATGGTAAAGGTATAGATAAAAGACCAACAACCAATGCTTCTGGCGTGAGATACCCATCTATATAAATAACATATACATATATTAAATAAATTAATGGTAAGTAAACCAAATCTTCCTTGCTGAGTCTGTCGAAAATGTCCGTATCTGGACTCACGCCGATCCTACAGTATATCGGATAAAATACTGTCAAAACGAGAGAATATATAAGTGAAAATAAACCTACCGAGCTTAAACCGTCATACAGATATTCTGGTAAGTGTTGCCCGAACAAAACATTGTATATAATATCTATTGGATTAAATCCTGGTATTATCTGGCTGAACGATCCAAGCATTATTGCCGTTATCAAAGATGATATTGCGGTCATACTATCACCCACAACCTCGACATAAACAACACGTAAAAGCTAATGAACATAATAACTACTGTTAAAGTTTTTGTGACTAAATCGCTCTTGTCTACAGTCATAGCCCAATATCCGTCTGTAGCAACCTCTCCAACTTTTATAGGTATTGCGTTAAAGAATGCAAGTGCAAACGAGAAAAACGACACCAATGCGACTAACGATACTGTGAAATTGCTAATATCATTCAGCGGGAATGGCGGTTCTGAAACCGTAAACAAATATATAAGAGTTACAAAACCCACAACCATATTTGCAAACGGAGCTACAATAGCTATGTTGTCGTAACACCTGTCTGAGTCTTTTATTACAACGTAAACTCCGCCTGGAGAAGCAACTATTGGTATCAGGTACGTGTACCAGCCAGTATATTCTTTCAATACTATTAAAACAAATAAAATTATTATACTTATTAGCGTTGCATACATTGCAAATCGTGTCGTAGTAAAGTACGCCTGACGCTTGCATATTTCCTCCGCATACACCATATGAACAAATTCGTGTAGCATTACAGTACACATAGTAACCACGAAGGCTGAAACCAGAGCATATTCTATCGGCATCGGTATTATGTAATATATAAGTAGTGCAAACAGGGTCGTCATCAACACTATCGCCACGATTACGTCTTTCACGTTATCACACCTCTTAACCTATGCTGTAACCACAATAACCGCAAAACATGGGATCGCACTTCAAGCTCCAAACTAGTGTGAAGAAAGCACCGAGCAACATAGTAACTGCTATTATGTACTGATATTCTGCGGGATAACCGATGGATTCAAACAGTAATGCCATGTAATATCCGTCGCCACCGACATGATATAAATCTCCAAAGAATATCACGAAGTTTGGCATTGCATAAATTGCCTGTCCGAACATCTCAAATATAGCTCCTAATCTAATGCCAAAAAGCCAACCAGACACGTTTACAGCATCGCAAACGTTCATAACCCTGCTTAGGAAAGGATACGACGTAAACAAAACAGTAATTAATGCTATTAACCACGTTGCGATTAGAGTCCCCTCTATAACCCAAAACGGATTACCACCAGAAACATTTATTGCAAATATAGGGTAAAACAAAACCCAATCCAGTACATATACGTTTCCAGCACTACCACCAGTAAGAATCGCAAATATGCCGTGCAAACATTCATGCAACCACCTAAAAGATACTGAAGCTATGAAAAAAGATACTGCCCAAAATAAGTATGTACCCCAACCATGATAGGTTATCCTGCAAACTTGCATAATAGTATTATCTACTATGTAAACTTAAAATTTTTTATCATTTCACCCATCTACACTTTACCTCGTCTCCTACGTTATAACACACTTTCTGGTAACCCATCATAGTGTAAATTGCTTCTTTTATGTTAATTGCACCAATCATAAGAGCCGTGACCGTTACAAACGTACTAAACGCTCCAAATAGTGGATAAAATATTAAAAATATTATAGTCATTTGTGTAACAATTGGTTTGAATGCTTTGTCAGTGTAGCTCCAAATGGATCTACCGCCAGTAAACAACCAAACCAAAATTGTAAGCATCCCTAACAATACAGCAAACATAATCCACACCATTATAAACACAAATATTGCCCTAATAGCAAAAATTACTGCTCCATTAGTTAAAAACGTGAAAATAAACGGTTCATAAGTTGTATAGGGTAAATCTTTTAGAAACAGATAGAAGTTTGTAACTGCTAAAGAAGTTTCTTCGAACACTTCAATAGGATTAAAGTAAAACAAGCCGTATATAACTGCAAATATAGCAACTAAAGCAACCCTTATTATGTTATTTTTAAATAATTTATTAACAAATATGTAATAAAACAATATAACAGGCACGGCGAATCTCACTATGACCACAAAGATTGCAAAAACGTAACCCAATACATTTGGTTCTGAAACGCCATTAACATAGTACCACTGAAGATACATGTCTCTAATGGCATCAAGCTGACCGAAGGTAACCAGATCAACAAAAGACTCACATAACCTATCAATCTGATCTAATATTTCTAGCATAAAGATATTTCATTATATAGTAAATAAGTATTACTGTGGTTGTGAAAAATCCAGTTAGTATAGATCCTACAACTTCTTCTACGGAGTTAAGCCCAAAGACTGAAAAAAGAGACACTACAAGATTAGGAGCAAGAATAGCAACAATGATAAGTACGCCGTACATTATAAACAACGCATATAGAGGATTTAAATCAACTTTTACTGGTTTATTGATTATGTTATAATATTCATTGCTCAATCTGTAAAAAGTTACTAAACGACCTTTTACCTTATCTTTTCTTTTAATAACTAATCCAGCCTCAACCATTTTGTTGAGATGGTGGTATACATTCTGCTCCGACAAACCAAGACGATGTGCTATTTCAGTTAAAGTTAATTCGCCATGTCTACTGAGAATATCACGAATACTTCTACGTGTTGGATTGGTAAGAAGAGCAAGATAATCAGCCTTTTTATTGCTTACCGAGTCCGAGGACTTTGTCGCAATCCTTACCAACTATCAACACCTCTATACCATCTCCATCCTCCCTTTCCCTAAATTTATTTTACACCAAACCTTCTCCTCATCAGTCATTATACATCACCTAATTTATATTACATACATAGATATAACTTTTATGCATACGTACACGAAAAATCATGATTTATCATTAAGAACTTCGACAATTGTTTAATGTATAGTTGTTAAAGGCTACGTTGATATACATCTGCCAGTTGCATCTTCTTAATTATATATAAAAAGATTTGACGTTCTTTTTTAGAAAGCATATTTACAAACTACTGCACCTTGAGGTGCAGTACTTGTAGCAAAGTATATAAAAATAAAAACGGGTTTTAGGTTGGGTTTGAGAATTACAAATAGATAAAGTTTTTAGATTAATGTTATTAATATAAAAGATATTTACTTGTACACTGATCAAACTCGTCAGATTACGCTATATATTTTTATAATCCAATGTAAATTACTGTACCATACTAAATTGGTTAGTGTTGAACTATAAAAGTTATGTCAACACGTCTTTACTAAAAAATATGTGTTTAATTTTTTATATCTTTTATTTAATGATAGTAAATAGATTAAATTAAACACATGCTATGACCTTGCTAGTTATTCTCACAAACTCCCTATATTATACTGCAAAACGGAAATACCCTTATATCCAAACCAAAACCCAAAGAGATTTTTCTCGTTATGTTTTTATAATGAATCGACGATTGTTCTGGAGAAATATACGCTGAAGACATTCTTGTTTTGTATTATATTATATAGGCTTAGAGCGTAAGTATTACTAGGTTCTAACAGATATCTTTCTTATACTAGCGTTGACGAAAAATATTTATTACTGCACCTTAAGGTGCAGTATATATGAGAGGGGTATCAGACAATAGAAGGAAGGTGGGAATAGCTTTACAAAAGGAGACATATGATGCTTACAATGAAATAGTACGTTGCTTAAATTCTAAAGGTGTAAAAATAACACTATCTAGTTTGATAAATAAAATATTGCAGATAGTAGTTACTAAATCTAAGCCAGAGGGCTTCGTAAATTTCTTCTTTAAAAAATTATATATGTCAAGAGAATTTCTATATATAAAAGAAAGATGTGATCGACGATATGGTAAGAGTAGATTAAGAAGTAGAAGATATTCGCTGAAGTATGTAGGAGTTGTGCTAGATGACGATGTTATTGAGTGGTTAGATACTGCGGTTGAAGGGATCAAGTTAGTGTTACCAACTATTTCTCGATCAATCGTCGTGAACGCTGTTCTGGACAGCATAAGATTCGTATATAATAAGAGTTTGTGCGACATTTTATATAATCACTTAAAATAACTTCTTTATTTATTTATTAAAAACTAGTCTTTTGTAGAAATAAACTACTGCACCTAAGGTGCAGTAATTTTGGAGTTTGGAAAAATTACTGCACCTAAAAAGTTCGAAATTCGAATATATATATCAAAGCTTTATATTAGATGTATGACTTGGAAACACGTGAATCGATTTTTATAAAAATGATAAACATAGGTGCAGTAGTTTTCAACACTTCAATGACCGAAATACGGAAATACGTATGATTCGTAATGATTAATCATTAGAAAAGTATTTAAGGTGTTACTATTAAAGATTAATATATTTATGATATGTATATACTTAGATTGTTTACATATATTACAGATCACACACATACAATAACAATACAATATATTAACTGTATTAATTTACATTATAATCTAATATAGTCACAATTCATTATGCAGAAATAAATACTAATAAATTAGAATATTCAAAATAGATCTTTGGGACAGATACACTTATCACTCAGCTTTTGATGTATTCTGCACCCCCCTTTACAGATTTTAAGTAACTTACAATCGTTACAATAATCGGGCGGTTCTGCTTCGAGATATTCATTAATACGATCGTGAAAAAGTCTCCAATTCAAAACATACTTATCTCTTTTCTTAGAATATTCAGACAAAACATAATTCTCGAAAGGACACGGAATGACCTTACCATCATGGGTTAAACATATCCTACCACCATCACGACCAGCTTCGCATAACCTTATAGCTTTACCCCACCATCGTTTAGCTCTGTCTCTGAATTCTGGAAATATACAAGTGAACCAAGGTGTGATTAACCTCATACCATCTTTACTGAGAACGATAGAGGTCATCTGCTTGATTTGTTCGACGGTAGGTAACTTCTCATCCGATACATAAGGTAGGTAAGGCATACCATGCCATTCGATATTGACACCACGCAAACGCCATCTTTCAACGAGCCTTATTAACTGTAGACAGTCTCCGAAGTTGTCTCGCATAATAGTTGATCTTATTATAATTTTAATACCATGTTTTATCATCTTTTTTATGGTGTCAAGTTGTTCATTCCATAAACCATCGTAACCCATTTCTTCATCCGCACGAGTTCCCCAATAATCCATAGAGTAATATACAGAAACGTTGAATATCTTGAAAGTATATAATATATCATCTTTAATTTTACCTCTACAGTTGATGGATAGTTCATCACGAGCGTAGGGTCTTAGCAAAGCTACGAGTTCTTTGAGTTTGGGATACAACAATGGATTACCTACACCAGTGATGTTTATACCTTTGAAACCACCGTACTTAGGATTACCAAAATCGTTCATGAATTGCTCTACCAGTTGCAAATCTATGTGTTGTGGTTTGAATTTTTTCCTTTCTTCACGCACGAAACAGTGAGTACAATTGAACTGGCATGCAGTGGTAGTGTAAACAAACGCACGGGTATAATACGGTTTCTTCACTCAATCCACCCCCTTAAACCTTTTATTGAATAAAAGCAACCTATCAAACCTTTTACCAGTGTATTCACACAATCCTTGAGTTTCTCTAAAAACAATTTCATTAAATATAATAAAGAATGGATCACCAAAACCAGAGTACTCAAATACTGATGGATAATTAACGTCGAAAAAGTCAAAAGTATCGTTTTTGACGACGAATATACCGTAATTACCACCAGATTCATTCGTAAGGTTGCTACTACCGATGTAGTAGGCGATCTTACACTCAGACCACATCATAATACCCTTAAAGTGAGTATGAGCGGGCGTAACGTATACACCTCGAATCATCTCTGGTTTAGTAATCCTACCACAGAATACTCTAGCATTGTCTGTTAAGCCAGAAAGCTTGCTGAGAATATCTGGAGATACAGTATATGATACACCAAGACAGGAGACATCGTTATCATCGGAAAACAACTCATACAATCTATCTACAACATGATCTATACCAGCTATTGGTTGTATGACGTAATACGTTTCGCTAACCGTATGCAACTTCAACGTACCACCCTCATGTGTTTTAGAACTAGAAAAGAGCGAATCCATCTCATTTCATCTATCTCTCCAACCTCATTGACTGGAAACAACCTGTAAAGTATATTATTGACAACATCGTGAGTAGGCTCTACACCGCTTGCAACAAGAATTTCCTCAATGTAAACCCTTGCAACGGTTCTGAGAACTTGCCGTGACGCAACCCAATCGAGCGGTATGTAAGGATCATCCAAACGCATTTCCACATTAATGTATCTATCTCGAACAATGGAGCTTTTAACTATGAAACACGGTAATTCTACAACTTCTTTTTCCTTGAGCCATTCTCTAACAAAGTGTCTTATATTCGATGGGTAGTAGAACTTACTGGTTAGGCTTCCGTTTTTGAGCGTAGGTATGAATTTTGTTATGAATTCATCTTGGCTTATACCAGCGTCTTGAGATATATCAACAGAAACGCAAGGTATGTCGACGGCAGAACAAATGTTTTTAACGATGCTGTAAGCAGAAATGATTCCTTTTCCTAAAGAGTAAATTCTAATGATTGTGCCTCTAATTTCACGCTCTAATATACCTTCTTTAAACAGTTCACAATTAGGACAATATCGTGAATATATAAATATACATGAAACCATGACAATCACCTTCATTTTTATATTTTTTTATTTTTTAAGTCACGACATACTGGTATGTTGTCCCAAGCTTCATCTGGTACAAATTCGCAGTGAGTTTCAATCATTACCTCTGGCTTTTTCTTCCAGAACATCTGTATTCACCTCATTTAAAATTTCTAAAACATCATCCGCAACCGATGCGATTTGCATTAACTTTTTACTAACAATACCGCTAACGTGAGGCAATATAATTCTAAGAAGCTTGTTGAAGAATTCGGGTTTAGATATAACATTAAGTACTATTTGCTCTGCTATCTGGTCGTCGATCTCCCATTTTTCGAGATAGTCTTCAACAACATTCTTAACGAGTTCAGCAACCTTCTTTGGGTTTTCATGTATTATATGTAGCATTAATCCTTGTCTAACTTCTTCAGCTATTTTCTGATTTATTTTGTTCATAAAGGAATCATAGAATGTCCTATTTCTGCTAAACCATTCATGCGGTTTGTACATTATATATTTTATTTCTTCCTTTATATCCTTAATTTCTTTATTTAATTCTTCGATAACGGATTCTAACTCTTGCAAGGTTTATCACCCATACCTTTCATACCTTTTCTCTTTCTTATACCTTCTTGTCTCTCCTTAAGCCATTTTTTGTATTGTTCAATTTCTTCGTCGAAAACTATAATATCGTAGTCAGCAATGTAACCAAGACCGTAACCCAAGCTTTTTATAAAACCAAGTTTGCGTAAATGATAAATTGCATAACCAAGTGTGGATAAATGTACGTTTATATTATATACCTCACGTAAAATTTCTGAGATGTCTTCTAAGTTCCTTGGGGAGTATTTATACACAATACTAATCAATAGTTTTCTAAACGGTGCTAAAACTAGTAAATCAATCTTATCGCTGTTTATTGGTAGTTTACCGATAGGCATCATGTCAGTACGGTCGTTTTTCATATACACACCATTATCGACATCCACGTATCCTAGATACTCAAGGACTTTTAGTCTAGTCCTGACGAGCGATGGTCTGTGTATATGTGGAATATCTGACTTTTTTATAACTCCAAACTTAGATAACCAATCTTTTATTTTTTTATCACAATCTATTACCTCATTTACTATAAATTCCTTGATATCCATTATCTGCCCCCCCTCCCCCCTTACACTCCAAACACGTTTTTTTCTTGGCATTTTCCAACACCTCCAAACTTTTCTTCACCTCAACATGTTTTATAGTTTATTACTCTTTTCGCCAACTCTTTTCAGTACCGAAATAATCGTAAATGTTCGATCCATGCTCTCCCTTCTTAGTTTCCTTTTTAACGATACCCATTTTTGCTAGATCATCTAAAATTTTCCTAGCATAATCCACATTAACGAATTTGAAACGCTCTAAGTACTTTTCGAGTTCAGGAGTGTTTGCAAGCTGGGCTAGGTATTCTGCAACTTCTCTAGCAGTTACAGCACCTTGATCCTCGGCAAACTTGGCAACAAGCACATAATGAACGCCTTTTTCCTTTAACTCGTCTATAGGTTCTCCACCGACCAAAACATCCCAACTAAGACCTTCGATTCCTGCGCCTGTCGCAGTTTCTTCTTTTTCTATTATTATACCTAATGGCAGTAAGGCTTCCTTAGTAATAGATCTCATAGTTAGAACGGCTAGAGGACTGTGTTTTAGAACCAAGAGGGGATGGATCGGTTTAACTTTGCTGGCTTCATGCTCGAATTGATTTTTGTAGTGTTTCCTGTAGCAAACATCACACACTTTTATGAATGAATCTCCGACTGGTATCTTCTTTGGCTTGAAATGCAGTTTTTTACCACATATCTGGCAAATACCGTAATCAGTCATGATACATCACCTCAAGATAGCGATATAGATCTTTCAAATACTCTATACCACCAAGGTATGATCTTTAGCAATAGTACATCCTCAAGCTGATCAAGTTTTGAATCATCTACGGTGTTATTTTTTAAATCCGATAGGATGGCGTTAAGAAGTTGTATAACTGGTGGAAACGTCTGACGCAACATTATTCTAAATGCTGATAGACCAGCGGAAGGCATAAGCTCTCTTATATCATCTCTGGTCATCTTAATCTTGTATTCATCGAGTAGAATGCCGTATACCAAATTGATAACATAGTTACGCCATACTATCTCTTCCTCAGCGGACACTCCGAGTATTCTTTCATATATTAACCTAACGAGAAGCTCAAGATTAAAAACCATAGAGTACAACCTGTCGATTTTTCTTCCGTTCCACTCTCTAACTCTACGTCTGAACTTTGCTAGCTTCCAGACAGATTTGTTTAGTTTGTCAAATAGACTTATAATTTCTTTCCATTCTTCTCTAACATGTGATAATTCGAAAGGTTTTAAAGAATCAATGCTGAACTTATAGTATAGCTTATCAAACCTGTACTTAGGGTAATATCTAAGCCTATTAAACCTTCCATTTTCGACCTTTAGAATTTTTGAGAAATTTATGTAGTTCATAGTATTTCACTCCTCAAAATATCTGCTATATCTTCTTTAATACCTAAATCTTCGAGTATATCATCCAAATCCTTGTTTTCGTGATCCCATTTAGCTTTGAGCCATTCTTTAACGATCTGATCCATGTTTTTACCAGTAGTGTCGATACCGTAAACCTCAGCTTCGTTGAGAGCTATCGGATATAACTTAGATATTATTTTCATGGCACGCTCACGACCAATCTTTTCTAGGTATTCGTATCCAGGAATACCTTTCATCGTGGGTGTCATGATTTCAGCAAGGTATTCATCCTCAAGGTCTTTGAACCTCTTTCTGAATGCATATTCTCTTCTTCTAAGCGATCTTGCATAATTACGTAGTATTTCACTTTCGTCAGCTTGTATAGCGTGTATTTCTTCAAGCTCAACTAACTTTGACTTTGTGAGTTTAAGTTGGCGTTCTAAGAATTCTTTGCGATCTCTTTCGACATCGAGCTGATGCTTTAGATCCCATATTTGCTCTTCAAGCTTACTAATTCTGTATCTCAAGAAACCGTTTTCTCTTTTTAAAGCCATATTTTCTTGCCTGAGATTTCGTATATCTATGGGAACACCGAATTCGAGCTTGTGGACGGGATTACCTTCTTCATCAACACCGAAAACGAATCCAACTGGCTTGGCTTGTGGATCTCCCTTTGTAATCTTTAGATCTTCCATCCAGTCTCTTAAGGAAATATCAAACAGTACAGTGTGCGATGGGTCGCTGGGATTGAACCCTTGTTGATCTTTGAATATGAACATAGCACCTGGTTTATCAAGTGGGGGATACCATTCACCTTTGCTGGGTTTGTCCGTGAGCCTGTTCACTAACAAAGCACGCCATCCGCCATTGATGTACGCAATGCCACAAACAAACTTTAGAAGCATAGGATTACCTCTTTTAGTCCACATGACGACAGGTATATACTCTCCTCTGTTGAAACGCATTGCCATCCATTTAACGAGCTTGTTAGTTTCTTTAAGAATGTCATCTATTTCTTTGTCTTTTTCTTTAATTTTCTTTTCAAGTTCTTCTTTTTCCTTCTTAATCTTTTCATGCTCGGATTTTAATTCACTATAAGCCTCTTCGGCTTTTTTAGCACGTTCAGCCATTTGTCTAACTCTTTCCTCAAGCTGTGCGAGCCTTGTGCCGAGTTCTCTACTTGTGTCCTCTGGGAGGATTTTCACCATTTCAGTTTCTTCTCTTGGCTTTTTAACTTCTTCAACTTTTTCACGGCGTAACAGGGATTTGAGTCGTGAAATTACATGGAGTTTACGCAATATGAATGCTACTAGCAAACAAATTGATACGATAAATAGGAAACCTATTATGGCGTAATCCATCTACGATCACCTCTTATGCCTAAAACGTTTTTTCTCAGGCATATGCTCAAGCCTGAAGTCAGTTACACGCCTGTATATTGTAAGATAATCACGTAGTTTACCAATTGGTTTCTTGAACTCGCCAACAAATAAACCGAAGCATAATCCTATAACTAAGCATGATAGCACTTTTACAGCGTCGTATCTAGCAGTAGTAGTGTATCTGTCGAACATCCATTTGTAATACTCTATGAGACCCTTTATCGAGTTATATTCTTTTTCGTACTTTATTAGCTCACCTATCGTTTTAATTCTAACTTCTTTTGAACCGTTGAAACCCCATACTGGTTTTAGTACGATTCCTGGTTTTAGGTATCCACTTTTAAGTTTCTCTGGCTTGAAAAAAGCAATCTGTTTGTATTGTCTGTATTTGCCAGCATCGCCTAGTCCGTAACCGACATATTGATAAACTACTACACCACCCAAACCTCCTTCATGGAAAAGAAGCTTGTACTGTTTACCTTGCGGTGTTAGAGTAAACATGAATAAAGCATCCATGAGTTTATGCACATCCCATTGCGATTTTTCTGAAAGTTGGTTTTTCAATCTAGTTACTTCAGCCTGCAACTTAAGATTTTCAGCTTTCAACTTACTAATTTCCTTGTTTAAGGATTGTATTTGCTTTATATATTGTGTACAGTTGCAAGTATCGTTGCTGGTTGCAAATACAACATCCGAAAGCGAAACGACCGCCAATATAATTATTATTATTTTAAACACTCTCCAATCCATTTCGCCATCAACTCCTCTGGCGTTTTATTCTTAAACTCCTCATGAGAGTAAGTAACGGTAAATCCGAAAACGTTTGATTTGGTATCCCTAACGAAAGAGCATGAATCGTACTTGTAACAGTACATGCGACAAAAATCTCTGAAGTAAAACATCGTGAACCTGACGCAATCTGGATCTTCTACCAGCTTAAAAGAACAAAGCGGTTTCACGTAGTCGCCGTCAATCCTATGATCTATGTGCATGACACGTGAAGCAACTAGTTCTCTGATTATTTTTAATTCATCTTCGTTGAATTCATCGAGCTTACACTCTCGTTTTGCAAGAACTTTACTCATAACACGTATATAATCGTGTAAACCGTACTTAGCTATATAAAGACACATTCTAAAAGCTAGAGCTTCATTGGTTAAACCGACAGCAGGAGTAATAGAGACCTTTTCGTGAAGACCTAGAAGCTTGCTTATAGCATCGGAAGGATCTTTAGAAATGGCATCCAACTTTTTCTTAAGTTCACGGGGTATTTTTATTCTAACATAATCATCCACTATCTTAACTCTTATACCTTCTATTTCGGACTCGTTCTTTATATTTATAGTAGGTATTTCAACGACGTTATCGTTGTTTACAGCAAGTATTATTGCGTTCCTTTTAAGTAGTTGCTCGAATCTACGAGAAGAAATCCATATTGTGTTACCTCTAACAAGTCTGGGAGAATAGTATTTGTTTCCATCGCAAACGAAGTCACCGTTGCTGAGTTTTTTAACATTTTGATGTTTCGATTTCAGATATTTATATGCTATAGTTGATGACTTTACCATATGTATAAGTTTAACTTGTTAAATATATAGGTTGCGAAGTTCCAACTTGATAGCGGTTGCGGTGTTTCAAGCTAAACTTGAAACCACTAAAACATCGCAAGTTTAACTTATGATTTCAGTAAAATATAAATATCATTAATTTACAAATAATATCGAGTAAAAAAGTTTGGGGGAGGTGTAAGAGATGGGTGCAGTTGAAAACTACAGGAGTGGAGTTGCAAACTTCTGTAAGAGAGAATTTGGAACTGATGTTGGTGATGCATGTAGAATGGCAATGAGAAACGAATACAAGAAAGTATGGGGTTAATTAGGCGGTAGCGATGCCAGAGAAATTAGCTCCCGTAGTTAGAGACTACCTAAAGGCGATGGAAGAATTTTGCTTAAGGAACTTCGGAACAACTGACTTAAAAGAGTGTAGAGAGAGGCTCGAAGAAGCTTACGAATACGTTTGGGAGAAGTACTAATTGCTTCAGCCTGTTCGAAAATTTTTTACTTTTTTTACTTCCTTTATTCTATTGCTGACCTCCTCCCCGCCCTAAAGGGCGAGGGTTCCAGCCCGCAGAGGGGGTGACCTGCTGTGCACAAGGTGTTAGAGTGTATAGGATCGTTATCGAAAATTAAGTGTAAGCTTGACAATAAGAGTTTTACACCACTACCAGCGGATAATATAAAATTTGACCTCTCAACCGTGAATAACTTATCCGAGATAAGAAACAGATATTCTGGCGGGGAATACCACATAAAAGTAGTTGCTGACGAAACCAGCCATATTATATGTAACGAAGAATGGGGAGAATACGGTCTTGAAGTAAGGTGTAAAGCTGTAGGATTAAGACAACCGTACTTTTCTGACATTTGGGAAACTATAATTGATTTAGATGAAATGAGCGAAATAAAAGATGAAAAAGACAGAGAAAAAGCATACGAGTTATTTAACGTAGTAAAGGAAAAATCGTTTCCAGAAATAGCACAAAGAATAGATTATCTGAAACCATTTGTTGTGCATCATCTTAAAAAAGTAGGTGCTGGAGCGGTTACAAAATTGTGGGTAGACGATAAAACAGGAGAAGTTTATCCATTATATATAGGTTATAATCCAGAAAACCTAGAGGATCTTGCAGAGGAAGAAACAACTCAAAAGCTGTTTATATTGGACACAATACACGAGCTAACCCATGTCGAGAGAGCAATTTCTGGTAAATACACTTTAGATGTTGGAACGGAGGAGGGCGAGACGTATACAGAAGCACTTGTAAGAGGAGATTGGGTAATTAGAGTAAATTATCCAACACCGCATGGTGAGGTTGAAGAAATAGTGTATGTTAAGAAGTGCATTCTTCCGAAGCAGTACTGCTTTAAGACGCTGAAGGATGCCAGAGATTTTGAGGAGTTCAACTACAGGTTAGTAACTGGAAGAGAGAAGCCAGAACCAGTGACGCCAGAAACACCAGACTGGAGTGAGGTTGAGAAGAGAATACCTGTAGCTCCGATAGTAGACATGATTAGGGGTATGAAAGGTAGTTATAACGTTTTAACAGACGTTCACGAGTATTGGCTCGTTGTAACGTCACCGTCTGGAAAGAGATACATGTATATGGTTGCGGATCTACACGTAGACGGTAAAAAACTAGATTTTATATCGGTTTACGAAATGATTGATGAATTAGATGCAATTAAAGGCAACGAAGACGTTGAGGAGATTTGGGACTATCCATAGTTTGATAACCTTTCCTCCATTTCCCTTAGCATAACAACAAGTGGATGTCTAAGGTTTATTTTGTAAAGCTTAACTCTACCAATCTTTCTTGAAACTTCCACAATTCCTTCTTTCTCTATCTCCTTGAA
>Ga0190367_1000022_pt1 | contig 121308 bp, 111 predicted proteins | sample 4872181011_MG_FD_171838 | JGI IMG/M metagenome (GOLD analysis project Ga0190367, IMG submission 171838) | Hydrothermal vent microbial mat bacterial communities from Southern Trench, Guaymas Basin, Mexico - 4872-18-10-11_MG | ecosystem: Environmental > Aquatic > Marine > Hydrothermal vents >...
GTGTGGAGACAGTGTAGTGTCCACCTCCTGTTTTCTCTGCTATTCTCTTAGCCTCTTCCTCTCCTTCTCCCTGTCTACCTATGTACACTGTATGAACTGGAATGTGTAACTTCGCTATCTCTTCTAGGATGTACTCATAACCGGGTTTATCTCCAGGTAGCCCATCTGATACTAGTATCATAGCACAGCTCAGGTTGAACATTCTATAGGGCTTAAGCCACGCTAGGGCTGTTGAAAGTGCAGGACCATAACCCGTTCCTCCACTAGCTGTTACATTCTCTAACATGTGTATGATCTTATCCCTATCTCCTGTTATTGGTATTGCTAATCTGATGTTGTTCTCAAATACCACTACTCCAAAGTCTATATTCTTAGGTGTTATACTCAACAGTCTTTTAACAGCGATCTTAGCAGAGTCTATTTTACTAATCCCGTCTATGGTTTCACCCATACTTCCAGATGCATCAAGTAGTACTATTACGGCTGGATTTGCCTCTACTCTTAACCTATGTACACCACTTCCCGCTACCACCTTCTCCTTAGTGATAATATATGGATTGGAGATGGCTATGGAAATCATCAGGGCTAGTAAAACCTTCATTAGTAGGGTTGTAATTCTTCTACCCTCCTTTTTCATCTCTATGAACTGGGCTAGAGGATGGTAGAACCTAGAGTACTTCAAGTATATTTTGAAACCTCTATAGTGTACTACTATTAGTATGAATGCTAGGGGTAGTGAAAGGTAAATGTACTGAGGATGCTCGAACATTAACATTTAGACACCATCCATGACTGTTAGGACTAGGAGGATACATATCAGGCTCCAGAGAAGTATTTGTGGAGTGGTATAGTCTTTAGTAATGCATTGTACATAGTTTTTTCCTCTCAATCTAAGTGCACTATATTTGATCTCACTATAGAGATGCTCAGTCAGAGATTCTACAGCCTCTAGAGTTATCTGGTTAACTTCATAGTACTTTCCACCAGCCTTTTCAGAGATCTCTCTTAGGAGATCGGGATTACTGCTGGTTCCATAGCCTACATGTACTACAGCTAATGGGGTATTCTTGAAAAGAGGGGCTATATGTAAAGGATCTGAGCCATAATTCCATCCACCATCTGTAATGAGTACTACTGCTGTTGGTAGACTACTAGCTCTGGTGTAGGAGAGAGCAAAGGATAATGCATCACCTATAGCACTGTACCTCTTACCCGCCTTCAGTTTAACTGTAAAATTAGAGGGAGGGCCCTCATAGACTACTTCAGTATCCCTAGCGAAGAGTGCTACTACTACATGATCCTTATAGCTCATCTTAGGAATTAGATTAGATAATAGTGTCCTGACATCTCCTATTCTATTCCCATAGTTCATGCTCTTCGATACGTCAATGAGGAATACTATGCTAACTGGAACCTTCCTAAGAGATTCTATATCACCGTACTCTATGGGTTTTTTCTCGATGCTCTCTACATAAGGAGTACATATGGATAGAGTAAGGAGTACTATTAATGGTATTTTAAGCAGGAGTATTAAATACCTTAGCCCCTTCCTCTTTTTAACTATAGAGAGTACTCGCATAAGTTTTCTGTAGTTCTTCTCGGCATGTATGAAAAGAAACAAGTAAATAGCTAGTACTGGAATTAGTAGCAGTACATATTCTGGGTTTTCGAATCTAATCATCAGTTGATGGAGGGGCATAACCAGCTCCTCCTCCCGTCCCCCTTCCTCCTTGTGAAGTCATTAGTATTTTCGATTTTATAGAAGCAATGAGATATCCTAAACATCCAGTACACTTTAACCCCCCAGCTTTCTGCTTTAACGAACTACAGGCCTCTCCTCCCTCACATACCTTCTTAAATTCGCTACTGTACTCCTCTATCAACTCCATGGTCTTAGATGCCTCTTTCAGTGACGATAGTAGTTCCGTTATCAACTTCATATTATCCTCATAGACTTGCGTGTGCTCATTCGAGAGAAGGCTCTTAGGATCACCTCTGATTAGTACTTTAAGAGTATCCTCAAGCTTGTCTATAGCTTCGAGTACTACAGGTTTTATCTCTCTCCAGGTCTCAAGGGCTTCATCCACCCTACACATATCAGCTAGACTTAAAGTCTCATGTAATCCTTTAATCGCCGTAGCTATAGTGGACGAGGAATTAGCTGAGATTATAGATGCTCTAATAGCTTTCTCATAGGTTAAGGCAGCTCTCTTTAGCTTCTTAGCTAGGTCTCCTTCTCCTAGTGTTTGGTAAAAGGAGGTTATGTCTTCAGAGATGGAGGGCCCTTCTGTACAGATGCTATGTATAAGATCTTTATTAGGTGTTAAACCTGTTTTAATACGTCGCAATATCGTATTGCTTGAGTTCTGGAGTTCTATCGCTTTTACAAATAGTCTAGGGATATTGATTTCATCTTCCCCACCTCTATTAGTAGGTAAGAAATACGTAGATAGGTGAAATAAGGCCAGTATAAGTACGATTATAGGAAGTATTCTTGTTATTCGCCTACTGAGCATACAGGTGATTACCTCGTATATACTTAAATAACTTTCCACCTAGATATTTTGTTTCAAAAGTAGTACATATGGTTAAGAGATTGTTAGAAACCTTAAAATACTCTCTGGCATAAGGTGGTTTGTGAGGAGGATGAGCTTTAAAATTAGAAGACCGAGTGGAGATGTGCTTGAGATATTTGAGGATGGAGAATTAGTAGCTAGATACCTCTACGGAAGACGCTTATTCAAACCCTATTTCTACCCGCTAAATGCACCAGGTGGTTTGTGTGTAACTGAAGATGGTCCTAGCGACCATATCCACCATAGATCTATGTGGACAGCCCACGGGGATATAAATGGTGTAGATTTTTGGCTCGAGAGACCTGAAAGTGGAAAGCAGATTGTAAGAACAGCCCTAGCTGAGGTCTTCGATAAGTGTTGTAAGGTAAACTCTGATGAAAGATGGGTTTCGAGAGATAATAAACCTATTGTAGACGTCTATAGGGAGATAGTATTCTGGAGGCGTAGCGGAGGTTGGAGGTTTATAGACGTAGATATTCGATTCAAAGCAAGCTATAGTAGCCTGAGGTTTGGAGATACTAAGGAAGGAGGTACTCTATCGTTTAGAGTAGCGCCATCCATGAGAGGGGTCGTAGGAGGAGTGATAAGGAATTCCATAGGAGGCTTAGGTGAAAAGGAATGTTGGGGTAAGAGAGCTGAGTGGTGCGATTATACAGGTCCCCTAGGTAACAGTATGGCAGGGATAACTATGTTTGATCATCCTGACAATCCTAGACATCCAACCTACTGGCACGTTAGAGAGTATGGACTTTTCGCAGCGAACTGTTTTGCCTTATCGTACTTCTTGAGGGATAAGTCTATAGATGGAAGTTTGACCATTAGAACTGGTGAAACACTTAGATTCAGATATAGAGTCCTCATACATCTAGGAGAAATTGAAGCGAAAACTCTTAACAGATTATTCGAAGAATACACTGAAGGGGCTGAACCCGTCTAGTAGTCTAAGCCATTATCTATTCTTTAATATATTCATTAAAAGATATAAGTTAATAGTAAAAATACTTTGTTGAATTTCTCTATTTATCTCTTATTAGAAAGTAATTATGCTATTTCTATCAATAAAATGTGATATACATTTGCTTAGAGACTTCTTATCTTAAAGTAATACTAAAAAATAAAGTATGCATATGCACACTTTATTTATTGATCCTAACGATACTCTTAGTACTTATAGAAGTCTTCTTGAAACACTACCTTCAGAGGGCTTATTATATCTACACCATACTCTGGTCTTCCATTTCCATTAACATCTAACCAGAAGAAGAGGGCGTAGTCTCCGGGCGATATATTAGTGAAGGCGAAATTATTTTCATTCACCCTGGTGGCTTCTGCAAGTGGATTGTATAGATAAGTCTTATGGTGTTTTAGAGCATCTTGATACTTAAACATGTACCCTCTAACCACATCGTGTTCGGTGAGCTTTCCATCTACTTTAATGCTGCAAAGTACAGTATACCCTTCTATACTAACGTTCTCAATTTCAATTCTATGTACGTACCTACCGTAGAACTCCTTGGGTAATCTCAATCTAACTCTTGTACCCTCTCCTGGCCTTACATATACAGGTTCGCCCCACATTAAGAGTTTAGGTCTCTTTCCTTCCTCTATCACTTCATCAGCGTAGAGGTATACTTCTCCCGGTGCCAATTTTTCTATCTTGAAGCATCCATTCTCATTCACCTTAACTCTTCTACCCAAAAATGGCGCTGCAGGTGGCTCTCCGTAGGCTGGTGCATTACACTCTCTCTTAACACCCACATAGATCTCTCCCTCACTCTGGTACTCAATAAACCCTTCAATCCACCCTAGATCCCTCTCTACATCTACAGAGGGTAACGGTTCTGCTCTCGGGTTCACTAGATTCAGTAGGGCATTAATTAATATTCTACCTCTAGATTCACACAACATCGATCCCTGTGCTTCATATCTCACATTTTCTATTCCCATAGCCTCTGATACAAAGTACCCTAGGGATTCATTGGCTATAGTAACCAGCATGGGATACTCAAACCCACTTCTTCTCTGAAACTCTAGCCCCAGATCAGCTGTAACCTCTCCTGGAGCAGTACATATACAGGCATTATCCATTAGGATTGCCTGTATTAGTGCTGGATATTGACCAGTATTTATTATTTCTTTTACTAAGTCTCTATACTGTTCTGGAACTTCTCCCTTTTCAAGCCTGCCCTTCAGGCGTTCTAAGTATCTACTCCTTATCGGTATGTTCACGTGTGTATGCTTAAAGATCAGCGATATCTCAGGTTTCGTTTTAATAGTATTAGCTAGCTCAACTACACTCTCACCCACTGTTTCGACAAATGCTCTCTTTGGATCTATGAGCTTACCATTACGTCTATATATTAGTCGTGATGGTTGAAGATCACCCGCTGCCCCTAAGAGGAACATTGTGAATAGATCTCTGAACTCTACTTCAGGATATAATTTGAACATTAAGTCTCTCTCTATGCTAGCCTCAATGTACTTTCTAGCGTACTCCGGCCACTCAGGACCTATCTTACCCAGCTTACTGCCTCCCCAGGCGGTAGTGTATATATTAGGATGGGATGGAAATAGAAAGACTATACCCCTTAGTGCTCCAGAGACATCATCTATTCTCATAACGTAGAGAGTTGTGTCTACAGGTCCGTCTGGTCTGGCTCTATTCACATTAACCCATGGTGGTAATTTCTTCTTTCCAAATCCTACTCTAGCTTTGAACTTTGTATCTAATGCCTCTTTTACACTCTCCAATATTCTCTCCCTTAGAAACTCGAATACTTTTTCATCCCATATCCTTGGATAGGAGTGGTTATGAGTGCCCATTAGAGCTATGAGATTCCTATCTATTCCACACTCCTTCTCAATGTACTCTTTAATAAAATCACTATGTACTCTGTCACCGAAGCCTATTATATCACATGCTATAAGTGCTAGTTTGAGATTTCCCACCTCTATAACTAGGGTCTTACAGAAGATGTTTCTATTATAGAAATTTGTAGTTGGAACCTGTTTTCCATATGGCAGTACTACAGGCCATGTAGGCGCTATTGAAGTGGAGGCTAGTCCTATACTGACTTCTCCTTTTGAACTATACTCGTGTACTTTACCAACAAGGGACATATTGCTCCCAAATAGGACAACTTCAAGATCTATTTAAACAATAGGTATGTGTATGAAGCACACTCTATACTCAAATCATATAAATGTACCAGGAGATCTCGTTTTCCACTCAGAGAGAGTCGATTATATTCTATTTTATAAGGAATTGAAGTACTGAAAAATATAGGATAGGGATAATGAAGAGTAGCAACATCACCATAGAATTCATAGAAGATCCAGAGAAGTACTGGAATATCATCAAGCTTATGTCTGAAATATGGGGTATAATAGATACTGCTGAGATTGTTCCAGCACATATGATGAGAGCTATAGCTGATAACGGGGGACTGGTACTAGTAGCCTACGATACTAAAGGTGAGCCCGTAGGTTTTGTCTTAGGCATCCTTGCCATGAATAATAAGGGTAAATTATACCATTACTCTCATATGCTGGGTGTTAAAAAGGAGTACAGAGGGACAGGAGTTGCTGTTAAATTAAAACTAGCTCAGAGAGATTTTGCTATAAAGCAAGGATTAGATCTAATAATGTGGACCTACGATCCTCAACAGGGTCTCAATGCTAAGTTCAATTTCACTAAGTTAGGAGTTATATGTAGGAAGTTCTATCGTAACTATTATGGGATTTTAAGAGATGAGATTAATAGGGGTTTAGTAAGTGATCGCTTTAAAGTAGAGTGGTGGATTAAAAGTAGAAGAGTAGTGAAGCGTATAGAAGGATCTCTCCCTTCACCGACGATGAATGATATAAAGGACATGGTTAAACCCATAGTGAAAACTGAAAGAATAGCTCCAGGAATAAGGAGAGTGAAAGAAGTCGATCTTACAGCAGAGAGTGATCTGCTACTCATAGAAATTCCAGCTGACGTTAATAAGATAAGGGATTATAGCATAGACCTTGCTAATGACTGGAGATTAAAGCTCAGACCTGTGTTCGAGACCTACTTCTCAAGGGGCTACATAGCTGTAGACTTTATCTCATCTATAGTGCAGGGAGAAAGAAGAAACTACTATATACTATGGAAGACTTCGCTTAAAGAAGTTTTAGATGGTGAACTTCCTTGGAGATAAAAGAAGTAGAAGTCTATAAACTACATATGAAGCTTAAAGAGCCCTTCGAGACCAGCTTTGGTAGTGTACACATGAGACCAGTAGTTCTACTCAGAGTTAGAGATAAGAGCGGTGAAGAAGGTTGGGGAGAAGTAGTTGCTGGAGAAGGTCCATGGTATAGTTACGAGACTATAGATACTGCCCTCATAGTACTAGATAAGTACTTAATCCCTTTAGTACTGAGAAAGTTCAAGGGATCCGCTAGAGATCTGTGGAACCTCATGGAGAGAATAAGAGGTCATAACACAGCGAAAGCCGGGCTTGAAATGGCAATATGGGATCTAGAAGCTAGACTTGCCAATCTACCCCTGTACAAGTACATCGGTGGTTCCAAGAGAAGAATACCCTCTGGGGTTAGTATAGGAGTGAAGAAGAGAATTGAGGATTTGATACGCGATATCTCAAAGAGATTAGAGGAGGGGTATTTACGTATAAAGATAAAAATCAAGCCAGGATGGGATTTGAAAGTGATCAAATCGATAAGGAAGGAATATCCAGATATCCCATTACAAGTTGATGCGAATTCAGCCTACACTCTAAAGGATACTAGTCTCTTGAAAAAACTCGATAACTTCGATTTATTGATGATAGAACAACCACTACACTATGAAGATCTAGTAGGTCATGCCATTCTCTCTAGAAAACTTACTACCCCCATATGTCTAGATGAAAGTATTAGGAGTATACATGATACAAGAGCTGCCTATATATTGAATTCTGCCAGAATTATCAATATAAAGCCTGGAAGAGTGGGAGGATATACCCCAAGCATCATGATACACGACTTCTGTGGAATTGTAGGTATGAGTACATGGGTAGGTGGAATGCTAGAGACTGGTATTGGAAGAGGGCATCTCCTAGCACTAGCCTCTCTGAAGTTCTTTACCCTACCCAATGATATATCTGCTAGCTCACGCTATTGGGAGAGAGATATCGTAGAGCCGGAGTGGAGCTTGGAGGATGGATATATAGAAATCCCGGAATCACCGGGAATAGGAGTAGACATACTTGTAGATAGAATTAAAATCCTCTCGGAGGTGAGTAAGAAGTATCACTAATTCAAAGAATTCTATCCCTATATCAATACCTATATTTCTCAAAGTCCTCAGCATAGAGACCATATGAAAGGGCCCAGAAGAGAGTTTAGATACTCTTATATGTGACCTATAGTACTGATAGAGGATGACCATGCAGAGGATTAGGGTTAAATTTGAACATGCTGGAGAAGTTATCGTAGAGCTTATAAATAGAAATCCGAGGACTAGAGATGCCTTCCTGGAGATAGTACCTTTCGAGAGTAGAGCTAATCTATGGGGTGATGAAGTTTACTTTACAACACCAGTTGAAGTAGATCTTGAAAATCCACAGGAGATAGTAGCTATAGGGGATGTTGCCTACTGGCCACCCGGTAAAGCTATGTGCCTCTTCTTCGGAAGAACACCCATAAGCCCCTCAATAGATGAAATTAGACCAGCTAGTCCTGTAAACGTATTTGGTAAAATTGTAGAGGGGATGGACGTACTGAGAAGGGTAAGGGAGGGTGAAAAATTAGTAGTGGAGATGATTTAAAGAAAAAAGACTAGGACTATGTTACTGCTATTGATGTAACTGTGGAGTGTACTCCATCTATAGCATGTATCTTAGTTACTACCTTTTCTCCTAATTCTTTGATATCAGTTGCCTCAACTTTGGCTATAACATCATATTCTCCTGTTATAGCGTACGCTTCAACTACTCCTTCTATCTTTTTAATTCCTTCGACTACCTGGAAAGCTTTACCTGCTTCAGTCCTTACCAATACAAATGCTATTATTGTCATGATTTCATGAATTTCTTGGTATATTTAAATATATATGTATATTTAGATACTAACTGGGGACTTAATATCTAGAAATACTAAGTTTACCCCTAATTCTGAGCAATTTTGTAAAGAAGTATTCCCTTATACCTTTAATACAGGTCTCCTTCCTCTCCTAGTTAGCCTTTTATTTTAGCACCCTGCTCCTTTTAGATGTAGTGAGGTTTTATCGCTCGATTTATTATGTAGTAGCTCATTACTTACTCTGGAGGTATGCTTGAGAATAAGTCTCTATACGATAGGAGATGCCTTAAGAGTGCTCGCTATTGTTCAATTAGAGGATGAAGAAGTAGAAGTGCTTAAAAATGCTATAGATCGTATAAGATATCAAGAGTTAAAGACTCTGGTAAGAGAGATATTTTGTTCTGAAGTAGAGGAGATTAAACTCTCTCGAGGAATCGTATGGTATAAGGGACAAGAGATGCCGTACTTACATTTAGCCTTTATGCTAGAGGACTCCAGTTTTTATCACATGGATTTAATACCCACCTCGGTCACTGTCTTCACAAACGATGATATATTTAGAGCAAAACACCTTATAAGAAAATTTATTATGGAACTTTTTAATAAAATATTTTAGTTTTTATTCTATTCTAGTATTAATAACCTAATTAAATTAAAGAATTTGAAGTACACTCTTACTGTACGCTCTAGCTATTAGCTCCACTACTCCTGAGTATACCTATATAAAGCTAATCGGTAGAAAATTCATATGTCTAGCAGAACTAGATGTAGGTACGTTAGTGAGTACTTTGACCTGGACACGAGTGAACTTGTCACTTTCAATTGTGATATGGAGGCTGTTGAAGATGGATTATGCATATTTCATCATCCTAATTACTGGAGTAGGCATCCAGATGTAGTGAGAAAAACCTTTTACGATAAAATAAGAGAGGCCCTAAACAAGGGAGATAAGTTATTGTGTATAGGATATCATTTACCTGATATAGATTTTCCAGGGAAAGAAGTAAACGTTGCTATATACTTTAACTATGCACATTTCCATGGTAAGGCATCCTTCCTTTACGTCAAATTTTATGAGAATGTTAGTTTTATAGGCGTAAGGTTCTCTGGAAAGACTGAGTTCTTAGCTGATTTCTCAAAGCACGCTGCCTTTTCAGAAGCTGTGTTTCAGGAGAATGTGGACTTCTCAGGTGCCACGTTCTCAGGAGAGACTACGTTCTCGAGAGCAAAGTTTATGAAGAATGTGAACTTCTCAGGTAGTACTTTTCTTAAGACCGTAGACTTCACCAGGACAATATTCTCAGGAGACACTGATCTCACTGGTACCACTTTCTCGGGAGATGCTATCTTTATGAACTCGATCTTTAATGGAAATTTAAATTCATCAGATGCAAAGTTTAAGGGTTACGTAACATTCTCGAATGTCATGTTTTTGAAGGATGTAGACTTCTCGAATACAGTCTTCTCGAGAACCGTAGAGTTTTCTAGAGGACTATTTTCAGCAACAGCTATTTTCTCAAATACAGAGTTCTTAGAAAAAGCAGTGTTCTCAAATTCTACCTTTAGATTAAAAGCTGATTTCTCAGAGGCTAGATTCTTAGGGAACGCAGACTTTTCAAATGCCATGTTCTTAGGAGAGGTAAAGTTTCCTAGATCTACATTTCTTGGAAATGTCACTTTCTCTAGAACAGCTTTTCTAGCGGACGTAGATTTCTCGAACACTAGATTTCTAAGCCCTGTGGAATTCAGTAGAGCTGTGATCTCAAGACATGTAAACTTCCTCAATTCGACATTCTCAGATCATGTTGACTTTTCTAATACTACCTTCTTAGGAAGGACAGAGTTCTACTATACGAGGTTTCTCGGTGAAGTAGTCTTCCACAGTACACTATTTCGGCCAGGTTTCCCACTCACAGAGCTTCGTTTAAATGAGTGTATAGTGTTCAAAAGCGTACACTTTGAAGACCCAGAGAAAGTAGTGTTTGATAATACTGATATGAGTAAAGTTTCCTTTATCGATACCGATATTACGAAGGTTAAGTTCAGGAATGTAAAGTGGGACGAATATGATAATAGGTATATCATATATCCAGAGAGACTCCTCTTACTAAAGAAGAAAGGAGATTATAGATATAGGTATATAGTAAGAGCTCTAAATAATCTTAAGAAATTGAGAGACGATGAGGAAGAGCTTAGAAGAGTTGTTAGAGATCTATACAAGTTAGATGAAAAAGGGCTAGATGAAAAGATGAGTGATATTATAAAGGAGATAGAGAAAGCTCTAAATACAGAGGTAAGGACATGGGAAAACTTTATACTAGAGAGGATAGAAAACCAGGATCTCTGTGAGATCTTAATAACCTATAGATCGCTTAGAGAAAACTACGAGAATAGTTTAAAATACGAGATTGCCGGAAAATTCTTCATAAGTGAAATGGAGGCTATGAAGTTATCAAAAAGAGGATTGGAAAAAATCATAATAGGCCTCTATAAGCATATATGCCTCTATGGTGAAAGCTGCACAAGACCTATAATATGGAGTGTAATAACCATAGTGTTATTCGCTATAATAAAATTATATATTCAGACGCCTAAACTGCTCCTACCACCCCTTGTAATGCATGATCGAATAAATCTTATTAAATTATTCATTAAAAACCTAGAAGTGAGTACTTATACATTCTTCCAAATGTACTCGGATTTAGATATTCTCACTCTTATAGAGAGACTACTCTCTATAATATTACTAGGATGTCTCTTCATAGCACTAAGGAGGAAAATTGAGAGGAGAAGAGCGCACTGAGTACATGTTCATGAAGATATCGAGATTACATCATCTACTTAAAATGAGAGCAGGAATAAAGGGAATTGTACTATCAATATTAGCTAGCATGACTAGTGGTGCCAGCTATTTTTGTAATAAGCAAATGCTATCGAGACTTAACGTTGAAACCAGTGTGTTACTATGGTTTACGCTTAGCCTTCCCTACTACCTGCTCTACTTATCTATTACCAGACATCTGAGATCTACACTTACTGAAATAGGTCATGTAGTTAAAGAAGTAGTACTCGTGGCTCTAGCTTCGTGTTCAGGCGCGCTTTTCTGGTTTTGGGGTACACTCATGATGACTCCTGCTAATGTAGCTCTAATCCTTCAAACCAATAGGATTTTCACTTTCATTCTAGGTCTATACCTTCTCGGAGAGAGATTATCGATAGATAAAGGTATAGGTGCACTACTAGCATTTAGTGGAGTACTCACTTTAACATACTCCAATGAAAAGGTACTACTGTTCCCTACAATGATTCTACTCATTTCCTCACTCTCATATGCTATATCGAACATTTTAGCTAAAATATACGTTAAGAAGATTAGCCCTATCTCACTATCCTTCGGTAGGGCCCTATTTATCTCGATCACTCTTCTACTATACTCACTAGCATCTCGTAGGCTAGAACTACAGTACTTTAACTCAGTAATAGGATTTGCTCTATTGGGCGCATTTCTAGCTCCATTCCTGACTATTATTATGGCCTATGAGGCCTTTAAATACATTGAGATATCCAAGTTCGCTATACTGTACTCACTTAGTCCCTTCTTCACAATGTTATATGGACTATTATTCTTCAACTTACTTCCTACTCTACAACAGATAATAGGTGGAGTAGCTATTGTGAGCGGTATAGCCCTTGCGATGAGATCCCCAAAAGTGTACAAATAGGATCCATCCATGTATTTTCTATATCACATCTGACTATAGTTAGAACTTTAAGTTAGAGAGTTTAATATGGTTTGAGTATTATGGGTGACATTGAGTATGTCTCTAGAGGAATTTAAGACTAGAGTTAGTAAGGTTAAAGAGATAATAGAGGATAGGGGATTTGAGCATGCGTTAATTGTCCATCATGATGATGCAGATGGACTCTGTTCAGGAGCTATAGTTAAGGTAGTTCTAGAGAGATTAGGTATGAGAACTGAACTAATATGTATAGAAAAACTTCTCCCTCAAGTCATCACTAAGATACATTCAAGAGAGAACGATTTGATCGTCTATTGTGATATAGGATCACCACATGCCCATGTAATATCGAAGGAGAATACTGGTAGAAATCTAGTAGTAATATTAGATCACCATGATCCAAGTAAAGCCACAGATGAAATGGTAATAGATCTTAATCTCGAACTCTTCGGATTTAAAGGAGAGAGGGATTTCTCAGGAGCCACCTGTTGCTACTTATTTGCTAAGGAATTGAGTAGAGAGAATGTAGACCTGTCCTACTTAGCAGTAGTCGGGAGTCAAGAAATACCAGGAGAGCTTAAAAGTCTTAATAAAAGTGCACTAGATGACGCTCTTAAGAGTGGGACTATACTTAAGGAAAGAGGAAAATTAATCGTTAGTAAGTTTAGAATACCAGTTAAACGTATGTTTTCTAATCTCCAAGTACTAGGTGCAGTAGGTTACTACATAGGAGGGCCTGAAGAGGGAGTACATGCTTGCATTCATGGGTTCACCAAGAGGATAGAGGGTATGGTGAAGGAGCTAGAAGAAAAGAGAAAGAAGATAAACAGAAGAGTGCTCTCTATGATATACAGAGGTGGATTGAGAAAACTTAGGTTTATTCAATGGATCGATGTAGGTGAAATGTACAAGGGTATGGGGACGAAGGTCATAGGAACACTATGTTCTTTTCTAACGTATAGAAGAGGTCTTATAGATGAAAATAAGTATCTAGTCGGCTTAATGAATATGGAACCTATTATACCTAAGTTATGTAGGATCGAGGAAAACTACGTAAAAGTTTCTATAAGAGTTCCTAGAACTCTAAGGGAATATATCGATAGTGGTAAGTATCCTACTGCAGTAGATCTATTAAGGAAGTCTACTAATGGTTTTGGAATAGCTGTAGATGGGCATGAGTACGCAGCCAGTTGTATAATTGATGCTAGTAGGAAGCATCACTTGATAAGAAGAATGGATGAGTATGTAAGCGAGTACTTGACAACCCATTCATTAAAATAGTATACTAGACGTTGGACTAGACACTACCAGCTATTCTAGGACACAGTGGATCAGCTAAATCTAGATCGGCCCCCTCTATGTAGGCTCTAGCATAACAACCTCCTCTGCAAAATTCCTTTATCGGACAGTCTTTACATTCTTTGGGTATATGTTCACTAACCTCTACAACTAGAGGGTGCTCATTAAAAATCTTTAGAGCTTCATCAAACCTATGCTCTTTAAGATCTACTATAGGTATATCCAGTACATCACATAAGAGGAGTCTACCCATAGGATCTATATCAACCACGGAAGATTTCCTACATGAGAAGTACCTAACATAAGGGGACCTCACTACTAATGGGGTAAAGGGTACACACCAGACATTTACCGGGAATCTAAGCTCACTAGCACTCTCCGAGATAGCCCTTAGCACTTTAACAAGCTCCTTACTATTTAGTGTGATGCTGAACTTAGCTCTTCCCGCTCTCATGACTGGTATCACCGCAGCACTACATGCTCCTAATTCTTCAGCTAGTTTAATCAGATCGCCAGCATATCTGTAATTGATTTTAGAGACGGCCATTACTACTGTGAACTCTATATCCAGCTTAGACAGTAATTCTATACCTCTAATAGTCCTATTCCACGTACCTTCTCCTCTAACCTTCTCATGGATTTCTTTACTAGGCCCGTCTAAACTAACGTATATGAACACATCGTTCTCTGCTATCCACTTTCCTATCTCTTCATCCACTAAAGTAGCATTTGTCTGAATACTCGTATTCACTCCAAATTTATATGCCTCCTCTACTATCCTACGAGTCTTATCAAATACTAGGAGAGGCTCTCCTCCTGTGATACCTATAAACCCTACATCTAGTTCCATAGCCTCTTTTAAAATCCTCAGACATTCATCTGTACTTAGTTCCTGTTTAAACCTATTAGCTACATAGCAATGTACACACGATAGATTACACTTACGAGTAATCAACCATATTATTCCACTTAATCTCTCTTTCATACTCTCTTATCCCTAACATGTCCAAGAGGATATAGTGAGTGGATGTTTTTATTTTTAGTGGTTAATAAACTTGATTACCCTATTCGTTAACTAGATGTTTAAGATTTCCTTAGCCTTAGCTGAATTCTAGTGACCATCCCCGGTTCTACCTCTACTTTCTCATGTATAGTAATACCTCCATACCGTGCTACTACTACGTATATCCCTCCTGCTACTGTAAAATTGAACATACCATTTTCATCGGTCTTTATAGCTAAGAGGGAGGGAGTATCACGTTTACGATAGTGTAGTGATACCTCTATACCCTTCCGAGGTTTACTATCTAGGAGGACTATACCTACTATTTCTCCACACCTATTTACGTATCTGGGAGTTATGTTTATCCAACCCTTTATAGGGTTAAATGCTTTCACCAAATGATAGGAATAGCCCCACTTTTCAGAATAGGCTTTAGTATAGTTAAAAAATCCTGCTGTAGGATCTACATGGATCCATCCTTCTCCTTCTACGTAGACTTCAGCCCATGCATGAGTTGCTGGTGTTATGCTATTATCCCTTACTAGTCTAGCTGGTATTCCTACAGATCTGCACATAGCTACGAATAGTATAGAGAAGTTAGTACATGTGCCCTTACCCTGCCTTAATATGGTCACAGGTGATTCCCTATGCCAGAAGGCTCTATCGTACTCTAGGTACTCGTGTACAAACGAGTATATAGTCTTAATCGCCTCTACAATATCGCTCTTATTGTAGATTAGCGTATATGTGAATAGGTAGATAGTATACCTCCAGTCTTCAATAGGCTCCTCTCCTGATATCCATAGTGGTTCTACATATTCACGTTCGAGCTCTTTTCTAGATGTCGTAAAAGGCCTGTAATCGCTGAGGAAGTGGTCTATGGATAGATTAACAATATGCCACTTTTCAGGTTTTGTTATCGAGAGTATGTAAAGAGTATCCCCGTATTTAGATTGGGGAGATCTACGGACTATGCTCATGGCCTTATCCCAGTAAAGGTTCGGAATAGATGTGACTAATTGATGTAGAAGATCCGCTTCTCTTGATGGTAATTCTTTAAGTACATACGTAAGTTTACCCCATAGTAAAGGATTGGTTTTTAGAAATGCTAAGTATGCTAGGAGTGAGTATTTTCCAACAAGTAATAGGTTAACTGCTGGAGTCAGTAAATAGATTAAAACAGGAGCTATCAGTAAGAGGACATATATTCTAGTCTTTAGCCTTCTCATACATTCATAACTATGCATTTAACAATAAAACTTCATCCTTTTACTGCTTTAGACCCTCAAGTTTATCTATATTCCTATTTAAGTTGAGTAGAATCTATTTAAGGTACTACTAAGCGCCTTCTCTAGTGAGAGAATAGAAAATTCGAGAACTGAGACTTACTCCAAAAAGCATTAATCATGTGTACTCATATTCTTGCAGTGCCTTCACAAGTATGCGGATTTCAAAGACCTATCTAAAAGGAAGAAGATAGAAACTTTGAATTTTTATCAAGACCTGGAATGATAACACTCTACCCTGAACACACTCCTATTAGCAGTTTCCTATAGGTACTCTTGTTGGAAAATATACAACATACCTCCTCTCACAAATCCCACTACGAGCATAGATTAGGTACTGAATAGACTTCAGGCTTGTAATTTTATAAATTCACTTAAAGTGCCAGTAAAGATTAGATTACTCTTGGAAAGTGAGGATAAATTAGAATCGTTTACTTAAAAACTACGTACTTAAGGTATGGAAGCCATACTGTAAACATGGATTCGAGAAGGGGAAATGGACTAAGTGAACTCTTAATATTAATGAGTGTACTCGTGGGATTCGTAGTCCTACTCATAGGATCCGTTTTCATAGGAGCAACTAATAAAGATAGTACCAGGGATAAGAAGTAATATCTAATCTAGAGGTAGCTTATCGTCCTACAATCCTATAATTAAATCTCAATCTCCTTTACTTTACGAAGGAATCACCTCACAATATTCTCCACTTTTTAGCTATACACCTCTTTATTATGGCAAGGCATCGAGAATATGAAAGATTTTTACTGTTTATTTCTATGTTTAATTAGCGAGATTTTATGCGAGGTTTCACTTCATCTTTTATCATTTCGAGAAAATCGTTCAAAGTTTTCGAGCCAAGATCTCCAATTCTACGTTTACGAATTGAAACAGTGCTGTTTTTCTCTTCTCTTCTACCGACTACGAGTAAGTAGGGTATTTTATCTAATTCTCCCTTTCTAATCTTATAGCCTAAAGCCGCACTACTTTCATCTACTTCGACTCTAACCCCGTTTGAAGCCAGAACTTTGTAGACTTTGTAGGCATAATCTCTATACCTGTCGCTGACAGGGATTATTCTAACCTGAACCGGGGCTAGCCAGAGGGGGAAGTCACCAGCATAGTGTTCAACTAGTATACCGAAGAATCTCTCAATAGACCCGAGCAAGGTTCTATGAACCATAGCGACTGTCTTCTCCTTTCCTTCTCTATCGATGTAGGTTACGTTAAATCTTTCTGGGAGGTTAAAATCCACCTGTATCGTAGTGCACTGCCACCTCCTGCCTATAGCGTCGATCAGCTTTACGTCTATCTTAGGACCGTAAAAGGCGGCTTCTCCCGGTATAACTTTAAAACTATACCCTTTCCTTTTCAATGCGTTTTTCAGAGCTCTCTCGGCCTGCTCCCATATCTCTGGAGACCCCATATACTTCTCAGCTTCGCCAGGCTCCCACGTGGAAAGCTCAACCTCGTACTCCTCAAATCCGAAAGCGGATAGTACCTGCTCCATTAAATCTAGAACTCCTACAACCTCTTCTTCTAACTGTTCTCTAGTGCAGAAGATGTGGGCATCATCCTGAGTAAAACCTCTAACCCTCATTAAACCGTGTAGAGTGCCCGACCTCTCGTACCTGTAAACAGTTCCAAGCTCGAAGTATCTTATCGGCAAATCCCTATAGCTCCTAGTCTTAGACTTATAGATAAGAATGTGGAATGGGCAGTTCATCGGCTTAACGACATGCGAAATGCCTTCTTTCTCGAAAAAGTACATTAAATCTCTGTAGTAGTTCAGGTGACCCGAAACCTCCCAAAGAGTTCCGTAGGCTATGTGGGGGGTATAGACGAGCTGATACCCGTTCTTTAAGTGAATTTCCCTGAGGAAATCCTCTATAATCTTCCTAACTAGAGCTCCTTTGGGATGCCATAGCACCAGCCCGGGCCCTATAGCTTCGCTGGGCATGGAGAATAAGTCTAGCTGAGCCCCTAGTCTCCTATGGTCTCTCCTCCTAGCTTCCTCGAGCTGTCTCAGGTAATCCTCGAGCATGGATTTCTCGGGGAAAGAAATACCGTATATCCTCTGCATTACAGGATTTCGCTCATCTCCTCTCCAGTAGGAGGAGGAGACGGAGAGGAGCTCAAAGTATTTAACATAGCCCGTGGAGGGCAGATGAGGGCCTTTACACAAGTCGACAAAATCCCCCTGCTCGTATACCGTGACTATGTCGTCGCTCATCTCTTTTAAAAGCTCGACTTTGTAAACTTCTCCTAGCTCCTCGAAAAGCTCTATAGCTTCCTCCCGTTCCAGCTCTTTTCTCTCGAGAGGTATATTTTCCCCTATTATCTTCTCCATTTCCACCTTTATCTCCTTCAGATCCTCTGGAGTGAAGGCCTTTCCTCCGGTATCGAAGTCGTAGTAAAAGCCTTTTTCTATGGGAGGCCCGACTCCGAGCTTTACATTCGGATATAGCCTTTTAACAGCATGTGCTAAAACGTGCGAGGTAGTATGCCAGTACACCATTCTGCCTTCATCTGAATTAAAATCTAGAATTTCAATAGTTTTAAAGCTGGGTTCTATAACGGCGGTTAGGCCTACAAGCCCTCCGTCGACTACAGCGACTAAACCGGAATTTCTCGGTATTACGTCAACTATTCTCCTACCAGGTTCAGCTTCTAACACACTACCGTCTGGAAGCTTAATCTTTACCACCAAGAACACCTCCAGAGAATACTTCTCAGCGAGGGGTGTCGCCTATGAGCTAGGAAGATCATCGGAATATCGTTAACCAGCTGTTTGGTAACCACCCACCAATATACACCCTTCAGTGCTAGACACTAGCAGAACAAATATTTAAGTATTTCCGGATTTTATAACTCTACCGGAGTTTTCAAACTTTTAACAGATTATTAGGGGAATACTTTTTAAGGGTGAGAGCTAATGGAGTTGGCAAGGGCTCTAAACGACATTGCACCTAGATTCAGAAACATAATATCTAAGGCTAGGGAAAATGAGTATACTGATGAGAGTTTCTTCGAGCATATAGTCCGAGCTAGAGTAGAGCTCCCTACAGCAATAGAATACATGTTCGCTTATGGTAAACTGGATCCCGAGACTCATTCGAAAATAATGAGAGAGCAGATAGAGAAGCCACTAAAGAAGATTTTAGGACAATAGCTACCAGGGGCAGTGAACTCCATAGAAGCATTAGGAAATTGGTAGCCCCGCCGGGATTCGAACCCGGGATCACCAGGTCCAGAGCCTGGCATGCTTGACCAGCTACACTACGGGGCTTGGACTGGGCTTTATTCACACGGTGCTATATTCCAACTCCCTTAGAAGTTTTCACTGGAAGGATTTTAATCTTTCTCCTATCACTTACCTTAAGGATATGCTATGATTTGATAGGCTTACTTATGAGGTCTCTGTGCTACTATGCATGTTCCCAATTTAGCTGAGGATACTATAGTTTCCTTCTCTTACTTACCTTATGGTTAAAAATCTATTTTTGATATAGGTTCCTTATCTTCATCTCGATGAATTTTTCAGATGCTTTTTTACCGTGTTCTTTCATTAATTTTTGAGCAAATTTCTTAAACTCTTCTATCGTTATGGCTTTTCTATGCTTTATCTCTGAGTAGTAAGCTGCATCTATTATTGCCATTACCTCGGCTCCTATATCTTCGTTCAGAAAGGATCTAGTTCTTCTTAGTATGCACTTGCACATGTTTCGAATCTCATACGTAAAGGTATCCATTCCCGATACCAACTGGGGCACCTCTACAGTCCTTTTTGTTCCTAGGTAGTCCTCAATCTCTATTACTGCTCGTTCTTCTTTTCCTCTCACCTTAAGACTACCTCTAGATCCGAAAAGAGTCGTACACTCGAACTCTGCTCCACTCCAAGCACCCTCTATGAGTGCTGTAGTCCAGGAGCCATCTTTTTCGTCTTGAAACTTTATTAGTACATGAGCATCGTCCTCAACCTCGATATTCCTAAAACTTCCAGAAATATACCTACTCCTAGCTCTAAGTGTTATTCCCGTGAATTTCTCAGCTTTCACTACCATGGGTCTTTTGTCGAAGCCTACTAAAAACCATGCTACAGCTACAGCGTGAGAACCTATGTCCACAAGAGACCCTCCACCGCTCATCCATGGATCCCAGTACCACTCTGACCCTTCAGGTCCTTCATGAGAACATGGTACTATGAGGTATTCTAGTTCACCCAATTCTCCCATCTCAATAAGTTTTCTCGTCTTGTAAAATCCACCAGCGAAGATATAGTTCTCGTTTAATTGAAATATTCTCCCTGTCTCCTTAACAGTCTCTACTATCTCAAGTGCTTCTATATAGGTTCTACTCATGGGTTTTTCTACCATTACATTAACTCCAGCTCTAAGTGCATCTATTGCTATCGGTTTATGGTATTTATGAGGCGTACATACGTCTACTAAATCGATCTCTTCTCTCTCTAACATTTGATTGTAATCCCTGTATACCCTGATGGACTCCATTATGTCCTTCAATCTCTCCGCTTCATCATCTAGTCCCTCCTCTTTAAGTTCAGCTATTCTCTCTGGAAATATCTCTTTAATTCTCTTTAATGCTCTCCTCAAAGCGAACTCTGATGGATCGGATAGAGCCACTAATCTAGCCTCAGGGATCCTAGCATAGGCTGGTAGGTGGCCACCAATGAAAATTCCCCCTAAGCCTACGCCCGCTACTCTTACCTCTTTCACAAAAACCACTCCAGCTTGACTGGTGTATACCTTACTTAAATTTCTTTTTATAATATTTCCTAGCTCATTATTTAGACGGAATTACTACACTAAGTTTTGAGTGACGCCACTTAGACATATTTGATGTTTGTGGAGAGAGTAATCCAGTTAATAGGGTTTGTACTGGGATTCCTCATAGGATGGAGACTATTTAGTACTTCACGTTATAGATTGATTATAGCGCTCTTTACAGGTCTAATAAGCGCTCTGGTAATACCTATCCTAGCCTTCATATGTGCCATTATAATGGCTGTACTACTCATTATTCTCATACTAGTAGTACTGATATTCTTTGTGTTCGAATTTACCCGACTACTTTAGCTTTATGTCAGCAACCGCTCTCGTAATATCGGTCTTAGTCAGTATACCACTTAGTAGGTTTTCTTCATCTAGTACTGGTAGTCCACTTATCCTATGTAAGATCATTAGCCTAGCGGCAGTAGCAAGATCTTCTGTTTTATGAACTGTAATAGGATCACTTGTCATTATGTCTGCTACACAGCATACTCCTCTTGTCAATAGCGCTCTAAGTACTTTTCTTGGCATTTCTTTGGGTCCCTTAAGTAGTGGAACGATAAGCATAAGATCACTAAGTGTTACTATCCCCTTAATCTCCCTTCCTACAGTTACTACTAATCTACTTATGTTCATATTCATCATGAGGAGTGCTGCTTTAAATACAGAGTCATAAGGTCTTACAGTGATGACTGGAGATGTCATGTAATCCCCTACTTTATTCACCCCTCTGAGGTGGGCATAGAATCTACACATATCCGTCTTTGTCACAATGCCTATTAATCTTCCATTACTATCGATTATCGGTAACGAGCTTATATTTCTCTTTAGCATTAATTTTGCAGCCTCTGGTATTAGATAGCCTTCTCTTACACAAATGGGATTACTCTTCATTACCTCCCTTACTTCTATATCGTCTAGTGATCTACCACTTAAATCGCTCATGAGGAACTCTATGATATCCTTTGAGGTCATTATCCCTACTGGTCTGTATTCTTCATCTACAACTACGACTCTAGCTATACCATGTCGCTGTAGTAATTTATGCGTATCCAATAGTGTATCTTTAGGCCTTACTGTTATGACTCTATGCGTCATTATATCTCGAACTGTATGTCCTATCACATGTACTTTTGTATCTATAGTTTTAAGTACTTTCTCCAGACTCTGATGCGCATATTAAATAGGACTATTTCGTAAAAAGATGAGTAAAATATTTAAACCTAAACACTGCTTCCTAGCATGAGAAAGGGTCATAGAAGTGAGGATTTCGATAATAGGGTGTGGTGGTATAGCACATGCACATGCTAAAGACCTCCTAACACTACGTGAAAGAGGATATGACATAGAAATACCCTTTCTAGTTGATGTGAATAAAGAGAAGGCTTTAAAATTGAAGGAAAAGTTGAGATTAGAAGAAGCTAAGATAGTAGAGGACTATAAACGGATACTCAATAAAACAGACGCCGTTATAGTATGCACCCCTCACACACTACACTATGAACACATAATCAACTCCCTCAAGAAAGATGTATCTGTACTTGTTGAGAAACCCATGGTATGTAGATTAGAACAAGCCTATGAAGTGATAGAGGAGGCAGAGAGAAGAGACCTAGTTCTAGAGATAGGCTTTCAGAGACATTTTATTCCATGCTTCATTGCTACTAGAGATTACATAAGAGAAGGTAGGTTGGGAGACATAAGAGTAATATCTATGATATTAGGACAAAGATGGTACCGTAACTTCAAAGGAACCTGGAGACATACACTATCATTGGGTGGTGGAGGAGAGCTTATCGACTCTGGAAGCCATTTCCTTGATGTGGCCTTCTGGACCACTGGACTGAAACCTATAAAAGTGTACGCTCTAGTAAATAAGTACGATACTGAAGTAGATATAAACACAGGGTTAGTGGCTGAACTATCAAATGGTGCAATCCTGAACTTCACTGTAGCTGGAGATGATCCCTCATGGTATGAGCTTGAGATATTTTGGGGAGATGAAGGAAGATTAACATTAGAACCCCCCAAAGTGAAAATGTTAAAAAGAGAGGGAGAGGAGGAGTGTACACTAGATACTTCTAAGTATTGTAGCTCTAGACCAGTATTCAACTTCGTGGATGTCCTACTGGGAAAGGATGTAAATAAAAGTCCTCCTATCTACGGTCTCTACGTTATAGCCACAGCTGAAGCAGCCTATAAATCATGTGAACTAAACAGACCCGTCAGTATTAAGGAGCTGTGTAAAGAGAAAGGACTTGATTATTACAAGTACTTTCCATAGCTAACCTGAAGAATAACTCTCAATAGTAAATAATTTTTAGGACTCAGGTTATATTTTAATAAGGAGCAAAGGAGCTAGGATTACATGAAAACACTACCCTTTACAGCCTTTGTAGGACTAAAGGATCTAAAGGAGGCTTTAATGATCATAGCAGTAGATACCAGCATAAGCGGTCTTTTGATAATGGGTCCGAAGGGTACGGGTAAATCTAGTATAGTAAGAGCATTTGTCAACTTACTACCAGAGATAGAGGTAGTAGAGGGCTGTCCCTACAATGATGATCCCCGAAAGCCCAGTGAGCTATGTGATAGATGTAAAAAGATACTGGAAGAAAAAGGAGAACTACCGGTAGTAAAGCGAAGAATGAGAGTAGTAGACCTACCTATAGGTGCTACTGAGGACATGGTAATAGGAAGTCTAAATCTAGAGAAGACCCTGAAGAAGGGGACAGTAGTTTTTGAACCCGGTATTCTAGCTAAGGCTAATAGAAACATCCTCTACATAGATGAAGTAAACTTACTCCCCGATCATATAGTGGATAGTATTCTGGATGCTGCTGCCTCCGGATGGAATATCGTGGAGAGAGAGGGGGTCTCACTAAAACACCCAGCTAAGTTCATTCTCATAGGCACAATGAATCCTGAAGAAGGAGAGCTTAGACCTCAACTATTAGATAGATTTGCCATAAGTGTTAAGGTTGATACTATAAGAGATCCACTACTGAGAAAGGAGATTGTTAGAAGGAATGTCGAATTTGAAAATTCACCTGAGGAATTCTACGAGAAGTGGAAAGAGGAGGAAGAAAAAGTTAGAAAAATGATAGAAGGAGCCAGGAAGACGCTAAATAGAGTAGTAGTACCAGAGGATGTGTTAGATCTTATTGTAAACACTTGTGCAAAACTCGAAGTGGATGGTTATAGACCTGACATAATAGCAACAAAAGTAGCTAGAGCCCGGGCTGCTCTCTATGGAAGACTCAAGGCGACGGAAGAGGATGCACTCATAGGACTTAAACTAGCACTACTCCATAGAACTAGAGCAGGAGGTCTAAAACCCCCACCTACTCCTGAAGAAATAATGAAAGTAGCAGGTTCGAAGAGTAAGAGAGAACAGCTGAGTCCATTAGCTGTTAGAGACATAGATTCGAAGAAAAAGGAGAGGAGAGTTAGGATTCCTAGGCTTATATTTTTTCTAAGCACTCTTAAAGAATCTCTCGATATAAGAAGAGGGAAAGTTAATCCTTATGTAGTATATTCTATATACTGTATATGCTTACTACTATTATTATATCTCCTTCTATATGACTACAGACTTGCACTTCTGGCTATAATCATAGCTGCTCTTATAAATATGCTAATGGGTAGGAAGAGGATTTACAGTAGCGGCTATCTAGTCAAAGCTAGTGATAGAGGATTAATAGTCTCATACGATAAATCCATATCCTCAGGGAACAACATGGTCTCTAAGATCAGTGCAGGATTTAGATTACTACCAAAGAGCCTTCATCCATCACTCCTCATGGAATTGGCAGTAGACATGAAAAGCAAGAGAGCTAGATCATTGGGTAGAAGAAAGCTAAAATCTCCATCAAGAGTAGTAGATTATAAGCGTCCACATAGGGGTATAGTGAGAGATATCTCATGGATTGCCTCACTTAGGAGAGCAGCTAGGAGAGGAAGCTTAGACTTAGATTGGGAGAGTATTAGAGAGAATCTTAGAGAAGGGAGAGGAAATATCTCTATGATAGTAGTACTGGACTCTAGTGCCTCGATGATATACTCCATTAAAGAGTTAAAGATGGCTATAAATGCTATAAGGAGAAAGGCTCTGAAGTATAGAGATAGGGTATCTCTAATAGTATGTAAAGGATTCGGATCCGCAGTCCTACAACATCCCACTACTAGTTTTAACATATTCCTTCAAAAGCTGTCCACTATCGGGTTAGGAGATTATACACCCCTCCCCTCTGGAATGTATGAAGGTTATAAAATGGCTCTTAAGGAGAGGAAGAGAGGCTACATACCCTTGTTGATTATAATCAGCGATGGGAATGTCAATGTTTCCCTAGGAAGACCCCTACCATCTCATGTTAGAGTATACCATGTTGATAAAGCGTTTTCCGATGCTCTATCCGTAGCTAATCTAATATCTAAGGCGGGAATAGATACTGTACTTATTAATACAAAGCACCGAGAAGACCTCGCTAGTGGAATAGGAGAGATAGTAACCGGGACAGAACTCATGATCGCTATGGCTAAGATTATGAAGAGTGTCTATGTGGCTACTAAAGGATAAGTCTATAGAAGAGGCCCCTTTAACTAGCTAGGAGCTATCTCGTTCTTCTACTTCTTTTTAAGTAGTTTGCCAGTATAGTACATCCTCTCCCACCATTGTTACAGTACTCTAATAGTCTATCTCTCCTCAACTTCCATTCCTCAAAGCTTAGGAGCGCACATCTCTGCCCTCTAGACGTCTTTACGTAAAATCTACATGTTTCTCCTCTCAAGAGTATCGCCATTACCTTCTACACTAGATACTTAAAGTCTTTACCATACACCTCACGCTAAAGGATGAATAGATGCGATTAGTTTATTATAGTCCACTGGATACTTTACTAGAGATTATGTCTGAACTAAGGCTAAAAGTAGCTGAAGCTAAGCAGAGAGATGTTGGAAGGGGTATAGTAAGGATAGGAAGAGAGGATATGAAGAAGCTAGGAGTCTCTATAGGCGATTTCGTGGAAATAGTGGGTAGGAGAAGAACTGTTGGAATAGTGTGGATGGGTTATCCGGAAGATGAAGGAATGGGCATCATAAGAATGGACGGAATGACTAGGCACAATGCTAATGTATCGATAGGAGATATAGTAACCGTTAAGAAAGCACATGTGATACCCGCTAAATCGATAACACTAGCACCAGTAGATGAACCGATAAGGTTCAGTGGAGACTTCTCCATGTACGTTAAAAGGCACCTAGTAGGTAGAGCTGTGGCGAGAGGAGATACTGTAGTAATACCCGTACTAAACGTAGCACTTAGAATGGTAGTGGTATCAACAACCCCCGAAGTAATAGTTCAGATAACTGATGAAACAGAGATTAAGCTCAGAGAAAAACCTGTAGGTGCTATGGAGGTAGGTATACCTAGAGTGACATACGAGGATATAGGAGATCTAGAAGAGGCTAAACAGAAGATTAGAGAAATGGTCGAGCTACCAATGAAATATCCTGAACTCTTCAGACACCTGGGTATAGAACCCCCAAAGGGAGTACTATTCCATGGTCCACCAGGAACCGGTAAAACCCTACTAGCTAGGGCTGTTGCTAATGAGGCTGGAGCATACTTTATAGCTATTAATGGTCCTGAGATTATGAGTAAGTTCTATGGAGAGTCTGAACAGAGGCTAAGAGAAGTGTTTAAGGAAGCTGAAGAGAACGCTCCTGCTATTATCTTTATTGATGAAATTGATGCTATTGCTCCTAAGAGAGAGGAGGTAACAGGAGAGGTAGAGAGAAGGGTAGTAGCACAACTACTAGCACTAATGGATGGACTAGTAGGAAGAGGACAAGTCATAGTTATAGGGGCCACTAATAGGCCAGATGCTCTTGATCCTGCGCTCAGAAGACCCGGAAGATTCGATAGAGAGATAGTATTCCCAGTCCCAGATAGGAAGGCTAGAAAGGAAATATTATTAGTACACACTAGGAACATGCCATTATCCGATGATGTAAATTTAGATGAGATCGCAGAGATCACTCACGGATTCACTGGTGCAGACCTAGCTGCACTATGTAGAGAGGCGGCTATGAGTGCTCTTAGGAGAGTTCTACCTAAAATAAATTTAGAGGGAGGAGTTATACCCTCAGAAGTATTCGATGAACTTAAAGTGACTAAAGAGGACTTTCTAGAGGCACTGAAGGGAATACAACCTTCTGCATTAAGAGAAGTTTACGTAGAGGTACCGGAAGTTCATTGGGATGATATAGGTGGGCTTGAGGATGTCAAACGTGAGATCATAGAAACTGTAGAATGGCCTTTGAAACATCCTGAATACTTCGAGCACATGGGTATAGAACCCCCCAGAGGTGTACTTCTATATGGACCTCCTGGATGTGGTAAGACTCTACTGGCTAAGGCTGTAGCTACAGAGAGTGGCGCTAACTTCATAGCAGTTAAAGGCCCTGAAGTTTTGAGTAAATGGGTAGGAGAGTCAGAAAAGGCTGTAAGAGAGGTCTTTAGAAAAGCTAGACAAGCGGCACCCTGTATAGTATTCTTTGATGAAATAGACTCCATAGCATCAAGAAGAGGACTTAGAACAGATTCTGGAGTGACCGATAGAATCGTAAACCAACTACTCACTGAAATGGATGGTATAACACTTATGAAAGGTGTTATGGTACTAGCGGCTACTAACAGACCAGACATCCTAGATACGGCCCTTTTAAGGCCTGGTAGATTTGATAAGGTAATCTATATACCACCGCCTGATGAAAAAGCCAGGTACGAAATCTTCAAGGTGCACACTCGAAATATGCCTCTCTCAGAGAATGTAGACCTAGAGAAGCTAGCTAAGAGCACAGAAGGGTATACGGGAGCTGATATAGCCGCGGTGTGTAGAGAGGCTGCTATGAGTGCACTAAGAGAAGCTCTGAAAGAGCCAGGTAAACCTCTTAAAGAGGCTAAAGTTCAAATGAAGCACTTCGAAGAAGCTCTGAAGAAGGTAGAGCCGAGTATTAGCGAGAGTGATATAAAGTTCTACGAGGAGATGAGGAGACGATTTAAGAAACTACTAGGCTAGTGCACTACAAATATTTTTAAAACATTCTTTGTTCTCTTTTAAAAGGAATACCATGAAAGTTGCAATTATAGGAGCTGGAGGTATGGGCAGGTTTTATGCGAAATTGATAAAGGACATCGAGGAACTTCAAGTAGAGTCCTTTACTGATGTGAATGAGAGAAGAGCGAGAGAAGCTGCTAAGGAATTTGGTGTCACTAAGTACTATACTGATTGGAGGGAAAGTATAAAGGATGAAGAAATAGATGCTGTGATAATAACAACTCCCGTCAAGTTTCACTACGAAATAACCGTAAATGCATTAGACATGGGAAAGCATGTGTTCTGTGAAAAACCTCCCGCTATGAACGCCAGAGAAGCTGAGGAGATGGCTAGGAAAGCTAAGGAAAACAAGAGATTGCTTATGTATGCTTTTCAGTATAGATTCCTTAAGAGTAGCACCTATGTAAGAGAACTCATACTTAATGGATCTATAGGAAGTGTGTATAGAACAAGGATCCACTATCTGAGAAGGTATGGTGCTCCTACGGGCTTCGGTGGATGGTTTAGGAGTAGAGAGCTAGCTGGTGGAGGCCCTCTAATAGACTGTGCTGTCCATTTTATAGATCTAGTCTACTGGATAACTGGTAGACCAAAACCCGTAATAGCATTCGGAACAAGTTATAACTTGCTAGGATCTGAGTTCCCCAAATTTGAGGTAGAGGATTCGTATGTAGGAATAGTTATTTTCGAGAATAATATGAGCATGATAGTGGAGACATCGTGGCTTCAGAATTGGCATGATGAACATATCGTAATGCTCTATGGGACAAAGGCTGGAGTAAAGTTGATCCCAGAGCTAGAGATCGTCACTAAGTATGGTGGAGAGTTCATATCTATGAAACCCATGTTTAAGGTGAATACCTGGACAGATCCCAACCTCAGTAAACTTAAGCACTTTCTAGAGATCATTAACAAAGGATACACTGACATTACCCCAACACCTGATGATGGAGTTGTAGTGATGAAAATTATAGATGCCCTATATAGAGCAGTTGAAGAAAAGAAATGTATTGAAATAGATTGACTCCTAATATCTTAGAGGAATCACTCTAGTATAGTAAGATCTATAAGTCTTTTTGTCATATCTCAACGATGATGAACCTTGTAAGGGCAGAGCATAAAGCTATGAAGAGCGCTGGAACTACTGAGATTTAAAAATAAGACCAGTCCCTATACTTTAAGTGATATCATCAACGTAAATTTCATACACAATTTCCTTAAGTAAACTTGTAAGTACTCTCAATGGAATATGTCTTACGAGAAAAAAGTTAAGCTTAAACTAGTATTTTCCTCTTTCCTTAGCTATTCTTTTTACGAACTCTATACACTTCTTCTTAAATTCATTATAGCCCCTGATGAATTCATTCATAGTTTTCACAGTCGCTCCAAACTCTCCCCATTCTTCTGGTCTTAATCCCCTATCTCCATAGTCCTCTGCATTCTTTATTCCAGCTCTCTTCAGTATTTCTATTAGCTTCGGCGTGAGCTCCCAGGCTTTTCTAAACTCATCTCTAGTTTCCTCTCTCTCCAGTAAACTTTTAACTATTTTTTGATCGGGTGGAATTAGTGCAGTCTCCCTGAACTTTTCAACGTCGAAAGATTCCTTCAAACTCTCCATTAGAACCTTCATCTGCTGGTTGGGGAATTCTGTATTGACCATGTTCTTGCTAGCTAGGGTATCTAAAGTTTCGATAGGCTTTCTCTTCGAAGCTGGCAGGACATGGATACCTCTCATAACCTCTTCTGCCTGTTCTCTGGTAAGACCGTATTCTTTCTGGAGGTACTTTATCCACTTCTCTCTATTCTCTGGAGTAAAGAATATTTGGTATACTCTCTTCGTTACACATATACCGCCCATTCCTATGTAGTACTCTAGGTCAGATAGGTATTTTGCTACTTCCTCTCGAGAACTTCCACCAATTCCTGCTTCTGTCAGTAGATCTATAAATGGGTCCTTATTCATTGGTCTCAGGTACTTACGACTGCATACTACTCTTACCTTCTCCTCTAAAGACTCACACTTCTCTACAGCCTCAAGCGCGCCTAGTTTTTCAGCTAATTCCCTAATCTTTCCTTCCTTATCTTCAAATCTACCTAAAGCTCTCATCAGCAATTTTTCAGCTACATGTTCTCTAATATGATCATCTAGCCTACCTCCCATGTTGGTTACGTATACTGTCGTAAGTGGTATTCCTCTTTTTACAGCCTTCGCTCTTCCTTCCATTTTGGCAATAGTTGACCATACTTCTTGGGATACTGTAAATACTACAGTGTTGTTAGTGCCTATTCCATGGCTTTCCAATTCAGTAGTTATCCTATTAGATGCAGGAGAACTTCCCGATACCTTGAATACTATGTTTGGTCTCCCTCTTTCTATGATCTCAGAATAGCCCCATAGTAGATAGCTATCGTACTTTTTCAGGAAATCTTCAGCATCTCTATAGAACCTAAATGCATCCCTAACACTAGCTTCATAGTCATCAGCAATATTCGGATTAAGCTGTAAACTTATCATTCCATAGAACATATTGGAGGCTATGGCTATAGGTCTGAAGACAGCTAGATTTGGCCATATAGAGACTTCTGTGCCATAAGCTGCTATTTCATCTCCATACTTTTCAGGATCCTTGAACCAGTACGGGTGTTTCTCTACGACTTTTTTGAAGTCGTCACAGAAGCTCTCTACCTTATATCCTTCCCATAGACTTGGATCGTCTTCGAATGCTATAGCAGCTAGTACGGGATTAGTGGATACCTGGACAAAGCCTAGGTGTCTCATCCATCTGAGACCGAGAGCATAGTCGTTCCCGAAGAGACATAGTCCAACCTCCCCTATCTTGTAGTAGATATTATTTTTGAGCTGATCTATTGCAGCAGTAAGAAAGGATTCCATTATCGAGTCTTCTTTAAGTCTCTTTTCTATCTCTTTAGCCATGTATGAGAGCATTGATCCAGGAGGTCTGTAGAATTTTGACATCACTTTTTTCATCTCAGCTAACATACCTTCTACTACTGCCTTAGCTATCTCAGCTCTTCCTAGTATACTCCTCTCAAAGTTCTCCCAATCGTTCAAAGCTCTTCTTATAAGCTCTACAGCTTTCTCTAACTCCTCTTCTGAAAAGCCTATTATCTTCTTGCTCTCTAAACCGCTAAAGTTTAATGCCATCTCTAACATTAGTTCATATATTCTCGCACAGTTGAGAATATTTGTCTTCTCTTCTACTCCCTCCCCTAGACTCAAAATTGAAGTATGAAATACTATGTCTAGCTTTCTAATAATGTTCCTAATCACATTTTCCAACTTACCTATCATCTCCTTATGGAGTAGATGATCAGCAGCTAGTCTTACATGTCCTTTGAGTGCAGTGTACACTACATGGTCTGCATGATCTACAGAAGGTATTGGAAACTCTAGCTCCTCGGGATTTGCTGAAGATATTATCTCTTTAACATCTATTCCAGTTCTTCTACTCAATACTCTCACCGATTAATACTCAAATAAGACTAATATAAGAGTTTACCGAGAGATTTTAGAGATCATTTAAAGAGGAGTACGACATAGCAATTATGATGGATTATGCTTAACTATGAATATCCTAATTATTACTCTAATAGAGTTATGGAATTGTAAGACATATAAGTTAAGGGATACAATAGTAATAGATGATGAAGCTTGCAAGGTTTGATCGGTGATAGAACTCGGCTTTGCTGATTTCTTCTTCGCTTATTCTCTATACTCTTAGGAGTATCATATCACATCATAAAGTATCTATACTCTATACTACATTGTAATACTTGGATTAAGTATGAGGATTGAGTATATCAGAAATGACACTATTAGTAGAGTCCTAATGGGAGTGCCTAAAGGTCATAAACATCTAAGAGCAGTACTTGTACTCGAAGAGGGGAGGATATTGGTATTTAGTGAGGCTGCAGTAGCAAATCTTACAAGAGCATATATAACAATTAAAACGCATCCCAGAAAGAGAGCTATCGAACTCAGACTCGTCAAGGATAGTAATTTTAAAGAGGGATATGCAAAACATCAATTACTTGAAATAGAGAGAAATGAAGATGAAATAGAGGAGGAGATTACCCAAATACTACTCGCCGATAGTGAGGGTAGGACTTTCTCCTAACCTCCCTATTTTTCACAAAGTACCTTGTAGTACCATCCACTGTTACAATGTCTAAGTACCCTTTTATCATCTTTACAGTCTTACTTTCTAACCTCTTTAAAGCTCCATTCCTGATAGCATAGAAAGTATTCCAAACTACCCCATTATTGCGCCTAAAGACTCTTATCAATATATTATCCCTTTCACAGCTCTCTAGGTTAAGAGTCACGTAGACTTTTCCGTTTTTCCTATCTATACTCATCTTTGTGATGTAATCGCCGAGATTGTGCTTAGCAGTGTATAGGGGATAGAACTGTCCCTTTATTAGAATTGAAGAATAGAGAGCCCCACGCTTATACGAGAGTATCTTCATGCTTGTCCTCCTATATTGGAGGAAGACTCTTTTAAATATTGCTGGTAATGCACAAGGTATTTCCAAGAACTTATCCTGCTCATACCTGGAAAAATAGTTCCTTTCAAATGCTTTAAATTTAGAATCTCAATCTTCTACTTCCATCCCTCCTTTATAAATGCCATGCACATACTGCTACTCGCTTTAACTGTTATGTGACAGCGAATGCTAATAACTATAAGCGCAATTTTCCCAAAATCTCATCAAAGCTATTGAATTTTGAATTGTACTTTTCTATGAGTCTGCTTATGTTGTTTTCAAGTTTTTTAAGCTTCCTTTTATCGATATGCCCGTTCACGTTTTGAACCTCATAAGGGTGGAAGATCCAGGAAAATATGCATAGTTCTAGCTCATTCCTGCAACAAGCTTCCACTGTTGCACCAACATGTTTAAAATCTAAGGATATGCCCATGTAGTGAACTGGGATCTGGATGAAATATCCCTTTCTCGACTTATAATCTGTCCAATTATCAACATCATGTCTATATGGCTGGACACCTAAGGGAATACCTCTATTAAACATAACGTGGGATCTGCCTATTCTATCGCGATACTGAGAGCCATCTATGTATGCTTGAGGAGTGATATCTGATACTACTCTATAACCAAGCCTTTTCAATGCTCTGTAGATAGCTACGGACTGTACAAGAGACCCGTTCCTATGGAGAATTACGGGCTTATTATATCCTTTACTCCTTATATAATTCTCTACAATTTTCTTCGAGCGCTCAAGAAGAAAGTAAACCTCTTCATAGGAATTAATATCCACAGGAATTGCACTTGGATAATAATCGTGAATACTGTCCATTCGATCAAAGTGATCGTGAAGACCGAAAGAATCTCCAGTCTCAATAACTTTATCCAGAAAAGTGGCATGCCATTCTACTATCTTGAAATCATTTTCATTTAAAAACCAAGTAATATGTCCACACATTCCGTAATCCTCAAATAAATGCATTAGAGCTTCGAGTGCTTTCTGTCGGTGATATACATTCCCTATTCTTAAGTCGCAATCGATTGAAACTAATGTGTATATTTCCATTTTACCTCACTATCTTTTCATTTCTCAGTTTTGTCTTATATAAATTTTTAAGATTTACTAAATAGTGATATCCTAAGACGATGAATACCCTTCCAAGATTAGATGATATAAATAGAGGTCAAGGAGGGGAAACTCTATCGACAGGAAAGGGGAGACTAGGAGTCTAAATGCTTAAATATACTGAGGAGGAAGTGGACAGGTGAAAACATGAGAGCAAGAAAACTAATATTGGTTACCTCAAGCTACGATGTACTTAGAAGTAAGATTACTAGACTCCTAGAAGAGATAGCTAACACAAAAAGTCTCGAACTGGACGTAAGAGAGGAAGATTGGAAATTCTTAATTAAACATGGTCAAGAAGATGAATTAGGGGGATACGCTTTACCTCAGGTATTTGTAGAGTATGAAGACGGTAGCATTAAACATATAATGACAAGGCTTCCCCTAACTCCTCAAGGAAAAGTCGATATGGAGGAGGCTAAAAAAGCTATACTCTCAGCCCTTGAGGAATAACTAGTTTATTTTAGTAGAGCATTAGCAATAAGCGGGGCTACACTCACGTAGCTCACTGGACTATCTACAGTATCCGTACCGATTACAGCCTCAGCTCCTGCTCTTAATATCTTATAGAGTGCATCTCCTACTAGTATTGGATGTGCGCATACAGCATAAACCTTATCTGCACCAAGTCTCTTCATATTCTTAACAGCTTCTGCCATAGTACCTCCTGTACTTATAATGTCATCTACTATTATCACATCTCTACCAGAAACTCTTATCTCTCCTACGCTCAACTCCACTTCTTCATCACTTATCCTTCTCTTCTCCAATACTGCATACTCACATTGAAACTCTTCTGAGAATATTTTAACCCATTGTTCAGCTTCCTCATCAGGAGCTATGGCTAAGGGATTGCTTAGTTTGAAGTTTTTGAACATATATTTTGCCAATTCTCTCATACATGTGAGGTTATGTACCTTTATATTGAATAATTCCTCTAAACTCCTTAATCTATGTAAATGTGTATCTATAGTGTACAGTTCAGTTATCCCACTCCACTCTATGAGCTCAGCTACTATTTTTATGCTCAGTGCTTCTCCTGGTTTAAACCTAGTGTCTTGTCTAGCGTAGGGAATGTAGGGTACTACTCCAATAATTCTCTTAGCTCCTAGATCTTTCAACGTCTTAGCTTCAAATATAAACTCTAATAGTAGCTCGTTAGGTCGTCTAGCTATGGATTGTACTAAAACTACATCCTGATCTTTGACATCTCCTAGGAAATTTATGTACAGCTCTCCATCAGGGAATTTCCTTACCTCTACATCAATAAGATCTACATTCATTATTCTAGATAACTTTACAGCTAGATGTCTTGATCCACTACCTCCCACTACTATCATGTTAAGACCTCATCGGCTTATGGTTAGCAGTGGTGATATATTAAAGTTTAGAGATCCGAGATTCTAAGCATGTTAAGTAGTGCTACTTAAGCATTGTTTTACTAGATATATAGCTAGTTAATTATTTAGTCCACCATGATAGTCTTTTTACGTTATCGATGAAATTAAGCCCTTCTATCATATGTAATGTTAATCTTTCGACCTCTTTGTCAAATTTTTCTCTAAAGTTTTCATCTTCCTCGTACATATTTACTATTTCTTCTCTTAAGTATCTTCTACCACTGGAATCTCTTAGATTTAGTGAGATGAAAGAGAAGTACTTAAATATAGGCTCTTCTGAATTAGTAGGTTTACCTCTATCTTCATATTCTTTTATCATCCTTTTCAGTAGTGGAGATGAGAGCTCTCTTTCCTCCTCAACGCAATCTTTTAAGTAATTGTACACATCTTCGAATACTCTTTCATAGAGATTCCTAGGTCTAGTACCTTTAGGATATGATTCCATGATCTTAAAGAGGAGTTCTATATAAACTCCTGAGACCTTATACTTGAGGTTCTCTCCAGTAGCCTCTAGTAGTGCTTCATACACACCTTTTCCTTTTCCAGTAAAGGGTCCACTCCCACTACCTGAGTGAAATGAAAGTAAAGTGCCGAAGGATCTCGCTATAGATGATAGTCTTTCAACTCTATCTCGTAATTCGACTAGATCACCTTCATAGTCTTTTCTCTTCTTAAATCCTATGTTAGGTGCAATGAAATCTATGCTTAAACCTCGATCCCATAGCTCTCTTAGATAGAAATACAGATCCTTCTCCTTTGTCAATTCTGGGAGCTCATCGAATGCTACTTCTATACCAAAAGGTCTCCTTATCTTCTTCATCTCTTCACATATCATCCTATACATCTTGAGAGCCAGATCTAGGCTATCTAAGTACTTCAACGCGAGCCTCATTACGTCTATTTTACTGAAGTTCAAGTGGAAAGGTCTCCCACTACTACCTATAAAGACAAAATTTCTACCTATGTACCTCTTCATCAAATTCTCTGCTTCCTCTTTTGGTACCGTATCTTTAAATCTCTCCTCGACACTTCTCGAATCCATAGAGTCGACTTCAAGTCTCACCATCTCACAGGTATCGATAGTGAAGAAGTCCACATAACCCGTCTGTACAGCTTCTTCTATCTCTGTCCTTATATAGTCCATAGACTCCTTTAACTCCTCGTCACTTAAACCGTACTCTACTTTCACTCCCACAATTCTCTTAACGGCCTTACTTGGACTTGTTACTGTTATATGGTCGGCCTCTATTTCTACCTGTACTCCCATCTCCTCAGCTACGTCATGAGCAAGAGTCATGTATTTTCTTATGGATGTCCCTGTGTGTCCTCTTGTGATATCGTATACGCCGGGTGGAGCATTTATGACATATTCTGGAGCAGTTTCTCGAACAAAGGAGAGCATGAGAGTACCTACAGTATTTCTCTTTTTAAACGCACTAAGTATGCCTTTCAGGAGTATCTCAGGTATTCTTATACCAATTGCTGGATGATGTATAGGACCCAGATACATGTTAATTGAATAGTTGAAGGTAATTTTAAACGTTTCAATATGTCCTTTTAGAGTGTGATACTGTTCTAAAGTATTTGGAAAGTGCTTACTCTCTATCAATGGTAGTGTAGGATCTGTCGATTGTCCTATACTCAACTGGTAGATTTTCTAAGTCTACTATAAGCCTACTCAATCCTTCCAGGGGAATTGCAATTACTCCATCTACTATCAGTTGATCTTGAGTATAGAATGTTATGAGTACTGGTATGAACTTGAGTCCAAATACAATTTTAATGGGTAACCTTAGAATCTCAGGAGCAACTTTTAGAAAACTTTCGAATCTTTCCTTATGCCTCATAATAGCCTCTAGTAGTGCCGTACTTCTCCCCTTAAGTCTAAGCCATTGTTTACAATCTATTATGAGTACATAAGGACTTCGAATAGCAACTATATCCACTTCAAACCTCTTACCTTGAACCGAGAAACGTATGTTTCTAAGTGTCTTAAAACCGTATGTACTCAAGATCTTCGAGCATAGTGCCTCATATTCTCTCCAATTCATTAGTTTCACTATATCGTATGCTGGAATCCCCAATTTCATACTCTCTACAGCAAATCCGACTCTATCTAATAGTGTTATACTATCACTATCGATAGTGAGGTACTGTTCTAACCGTTTAGTAGCGCTATCTAAGATAGGTCTATCTATATTATACTTTCTACAAAATTCATCAATACTTATTGTTTGCTTCTCTAGTAGCTCCTTCACAAGGATTGTCCTTATCAGCTCTATCAACATCATATCTTTTAAGGCTAAAGCCATATTTTAGTGTGTACATGAACAGGAACATAAGATTACTTGAGAGACCAACCCCAAGAGAGGCTGTAGAGTTACTAAAAGAGTCCATATTTAGGAAGAGGACATCCATTATAGTAGGAAAGTGCATAGTGAGGTATAAGGGTAGAGCACGTAGCTTTTTAGGTGAAGGAGATAGAGTGATACTACTTAAACCAGATGGGGCTCTTCTTGTACACAAGGCTAGTAAGAGGGAACCTGTAAACTGGAATCCTCCCGGATCGATCCATAGAGTATATTTAAAGGAGGGGAAGGTGATTGTAGAGAGTATTAGAAGGAGACCCCGAGAGGTAATAGTAATAGAGCTTAGTGATGTGTATTTCGTAGGCTCCTTTGATCTAGTAGACGAAGAGTATATAGCGATAATCGGTACTGAGAAGGATGTAGTAGACATTATTTTTCAGAGACCTGAAGTCATAGAAAAGGGGTTTAAGCCCCTACATAGAGAGATGAGTACAAGATATGGTAAAATAGATATCTTTGGAGTTGATGAAAAGGGTAGAGCTGTAGTGATAGAAGTGAAAAGGAGAAAAGCGGATCTTTCCTCAGTATCTCAACTACTGAGGTATGTGGAGAGTGTAAAGGAGACTGTAAGATCTCCTGTAAGAGGAATTCTTGTGGCTCCGGATTGTACAGCTTCAGCAGAAGCATTCTTAAAGAAACATGGTTTAGAATTTAGGAGAATAGCATTTAAATAACTTTAATGGAATTGCTACGACAACAGTATAAAAGAGTTTAAGGAATTTCCGACTAAAGGGGAGTTATTCCGAGTAAATGCCAACTTTTTCCTAATATGGATGCTATTTTCTTAAGATTTCGATGAGAACCTACAGTTACAGATCATTCTTAATGGACAGTCGGTCGCTGGTGATATGTGAAGATACTTTCCTCTCATACAGTAATTAGCCCATAGATATCTGAGTACTAGTATCCTGAGTTTATCATGAGGCGCGAGTTCAAATGCTACTCTATTTAGACTCTCTCTTATGTTAATATTCCTACTCCTTTTTATAATACCTATTCTCGACAATATATCCACTAACCTATAATCTAAGGGAATTTCTAGGTCATAATCTCTTATATTATCTATGATATTGAACATTCTAGTATAATAAAGAAAGGATATTATAGTATTAACTCCAATACACGGATATACTCGTAGCGTTGTGCATAGTAGCTTTATTGATGGGGTTTCATTAATCCCTATACGAAGTGCTATGGCTAAGTTTGAGACCTTGTCTACATCAGTGTCTGGGTTTAATTTAACTGGTATTTTCTCCACTGTATACTCAAAGAAGTCTCTATAGAACTTCTTCAGGTCATTCATGGGGTAATCCTTAAAGAAACCGTATAGTGTTGATATAGTTGTTGCAAGTTTGGATATAGTATTATTGCCTACTCTATTCGGTAGTACTTTCTCTAATATTTTAACTACTATTTTCTCATTATTTAGTGCATGTTGAAATTCTCCTTCATAAATTATATTCTTGAATTTACTCAGGTATTCTATGGAATCTTTATTCTCTACCCAGTAGAACTGTTCAAAAATAGAACTCAAGAGTAGTAGATAAAGTCTTATAGAATCCTCCTTCACCCCATTTAGTACGTTTTCTTCGAGAACCTCTCTAAAGTACTCGGTAGCCTTATCTTCAAGCTCCTCCAATAGCCTATGTAAGCTGTCTAGCTTAGAGAGATATCTATGAATGTATTTTTTAATTTCACATTTTAATTCTGGAATATATCTTAAAGCGTGCTCTAGAATTTCTACGGTTATCCATTTTCTGTTATTTCGATTAGGAGTAAAGTCTAAACTACCTTCAGGACTCTGTAATCTTAACAATTCTTTTACATACTCTGTTAAATTACGGAATTCTACCTCCATTTCACCCGAAGCTATTAATGCTAATGATGCTAATGCCTTTTTGAGTGTATTAATGTTCATAGCAGTGTACAATTGATCTTTAAGCCATGTACGTAGTGCACTGATTGCTTTTTCTTTGGATTGTTCGCTAAGATACTTATTACAGTACAGCAGTATTAATGAGGTCATCTCAATATCTCCAAGACTGTTTGAAATCCACAGACCACTTCTTCCTTGAATGCTCTCTAATCTATCTATAAAATCTAAGATAATATTTTCATATCCTATAGTGCTTAGAGCTTTAACAACTTTTAGACTTGTGTATACAGATAATCTCGTATAGTTCCATTCAAAAGGTATGATTTTTTTGAGTAGTGGAATAGCTGAGTATACTTCATTCCAGAATCCGATCTTAGACCTACGATTACTCAGAGTTTTTACTATACTATCTAGTTCATCCTCTCTACTTCTACTGAGTACTAGTAGGGCGTTAGTAGTTGCTATCACACTAGGAGGATTTCTCCTATCCCATATAAGGGGGAAGAGTTCATATTCTCTAGCCATTTCACTCAGCCACTCAATCCAGTGATCTACTATTTCTAGATCTACCATTCCTATGTCTGTGAAGAGGGGGAGTTTGTAGAATAGCTCTGTGGAAACTATGTACTCTGCAATATTCTCGATATAGTTCCTCATGTTCCTCGACTTTAGTCATAGATAGTATACGTATGTCTAAATATCTCTATCCTCGTTATTTGAAACTGTATGGTAATATGGCTATAACCATACTAAGGGGATAAACGTCTTAAAGTATTAAAATCCTTAATAGTTTGGTGTCCCACGTGAAGATAGGAGTTATCTTCTCAACTCCTATTCCAACGAGTACTAATAGACTTCTTATAGATGAATTAAGAGGAAGAGGAATAGATACTATTCCCATACCATTACATGTACTAGAACTGAAACTGGGGGAGAACACCCTTGAGTTGAACATGCGTGGTGAGCCAATAGAACTGGATGCAGCACTGCTGAGAGGCCTAGGTGCTGTAATCTCTTTAGATCAATACCTAGTGAGAACATGTATGCTAAAGGCTATGGAAGAAATAGGTGTGAGGTTAGTGAATAACCTCAATGCTTTCCTTAAGAGTAGGAATAAAATACTAACCTTACTTTCCCTACACAGGAAAGGAGTGCCTACACCTCTAACTATAGTCTCAGAAAATCTTAAACGCCTTTACGAGTCAAGTAAGACTATGGCTCCATTTGTAGTAAAACCATGCATGGGTTCTAGGGGATATGGGATGAGTATAGCATATGATCACGATGTCCTATTTCAGATCTGTAGACACTTATTATCCACAGGCGTAGTACCCCTAATTCAAAGATACGTTAATAAACCTCAAAGGGATATAAGAGCATTTGTTATAGGAGACGAGGTAGTAGCCTCTATGTACAGGTTTTCACAGTTCTGGAAGACTAACATAGCTCAAGGAGCTAAGGCTAAACCCCTCAAGCTTAACGAGGAGCTAAGTGAACTCGCTATTAGCGCCTGTAAAGCACTGGGTCTAGAGTACGGGGGTGTAGATATTGCTGAAGAAGGAGAGAATTACTTTGTACTAGAGGTCAATGGAAGTCCTGATTTTGAAAAGTTAATGCAGGTCACTGGAGTGAACATACCAGCATTACTAATAGATTATCTAATTGATCTTATTAGAAAGTAATAATCCTTTTAGTTTCAAAGTGTAGAACTTAAATAGTTGCGCTCAGTACCTTAGATAGATGATGAAGGAAGAGACGAGTTGAGAGATGATAGAGTGAGCAGATTCTGACAACTTAATATGATATATTGATATATTACATGCGAAGTACACTAGAAGAGGTGCTGAGGGTGCTTTCGGAAACAAAAGAAGATAGGGGTTGGCTCTTAAAATGTGAAGAATGTGGCTCAGAGAGAATGCTATATGTAGGGTATGATATAAGCGATTTCGAAAAAATCTATATCTTTTGTAGTAAATGCGGTAAGAATACCCTACATGAAATACTAGGGTACAAAGATGAGGAATGAGTACCCTTGGAGGGATGCTGTGATAATAGAATGCTATTGTGTTAACTTTTTTAAGGAAATACTCATGGAAAGATATTGATATGTTTGGAGCTACCGAGAAGTTAATAGGCAAGATCCTGAAGGATAGAATAGACCTCATCAAGTTTGAACGCGGAACTACTTACATAAGACCAAAAGATGCTGCCTTCGATGAGATGTTCATTTATAAAAAATTAATGGGCCTCTTCGAGTATAAGTACCTGTTTACTGCTAATGTCTTGATAGTCCCTACTGATGAAATGAACCCAGCTATGGCTAACGCCTATAGGTATTTAAAAGGATGTGAATGTGTCCTTAAGTATAAGGGTATCTTTAGAAAGAGTGTAAGTTTTGAACCTCGTGAAGAGTTAGAAAAGTTAGCTAATCTAATTGGTGATGAATTCAAAGTAAATAATAGGCTTGCTAACCTCCTTAATAGTGATGAAGAGCTTATGAAAAATATCTCAAAACTAGGCATTATAGAACTGTACGTATTTCTCAAATCAATTGATGAGACTTATCTACCCTTTATAACAGATCGAGATAAACTTATATTAGCTGAGAAGGCCTTCTTCGAAAACCCTACAGAGATACTCTGGACTCTTGCCCTTAGCCACACACTTTCCAGGGGCATCAGGTTTAAGCGTAATGTACTTCTCATATTCGACGTACTCGATAGGATAGCTAAAAAGCTAAGAGATCTAAGTAATACTGTTATCTCTGAGTTTTCAACTTAGGTCTGTAGAACCATACCGGTCCCTGAGGAGTATCCCGTACCTCTATCCCTATCTCCCTCAATCTACCCCTTATGGCATCTGAGAGATTCCAGAGTTTCATTTCTCTTAATCTCTCTCTAACATCGATTATTAGTTTAAGGAGGAGGAGAGTACTCCTATTAAGCTGTTCATATTCCAGTTTAAATCCCAATATGTCTTTCAACAACTCCACCATAGTCTCATACGCTGATCTTAGATGAATTGGTCTTATGTAACGGTCTCTTCCCTCTTCTACTATTCTTTCATAGTAATCTATGAATTCAAAGACTTTAGATAGGGCTATTGGCGTATTAAAGTCATCATCCATAGCCTCTATGAACTCCCTCTTCATAGTTTTTAATCTATTCAGGAAGTCCTTCTCTATATCCTCTCTATACTCTTTTACCTCCCTAAACTCGGATGTTACTCTTAATCTTTCCAATATTCCGTATACTCTAGACAATGTTTTCTCCAGTTCTTCTATTTTTTCAAATGAAAAATCTATCTGGCTTCTGTAATGTGCTTGAGCTACCATTAGCCTAAGGGCATCAGCACTGTACTTCTTGAGAAACTCGACCACTGGAATTATATTGTGGAGTGATTTCGACATTTTCTCCCTTTTTATTGTAAGGAGTCCTGTATGCAACCAGAACCTGCTAAATGGCTTCTTACCCGTATAGGCCTCTGACTGTGCAATTTCATTTTCATGGTGGGGAAATATTAGATCAGTGCCACCTCCATGAATATCTATTTGTTCTCCTAGATGTTTAACTGCCATCACAGTGCACTCTATGTGCCAACCAGGCCTACCTAATCCCCAGGGACTATGCCAATATGGTTCTCCTTTTTTAGCAGATTTCCATAGAGCAAAGTCCCTAGGGTCTTCTTTTCTCTCGTCCATTTCAATACGTGCTCCAGCCAACATAGATTCTACTCTCTGTCTGGATAATTTACCATAGTCCTCGAATTTTCTTACTCTGAAGTACACATTTCCATTCACTACATAAGCGTATCCTAAGTCTATTAGCTTCCTTATGGTATCTATAATATCTTTGATATGTTCAGTAACCCTAGGATAGACATCAGCTTTTAGTAAATTAAGCTCCTTTACAACCCTGAAAAAGTCTTCTTCGTACATTCTAGCTACTTCTGAAGGAGGTATTCCCATCTCTTTAGCTTTCCTTATTATTTTATCCTCAACATCTGTTATATTAACTACGTATCTAACCTTATAACCTTTGTACTTGAGATATCTGACTATTATGTCAAACGCTATATACGTTCTAGCATGTCCTACATGGGTCAGGTCGTAAACTGTAGGCCCACATACATAAATTTTGACAATGTTATCTTCAAGCGGTTTGAACTCTCTTTTCTCTCTACTTAGGGTGTCATATATTTTCAGCACAATATGATTTTCACCATTCTATCCCTATGCTCTTGGCTATAATTAGTTTTTCGTATAGAACTCCTATGATCACTTCCATTTAAGTAGTGATTAGCTCTAGTCCTACTAATGAGGACTCGAGTATTAACCAAAATAGCTTAATACAGAGACTAGCTAGTATGTATTATCCTATTAGAGAGGAGTGGAGCTTAGTAACTTCAATAACTATGCATTTAAGAGATAGATATCTCAAGATCCAAGTTTTAATGTGCGTAAAGAGGAGGAAAGCAATTAAAAAGACTAGGAGACATCTTCTACAGCTAATTGTATATCTCCCGAGAGAGCTCTCTTAATACTATTCAGTTTCTCTAGCATTGTATTCAGTTTCTCAATTGTATCGAGGAAGTCATCTAAGTGTACTTCTCCTAAAAACCACTTCATTAAGATATCCTCAAGTTCCTCTTTAGTCCTTTCTTCAACTATTTCTATTAACTTTACTACGTCTGTCTTTTTGTACTGCTTATCCATAAGTTCTAGGCATGTACTCTTCTCATCTTCTGTAATATACTTCTTGAGTAGTAAACGGTCGATATCTCTTACCTTCTTCTCCGCTTCATTAGTAATACTTGTGTCTGAGTCTTTTAGGAGCTTTTCTAGTAAGGCTATACTTTTACTATTATTGTCCACTAAAAAGAGCTTATTGCCTACTAGAACTATATTTGAAGGATTTACCTTTATAGCCCTCCCATTGACTCCTTCTATTATCACGGACTCGGCCTTGCCACTTCTCCTGCTAGCTCTGATCTCTATAATCCATCCGACTATGTTTTGACTAACATCTCTAACCACTTTTCTTTTAAAGGCGCTCAATCTACTGATCTTTATTTCATCCAGTGCTACTAAACCATACTTCTCTTTGAATTTCTCTAGGTCTCCACATCCCCGTCTAATGCCTATTCTCAAATATCACACCTCTAGCTTTTTGCTAACATGGTAGTTTGAGATTACGTTCTCCCATCGCTATAAGCATTAGAGGAATATTCGGATAGTTCGTACATGTAGTATTAGTTTATTGGCTGTGCTCATGGAATTGACCTATTATTGTATGTTTAACATTTTTAGCCATACTCTAATCATACTAGAAATACTTATTTAGTGAGATATGTATAACTAATAAGTGTAAAACTATGATAGAAAGAGTTAAATCCGGAATACCCGGCTTGGATGAAATATTGAATGGAGGGATACCTAGAAGGAATATAGTACTCCTATCAGGAGGCCCAGGTACAGGTAAGAGTATAATGGGTCAACAGTTTCTCTACAATGGTCTTCTACAGGGAGAGCCTGGTATACTAGTGGCTTTAGAGGAACATCCAGTTCAGATCAGAGTAAATATGGCACAGTTCGGATGGTATGTAAAGGACTTTGAACAGAGAGGACTCTTCGCTATAGTAGATGCATTCACTGGTGGAATAGGCGAAGCTGCTAAAAGAGAGCGCTATGTAGTAAGGAGTGTAGATGATATAGGAGAACTTATTGATGTCATTAGAGATGCGATAAGAGATCTTAGTGCAAAGAGAGTAGTCATAGACTCTGTAACCACTCTGTATATGACTAAGCCAGTTATCGCTAGAAATGTCGTTATGCAACTTAAGAGAGTACTCTCAGGATTAGGATGTACCTCTATACTAGTCTCACAGGTGAGTGTAACAGAGAGAGGATTTGGAGGACCAGGAGTAGAACATGCTGCTGATGGAATAATAAGGTTAGATTTAGACGAAATACGTGGAGAGCTCAAAAGGTCTATTATAGTCTGGAAAATGAGGGGTACTAGACATAGCATGAGGAGACATCCATTCGAAATAACCAACAGAGGAATTGTGATCTATCCCAGCAAAGTTTTGGTATTCGGATATCGTGTAATAGAAGAGAAAATACAAGACTAGGTATAATAATATGAAGATGTCTTAATATATATGGTGAAGAGAATGAGCGAAGAGATCCCACTAAAACCCATATCAAAAAGGGATATCCATAGATTAGAGACAGCACTAATGGTAGCTACACTACTTAGACCCGATGTACTAGAGAAGATAAAGGAGCCTAGTGAGAGGCTCACATGGTTGGACTCTCTCGCCGTAGCTGCTGGAGCACTCGCAAGGAGCAGAGCAGGGTATACTATAATGAGGATAGCCGAAGAGCTGGGCAGGTCTGAGACTACCATAAGGAATCACTTGAAGAGTAAGACTGAGGCAGGTAAACTAGTGACAGAGACATACGAAAAATTCATTAGGGAAGGAGTTAGAATAGAACTCCCTACTGAGATAGAAGGAGTAAGAAGGGAGATTGAAGATTTAAAGAGCAAACTGAGGGCCTACGAGGAGAAATTGACAGCTATTAAGCACGAGCTTGAAAGGATATTGGCTATGATATAAATCCATGGCGCCTGAACACGGATACTACGAGTTTAAGCCTAGGTACGTTCCACTGCTGACGAAGGACACAGTACTCGAAATATTACACTACATTAAAAAAGAGAGAGATCAAGTAGAAGTCAGTGTAGATCTAGGCCTTTCAAAAGAATACATAAGGATATGCAAAGACTACATCGTACTGAAAGGTACTCCTATAGAAGTGAATACACTAGTAGAATTAAGCAATATTTGTAGAGATGATGAAATTTACGCATTAGACAGAGAACGGATAATAAGACTCGCATTTTTTAAAGAGGGACACTTTTATAAGTTGAAGTACCTTGGTAGGAGGATAGCACCTACTGTAGAAATCGATGGTATGCACATGCATAGGATAACGGGAATCACTCCATGGGAAGATGCTAAGCTTAAGGTGGATCTGGTAAGAGTAAGAAGATGTAACAGAGTATTAGACATATGCACAGGTCTAGGCTATACTGCCATAGCTGCCCTACGAAGAGGAGCTTGCAGTATATTATCTATAGAAGTGGATGAGAATATTCTACTACTGGCTGAATATAATCCATGGTCTAGAGAACTAGATAATAAAAAGGTAAAAATATTACTTGGAGATGCATATGAGGTGATCTCGGAACTAGATAGTCTATACTTTGATAAAATAGTACATGATCCTCCAAGACCTACACTTGCTCCTCTACTATACTCATACGATTTCTATACAGAACTATACAGAGTACTGAAGCCTAAAGGTACACTCTTCCACTATACCGGTAGACCGGGAAAGAGTAGAGGAATAGATCTGGCTAGAGGGGTTATGAGAAGACTACAGAGAGCGGGTTTTAAGGTAAGACGATGCCCTCAAGCTGAGGGCGTATTAGCGTATAAATGAGATCAAATACGAATGAGGATTTCTACCTTAAATTGTAGTATATATCCCTTTTTTAGTGGAATATCCTGTAGAGGATTACATCTTATCTCTATATTCTCGTTGAGATTTCTAAATGCTACTCTTACTGGATATTGAACAGAGTCTCCATGAAGAGTAAAAAGTCTTGCATCTTCTGAGTGGAGTATAATTTTTATGCTGTTATTCTTATATTTAAATACAAGTAGTACATCCTTATGATCAATAGATCTAAAACTACATAGTTTTTTACTTAAGAGTATGAAGGGTGCTGAGAAATCATTTGTTAGTATGATTTCTCGTAATGGAAGTATACTCGTAATACAGCATACCCTAGTTCCAGATCTATTCACCTCCACAAGTTTGAAATACCCAGAGAAATCGTCCTCGTCAAAGATTATGTTGTATTCTTTTTGAGTACCATATTCTCTCACTTTGTACTCTAGTATTGAACTTGAGCTAGATATGGAATGAGGATATACCTTACACAGGGTCTGCTCATCTATACGGAGTTCTACAGGTATCCTTACCCTTGGTATTTCTATAGATACCTTCATGCACTTACAATTAATACTACCTTGAGATTAATTAAAGTATATTACTTCGTACTATTCAGGACTATAGGTTTAGACTTTTTAGAAAGTACTTATGATGATCTATCAATACACCCTAAAGGGCGTGTATTGAGCTCTGATATAGATGAAAGAACCATAGAACATCTATTAAACTTTAATATAAAGCATAGAATACCTGAGGAGAAATTCCACACACTAGTTTCGTTTGAGGGATGGTTAACTTTTCAAGGCCTAAAACCATCTACCAGGTATAGGTATCTGGAAGTTGTAAGCGAGTTTCTTGAATGGATTTATAGTCGTAGGTTAAGGTATGAAGATCTTAGCATTATGCTTCTCGAGGAATTTCTAGGTAAGATTAGAAGAAGAGGGGTTAAACAGAGTACACTCTCCTGGTACATAATCGGTGTCAGAAAGTTCCTCAGATATCTATACCATGTAACTGATGATGAAAGATTCAAGAATCTATATGAGAAGATAAGAGTCCCCATTAGGAGGACTACACTACCCGAGATACTTACTAGACAAGAGGTAGAAGCGTTATTAGCGGCTATAACTAACAAAAAGCACTGTGCACTCATAGCATTAATCTACGAGACAGGGTGTAGAGTAAGTGAAGCACTAAACCTTAGGATAGGCGATACCGAGGTCAGTAGACATGGTCTAAGAGTTACCTTTAGAAAAAGTAAGAGTGAACCTAGAAGAGTTTTACTTATCCTATACGCTGATCTAGTATCATCATGGCTTAAAGTACATAGAGCTAGACGTGATCCTAAAGCCTATCTATTCTATGGTAGAGATCCCTATAAGAAACTCTCTAGAAGCATGGTGTTTTATATAATCAAGAGAGCTGTAGCAAAGAGTGGAATCAATAAGAAGGTATATCCACATCTATTGCGTCATACAAGAGCTACTGAACTGTATAAGGTATTCAAAGAATTAGAAATGATGAAATGGTTTGGATGGAGGACTAGAAGCATGATAGATGTCTACAGCAGAATATCCCAGGAAGACCTTGAGAACAAGTATCTGGAGAAAGCCGTGGGATTGAGTTCTAATGAAGGAGAGTATAAATTGATTAAATGCAATAATTGTGGAAGGTTAAACTTACCTGGTTCTCGTTTCTGTTGTAATTGTGGTGTTAAATTAATTTAATATTAGTCTGTTTTTTATTGTTCTTATGGTTTACGAGGAGACTTGTATTAACATACAGAGATGCTCTGTACCCGTTTTTCTCAAATCTTATCAGTCCTACTCTGGATAGTATTAGAATGTGCCCATATAAATTACCTAATCCTATATTAAGCCTTCTACTCAACTCGTTAAAACTACTACCTGGATTCTCTAGAAGGTAAAGCACTATCTGTCTCCTTATAGGGCTCTCGAGGGCTTCACTTATGCTTAATATCTTCCTCGGCATCACTTCACCTCATTGGAGTGTACCGCTCAGCGTTACTATAATCAATAAGTAAAAAATATACTTTACCATTCAAAGTCCCCTTAATTTTTAAGGAGATGAGTTAATTTATATTGGAGAGAGATTGAAGACCATACGATTAGTACCTATAGAAAAATCCCCCTCTATAGTACTTGAATTCCTAAAACATGAGCTTCCTAAAAGAATACCCGGAATTGCTGTTGAGATTGAAGACTATGTAGTACATTTACCTCGTAGTACTTATAACTCCATCAGACGCCAGTACGACTCTGATGCCGTACTCGAGTTTCTTAAAGGGATCAAGATCCTTCATAGGGGTTTTAGGATATTAGGCCTAGCGGATGTAGATGCTTACTCCGACTATCTAAACTTCGTGTTTGGTCAAGCTGAGCTCTATGGTAGATATGCCGTAGTCTACCTTGTAAGACTGAGACCTGAGTTCTATGGTTCTAAAGCTGATGAAAGATTATTTTTAGATAGAGTTTTAAAGGAAAGCCTACATGAACTAGGACATACATTCGGATTACTACACTGTACTAGTACGAGTTGTGTGATGCGCTTTAGTAACTCTATTATCGATACCGACCTAAAACTACCTAAATTCTGTACAAACTGTTTACAGAAAATAATGAAATATCTCAGCTCTGAGATCTAGAATTATTCATCACTTGCACGAAGTATGAGTAGGCCTCTGTCAGTGTTGATACTTCCTCCACCTCCATATAGTAACCCCTTCTACGGAGTTCCTCCTCTAAATCGACCCGTACAGCTCTATACACTACTATTTCGAGGAAACCTATTTTCTCCTTGGATGGTATATATTTTATTACTTTACTTTGACCTTTTGGTACTAGGAACACTTTGATACCGTTTTCGGCAGCTACTAATGCCTTTTCGAGTACTCCTCCAACAGGTCCTATATTACCCTCTTCATCTATAGTTCCAGTTAAGCCTACATCTTTTCTTATATTATCACCTCTGAGTAGGGCCGTTATCATTACAGCTATAGCAGCTCCAGCAGAAGGACCATCTACAACTTGTACCTCCTTTTCAGCCTTAATGATAATGTACACGTCATACGACTTTTGAACCCCTGAGATTTTAAGTGCTGCCTTTAAGGCCTTTTCGGCAGAGGCTTGAAGCTCTATTCCTATCTTGGGAGTGGTAGCTATGAAAACTCTGTTTTTTCCTGGAACTATCCTCAGATAAGCCTTCATCATTATCCCCTTCAATTCGTATGAGAATATATCTCGGGTTACCTTGTACACTCCGAATATAGGTATCCAATTATAATCCTGAAGCTCACCTGTGTATTCAGTAGAAGAGGAAGTTGGTAATTGTTGTAATATTGTATTAATCATGCGTTTTAATCTTATATTTTCCTCTGTTAACTTCCTGTACTCTCGTGATATATTATATAATGCATTCTTTAAATGTTCATTTTCTTCCCTTAATGTACGTACTTCAAAAGAAAGTTCCTCGATAGTGCTATTGTATTCTACTAGGATAGCCGATAGTGCTATATTGAGTAATATGCTTAATACCAGTGCTATGGTGGTAACTCTACTCATAGTCTCATCCTCTTTAGTCTTCTAAGTATGGGTATCTTCTCTATCATTTCTGTGCTAATATACTCCCAATAAATTCCCTTTGGTCTCTCATATCTCCTATCAGTTTTAAGTACATTCTTTGGAGTAAATATTATATCTACTGGAACATCGTGTCTATTCATGGGTATTCTCTCAATAATCTGAATAGGGTGAACTGTAGTTACTATGGGTGTTAGTTCATCTATCAATTTTAGTTCCTTTAGTATAGCATACTCTAGATCGGAGTAGCCTCCTCCCTTCCCAAGTCTAGCCCCTTTCGTAGATACTGCAACACTACCCACCACCTTGAGATCTACGTGTAGATTAGAGAGGGGGAATACTGTTTTCACTCCATACTTAAAGGCGCCCTTTATAGTTGATGCCTCTCTTACCTTAGATTCAGGTATCTTACTACTATCAAGAAGGAGAAAGCCTTCTCTTAATCTGGGTGTGGGCATTATTAGGATTTTACCATCTCTAAGTGCTCTTTCTCTGACATATTTCTGGGGAGAATCTGGGTTTACAAAGACAACTTCAGCTTTTTTAAAACTCCTAGACCTACATAGTAGTTTAGCTGCTTCAAAACTCCCTACGAAGTTTGGAATTCTTCCAAAGCATGGTCTTGGGAAGGTAGCTATTCCTCTCTTTTCCATTGTTGTCCAAATGTTCATTCTCAATCTTTGCTTCTCGGTACTCATTAATTACCCGGTATTTAACTATTGAAGTAGCGTAATAAATTAGTTATCTTAGATAGTGTTCCTTATCTACTTGTTTCTACTAATCTCTGTAGTACTAATACATCATTTCGTCAATTCATTGTAGTTGTACTATTGCATGGTATCCGAAATACTCCTTCTAGTAGCTTGATAGATAGATACCTTAATATATTCGAACACTTCAGAATATTACCAAGTCATACGGGTGACTGGTACGTGGTGATGGGAGAGCTAATAAGAGAGTTCCATTTTATATATTGTAATCTGAGGTGAGAATTACGAGCGATAAGGTAGATATAGTGGAGAGGAAGAGAAAGAGTAAGATGAGATTGATAACAGTACACTTACCTGAACCCTACATAAAAGGACTTGAACAACTTGTAGAGATGGGAAGATATCCAAACAAAAGCGAGGCGATAAGAGTTGCTGTTAGAGATTTATTAGCAAATGAGTTGTGGAGTAACAGAGTGAATAGGATTAACTTCCTAAGTGCATAAATTATCCATTTCTAAAAATAAAGTACCTTTTCTTCTCTCAACTCTCTCAATAGGGATTAATCATAAATTTATCCCTTCCTACTAGATTAGGGAGCCCATGGAATTGACAAGTACAGATGAGATGAAAATTCTAGAACTCAATTCACAGTTCCTAGGAGTGGATAACCTAACCCTTATGGAGAACGCTGGTAGAGCAGTAGCTGATGAGATAGTAAAGAAAGTCGGTAAAGTAACAGACCTCAGCGTAGTAGTACTCACAGGACTCGGAAATAATGGAGGAGATGGAATGGTCGCTGCAAGACATCTTGCCAGTAGAGGAGCTAAAGTAGTAGTTATTCTTGCCGACTCTCCTGAGAGAATAAGAACTAAAGAGGCTAAAGAGAACTTTGAGAGGTTAAGTAATCTCTTCCAAACGATAGATATACTAGTCTACAAACCCGATAAGTTAGATCTAGTGAGAGATCTATGTGAAAAGGCCAATGTTATAATAGATGCATTACTGGGTACCGGTCTGAAGGGAGAAGTACGAGAACCTTATAGGACGCTCATCTCCATACTCAACGAGTGCAAGGGGTATAAGGTAGCAGTTGATGTCCCCTCGGGTCTGAATCCCGATACGGGTGAAGTACATGGTGTGTCAGCTAAAGTGGATCTCACAATAACCTTCCATGCCATAAAGAGAGGATTAATAAAAAGAAAAGATCTAACAGGAGATTTAATAGTAGCCAACATAGGTATTCCAAAAGAGTCTGAATTGATAGTAGGACCAGGAGACTTAGTGCTCAGCTTAAAACCACGAGTTCCCGAGTCGAAAAAGGGTGATTATGGTAGAGTACTAGTAATAGGGGGATCAGATGTATTCTCCGGTGCCCCTGCATTAACAGCCCTAGCAGCTCAAAGTGTAGGTGTGGATATAGCTATAGTAGCCTCTCCCAGTTCAGTAACTAATTCCATAAGGAGCTTTTCACCTACACTAATAGTTCATGATATAGGAGCCGATTATCTGAATCTCGAATGTGTAGATAAAATAATGAGGATAATTGAAAGGGTGGATGCTATAGCCATAGGTCCAGGGTTAGGAGTTAGAGAGGAGACATTTAATGCTGTACTAGACATTCTCAGAAGAACACCCAAGGATAAACCTATAGTCATAGATGCTGATGCACTTAAAGCCCTAGCTAAGGAAATAGGAGTAATAGAGGGAAAAAGAGCAGTACTCACACCCCATGCTGGCGAGTTCAAAATACTCTTCGGCATAACTTTATCAAAGGATTACAGAGAGAGAATGAGGGAAGTTGAGAAGAGGGCGAGAGAATTAAGGTTGACAATATTACTTAAGGGTCCATGGGACATAATCTCTAATGGAGAGAAGACTAAGATCAACATAACTGGAAATGCTTGGATGACAGTAGGTGGAACAGGTGATGTACTGACAGGTATAGTCGTAGCATTTCTGGCTCAAGGTTGTAGTACTTTTAGGGCTGCATGTGCCGCTGCCTTTATTAATGGTCTTGCTGGAGACTATGTAGTCGAGACTAAGGGTGGTCATATATCCCCTATTGATCTAATCAATACTATACCCATTATACTCACAAAGTACGAAAAAGCTGTAAAAATTCATCCAGCTGTTAAGAAGAGCTTAAAGTCTCTTCTAACATAGATCCTTCATAAAGCCGATCAAATAGTATTCAGTATTTTCATAGAGAACATTATTAAGTAAACTACAAACTCACAATTTAAGCTCGAAGTAAATAGGAGCTATCATTCATTTAAAGAACACTTTAAGAACTAGTCCTCTTAATTAAAGTGAGTATGAGCTCGATACTATGGAAAATTAGAGAGTTTGGGAAAAAAGAATGTAGACTCTGTGGCAGAAAGTCTGTTCTTATTTCAGAGATAATAGGCGTATGCGTAGATTGTTTAAGAAAGAGACCCGAAGAAGCACTCCCAATAGCTTTGAAAGGTCATGAAAAGAGTAGATCAAAATTCAAACTTCCGACAACCCCACCTAAGAAGGGGAAAGTTACATGTGATATCTGTGCTAATAGGTGCTCTCCCTTGGAGAACGAACTTAGCTTCTGTGGTCTAGTCTCCTCAGACTCTAACAAACTTATTCGAATTGCGGGTACAAAGGATATGGGTATATGTTCATGGTATTATGATCCCTTACCTACGAACTGTGTAGCGGGGTGGTTCTGTCCAGGTAGTACCGGGATAGGATATCCCAAGTTCTCAGTATCCGAGCGAGGAGCTGAAAGAGGATACTATAACCTAGCCGTATTCTACGGAGCCTGTAACTTAGATTGTCTATTTTGTCAAAATTGGCAATGGCGTGAATATGTTAAAAGATTAAACCCTGTAATGAGCGCAGAAGAACTCTTCAGTAAAGTTAATAACAGAGTTACCTGTATATGCTTCTTCGGTGGAGATCCAACACCACAAGTACTACATGCACTAGAGGTCTGTAAACTAGCTCTTGAATATGTTGAGGATACTGGTAGGATATTGAGGATATGTTGGGAGACGAATGGGCTCGTTAATCCCCAGCTATTAAAACGTATGAGTGAATATTCCCTTAGAACAGGTGGTATAGTGAAATTTGACATAAAGGCATGGACTCCTTCTGTGTACAAAGCACTAACCGGTGTAGATCCCGCATGGCTCTTCGATAATGTAAAATTAGTAGTGGATATGAGTCAGGAGAGAGAGGAAGTACCACTTTTTACTGCTAGTACTTTGTTAGTACCAGGTTATGTAGATGAACATGAAATTAGAATGATTGCAAGATTTTTAGCTAGCCTAGATACAGATATTCCATATTCTCTACTAGCTTTTCATCCAGACTACCTAATGAACGACCTCCCTCCTACTAGTAGGACTCATGCTATGAGAGCATTAAAAGCAGCAAAAGAGGAAGGTCTTAGGAGATTAAACATTGGGAATCCATGGCTACTAGGAGATTACTACTAGTCATGTCTCACACACTACAAATGTCTTAAATATCTCTTTTCCATAACTCTAAAATGATAGGTTTGAGAGATGAGGCTCAAAGGATGGGTTAATTACAAGAGAGAGCTAGGGGGTATAATCTTCATTGAAATGTTATCGGAAAACTCTCTAGAACCAGTAACTATAGTGATTAAAAAGAAGGAGAATGTACAAGCATGGAATATTGCTAGAAGTATAAAGCTAGGTTCAGCTATTCTAGTAGAAGGAACCTATCCTCCTAAGAGCATGAGTAAACGTGGTAGAGAATTTAGAGCTGAAAAGATTGAAATCATGTCTAAACCCGAGGCTCCACTCCCGGTAGATCCTTCTCTAAAGACTAGTATGCATTTTGATACCAGACTCAGGTATAGATACTTACTTCTGAGAACAAAAGAGGAGAGAGCTCTATTCAAGATTAGAGCGGAAGTGCTTAAAACAGCTAGAGAGTTCTTAGAGAGAAAGGGATTTCTAGAGGTTAATACACCAAAGATATGTGGTGCAGGAGCTGAAGGAGGAGCTACAGTATTCGAGCTAAAGTATTTTGGAAGAAGAGCATTTCTAGCTCAAAGTCCTCAGTTATATAAGCAAATGCTGATGGCTGGACTTACAAAGGTATACGAGATAACACCCTACTTCAGGGCCGAAAAGCATCATACTACCAGACATCTTAATGAGAGTTGGGCCATAGATCTGGAAATGGGATTCATAAGTGGAATGGAAGAAGTCATGAACCTACTAGAAGAACTTGTATGTCACATCCTCAAAGAGATCAGAAAGAGGAGTGAAGAAGAGCTGGAGATCCTAGGAGTAGAAATTACTATACCTAGAAGGCCATTTGCTAGACTAGAGTACAGTGAGGTTCTTGAAATGCTTGAAGAGGAAGGAGTTCACCTAGAGTGGGGAGAAGATTTAGGAGATACTGAAGAGAGAGCGCTTGGTAAGATCATGAAAAACCGTGGTTATGATATGTATTTCATAACCCACTATCCCTGGAGAGTAAAACAATTCTATATAATGAGAGAAGGGGAGCTAAGTAGATCCTTTGACCTCGATTATCGAGGTCTTGAAATTTCTTCAGGAGGACAAAGAGAACACAGATATGAGGAACTAGTTAGAAATATTAGAGAAAAGGGTCTAAATCCTATAGATTTCGAATTCTATCTGGAGGCTTTTAAGTATGGAATGCCCCCTCACGGAGGATGTGGTGTAGGCGTAGAGAGACTTCTAATGAAGATGCTAAATATAGAGAACATAAGGGAGACCATACTCTTTCCAAGAGATATACAGAGACTAATTCCATGATCCCTCTAAAATTGATGCTACTCTAGTCGAAAGGTTCTTATTAGACCATTGAGCTAAGATGAGGGAGGTATGAATGAGTAAGCCTATAGAGGAGAGCACTTCAATATTCTATTGTAACTCTGCAATGTCCCTATGTCAACTTGCAATGAACCTATACTCTCAAGGTAAGTATAAAGAGGGGGCTGCCATCTGTAAGTTTGTAGCATCCTTATGTGCTAAGAAGCCCTTAAAAGCCTGTGTCTCAGAATCTAAATTGTGCTACTTAGCAGCAACCCTATTTGAAGCTGAAAATATTGAAGAAGGTACTAAGTATTGCAATAAAGCCAGAGCCCTATGTCCGAGGAATTTTAGAGTAGTAGGTGATTGAACATGAGCTGGACCAAAATTGTGGAACTTGAGAGACCCAATATAAAGGATGTAGTACTGATTCAAGGACTACCAGGTCTAGGCCTAGTGGGCAAGCTTACAGTAGACTATATCGTAACTGAGCTCAAGCTTAAGAAATTTGCAGAACTATACTCAAACAATCTTATGCTTCCTGACGGTAAGGCGGGAGTCATAATAAATATGTATGGAGTATTCGAACTACCTCGTTATGAGTTCTTCTATCATATTACCAGTAATGAAAATCTAGTATTCCTGGCCGGTAATACTCAACCAGTTTCATGGGCTCAATATGAGGTATCAGAAAAAGTACTAAATTACCTAGTTAATAACTTCGGAGTGAAACTGGTCATATCAGTATGTGGTACTGTAGCTAGAGGAAGAGATAAAGAGATATTTATAGCCTCTAATGATGAAGAATTACTTAAAGACTGGGCTACAAAGTACGACTTGAAGATATCAAGTGAGGGGACGATAACGGGAGCGGCCGGATTACTGCCAGGACTTGCGAAACTTTATGGTATAAAAGGAGTTTCCCTTATGGGTCCAGTAGGACAGATCTATCCAGATCCCATAGCTGCTAAGTTATTATTACAATTGCTTGATAAAATGTTTAATCTGAATCTAGACTACACTAAAATAGATATTCTAATACAGGATATGAGAAAGAGAGCAGAGATTATAAGAGGATTGATAAGGCATGCTAGAGCTGAGACTACTAGAAGGGAGGAGAGAGAGGAGAGAGAACCCTGGTACTATGTATAGCTCATAATCTTAGGAAAGATCCTCAATTCGAGAACTGAGAAACCCTCCTACGATGTAACGATGAGGGGAATATTTATATTCCTAAGTACCTTAGGAATACGAAGACAACGCACTAGTGAAGCCAGAGGAAGTGATGAATAATGTCGGGGCAGGCACAGGAGGGAGTAATATACGTAGGTAGAAAGCCAGCACCAAACTACGTCTTAGCAGTAGTAACACAATTTCAACAGGGATCTAAAAAAGTAACTTTGAAAGCTAGAGGAAGAGCGATAACCAGAGCTGTAGATGTAGCTGAATTAGCTAGAAGATTTATGCCAGGAAAAATAGAGTACGGAGACATAAAAATAGGTAGTGAGAGCTTAGGAGAGCCTGGTAAAGAGAGGACAGTGTCTACAATAGAAATAGTACTCGAGTACAAAGAGAGTGCATAGCTATAAAATCGATAATTTTTTCCATTAGGTGATTTAATTTGAATAAGAAATCAGATAAAATAAGGTATGTAAAACTTAGCAAGCTTGAAGACCTAGTAAGATTAAGTACAGCTCATGGCCTCTCTTTTATTTATCATCTAAAAATTAATAAAAGACATTTATACTTCGTGTACACTAGTAATGCTAACATAATATCTCTTGTGGTTACGGATAGAGGAATAGAAAAGAAGTACATTGTCTATAATACTTTTGAAGATAAAGTGACGTTCTCTAATGAGTTTAATCCCAATACTAAATCCAACTACATCAAAGTACTTGAAGTAGAAAAGCAGAATATCATACCAGAGGAACTTATATAATACTAGTTACGACTACATGAGGATTTAATCCTATATAGGACATGGCTCTAGAGACTACTTCGAATACGTCCACCATATTAGGAGGCTTCAGTAAGTGTGAGTACCCTTTAGCTCTATAATCACTAGCACCAAATCCCTCGATGTATGGTATAAAACCAAGTTCCATCAATTTCTCACATAATGTTCTCTCGAGATCCTCTTGTGTAATGGCATATACAACTCCCTCTATGTGCACTTTACTCGAAATTGTCAGGTGATCTATATGCCATCTTACTTTTTTACGTTTAATGTAATGGCGATTAACTCTAGCTAGAATTCCACCGGAACCTCTTGCTGATCCTAGATAGATGTATCTTCCCTTAGCTATATTGATTTGTCCAAGAGACCTTATGAATGTACTAATCGTACTTCTCACTAGTAATACTAATACATAGATACCTGGATCTCTGGGTAACAAGGAGATCATGTCGCTTATAGAGATCCCCTATACTAAACTTTATAGATAGATGGACAAAAAATTTCCTATAGTGAATGACTAATGCGTTTTCTCCTCTCTATTGCTAGTTTATGCTCTAAGCTATACTTTTCCAGTTCCTTTAGTATCTCTGGATACCTTTTAACCAACTTGTCTACTAAATGTAAATATCTTGCCACTCGTACGCTTTCAGAAGAAATCCTTATCAAGCGATCCGTATCTACTAAGACGTAGTGCTCTCTGGGGATGTCTTCGTTAAGAATGTACTCAGCTTCGTTAACGCTAGCATGAACTGTAAAACAGTGTGGACTCCCTTCTACTGTGACAACTATTATCCTTTTTGGCCTGCTACTCCTAATTATACTGGCAATTTTTCCATAATACAGTGCACTTTCCCTTTCTGGACATACTAATAGTACTTCTCTATTCTTAGTCAGTTTCTCGAACATCTTGGCATTAACCCTTGAAAGACATGCTGATGCTATTAACAGCTCTCTTTCTCTTAGTCTCGGCGTCTTAACCCATGTTGATAGAAGCCATTGATTATAGATACTCATCTCTCCTCATGAGTATACTAAAGAGGAGGCTATAAAAATTAAGCCATTATTCTAATATTTGCTTGAAAAGTTAGGATCTTTGTTTTTTAGATATTTTGATAGAAGTAGGAATACACAGAGATCACCACACATATTACAGGAAGGAACTTTAATCCCATATTGTTCATGAATACTTTTAGCCCTTTTAGGATCTATACTCATATTTACTACCTTGTCCCATTGAAGTCTTCTTTTATACATGCTAATCTTAAGATCTTTTTCCATAGCTTTACTACCCAGTTTTACTATATCTCCTGCATGGGCAGCTATTCTCGCAGCTATTAATCCCTCTTTCACCTGCTCTGGATTTGGTAGGCTCAAGTGCTCTGCAGGTGTTAGATAACATATGAAATCAGCACCTTCAGCAGCAGCTATAGCCGCCCCTATAGCTGATGATATATGATCATATCCAATTGAGATATCCGTCACTAGAGGCCCTAGGACATAATAAGGTGCGCCATCCGTTAAGCTTTTCATAAGCCTTACATCAGTAGCTATTTTATTTAGTGGTACATGTCCGGGGCCTTCTACCATTACTTGAACTCCACGTTTACGCGCTCTTTTCAGTAATTTAGCATTAGTAATTAGCTCGCTTATTTGAAAATGATCTAACGCATCTGCAAGTGCTCCTGGCCTGAGAGCATCTCCTAAGCTTATTACGGCATCGTACTCTGTAAAGAGGTCTAGGATATAGTCCCAGTTACTATAGTAGGGGTTTTCACAACTATTCTCTAACATCCAGACTGCAAGTATAGATCCTCCTCGACTTACAATATATTCTGTACGATTACCTTCTAGAGTACTTTTAGCCAGCTCTAATGTTATACCAGCATGGATAGTCATAAAGTCTACACCATCTTTAAGATGCTTCTCTAGAGTTTTTATGAAATCGTCTTCATCAGGCATACTCCCCTTAGTTTTCACTGCTTCTATGTAGGTTTGATATACTGGAACTGTTCCAAAGGGTAGCGTACTCTCTTTAAGTAGCCTCCTTCTTATCCTATCCAAGTCCCCTCCTGTACTCAAATCCATTATCGAATCTGCTCCATACTCCATAGCTATCCTGACCTTCTCTATTTCCATTTCTAAGTCTATAACAGAGGGGCTTGTGCCCACATTGACATTGACTTTAGTCCTTAACCCCTCACCTACTCCTACTATTTTGATACCCCGCCTCTTCACATTTCTCAATACTACTACTTTTCCTAGTGCTACTCTTTCCCTTAACTTATTTATGGATAAACCTTCCTCCTTAGCTATAACCTTTAACTCTTCTGGTATAGCGCCTGTTCTAGCTATAGACATTATAGTTTTCATACTACTCCTCTAATTCTATATCGTTAAGGCTAATTTAAGCTCACCTCTTAAGCTATAATTCCCGTTATTTGTAGTGTAGGACTGGTAATACTTCCAACGAAAAGAGGTAGGAATATAAGTTAATTTGAAGAGAAAAGAGCGTATGAAGATGAACCCATCTAATAGGAGTTACTACCTCCCTGAAAATATAGGAAAAGCTGAGATCTACCATGATAAATGGATAGATTTCAACAAAAACGGTACTATGGATCTATATGAAAATCCTGAAGCTCCAATTGAGGAGAGAATAGAAGATCTACTATCCAGAATGACTCTTGAGGAGAAGATAGCTCAGTTACAATCTGGACAGTACATCCCTACACATGGAATAGGGAACCTCACATGTGTACTAAGGGAATTACCGCCAAAAGAGAGCGCTATTAAAGCTAATGAACTCCAAGCATATGCTATAGAGAATACACGTCTAGGTATTCCTGTTATAATCCACGATGAGTGCCTTCATGGTTGTATGGCTAAGTTCTCCACGAGTTTTCCCCAAGCCATAGCCTTAGCTGCTACATGGGATCCAGAATTAGTCTATAAAGTCGCTAAAGCTATAGCTAAGGAGACTAGAGCTAGGGGAATACACCAATGTCTCTCTCCTGTAGTGAATATTGTAAGAGATGTTAGAGCAGGGAGAACTGAAGAAAGCTATGGTGAAGATCCCTATCTAACAGCAGTAATGGGAGCTGCGTTCTGTAGGGCACTTCGCGAAGAAGGAGTTATTGCCACACCTAAGCACTTTGTAGCTAATTTTGTAGGTGATGGAGGTAGAGATAGTAATGAAATACACTTTTCCGAGCGTATCCTCAGAGAGATATACTTCCCTGGTTTTAAAGAGAGTATAAAGGCAGGAGCTCTCTCGATAATGGCCGCATATAATTCATTAGACGGAATACCATGCTCTAGTAATAGGTGGCTTCTTACTGAAGTATTAAGAGAGGAATGGGGATTTGAAGGATTTGTTGTCTCAGATTACAATTCTGTTACTGGAATACTCCATAAGCACTGTGTAGCTGAAACCGAAGAGGAAACTGCTAAACTAGCTATTGAAGCAGGACTTGATGTAGAGTTTCCGAGAGTAGCGATCTATGGTGAACCCCTTCTTAGAGCTGTTAAAAAGGGAATGATCTCAGAGGATACAATTGATGAAGCTGTTCGTAGAGTACTGAGAGCTAAATTCCTAATAGGTCTATTCGATAATCCCTTTACTAATCCAGAAGAGGCAGAAAAAGTATGTGGTTGTAAAGAACATAGTGAACTAGCACTTCAAGCTGCGAGAAAAGCTATAGTACTCCTCAAGAACGAGGGAAACATACTACCATTAGATAAAGATAAGATAAGGTCTATTGCTGTTCTGGGACCTCTCTCCGACCAGCTAAGATTGGGGGGGTATAGCGGTATCCCACCTCATACGGTAACTCCCTTAGAGGGAATAAAACTCAAGGTAAAAAGGGGAACGAAAGTATACCACACGAGAGGGTGCCAGATAACTATTGGTAAGTACTTCCCTATACCATCTAAATATCTGAGACCACCCGATGCTAAGCCAGGAGAATATGGACTAAAAGGAGAGTATTTCGACAATCCAAATCTTGAGGGAGACCCTGTTCTTGTAAGAATAGATAAAACTATAAGTTTTGACTGGAACCTTGGATCACCTGATCCGAGAATACCTCCTGATAACTTCTCAGTGCGATGGACAGGAAAACTTATACCTCCCGAGACGAGGACATATGAAATAGCATTATCCACTGACGATGGTGTTAGATTCTGGCTTAACGGTAAGCTACTCATAGACTCCTGGCACGATAGACCAGTAACCACGGATAAGGTTCAAGTGAAATTAGAAGCTGGAAAGGAGTACGATATTAAAATAGAGTACTATGAACATCGAGGGTTCGCTGTAGCTCAATTAGGATGGGATTACAGAGAGCTACCAGAGGAGATTGAAAAAGCTATCGACATTGCAAAGAAGTCAGATGTAGCCGTCATATTTGTAGGTATAATTGAGGGGGAGGGGAAGGATAGAGCTATTCTCGAATTGCCAGGACTTCAAGAATTACTAATCGAGGAGGTGCTCAAGACAGGAACTCCAACCATAGTAGTACTCATGACAGGAAGTGCAGTGACTGGTAATTGGATAAAAGACGTACCGGCAATATTACAGGCGTGGTATCCAGGACAAGAGGGAGGAATAGCTATCGCTGAAGTGCTATTTGGTGAATATAATCCGGGAGGAAAACTGCCGTTTACATGGCCTCAATACGTAGGTCAACTTCCTCTGTACTATAATTATAAACCTACTGGAAGAGGGTACGATTATGTTGATATGTCCGGTACGCCACTCTTTCCCTTCGGACACGGTCTTAGCTACACCAAGTTCTCCTACAGTAACCTGAGAATAGAGGAGAAAGAGGGTGGGAGAATAGAAGTAAGCGTTGATATAGAGAACATAGGTGATAGAGAGGGTGATGAAGTTGTACAACTCTATATACACGACGTAGTAGCTAGTGTTGCAAGACCTGTTAAAGAATTAAAAGGATTCAAACGTATAACACTAAAACCAGGAGAAAAGGCGACAGTAAACTTCACTATTTTCCCAGATGATTTGGCACTTTTTGATATGAATATGCACAGAGTTGTTGAGCCAGGTATTTTTGAAGTAATGGTAGGTAGTTCTTCAGAGGATATTAGACTTCGAGGAACTTTTAGAATTAAGCAGAAGATCACTGCAAAGTATGACTGTACTTCCTTAGATGTTAATAAAAAGAGTATTAAAGCTGATGAAACGTTAATTGTTAAGACAAGAATCAAGAATGTAGGACTAATCTCAGATATAATAACAGTTAAGCTATATGTTGATAAAAGAGAGCTTAGATCTCAACGAATAGACCTATCTCCTGCTGAAGAACGTGAAATAGTCTTCAAAGTAAGGCTAAAGGAAAGAGGAAAACATGAACTTACTATAGGCATACCTGAGCCTAAGCTCAGTACTACTATTGAAGTAATATAATTTAAGTAAAATATTTTTTTCTCCCTTAGTTTACTATGATAACTTTGTCTCATGACCCTTTAAACTGATAGTGTTAAAGGCTACATGTACTATGTGGGAGCATATTTAAGTACAGGGTGTAAAAATGTATAATTAGAATGGATAGATGCTTATTGCGTAAAAGTGTTCTAGAAACACTAAGACAAGCTAGGAATGAGATTTTAACACCGCCAATACAGTTAGGCAGCATAAAACTTCTAAATAAAAGTGATGAGTTAGAGGTTAAAATAATGGACGGTACTCTTTTCATAGAGCTTGGAACTACTTTATTAAGAGATTCCGACTGGCGTGAAGTATTACTATGGAAGCTTAGACATGAACTCTCTCATATTCATTACTGTCCCTATGATGTCAGAACAGCTCATCAACTTGAGAGAACAGCATTCGAAGTGTTAAAGGACTGGAAGTTAGCACATAATACATTCCTACTCTTCGCTGATCTAATGGTGGATCTAGTGTACCTACCCAGAATATCTTTAGACCTCCCCCTTCATATAGTGCATAAGTTTAGAAGATCACCAACCGGTATGAACATATTGCTATACGCTATTTATAAAAGATTACTTAAAGAGTCTATTCCAGATTATAAACTCGATAAATTATTACATAGTTATTCGAGAGATATACTTGAGGTCGTATTCTCAGGAAGAACATGGATGGATAGACAAAGATTAATCTCTGCCATCATACTAAGATTAATCACAGAAAATCCTAAAATAAGAAAAAATATAGAACATAGTGCTCCTCTTAGCCTTTCTACAGTGGAGGATGTAAAAGGAGATTGGTTCGAAAGTATGAAAAGGGTATATGGTGGAATAAAGAATCCAAAAGAAGCGCATGCTTTCTATGAAAACTGGATAAAACCTAGATATCCTGAAAATCCTGACAATATAGTGTCTAATCTTAAGAAAATGGAAAAGATGGGCTTAAAAAGATATCTGAAGAAAGGAGAAAGTAAAGGAGAGAAAGGGAGAGGAGAAGAACCCCCTCTACCAACTTCAAAATCTAAACCGCTAAGAAAAATAAAGAGAGAAGAGTTAGAAGACGCCATATGGAGAAGCCTTTGGTATAAGTCCAGAGCCGAGAACTGTCTAGTAGAGTATTTCTCTGATAGTAAAATAATGAGACATACATGGTCGGAAGCCACTTACCCCATAGACTGGACTCCAGAAGATGATATAGAAGATCTGGATATTGATTCAACTCTTGAAGATGGAGCTCCTATACCTGAGTTAAATACTGTAATGTGGATTAAGAGAAAAACCTCAATGGGAAGTGTAATGAGTTCAGAGTCTAGCCCCTCAGTAATAATAGTATTGGATTCAAGTAGGAGCATGATGAATAATTTTGACCATGCCGCTATTGCAGCATTCATATTACTCATAAGTGCTAGAAAGAGTGGAGGAAAAACCGCTATTATTAATTTCTCTACTAAGTATCTAGTAGCTGATTGGAAATCGAGTGAAAGAGTGAAAGATGTACTACTAGCTATTAAAATGGGAGAATATACGATACTTCCATTTCACATAATAGCATCTTTATTAGAGAGATTAAATGAAAGAGTATTCATAAATATAATTACCGATTGTGGATGGCAAAATATCCATGAGGCTCTTCCTCGACTTAATGAGATTATTAGACAGGGGCATAAAGTCACTATATTCCACCTCTATGGTTGGAGATATGATAAGAATTTAACATTACTCTATAAAGAGGGAATTGAAATTATTAGAATCACAGATCCCACTCGTGAACTTAATAAACTAGCTCTAGATGTAGCTAGTAGAATTTACGAAAAAAGTCAATATACTTACTGGTTTAGCTGACAGAAATTACTCTATTCGTACACTATTTATAATATCTATTAATTTTTTCATGCAAATTTCAGATGCATACTCTCCCATTGCTGAGAAGTCTGCTCCTCCCGGCTTGAGGAGAAGTTCCTCCGGTAGCTCTCCTACAGGTCTCCAGTGCGTCTCAAGGGATAGATAACCTTCATATCCATCTCTTATAAGGGCTTTTATCTGTTCTCTATAGTTCACTTCTCCATCTCCCACAGGTCTAGTCTCAGGTTTACCTGATTTTCCTTTTCTTACAGCATCTTTAACATGTATATGAACTATATCTCCTTTTATGAAATTATAACCATCTGGATAGGGTATTTCTCCTTCAGGATCGTATATATCGTTTCCAGGATCCCAGAGGGCCTTTACGTTCTTAGATTCTATAGACTTTAGAAACTGCGCTAACCTTCTAGCATTATTCACAAATGTAGAGTACTCATTTTCAATAGCTAAAATTACTCCCTCACTTTCTACTATTTCAAGAGGCTTTGAGAACTTTTCAACTATAATATCGAGGTATTCATCTAGTGTTCCCTTTCTCCAGAAGGTGAAGCCTCTAACTATGTCGGTATCTAGTGCCTTAGCGAGTTCTATGCATTTTTTCAGAATATCTATATGTTGTCTATATTCATCTTCACTATCTATATCCGCCTTAAAGAAAGGTGATGCTATTGCACTTACGGCGATATTATTACCGTGGAGTATCCTTCGTATCTTGGGTGCATCTTTGATGAGGTCTTGAGGTTTTTTATTCCATAGTGTCCTTATCTCTACACCATCTAAATTGAACTTCTTGGCAAAGGAGATTATTCTCTCTAAATCCTGCGATACTTCGTCAGATATTACTGATAGCTTGAACATACGACCACCATTATTTTTCCCTATCCCAACTTATAATCTTCACTACTTATCGTAATAGTGTCCTTTAGTGTAAATAGCAAATTAGAGCACTAAGTATATTCAAATGAGAAAATCTTTCGATTTGTAATAAAAAACGATTTATATTACTCCTAGGTATAATTCTTGGGTAAACATATGCAGGTAATAGAAATACCGCACTTCACTATGATTGCAACGTTATTATCGATAAGCACTCTAATACTAATGATAGTAGTAATAATCATAGTACATAAGATAGCCAAGAACATGAAGACCCTAAGTAGCAAAGTATCATCTATGTCTGAATCCATGGAGAAGACCCTAGGTATAACGGGAAAGATAGCAGAGTTGAGTGATGCTGTAGAGAGCATCAGAAGAAGACTCGCCTCATTATCTATCAAAGATATAGAGGAGTCGATTTTCGATCTTACTCGGGTACTTCAGAAAATGTCACAACTACTATCACAACAGGCTATAACTTCTCATAGACGTACGATCCCGGTAGAAAGAGAACCTGAAATACAGATACCAACAGAGATGACAAGTATAGATGAGCTCAGTCCAATAGTAGTCTTCAGATATGATGGAACAGTAGTCGAATACAGTGGTATAGAACAACCGACAAAGAAGGTAGCATATATAGTAGAGTCTATTAGAAGCTTAGATGAAGCTGAGGTCAAAAACGATGTAATACTCATGCCAGAGATCGCAGTATTAAAATTACCAATGGGCCTCTATGCGGCTATCTTCAAAAGGATAAATAATGTAGATCACGCGTTAAAAATTCGTGAAGTACTGAGCAAGTACGTGGAGGGATATCGTGGAAGCTGAAAAAATTAAAGAGATTGCTAGTTCATTAATAAAAGGAGCGAGAGGAAATATAGAAGTAGTTGTTATAGCATCTGAGGACGGATTACCACTAGCGACAGAGGTATTAGGAAAGCCCGTAGATACTGATGCCGTGGCAGCTGTGGGTGCTGCTATCTCTGGTGCTACAGGATCCCTTATTGCGATGTTTGAAAGCGAAAGCGGAAAGGAGGTGGTCCAGCCTAGAATGATAGATACTGTACTTCCCGACGGAAGACACTTGATAGTAAAGCCTGTGGGTAATGTCCTTATATGCACGCTTACTTCAATAAGTCCAAATCTAGGACTCATATTCCTGCTTCTCGAAAGTATAGATCAAATAAAGGAATGAGGTTCCTGTCTAAAGCCTTTTATACATTACTTTCAACTTCTAATGGAGTTCTTAATGAGAGCAGCAGTATTAAGTCCAGCGAAAGATCTGAGAATAGTTGACATAGAAAAGCCTAGACCAAGACTAGGCGAAATACTCATAGAGGTCAAGGTTTCTACAATCTGTCCAACAGATCTCAGAAAGTACCTAGGCCACACTAGAATAATCTCACCTTTAATATTAGGTCATGAGTTCTCCGGTGTAGTCGCTGAACTGGGGGAGAGAGTGGAGAATGTCGAATTACAAGACAGAGTTACAGTATTTCCAGTGTATCCCTGTGGTAAATGCAGATATTGTAAGAAGGAACAGTATAACCTGTGTAATAAGCCTAGTGGTATAGGAGGATTAATAGAGCTCGGAGAGAAAATAAATGGAAGCTTCGCTGAATACATAGTAGTTCGTGCTGAAAATGTATTTAAACTCCCAGAAAGCTTAAGTTTCGAGGAAGGAGCTCTAATAGAGCCACTAGCAGCAGCTCTCAGAGGAGTACTTCAATCCAACGTTAAACCTGGTGATATCTCTCTAGTTATGGGAGCAGGACCTATGGGATTACTTCAGGTAATGTTACTTAAGGTAGTGGGGGCTACAAAAGTTATAGTGAGTGAGCCATTACCTCACAGAAGAAATTGGGCAAAGGAATTTGGTGCTGATGTTGTAGTGGATCCCTATACTGAGGATCTTAAGGAAGTGGTAGAGTCCGAGACTGAAGGTTATGGAGTAGATGAAGTGCTCATCTCTACGGGGGGTAGTGTTGAAGCTGACCTAGTACCTCAGGCTCTAGAACTAACCTCTAAATCGGGTACGGTAGTAGTATTCGCTGGGACATGGCCTTCAAAGCTCGCAGAGATAAACCCTAATCTAATACACTATGGAGAACGAAGGATAGTCGGAAGTTTTCTATATACTATAGAGGACTTTCAACGAGCTCTTAAACTAGCTACTTCAGGTAAACTAAAATTATCTCGTATTATCACCCATAGGTATACTTTAGAGAAGATTAAGGAGGCATTTGAAGTAGTAATATCAAAAAAAGGTCTCAAAGTAGCTATACTACCTTAAAAGTAATATTGAGTATCAAATTTTTGCTTTAAGAAAGTCTAACCTAGGTGAAAGAAGGAAGAATGTATTTGATTAATAACATAATTGTCTGTCGGTTACAAGTCCTATATAAGCAGTCATTTTATCTATATAGTAGAGTATATAAGTAAATGTTGATAGAGACATTATGTAGTTAATAAGAGAAGAGAGTGGAAGTATGAGTGTAATGTACAGGCTAGTTGCAGTGGTCGTATTAATCTCCTTAGTGCTCGCAGTCTTCAACCACATGGGAATAGCTAAACCAGTAAAAACTCTGATTAGAGGAGAAGTAAGAGATAGCAAAGGATCGCCTGTCTCAAACGCTCTTATAGTAGTATGGAGTGAACAGAGGATAGCAATAATTGGTCACACAGTCACCTCAGAAAATGGAAGCTTTACTCTAGAAGTAGAGCTTGATCCTCGTTGTAGCCTATACATTTTTCCTCTAAATGATAAATGGACAGAGGTTGTATATACTCCACTCTACATGACCCTCCCAGGCACTAAAGAAATAAGAGAGATTAAGGTGAATGCTATCGTAAGACCAGTTGCCTATATTAATGTTACGGGAGAAGTAGTATATATAGGCGGTAGTTGGGAACCTAACTTTGTACTCGAACTTCTAGGTGAAATTAAAGGGAAAAGAAAACCACTTAGTGAGATAATACCCTGTGGTAATACTACTATAGAGTTCTCAAACAGAACTATTATCGAGAGCCCGCTTAAGCTTATCGATACCTACGGTACAAGAGATCATCCTATAGTCTATCGTAGAATTTACAGAGAAGGGATAACTCCTGTGAATATTATAGGTATGAGAAAGGCTATTGTTCCAGCAGGTACTAGCATCCTAGTTAAAGTGAGAACTACAGTTTACGATAAAAGGCCTGAAGTCTCTCCACCTGTAAGGACATTTGAATTCACAGTAAGACCGGAAAGACCTTTGAAAAGAGGAGAAGTATTCATACTTGACCTTACAAACGAATCACTATCGAGATTTGGAATGATCGAAGTTCTGAAGAACGATATAAGACTCGCCAGAAGAGAAATAGCAAAAGCTGAGCTCCTAGGATTATACTTAGCTGATGAACGAAGTATGCTTAGAAAGGCTGAGGCTCTTATAGAGCTAGCTGAGGAAAACATGGGGAAGATGGATCCCCAGGAGATAAGGAGTCTTCTGGAAAGAGCATATGTCATAGCCAGAATCACAATAACTAAGAGAATAGAGTTCATGAAAGCCGTCGCCCTAGAGGGGGCAAGCTTTCTACCTTACTTTTTATCGCTATTCGCTGTTGCAATAGGATATTACCTACATGAGGAGAACAAGAGAAAGTTTATGACCTTCACCTTAGTATTTATCCTGTTTAATGCAATATTCATAGTGGCGTATCCAGGCTTTATGTTAATGTATACTCATAGACGCGACCTCTTCTTCATTAACCTGGCGCTAAGCTACCTGATAGTAGCCTTTTTGATATTTTACCTCCCTCGCAGAATTAGAGAGGCAGAACTTCCAACTCTGATGAGGAGGGGATCATTGATAGCAATTACCTTTTCCATTGCCAAGAGATATTCTAGACTTAAAAAGACAAGAACATTGATAACAGTCTTCTCATTAACAGCTCTCATCTGGGCGTTTACAGTCTTAGCATCTATATCTACAGTATATGGCATGGTAGAAGAAGGATTCACTCCAAATATTAAGACTGAAGGAATCCTAATTAGGCACATGAATGCTACTACAAATGAGTATAGACCTCTAGATTATTATTCGGACTATAGGCGTTTGCTCAGAATGGAACACGTACAACTAGTAGTACCCAGAGTATACAATAATCCTAAATCCTCTATAACGATAAAACTAGTATACAATGATAGGCCTCCAATTGTATTAAAGAGCATACTAGGACTTTCTCCGGAGGAAGATACTTTTACTGGAATATCAAGAATACTTATAGAGGGGAACTGGGAGTCTATAAGAGATAGAACAACTATTCTATTACCCTCAACTATTGCTAGGAAGCTAGGAATTAAGAAGGGAGATACTGTAAAGCTAAGATTTACTATGATCGAGGAGGAAGAATATGAACTCAAAGTTAGAGGTATATTTAGTGAAAGAGAACTAGATAAAATAGTAGACCTAGACGGAGCTTCTGTAAAACCTCAGGTCAGAACGAGGAAAGGATATCTGCCCGCTAACTCTACGGATATAGTAATATGTAATTGGGAGTTCCTTTTAAAGGAGGTATTCGTAGAAGAGGGAGAACTATCTAAATACTTCCATATATACACTCTCTACTTAAGGGGTGACTCAGACAAGTTAAGAGATATTGCTAAAACCTTTATAGAGATAAAGGGAGAGGGATACTATGCATATATTACAACAGGAAATATCAATGTTAAAATGTACTATGGTTATAGAGTGGAGAATATTCTTCAAGAGAATATATCCTTTGTGATACCTATAGCAATCGTAGGTATAAATGTAGTGGTCACTATGTTCAGCATAGTGCATGAGAGACGAAGAGATATATTCATATTTAATGCTATAGGATTTAATCCACTTCAAATAGCTATGTTATTCCTAGCAGAATCAGTAGTATATGGACTCTTAGGAGGGGGTATAGGTTATATTGCAGGGATAGCTACGTTCAGAGTACTTTCTTCAACGGCAGAGTGGCATAACCTAGCTGTAAGAGCAAAATTAGAATGGTACTGGAGCATAATAATGATAGCTATTGCAGTAATAGTTTCAATGATCGCTTCATTTAAACCAGCAGCCAGAGCAGCTATGATGTACACTCCATCTAAGGTCGTACGACATAAAGTGGAAAAAGAAGAGGAGAGAGTAAAGAGGGAGGAGAAAATAATGGTAACCTATACTGGTAAGAGCTATGGGTTAGGAAAAATTATTGCTGATGAAGCTCCGATCTTCTTCTCATACCTGTATACACGGCTCTCAGATCTTAGAAGTGGACTAACTGAGAGAATAGAGCACCTTGAGGAATTAGAAGAGGAAGAGATGGCTGATGGTACACTGATAAAGAGATTCAAGTTTAGGTACGTCTTCAGGACCGATGGTGAGCTACTAGAAACAGAGAACGAGATAGTATGTAGTAAAAGGCCTAAGGATAAGCACTATAGGATTGAACTGAATACTAGTCCTTCAGTAACTAGAGAAATACCCATGCAGTACTTGGATAGAGTTGCGGAAACCGTATTAGACATAATCAAGTCCTGGGAAAGAGATAGGAAACTACTACTTTCCAGTACTAGATGATAAAAAGAAGAGAATCTTTTCCTAAAAGAGGAATCAACTATACTCTATCCTACCAACGAATTGACATTTAGAATATACAGTAATTTTAGATATATGTTTAGGTATTATTATCTCCTCACATGATATCATCTTATAAATGTATTTATTAAACATATCTTCATCTATATCATCGCCTATAATCACCTTTTTAACATTGTAAATTACTATTTTCTTGTCATATTTTTCTATATCTTGCTTACTTAACTCTACCTCATTGATGTTCTTAATCCACAATAATTCTGCTTCCTTTAGTCCTTCCCTAAACGCTTGAGAAACGCTATTTAACACTTCCACAGACCTTTTTAAAGCAGTCTCAGATCCTTCTGCTATTGCTAAATACAACTTCATGGCCTCATTCACTAATTCTCCCGTAGTCCTTCCCAGACTCCTAGCTATAGTTACCATTCTACTATAGAGATCCTTGTCTAGTCCTCTAACTGTTGTAATCCTAGTGTTACTAGTCATACATGTATTACAAGTGCTACTGCTATATAAGGTTTAGTATCTCAAATTCCACTACAATCTGAGATTAAAGTATTCACGATAATCGGAAAATCATATCTAGGTAGTGAGTTCACATTTTTTATATCTATACTGTTCATTAGGATACAATTCTATAATATGCCTCTTTACAGAATATATCATCTTATTTATTTCATCCAGAGTATACCCCATAGTTGTATGCTCCATTACTACAAATTTCCCACCTACAGTCACATATACAGGCTCTAAAGGTTCAGAGAGTACTCTTTCTATATCTTCATCGAAGAATACATAGTCTCCTTCGTAACTATGAGCATATACTTTATAACCACCTGAAGTGAGTCGCTTAAATACTTCCACTCTATTCCATAATTTGAATATACTTATAATTTTAGGTACATGTTCTCTAAGCGAACCTACTATGTTTGGCCAATCTGTTCCGAAGGCATCTATTAAGTCTAGATTTTCCTGAGTCCTTCCGTATAAAAATAGGTTAGAGATCGGGCAACTTACCACTTTTATGCCAAGAGATCTATAGTCCTCATCTTCTATGCAGTGGACTCCAATTATGGTACAATCATTACCTCTAATTAGCTTTCTGAGGTCATTCAAATCTCTTGTTCCCTCGTTCAGATGGAGAGCTAGGGGAAGGTTCAGTGACCTTGAAATTTCTATACTTAATAGTATATCTTCTTTTTCAGTAAAATAGAGAGAATGGCAGAATACTCCTATTTTAACGCTATCATCCCTGAGATCTTTAAGTATGTTGATTACTTGTGGTAATATATGGCCACTAGTATACCAACCTTCGCTGTTAAAAATGGTGGGCATCACTATGACCCGGGGTCTTACATTAAGCTCTCTACATGCCCTATAGTTGGCCTTTAGATTGCCCACAAGTGCTATCATCGTGGTCCCATTTAAGATAGCCTTTAGCATAGTTAACTTGCTTAGTTGAGTACACAATTCTACATCCTTTCTAAGGGCCTTTTCATCAATTTTGAGTTCTCTCCCTCTTATCCACTCCACTACATTATTCCAGGTATGAGAACCTAGAGATCCTACGTCTACTACATGAGGATGTGCATGTGCATCCGAAAATCCCGGATGGACTGCCGTTTTAAACCAATAGCTACCCTTACTCTCTAACTCTAACTTAGCGTTATGCACTATTCTTCCGCTAGGTAATAGCAAGCTCTCGACTTCTATACTCATTTAGTTCACCTATAGGTAGAAGCCCTCGAGCTCGGCTCTCAATTCTTCCTCTATTAGTTATCATAATGAACCTAGCCCTTGATCTCAATTCAGATAGATTTCTAGCTCCCAGGTATCCCATAGCCTGTTTTAATCCACCTATTAACCATTCTACTACATGTCTGAGAGATCCCCTGTACTCTATATAACCCTCTATACCCTCTGGCACTTTCTTAAACTCTCCATACCTCCTAGAACCATTTGTTATCGCAGCCTTAGATCCCATTCCCCTGTAGTATTTGTATTCTTTACTCTGAATTCTAATAATACTTCCCGGTGCTTCATCTGTCCCAGCTAGTAGGTAACCCAACATTACGGTATCAGCACCTGCTGCCAGTGCCTTAACGAGGTCTGCAGGCTTTTCTATACCTCCATCAGCTATTAGGGGTACTTCATAATCGGACGCTACCCTATAGACCCATTTTATAGCTGTTAACTGTGGAACTCCAACTCCTGTTATCTCTCTAGTGGTACATGCATGTCCGCATCCCAATCCTACTCTTAGTGCATCTGCTCCTGCTGATATTAATGCTTCCGCACCCTCTTCGGTGACTATGTTACCAGCTATTATCTCCATATCAGTGTTTCTCTTGTACCTCTTCACAGCTTCTACTACATTCCTGCTATGACCATGTGCTGCATCAACAACTATGAAGTCAGCGCCAGCAGAGTAAACCTTACTTACTATATCGTCATCGAAGGGGCCTACGGCAATACCTACTGGAACTTCTTCTTCCTTAGCCTTACTAATTATACTTATCATTAAACCTATGTCCATATTTCTAGGGAGTACTCCTACACCTCCAAGTCTACCTAGTTCTAACACCATTCTCTCTCCTGTCACCGTATCCATAGGCGAACTTACAATGGGTATATCGAGCTTTATCCCTCTAGTGAGTCTAGTAGACACATCTATCTCTTCTAGTGTTATAGTAGAAAAGCGAGGAATCAAGAGTACATCATCAAAAGTAAGTCCTAGGGGTAGTTTATTCAAATCACTACCGTATAATTCCATGTATTTATAATTTCACGTGAAATCATATTCCTTTCTCTACGATAGACTACATACGTACTATTTAGCCCTATATAGTTCTAGCTATTTATAATATCATAACCTGACCGTGGAGTAAGTAATGTATATAATAGTATTTTACAATAGTTTCATATGGTAGTTAAGGCCTATAGGCGTAGGTTACAGATTACTGGAGGAACTACTTATACAGTATCATTACCAAAGACCTGGATAATTAGGAATGGGTTAGAAAAGGGAGCTGAAGTGATAATACTGGATAGAGGAGAATATTTAGAAATTACACTTACTAAGCCTATGGAGAGAGACTACGAGTCCAAGTTGAACATAGTTACACTTGAGGTAACACAAGATGAGGTGAGCAGTATTGAGAGGCTACTGATAGCATACTATGAAGCTGGCTATGATATCATTAAGATCGTTCAAAATCCCATACTCAGCGAGGACCTAAGGAATAATATGAGGAGAATTCTATTAAGATTAAGTGGACTTGAAATAGTAGAAGAAGCTGCTAACTACATTATTCTACAGAGTATAGTAGATGCCTCATATATACCAATCAATAGAACCCTAGACAGGATGGAGACATTGGTAGAATCAATGTTAGAAGATCTTATTAAGTATTTTAAGATAGGAGATACGGGCATACTCGATAGTATAGTAGAGAGAGATAATGAATTAGATAAGTTCTACTTCTTTCTCTCGAAACAAATAGCTCTTGCTATTAAGAAGGAGGAAGTATTGGATAGAGTGGGGATAGAAGATCCTGTGCTGACGATAACCTATAAGAGCTATGGAAGGTGTCTTGAAGAGATGGGCGACACTATAGTATCCATGGCTAGATATCTATCAAGAGAGAGTAAAGCTATAGATCAACGTATTGTAGAGTTAATAAAGCTCATGGAAAAGGGATTTTTACAGTCTGTAAAAGCTTTCAGAGAGAACTCTGAGGAGTCTGGTAAAGCTGTCTCAAATCTATACACATGCTTTTTTACTAGTTTTACTGAGGGGACAGAGTACTATGGAGATGTAATAGTTCTTTTAGTGGGAAGATTCCTAAGTCTATGTGTGGACATAATAGAGACATACATAGAGAGAAATGCGTTATTAAGCGTATGTAAGCGTAAGGTATAATAGCAGAACATATTCCATATGATATTGTTTAGACCAGTGATACACATGACTAAATATATTTTCGTTACAGGAGGAGTATTAAGTGGACTAGGAAAAGGTGTAGTAACGGCTTCTATAGCTAAGCTCCTCCAAATGAGAGGATATTCTGTAGACATAATAAAGATAGACCCTTACCTAAATGTAGACCCTGGTACTCTGAACCCTATAGAACATGGAGAAGTATTTGTTTGTGAGCACAGTTGGCGCTTTGAGCCAGCAGAAGGGTACTCATTTACAATAGCCGAAGTAGATCAAGATTTCGGTACATATGAAAGATTTCTTAATAAGAACATTGAACCATACAACAACATAACCTCTGGACAGGTCTATCTAGCGGTAATCCTCAGAGAGAGAGTTGGAAAGTACCTAGGAAAAACCATACAGGTAATTCCACACATAACAGATGAAATAAAAAATAGAATACGAATAGTGGCTGAAAAGAGTAAACCAGATATCCTCTTAATTGAAATAGGTGGAACTGTGGGAGATATCGAAGCAATGCCCTTCCTCGAAGCCGTAAGACAGTTTAGGTTAGAGGAAGGAGTTGGAAATACACTGCTAGTACATATAACCCTAGTACCGTACTTAGAAACTATAGGCCAGTTAAAAAGCAAGCCCACACAACATAGTGTAAGAGTACTTCAGAGCGCCGGACTTCAACCAGACATCATAGTATGTAGAGCACCTCTAGAATTAACCGAAGATATCAAGCGTAAGATCAGTTTATTTTGTAACGTACAATATGAGGCTGTTATCTCAGATCCTGATGTAGAAACAGTATATGAGGTACCTATATTATTTGAGAAGCAGGGATTAGGTAGGTACATATGTAAATTATTGAAGCTACCTAATTCTAAGTTAGATCAAAATGAATATTCAAAATGGGTAGCTATAGTAAATATGTTTAAGCAACCTAGTGAGTATGTTGAAATAGCCATGCCAGGAAAATACACCTTCATTACAGATAGTTATATAAGTATTAATGAGGCACTCAGACATGCAGCCGCTTGGAATAACGTTAAGATTAAAATAAAATGGATTGAAACAGAAATTTTCGAAGAAGATCCGGGTAAACTTGAAGAGAATCTGAAAAGTGTTGATGGAATACTGTTAACTCCCGGATTTGGAAGTAGAGGAGTGGAGGGAATGATAAATGTTGCAGAATACGCTCTAGAAAACCCCATACCATTCCTAGGCATATGCTTTGGAGCACAGCTCCTATTCGTAGCTTTCTATCGTAACGTAATGGGATATAGAACAGCAAATACAACAGAAGTAAATCCTAATACACCATACCCTGTAGTAGATCTACTACCCGAGCAAAAGAGCGTGAAGATGAAGGGAGGAACTATGAGACTAGCAGCTCAAGAGGTTTACGTTAAGAAGGGAACTAGACTATATAATGCCTATAGAAAAGAGATTATCATGGAAAGATTTCGACATAGATATCATATAATAAAGCAATATGCTGAAAAAGCCAAAGACTACGGACTTGTAGTCTCGGCAACCGATAGATCAGGAGATATAGTAAATGCCATAGAAGTTACTGGTGATAATTGGATTCTTGGAGTACAATTTCACCCAGAGTTTAAAAGCCGACCCGAAGCTCCCTCTCCAGTATATTTAGATTTCATAAGAGCAGCTGTTAAGTATAAAAGAGCTAAGAAGAGGAATTCTAGAAATTAGATCCTAAAAGAGGTTATTGACATGGCATATGTGAATAAACTCTTGAATATAGCTAAGCTTAAAAATTCTAGACTGATAGTGGCTCTAGACTATCTTCCAAACAAAAAATTTAGGTATATTCTATCAGAAATAGAAGAATATATTGTTGGAATTAAAATAGGTCTTCCATTAATGCTTGAAAAAATGGATGTTGTAAATGAAATTGTTAAAAGTCTTCATGATTTATACTTCATTGCGGATCTGAAACTAGCAGATGTCCCACACATACAAATTGAACTAATTAATATAATATCTAAAGTAGGATTTGATGCTGTAATAGCTCACCTCTTTCCGATGAGCATTGGTGAGTGCATTAACTATGCTCATGAACGAGAACTAGCTATTTTTGGAGTACTCGTAATGAGTCATAAAGGAGCTAAACTCTTAGAGGACAATTTCCATGAACTTTTAGAATACGCTAAAAGAATAGGTATTGATGGACTAGTAGTGGGTGCTACAAAACCCAAGTATATAAAAGAGTGTAAAGCTACTCTAAAGAAAGTTCCTATATTCTCTCCAGGCGTTGTAAGACAGGGTGCTCCTATAGGTTTAGCACTTAAATATGGAGCTGATTTCGAAATAATAGGCAGGTATATAGTACAAAGCAAAGATCCTGTTAGCAATGTTATAAATATTGTCAACATTGAGAGGAAGATATTGGATCATACATAGATCATTTGAAATCCTTTAACGGTTTCATCTATAGAGCATATTGACAGTTATATATTTAGTAGTAATAGTAATCATATTTTATATAATATGACTAATATACCATTTAATTCATCCATTATCTCTATAATTTAATATATTATGCTACTTTTAAAAAGGTAATCGATAGATATATATATTGAATTAAAATATATGAATATTTTTATATTTACTCTCAGTATACTACGAAGATTAGACAAAAATCATATATGTTAGATTAAAATAATTCTTATAGTATATAAACTTTGAGGATGAACTATTCATGTACACTACTGGAGTAATATTCGACATCGACGCACTTTCCACTAGAGTAAGGATTCTTAGGATTAAATTAAAATCTGAAATTGAACCTACTCCTGGACAGTTCATCATTCTATGGGCTCCTGATATAGGTAGACAAGCCTTTATGATATCAGACTACTTTGATCGAAATTTATACCTAGCGGTAGTAGATTCAGAAAGAGCTACGAGTTGGCTACACAGGAGATTTAAAAGGGGAACGGTGGTAACTATAAAGGGTCCCTATGGGAGGGGATTCTCAACTCCCAAAGATAAGAAATGCTTAATTGTAACTGATGATGAGGGTATAGCTCCCTTTCCATTTCTCATAAGAAGATTACAAGATTTAAATTCTAAAGTAGATGTAGTGCTATTCTTTAAAAGAGCACAGAACGTATTTACACTTAGCAAGCTGGGATACTACTCTATAAATGTATACACCTATGTTAAGGAATTGAAAGAATTAAAGGCTGAATCTAAATTATCAGAAGAAGTACTCAGGGAAGGAGGATATGACATGGTATATGTGGGTGGTAGTGAAGATATAATCCTCCCACTAACCAATTTATGTAATTACCTTCAAATACCATGTGAAATATCCATAGATCGTGTAGTTAAATGTAATGTAGCTCACTGTAAATATTGTACTTTCGAATCCCTTGGAATAATGTTCTGTAAAGATGGATTTATAACAAGTCCCAATGTAATTATGAAAATGTGTAAACAAAATCTCATAGGGTCAGCGTATCGTACTAAGACACTTTTCCCATAAAATAGTCTATGCTAGTTTCTTGATTATCTTAATCTATAAGAATATTATTTCAGAGTTAAGTTTTTAAGTTACTTAATCTTGGATTTGGTGGGCACTTGGAGTTAACGTCGAGGATAGTCGAAAAATGGAATAAATTAGCTGATACAAAGGAGCGAATAAAACTCTTCTATACTCCAGAAATGCAAGCCATAATAAAAATTGAGTCCTCTACTCTTAAAGGACTTAGGAGATACTTTGAGGAACATGGCTTTGTGGAGATAGTAGTACCTCATATAACTAAGGCCACAGGAGCATGTGAGAACATAGCGACGATGTTTGATATAGATTACTTCGGAAGACATGCATATCTGACTCAGACGGGACAACTATATCTTGAAGTACTTTCTCAGTTTCTAGAGAAAGTGTGGTGTACAATACATAGTTTTAGAGCAGAACCAGATGTAGATAATAGACATCTTACGGAGTTCACCTTAGTAGAGATGGAGATCTTAGGTGACTTTGAGAAATTACTGAAGCACATAGAGAATGCTATATTTTACTCGGTAAGTGAAGTGATAAGAGAGAGAAGAGAAGAACTTGAACTATTAGAAGTGGATATTGAACGTCTTAAAGACTTTACACCACCCTATAGGAGGATAACGTACACAGAAGCCATAGAACTATTATCAGATGAGGGTCTAGAATGGGGTGATGATCTTAAGAGTCGGCATGAGAAAAAGCTTGTTAAGATGCTAGGAAATAAGCCTCTATTCATAACCCACTATCCTAAAGAGATCAAGTTCTTCAACATGAGAGAGAATCCAGAGAATCCTGAGGTAGTCAATAGTGCTGATCTCATACTACCGTACAGCGGTGAAGCTGTTGGAGCAGCTGAGAGAGAGCATAGGTATGAAAGATTAGTGGAGAGACTACTAGAGTCTACTATGTATAAAATGCTCTTAGAGAGAGGTGGTTCGATGGAAGACTTTGATTGGTATTTGGAGTTCTGGAAAAAGCACGATGGAATAACTCACTCGGGATGTGGTATAGGCGTGAGCAGAGTAGTACAGTCCATACTAGGTGCTCCGGATATTAGGGCTACTACACCATACCCGATGAATAGAGAGAGTTTATTTTAAACCTTTTTCTCGAATCAATCACAAATCTTTTTGAATATTATCAAGAGGCAAAGACTAGTTTTGATCATTACCTAGGATTTCTTTAAGAATTGTATTCCTAAAAGATATATAGTAATTAGTACCACTATTACCATCGAAAGCTTTTTAAGTTATGGATTAAAATATGGAATATGGAAATAATTGCGGAAGTTAAGATAGATAAAAGTGGGAGGGTAGTTCTCCCTGCAAAACTTCGCAGGGTAGCTAACATAGTAGAGGGAAGAGCGATCGCTATAGCTCATCCTGGTAAAATAACAATATATCAACCTAAAACTAGTGAAAAGGAGATTGAAGAATGGTATAGGAAAATGAAGGAAATAGTTCTAGAGGTAAGAGAACTAAGAGAGAAAGTAAAGTGGATGGATGAGGAGTATGTTTGGAAAAAACTTGGGTTATGAAGCAATAGTGGATACTGGTATACTGGTAGTAGCTCACTTCAAAAACCCACTAGAGGAAGACGCCCTAAGGTTACTCAAGAGAATACTCTCCTTTGAAGTAAGGGCTTTAATACCGGTTTCGGAATTCTTAGGAGCTTCAATAATAATGACTAAGTACCTAAAGCTACCGATAGGAGATGTAAACGAGAAACTGAGATTAACCTTAAGTGTGAACTCCCCAGCTTACTATGAAGACTTAAAGAAAGAGGATATAATTAGGGCCTTAGAGCGCTCCTCATACTATAAAATAGAGAGTTGGGATGGTTACTTAATATCTATAGCTGAGAAATTCAATATAAACATAGTATTATCAATAGATGAAAAATTAAGGGATAAAATCAAAGAAAAATTTATTGTAATAAATCCATTTAAAGAAAAGATGAATGAATATTATAAATTCATTGAAAGGCTTAGAAAAGATGAAACAGTTCTAATGAAATGATTAAAGTTTACCTATAGTGAGACGATGTTAAACGATAGTACGATTCTCTAGTGATCCTACTCACTAAATCGTAAGAGCTCTATGATTTATACTGAATTAGGGCCCGGGCCGGGATTTGAACCCGGGATCCTCGGCTCCACAGGCCGATGCGTTACCAGACTACGCCACCCGGGCCTTAAGACTATAGACCTTATTACGATCCTAATCTTTATTTGAAAACCTATAAACTTTATCCTAGGATTTAATGTCATATGGAGTGGCTAGCTCTAGTATCTTAGATCTATTTTTCTCTTCTCTAAGATAGCTTCATTATAGTCTAGGAGAAGTTGATCTAACCACTCCTATACTTGAGGTAGAAAATTAGACTCTCATCCTCTCTCATTTTCTTCTCTTTAATCCATTTATCCTCTAATTTCATTAATTCCTCTGCGAAGACTATATCCTCTAGTGCTATTTCTCTTGCTCTGAAGTAGAGATCTCTACTGAATCCTTTATAAAGTTCGTTAAGTATTGCCCACTGTCTTCTTCTCTCCCTCTCTCTTATCTTTTCCAATTCCATGTTTAAAAGCTCTTGTATATCGTCCACTATGGATTTAACCCTGACTAAACTTATCCTGTGGGGTAGAGTCCATCTAAGCATTTTTATCAAGTCTACTACTTCAACCTTACCATAAAGCCATTTTTTAGCCTTAGCTAGGTTGTTAAGTACTACTATTGCTCTTTCACTCAGTCCTTCTACTATCCTACTACATACATCTCTAATAAAGTGACATCCTTCACATAGTGTAGGAGGTTTAATTTCGGAGTATTCCTTATTCTTTATACATGCTTGAAAGTCTCTGACCACTAGGTTTATCATACCCTTTAGCTCTACGTCTAACTCTACTTCATGCACCTCCTTCCTAATCTCTTCTAACTCCTCTACAGATAGCACTTGAGGCATACTCTCTACAATCTCTCCCTCGAACTTATCTATGAGGTCTTCAAGCATGAACTTCTCACTAAAGGTTAAAGATCTTAAGAATACACATATATCAAATCTGTCATAGAAGGGAGGAGGGTGTACGAATGTAGTGGGATCATGGGGATTTTCGTTACCTATTAGTGTATAGTCTCCGACCGTATACTTCTTACCGTATGCCCATACCTCTCCAAATTGAATTAGATGATATATGTTCGCTGCCGTATATGGATTTAACCTATTCACCTCATCTATACCCTTTCCATGGGATTTTACAAAGGCTGCCCATATTACTCTCTCCACCCCCTCCTTCTCAAGTGAGGGAATGTGCAATCTACCCACCACTTCTCCTCTCTTAATTTCTGAAGCTCCAGATAATATTACATAGTCATCGCCATAAATTCCTCTTAGAAATAGCATCATGAGGGTAGATTTTCCTAAACCCCTGGGTGCTCTTATGAGCGTTGTAGACCTCTTATGTAGTAGGTTTAGAGTTATAGCTTCAACAGCTTCTGGATTACCTACGAACCTACTTTTAACCTCTTTTTCAAGATCTTTAACTTTATTCCTTAAGTACTTACTCAATGGGTGGCACCTCAGATTGAACTTAGCATGGATATTAGTATGATTATAATTACTGCTAGGGCTAGGATTACAGCCTTTGCTGAGTCCAATTTCTCCTTTAACCTCTTATTCTCCTCTTCTAGAGTTTTTAGCCTATTCTCTATTTCTCTAGCCATAGATCTACTTATAATTACATATTCCCCTGGAGTATGACCTAGGTAGTACATGTCTATAAATTCAGTTAGCATTCTCTTGGGCTCTTCCTTTTCTGTCCATATAAGTCTCTTTTTTATCCTTCTGATTCCCGAATGTCTAGCAGTATACTCTAAAAATCTCATGAAATTGTCCATATGTCTATGTAATCTCACGGCTTTAATAAATCATTTCCCTCTGAGTTTAAGATGGATACTTTATTTCTTGATCCCCATGAGCCCCTCTGAGAACTGGGATTTCCTCTATAAGCTCATGAGATATAACTCCATATAACTCTGAAAAGGAATGAGGGGAGTTCGTGCAAGTTTCCTAAATATCCATAAGATGAAAGATGGAGAACTACATAAGAGTGTGCTTATGAAGGATAATGTGTACAATATTAATGCTGTGCATTCACCTCCTGTTACCGCTGATAGTTACTATACATATTTAAACATATTTTCTAATACTCTAGCGTACTCGTATGACCTTAAACGATAATTTAAATAATCAAATAAACATTATGATCATATGGTTCGTAAGGTACAAGAACTAAAGCTGCGATTGATGTGTATCGATTCGTTGAGAATATTGAAGAAATTCTATACCTATGAGGAACTCTCCAGAGTGATAAAATTGCCCAAGAGCCTACTTTGCAGATACGTGAAAGGTGATATATTGCCACTTGTAGACAGGGCACTAGAGATAACGAAGATCACTACTACTACTCTAGTAGAAATAATAGAAAAGAGGTTAAGAATGAGTAAAAGAGGAGTGATAGATATTTACTCCATAGCCTACGATCCTAATATACTGAGACTAGCCTCGTACTATGCTTTTCTTCACTTTAATGATATTGAAATAGATAGGGTATTGACTGCTGCAGTTAATGGAATACCCCTCGCTGTAATGACTGCACAAACTCTAGAGACAAAGCTCGCGGTTGCTTTAAAAGCACGTGAAGTAGGCGATATGAAATATCTAGAGGCACAGTACTTCTCTCCTAGTCCACCAATGTTAACATCTCTATATTTACCTGAAATAGCTATAGAGAGAGGAGAGAGAGTGCTCATTGTAGACGATTTATTGAGAACTGGTCGTACACTTAGAGCTCTTATGAAATTAGTTCATGATGCTAATGCTAGAACAGTAGGTGTCTTTGCATTAATATCTCTAGGAGAGGAATGGAGAAAATACATACCACGAGACCTTGAAAGAGTTATAGTAGTTAAGATAGTACCCGTGTAGCATGATTTTCACTAAGATTTAATGCGGAAGAGAATGTATTTTACTATTTCATCAGCTATATTGATCTTTGTGACCATCTGTAGACCTCTCCACCCTGGCTGACTGTTCACTTCATTTATGATGTATCCTTCAGGGCCCTCTAATACGTCCACTCCAGCTACTTCACACTCTAGTATTCTCGTAGCTCTTAGAACCAGATCCTTGAGCTCTTCGTCTGGGGTTAGAGGTTTAGGTTTCGCTCCTAGGGCTATATTAGTCTTCCAACTCTCTGCTTCCCTGTACATAGCTGCCACTATTTTGTCACCAACCACGAATACTCGTATGTCTCTATTCCCGTGGGGTATGAATTCCTGGACGTATATTACGTTATGGAGAAATCTTAGTGTATTAAAGACCCTCCTAGCTACCTCAGGATCGGTTATCCTGGTTATACCCCTCCCCCTAGATCCAAAAAGTGGTTTTACGACGATATCTCCACCGAGCTCGTAAAAGGCGTTAATGGCCTCTCTAACACTCTCAGTCACTAAGGTCCTTGGAACGGGTATACCTTTCTCTTCCAATATGGATAGAGCATAGTACTTGTCTATACACTTCTCTATCGCTGAAGGACTATTCACTACAATTTTTCCAGATCTGTGTAGTTTATGTAGTAAATCCATTCTAAAGATAGCCTGTTCGAGTGAACATCTACCTATAGGTCTAACTATGATAGCATCTACATCATCCAAAATATCTAGTGTACCAGTAGATACTCTAGGGTTGTATCCTATACGAGCAACTAGTCTAGGAAAATTTGTGCATACTGGCTTGTATCCAATATCTAGTATGGCATGAATAAGTTGCTGAGAACACCAAGATCTGGGATTACGTGTCAATATGCAGATCTTTCTCATATTCACATTTAATACCCCTTAGACTTTAAAAGGATACATATCGATGGTGAGCTCATGAGCCTCATCCTACCTCAGACTCTCTACAGGCTTTCAATATAGTTTCAGGTATATCAGAGAGTTTTTCTAATACTGTTACAAAATGGACGCCGGAAGGAGTTCTACTTTAGTAAGATGATGACTAGTGTAAGGCTTAAGTACTGGGATATTCCTCCCCATCATGAATAGAATAAGAGTTGGAGCTTGTGGTATCACCGACCAACTTCATTTCCTGGGTATATGCGATAAAGAAAACACAGTTTCAGGTATTTGAAAAACGGTTATTATTTACTGTAGTCCCCATGAATAACTAAGTACCTCTACATTTATACGGCCTGCTTTGAACACCCTTCCGCTATTCATATTCGTTATTACCATAAATGCTGGGGCAAATATATTAGGATCCACTTTATAGAAGTCGAAGTTAGCCGCTTTAAATATCTCGTAAAAAGGAGTGCCATAGCATGATGAAGTTGATGATGGTACTTTAGCAATTATCTCACTAAGTTCATTATCACTAACACCATAGGTGTATAGGTGAACTTCTCCTGTGTATATTAGTGCATCATTAGTGCGTCCCATCATTATTGTAGGATCTGGATGAAGTGGGGCTATTGGACACATTCCAGCACCGCATACTATTTTGTTTATATCAAATCCGAGTACCTCTAATCTATGTATTCCTGTTTCTACAATCCTACTACTTATCTGTACTGAGCCCGCAAGACTATTAGATGGAACCACTAGTATGTAGAGATCTCTAGGATTTACATTACAATTCTCGGAGATGTCCAACATAACTTCTCCAGGAGGGTATTTAGATGCCTCTAGTACTAAAACTGCCTCATCGGAGTGATCCACATACCCTATTTTTTTAAAGAGCTTCTTCGGCTTAAGTGATAGTGCTCTTGCAGGTCCGGATCCTAGAGCTGTATAGTTATCGTACTTAATGCGCCAACCAGCATACTGGGATGCCATGCACGCTATGATAGGATGATCTATAAATTCTTCTATTATGGGAAACCTAACACCATTGTAGTCTTTAAAGGATAGATTTATGGATGCAAGCCCACCTAAGCAAACCTTAGATACATAAATGCCTGCTTGGTAGCCCCCTTTAACTTCTACTCCACAGTCTATTAGCGTAGTCCCTACATTAGTTTCTATACATTTTATATTGAGTACATCTTCTTTCTCCATCATCTCTTCGACTATTTTAACAGCCTTTTTGTTTATACTCAACCTCGACATAACATTATTCCTCGTCATTATAGTTCTTCTGGTATCTCTAATAGTTCTTCATATGGCTTTAATTCTGGATTATGGTTAACTGATACATATAGCCGTCCTCTACACTCAGGACTTTCAACTACATCTCCTACTAGCAGGTAGAATGGTCCTTCTATTTTCTCTTTCTTTACCTTGACCGATTTTACTATGGAATCTAAGTAAAATGTGGGAAGTATTCCCCCTGCATTACCACATATGACTATTTTACCTCCAGTCATTCTCGCTCCAGCTTTGCCTCCACAATCGCCTCTTATCAGTATAGTTCCTCCATTCATTCTAAGTCCCGGTAGTACATCCGTATTTCCATGGATTACTATTAATCCTTTTTGAAGTTGAACTCCTACCTCTGCTCCAGCATTTCCATGTACTATTATGGTTCCTCCTCTCATACCAATATTTCTTTTAAGCCCCCTAAGTACAGAGCCTAGATGATCTCCGACATTACCGTATATCTCTATTGTCCCCCCTGACATCTCGGCCCCTACCCACGATCTCGCATTACCCTTTACTACTATCTTTCCACCCTTCATTTTATAACCTAATAAGTTTCCGCAATTTCCTTCTACTATTAGCGTTCCGGAGGTCATGTTCTCTCCAAGTCTCCAAACCTTACTGAGATTACCTTTTAATACAATAATCTGTTCCTCTAACTCTATACTTTCTTCTCTTATTATGAAGAGATCACTGAGCTTACACTTCCTATTCCCCTCATATATATAGATCTTCTCTATCTCATGAATTGTCATGTTCTCTAGGAGATCTGGTCTTAATTTCTCGGCTTCTACTGGTACTTTAAATCCTCTTCTTGGTACGATTACTATACGTCTACCCATACTCTCTCACCCGTCAGTGTAAATGTACGCCAATTTACTAATCTCATCCTCCTGTACGATGTAATTAGAAAGACTTACAGTATAGTACCTCTTGAATTTCTCTTCTATATCCTTTACAACTTCCATATCCACATCTTCTTTGAACTTTACAGCTATGGTTTTTCCAAAAACTTCCTTAACTATTTCTCCATTTTTAACTACAATTTCACCATCTTTAATTGTGTATAGTGCTCTCTTAAATCTCTCCTTTACTTTCTCGTACTCTCTGGAGAAGTCTATAGTTTCGGGGTTGATATCGTATATGGCTATATCTGCATCTGCACCCACACCTAAATGTCCTTTGAACTTATCTATTCCTAGTAATTTTGCTGGTGTAGCTCTCGTTATCTTAACTATATCGTATAGGTCGTACTCTCTGTCTATAGTAGGAAGTACGCATCGTTTTAATCCTCTTCTATTCATCTTCTTCATAAGCTCCTCTCTATACTTATTACTCATGAGAAGCGCTATGAACTTAGGGTATCGAGTAAATGGTGCTCCATTAGGGTGATCTGTAGTTAGTACTAGTCTCCATGGATCCTTGATTAGTAGCATTACTTCTAGTCCTATACACCATTGTACTACATTAACTATGTTTCTTCTCCTGTACTTGAAGGGTACAATACCCGCTGCACATTCGTTCTCAACCTCAGGTCCATACCACTTCCATTTCGAGAGATGGAACAGAGCAAATTCAAAGGGTGCATCAGCAGTCATGGTTATAGCTGTTCCAAAATCTATCTGCCCTGCATCTAAACTTACGTGACTATTTTTATTCACATAATTAGCTATTTCCTCAGCTCCTGATCTTATATCTACCCATGATTCTCCAGAATATGAATTAAATTGGACATGAGTAATATGTATATTAAGCTCTCCACACGTCAAATGGGATGTGGACTCCATAGTTCTTATCGTAGTACTTAGATTGCCCGGAATCCCTAGTCTATTACAATGTATGTGGATAGTATGGGGGAGTTTAAGCTCGATATTAGCTTTACACAGATTCACTACGATGTCTCTAGGGGTTATACCATAGGGCTCGATACTTTCATCTATGTCTAATCCATAGCCCTTACCCAAACTCCAAGGAACTGCTACTCCGGGATCTACTAGTTTAATAGCGTAGCTTTTAGTAGCCTGGAGAAACCACTTTATAGTATTTTTAAATTTATACATATCACCTTCAGCCAAGTACTCTAAGAGTATTCTATTTGAATCAAGCAGCAGAAAGCACATCTTATCTACTATTGGTATATCATTTAGTTCTTCATGCGTATGTCTAGTTTTTAGTGGTGGTGATGCTGGCTCCACTACCATGGTCCATCCCATTCTAGCATATCTATAGCCTGTGAGAAAAGTTGAAGGGGTATACTTTCCAGTACCAGACCTATGGGCGCCTCTTTTAAGCCTAATGAAACTCTCATAATGATCGCTGGGCATCATAAGTCTACCAGCGTTGACTTTAGGTCCCGCTACGTGGGCGTGTATATCAATACCCCCAGGGACAACGGTTTTTCCTCTAGCATCAATAACCTTAGCTTTCCTTTCTACATGTTCAGGAGGAACTATTTTACCTCCCTTAACTCCTATATCCATAACCTCTCCATTAATTCCGTTAATGGGATCGTATACGAATCCATTTTTTATTATTAGGTCCATAGTTCTCACCTAATGAGTGCCTTAACCTCCTTAAGAAGCATTCTAAGAACTTCCTCATCACTAAGAACGCCTCTTGGAGGATCTATCAGCTTCTTAGTTCTCAATGGAACCTTATCCATTCTATATGCTGTTCCACTACATTCCACTCCCACTATCGATGTTGGAATAATAACCTCAGAGACCATAGCTGTCACACTCCATTTAGGATCGAGTGTAATCTTAGGTATCTTTACTAGATGACTTGTAGCCTTAGCGGGAAAGTGTGGTATAGGATCCGATGCTACTATTAATGCTGCATCTACCTCTTCATTATTTAGAAGGTCTATAGTAGATGTCATCCCCGGGAAGTATCTAGGATATCCTCTTCTGAAGTCTACTGCGTATGGATACCCTGTTATCCATAACTTGCTCTGATTAGCTCCAGTAACATTATAGTGGCCTCTCATTGGTAGTATTACAAACTTGGTCCATTCGTTCAGATCCTGAACCAACTTTATTAATTCCTCTATATTTCTACTCTTACCCGAGGTCATAGTTACGCCTAGACCATAGAATATCGCTCCGAATTTAGCACTCATCATCAGATCAGCAAGTTCGTATATCTTATCCACATCTATACCCGCCACCTTTCTGTACTCTATATCATAGCCTCTAACTATCATTCTAAGTGCTGAGGCGAGCTCATAGTCCTTATTTGGTTCTATCTTGAGGAATGTATCAGCTATCCTACTAGTATCGGTTTCTCTTACATCCACTACTATTATTTTCCTCTCTCTTCTAGTCTTAATATATATACCTCTAGCAAATGCACTATACCTGCTGGGATGTCGTGGATGTGCATTAAACGGGTTACATCCCCAGTATACTATCAGGTCAGCGTAGTTCCTTATCTGACCTAGAGTTGAGGACACCATACCAACCTCTTGTACCGCTAATGTACTCGGTCCGTGGCATAGTGTCGATGTATTATCTATTACTCCTCCTAAGTATTCTGCTAGCTCAAGGCCTACTCTCATAGCTTCTACAGAAGTATTACTCCATCCGTAGAGTAGAGGATACTTTGAGCTTGCAAGGATGTTAGCGGCTTCTTTAATAGCTTTTTCTAGGCTTACTTCTTTTAGTCCCTTTTCAGTTCTTATATATGGGTGGAATATTCTGTTCTCACTTGAGTGAACAATCTTAGACGCCCCAAGTGTGCATGCATTCCTAACTCTCACTATCTTATTTCCAGAGATTATAACCTCTAAATCGTCACATAGACATCCACAGAAACTACACACGACATTTCTAATAGTGGTGGTATTAGATGAGGTACCCGGATCAGGTGTTTTTTCTACTATGGCATGTGGTTCAACTCTAAACTTTTCCTTGAGGAGCTGTTCGATATCTAATACCTTCTCAAGAGTTCTGGAAATACTCACTTCAATACTCTTTAACGTAGGCATTCCAGTTCCATGCGTTCTGGGATCTGTGAGTTGATTAGCCCATGGTCCCATGGGCATAAATACGATACCTGGATGCTTATGTCTAGATTTTTTAACTCTAACTGTAACTTCACCGAATTTTGACGTAATCTTTACATTTTCTCCCTCTTTTACCCCTATCTTTAACATATCCTCTTCGTCTAACTCGACTATAGCAACACTCTTATAGTACTCTTCAGTATTCTTTCCTATATCCAGACTTCTTCCCTGGTCTATAGTCCTGCCAGTTACCAAAATTGCTCTCATACTCCCACCGTATCTACTTTTAGGTAGATAGAACATTTATCGTACATAGTGAAGTACCCTAATGACTAGGCACGGGGAACATATATACCTTAGTAATATTCTTAAATTAGGGGATATAATGCTATTTAATAATGTTGAGATCGAGGAGACTTTCGCTGAAGCTTTTCCAATGTATGCAACCAGAATACTAATTACAGCTAAAAATGAAAAATGGACTCTTATAGCTGCTAGAGTTGCTACGGGTTTTGCTTCGTCGATAATAATGTCCCCAGCTGAAGCTGGAATAGAGGCTAAAGTCCCTGAAACAGCGACTCCAGATGGTAGATATGGTTGTCTTATTCAGATCTACCATAGGAGTATTCCCGAGCTCAAATTCCAAGTACTGGCTAGAATAGGACAGTGTATACTCACTTGCCCCACTACTTCCGTCTTTGATGGACTTAGAAGAGTCAAAAGAAAAATGAGGATAGGTGATGCCATAGGAAAATTTGGAGATGGATTTCAGTATATGGAAGAGAGAGATGGAATGAAGCTCTGGCATATTCCAGTAATGGAGGGAGAGTTCATAATAGAGGATACCCTAGGGGTAGTTAAATCAGTCGCTGGAGGGAACTTAATAATACTGGCTAAGGATGGGGATAGTGGTCTAAAAGCTGCAGAACATGCTGTAAGCAGTATAAGGAGGTATTGCAGGAATGTGATACTACCCTTCCCTGGAGGAATAGTAAGATCTGGATCTAAAGTGGGCTCCTTAAAATATCCTAAGCTTGCAGCTACTACAAACCATTTACTATGTCCTACACTAAGAGAGAAAGTTAAAGATAGCCTAGTTCCAGCTAATGTAAACTGTGTCTACGAGATTGTCATTAACGGATTGAGATTCGATGATGTACTTAAAGCTATGGGAGTTGGAATACTAGCGGCTACTGAAATAGAGGGGGTTGTGAAGATTACGGCTACGAACTTTGGTGGTAAATTGGGTCCTTATAAATTGTATATTACAGATGCTATCGAAAGGGCAAAGGAATTAGTTAGAAGAGATTAATACTCTATATACTGGTTTTTCTCATAAATTTTAATATTAAAATTTATGATTATGATAATATACTTACTGGAAAGAGAGAACATTTATATTATCTTAAATATATATTGAAATGTAGGTGTATATCATGTCTAGAAGAATAGGATACCTTATTGGTGAAGCTTTAGTTGGTGAGGGTAACGAAATTGCCCACATAGACCTCATAATAGGGGATAAGGATGGTCCTGTGGGCGTGGCATTTGCTCAAGCATTAGCATCTCAAAATGCTGGTCACACTACTCTTTTCGCAGTATTAACACCTAATCTACTAGTAAAGCCCGTAACCCTGATAGCCCCTAAAGTAACCATCAAGAACATGCGTCAAGCTGAACTAGCTTTTGGCCCAGCACAGTATGCCATCGCTAAAGCAGTAGCCGACTCCGTTGCTGAAGGAGTAATCCCTAAAGAGCTAGTTGATGATATTGTAATAATATGTGGACTTTTCATTCATCCAGCAGCTAAGGATCCTGACAAAGTATATCAGTATAACTACGAAGCTGTTAAGCTAGCTATAAAGCGAGCCTTTGGCTATGAACCTAAAATCGATGAGATACTGGAAAAGAAGGATGTAGTAGAGCATCCCTTCTATAAGAGAAAATAATTTTTTAAGCCTACTATATATAATGAAAAAATTAAAGTAGTTCACATGCTACTTCATATATCTCATCTAATCCAAAGAAGCTTTTGGGTCTTTCAAAGGCTCTCTTAATCAACTCTCTCTCAATGTTATTTCTGAATCTACCTATAGCAAGCGCTCCTATTCCTGTGACCCTTGGAAGGGTTTTCAGAGGCTTACAGTCAGCTGATGATTTCAGTCCTTCGATTCCGAGTGGTGGAGTAGCATTAATATCTGCAACGAGTATACACTTCTCTAGCTTACTTAGAACGTCGAATGGAAGCAGTGTTACTCCAGGTGGTCCTGTAGTCAAGATAACCTCTGACTCTCTACATGCTTCTAATATCGTCTCAGGTTTATCACTGGGTTTTTCAAATGCTATTACCTTCTCCATACCTATTTTTTCATTTATTTCTCTTGCTAGTTGCTTTATACTCTCTATTAAAGGTGCTATCTCAGTAGTTACAACCTCCGCACCGCTTTTAGCTAGTAAATATGTGACACAACGACCTACTCTTCCTGCTCCTCCGAGCACAGTATATCTTACTTTAGTGTAATCTATACCTTTGGCTTTTAGGCATAAGGAGACCTTAGCCACCATAGCTGAGGATGTAGTGAAAGCACCAGCAGGGTCTACAATTGTGGATGCGACAAAGGGTTCAAAATAGGTCTTCTTAGCGGTTTCCGCTATCTTAATACACTCATCGTAGTCTCTTCCTCCTATGAAGACTATGGTATACTTTATACCATCAGGTCCTCGTGGAAATATCAGATCTAATATTAATGACCTAGCGGTCTTTGCGGTCACTCCTCCATAGTATGCTACGACATCGACTCCACTATCATATGCGAAGAGTACATCAAAAGGTGATGGATGTTGGTCAGTTGATAGAAATACCATGATTTTCTTCATTTGAAATCACCATTTAACAGTGGTAATAATCAATATAAGTCTTCGTATTTCTAACGAGTATGCGATCTAAATCTGAAGCCGTGAAGTAATATATAAAGGTTGATTTAGAGAATGTTAGAGACCCTAAGCTCTCATTCTTAGGTAAGTGAATACTCTTTTTACTAGATTCCTGGAGTAGCTATCTATTGGTAACAGTACTATGAAGTACGTTAATACCGCTGTGATAATGTATGGTATTAATCTGTACATAAGATCATATATTTTAACTTCTACAATCTCATGAGCACCTAAGAGTATGAGTAGGATACCCATGACAGTACTTGCTATAAAAGATTTCGCTATAATTTTTATTGGAATACTATATTTTATGAATCTTCTAGAGTATTCATATTTCCATATAGTAAGAATAATCTTACTTAAGACTAGTGCAATTGCCCACACTAATAAGACTTCAGACGGTCTATATAGAAGGATAGCTAACAGCGATAATAAGTAGCCTATTTGCGCTAAATAACTAGCTGTCGGTACTAAGAATAGACTACTCTTAAAGTATTCTTTAAAGGTCGCTCTTTTATTCATATCCACTACTTCACTCCCGAGCGCTGTAGTCTCAAATATGCCTCCATAAGCCGATATCAATGATCCTACTGTGAGCACTATTAGCGCACTATATGCGGATAAATATTTTGTCCCAAATATACATAGTATAGGTTTACTCATTGTTATAAGACCAACAGCCATGGGTATAGCGAAGATAGTAGTAAGCCTTATGGTTTCCTCTACATCACTTGCTCTCCTTAATGCTAGAACTCTCGGATAAAGGGATGTAGAGAATGCGGCGGAGTACGATACTATTACTGCTAATGCCTGTGCTGCTCTAAAGTAGGCTACTAAAAGCGTACTTGCTGTAAAATACGTGACCATGTACACGTCTATAGAGCCCAGAAAGTAAGCTAGGTTACGGTATAATGGGATCCAGGAGAGCTTAAGGAATCTAATAATGTGATCCTTGCGGAGACCTCCATAAATTAGTCTAGAATAGGTTACTATGAGCAGGTAAAGCACCTTTATTAACTGAGCTATCATAACTGAGAGAATAGCTCCTAATAGTCTGTCTCTAATAGTCATAATGAAGCAATAGGCCAGTAATACCTTAGTAGTTTCAAAAACCATAAGGGCATAGCCTGTGTACTGTGGAGCATAGCCTTTACTAATACCTTCTAGCGCAAGTGAAAGATATATCAAGAGGATGTGTGGCGTAGATACTAGAAAATAGAAGAATGGTAAATTTAATGAACTAGATATTATTTGTGAGACTAAAATATACACTAATGATGCTATACTTCCTCCTATTAAGTTGAACACAAAACATGATCTTGCTACATTCTCTCCCCTGGCTATAAAGCGTGGAGCCCAGTAAGCTACAATATCGGTAACCACGGTCAAGTATGCTATTGTAGTGAAGACCACATGCCATAATCCAAATTCTAAGGGATCGAGTTTTCGAGTGACCATGGTAACGAATAGAAAACCTGTGATCGTACTGAATAGTGTTGAAAAGAATGATACTAACCCCGCGTATCGAAGTCTAACTTGAGTTCCCTGCACAGTTCTAAGGAGATACAGAAGCTATTATATGTTAAGTCTAAAAATTATTAGAACCCTGTGATAGGTAGGGACAGAGTACTATTCGTGAAAAATATCCTCTACTCCTCTCTTAAAACAACTCTGTACCTATTAGTATTTCTCTCTACAAATGTCCAGAGCCCTAGATCTCTGTAGAGTATCACTATGTGTTTTAGTTCTGGTGGTAAGGATGCATTTATGATCCTGAATATGAATTCTCCTTCAGAGTTAGTCCGTATTAATGTAAGTGCTTTAGTACTCTCCAGTGTAAGGGGATTAATATTGCTCGCATTTTCTACCACATAAATTTCAAGTTTGGCATTTGGAATACCCTTATTATTCCTCCCTATAAGGCGCCCAGCTACCTCAATAACCTCAGAGGACTCTATTACTATAAATGCTTCATGGTACTCTACTTTATTACCAAGGATAAGGGTTACTGTGAACAGAGTATCAGAGCTCATGTTGGACATTAGTAGAGCAATGTACTTCTCACCCTCACTACTATTCAGGAATCTCAGCGAGATTAAATCTACAACTTCAGTCCCTGCCATAGTATAAGTCTTATCTATAGTATCCTCTTGCATCATATATCCTCTTTTAGATATTGTTAGTAGTACCGTTTCATTAGGGTAAACTATACCTCCAGTAATCTCTATAAGAGCACTCGGATCCGTAGTTGTAGGATCAGAATGCTCACTTATTAAATAGGCGTGAACTCCCTCTACTACTCGTAATAATTTGATTTTCTCAATAGAAAAATCTGGAGTATATTCTACTCTTCTTCTAAAAGTACTCAATACATAGCCGAGAATAGAGGTTACTAGTAGTAGTATTACTAATATCTTAAAGTACTCTTTTTCATTCACTTTTGCTCACCATTAGCCACGTGTACTATCTTACCTCTTATATGGATTATTTAGTAAATAATAATTTTAGCACTCTTTGTACCTTGATTTTATATTATGCCCTCTCAAACCAGTAGAGTTCGCTTTCTTAACTATGTAGTGAGGAATTCTTAGAGAAGGCTAGTTATCTCATCGTAGGTTGGTAGATGCCAAGTACTTTCACCCTTTATCCTATAGTCTCCTACTAAAGTTGCTATTTTAGATGCCTTCTCCATATCATAGCCGTTTAATATACCGAATATGAAACCTATAGAATATGAATCCATAAGCTCCCCCTCATACACCTCCTTTACTTTTCTAGTAGAAGGAAGAGGAAGTTTACTCTCGACCCCTTTAGAGAATACATAGACTCCATTAAAGCCCATACTCACGAAGATGCCCTTAGCTCCGTATCTCTTCATGAAGAATCTGAGAGCAGAAGTTGATATTGTTCCTAGGAGCTCCATAAGCTCTTCCTCACCCATCAGCCAGTAGTCGATCAGTGAAGAGAGATTGGGTAAAAGACCCCCCATATCCTCCCCTAACATCTCCGCATCTACTTTCAAAAATGTGATCATGTCTAGATTCTTAGCCTCTCTAAGCAGTTTTAACGCTAAAGCTCTTCTCTCGTCTACTAAAGTCCTACCCGATATATATAGAGCTCGTACTCCTTTGAGGCATTCGTCAACTGGTAGTTCTACCTTAACACTATTAGCACCAGGATATATGAGTCTATAACTTCTACCCTTCTTGAGTATAAGCCTTATGATAAGCCCTGTTGGTACATTCTCTACAGTGCTTATCCACCTAGTGTCCACATTTTCTTTTTTTAGAAGCTCTATAAGATTTTCACCATATCGATCCCTTCCCACTGCTCCTAGGATAGTACTAGGAGTCTCTAGTCTGGCCAGTCCTACCGCTATATTAGCAGCATCACCTCCACCGCCTATCAGTACTCTTTCTACTTTCACATCACTCCCTATCATGGGAAGAGAGTTAGCGTATAGGGAGAATTCTAGATAGAGATCGCCAAATGCTAGTAGTTCTACACTTGACATTACTCTACACCTTTACCTCTAATCACAATAAATGCCTAAAAGCATGACTATAAAGGTATTGCTACATTTTAGACTCATAGTATTTGAACATAGATAACTATACTAAAAAAGTGCACTTCAATAAGGTCTATGAAGACATATTCATTTACTAAATCCTAGCCATATAGCCGGGTACTGCTACACCTACGGCTCCGCTCTGATTGATCAGGGATATGCTTCCATGCTTAGGCCTAGGTAAAGATGATAGGCGTCTCCCATCCGGGAGTACTTTGAAATACGGTAAAAATACGGTATCTACACCACTATAAGACACCTAAACAATTTGATCCGAGTATTCTTATACCAAACTTAGCACCTATACGTTTGACCTCTTCTTCTAGCTCTATATTTCCTACTTCACTGAATCCAGCAGAGAGTATTATGGTCACCTTAACATGCTTTTCACCCCACTCTTCGAGTACTAGTGGTACTCTTTCTGCTGGAACAACCACTACCGCTAGATCTACATCTTCTCCAATTTTGGTTATAGATGGATATGCTTTAACTCCTAAAATCCTTTTAGCATAGGGTTAATGGGATAGACTTTATATCCAAGTAATCTTTTACTGTTTTCTACTAAGTTTCTGAAAACGATATATCTAGCCTTCCAAGGATCCCTAGAAGCTCCAATACTCTAAAATAAGATGGAATATAGATTTAAATTGAACTACTCAGAAGATTAATGATATGACACCTAGAAGGAGATTCATGAAGGCACTCGAACTTGAAGAACCTGATAGGGTACCCATGTTCGAGCTCGAGTTTCAGATCCCAGAACTATTCATAGGAAAGAGAATGATACTCGATGAGGAGTATGATTATATGGTGAAAAGAGGGAAAATCAAGGAGCTAACTGAACACAATGTTGAGATCTTGATAAAAATATGCAGAGCTCTTGGCTATGATGGCATAAGGCTGTACGCGGTACCTGATATAGTGTACGCAATAAGGATCGTGAAGAAAAAAGCACCTGAACTAGCCATAATCGGTAGTGCTGATGGCACTCTCTCCATACCAGGTAGTTGGAGGGATTTTATAGAGCTCACTAGAGAAATGAGACTTAAGAGAAGTGAACTTAAAAATAAATTGCTTAGTAGGATTAAGGTAGAAATAGAACGTGCTAAGGAACAGATAGAAGCTGGAGCAGATATTATTGTAGGCTGTGCTGACTACTGTACGAATGCTGGTCCATTTCTATCTCCTAAAGATTTTGAGGATCTGGTTTTTCCATATCTTAGAACTCTGGTGAATGCTATTCATAGATCAGGTGCATTCTTCATAAAGCATACAGATGGAAATCTGTGGCCAATCATCGACGGTCTCGTAAATACGGGAATTGATGCTCTGCATTCAATAGATCCAGTTGCAGGGATGGATCTAGAGAGATTAAAAGAGAAATATGGTGATAGGATCTGTCTATGCGGTAATGTGGATATAGGACTTCTCCAATTGGGTAATCCTCATGAAGTTGTAGAAGCTGTAAAGAAATGTTTAAGAGCAGCTGCACATGGAGGTGGATATGTTCTATCCACTAGCAATGTGATACAAAAAGAGCATAAAAAAGAGAACGTATTGGCAATGATAAAAGCAGCTAAGAAGTATGGAGTATATCCACTAAGAGATAAGTAACAGAGCCTATAGGTTCTTCACTAGGTTTAGTCATTTTAAATAGGTGTGTATTTAAACTTAGTAGTAAATCTATACTTGGTGCTACAACAGTATGGATAGATATAAGGTTTTTCCTAGAGTAGAGATTAAAAGGCATTTTATAGTAAAAATAAACAATAAAAGAAAGCATCAGAATGTGAAAAGACTATACTATGAACTTAATCTTAAATCTGTACATCCAATACAAATTATATTAAACTCTATCGATAAAGGTAATAAATCTATAGAAATGCTATTACTAAAGAAAAGAGGTATCCTCTACAACTACACTAGGGTGTACTTAAGCTTCCAAGAGTCTCATCATCCGATGTCTGTGAGCTAAAAAGGCTTGAAGCATTAGCCCTAAGGAGGTGTTAAGTTGACAGTACCAGAATAAAGGGCGAAAAGCTTAAATAATTTTTCATATAGTGAAATACATGCCCAACCTCAAATCAAAATCTAAATTGGCTCTTACGAAGCTTGAAATAGCCTTGATAATATGTGTAATTGTAATTGCAGCAGTCGCTGGTTACCTACTTTTCAAACCGTCGCCGCCTCCAAAGCCCGCAGAACTCGTATTTAGTAACTTGATTATTGAGCCGACTAAGGTAACAGAAGGCGAAACTGTTAGGATCTCAGTAACCGTGGAGAATACGGGTGGCTCGCCTATAACGTCGTCAGTAGCCCTTGTCATTAATGGAAAAACTGAGACTACGAAAACAGTATCTCTGGAAGCTGGGAAGAGCAAGGTAGTAACGTTTGAAGTTTCGAAGCCGGCTGGTAAGTACACGGTAAATATAGGTGGTCTCACTGGAGTATTTGAGGTGCGCATGGCAATTAAGAACCCAGACACAATAATTGTTGCAACTATAGGTGAGCCTGAGACTTTAGACCCAGCCTGGTGCTACGACACTGCAAGTGCTGAAGTAATATTTAATGTCTATGAAACATTAATATTCTTTAAGGGGAACAGAACAGACGAATTTGAGCCACTACTTGCCACTGAATGGTGGATAAGCAAGGACGGTCTAACTTATGTGTTCAAGATAAGAAAGGGTGTGAAATTTCACAATGGTAACCCACTTACTCCTGAGGATGTCGAGTATAGCTTCGAGAGAGCTATGGTCCAAGATAGAGATGGTGGTCCAGTTTGGATGTTCTTAGAGCCTCTGCTTGGAATCTATTCTACGAGAGAATTCAACCTAAGTGATCCAGAAGTGGCTAAAAAGGTTGGACACATGATAGACAATGCCGTCGAGAGCAACGCCACACATGTCATCTTCCACCTTAAGATTCCATATCCGCCATTTATGCAAATACTGGCTCAGAGCTGGGCCTCTATCGTAGATAAGGAATGGTGTATCGAGCAAGGAGACTGGCCAGGATGGATAGACTACGTCCAGTGGGTTAAGTATAACAACCCAGAGGTTCCACCACTACAGGAGAAGATGATGGGAACTGGACCGTTTAAGCTAGAGAGATGGGAGCATGGAGTTCAAATTGTTCTAGTCAGAAACGATAATTACTGGCGTGAACCAGCTAAGATCAAGAGAGCTATCATAAAGTACATTCCGGAGTGGTCTACGAGGAAGCTGATGTTCCTAGCCGGTGACGTCGACATTGTGGATGTTCCTAGAGAGCACATAAAGGAGATTGAAGGCGTGCCAGGAATACGCTGTTATAAAGACCTACCCACACTCGTGTGCAGTCCAACTCTATTCTTCACTTTCCATATAGATCCCGAAAGCCCATATATAGGGAGTGGTAAGCTAGACGGAAACGGTATTCCGCCAGACTTCTTTACTGATATCAACGTTAGAAAAGCCTTCGCTTATGTCTTCGACTACGACACTTTCATCAAGGACGCCTATCTAGGAGAAGCGATAAGACCCGCTAACCCAATAATAAAGGGACTACCGTTCTACGACCCAAACGATCCGAAATACGAGTTTAACTTAACGAAGGCAGAGGAGTATTTCAAGAAGGCATATAATGGTAAATTGTGGGAAGTTGGGTTCTACTTGGAGATTGTGTACAATGTTGGTAACATAGCGAGAAAGACCGCTGCCGAAATATTAAAGCATAATATCGAGAGCATCAATCCCAAGTTCAAAGTATACGTGAGAGCAGTAGAATGGCCGACGATGCTTAGAGCGATGGTGAAAGGACAGCTACCAATATTCCTGATAGGATGGCTCGCTGACTACCCAGATCCGCACAATTTCGTCCATCCATTCATGCATAGCAAGGGAGTTTTCGCAGCGTTTCAGGCCTATAAGAATCCCGAGGTTGACGCGCTGATAGAGGAGGGCATAAGAACTCTCGACCCAGCTAAGAGAAATGAGATCTACCGTAAACTAGCCAAGATATATTACGAAGAAGTTCCTAGCGTGCCGCTCGCTCAACCTACTGGCCGCCACTGGGAGCGCGATTGGGTACAGGGCTGGTATTACAACCCTATATTTCCAGGAATATACTTCTATGCTCTACGGAAAGGTTACGGTTAGGATTCCAAAAGTAAAATCTTTATAAATTTTTCACTCCTCTTCTTTTCCGGGTGGAAGCATATGGGGCTTGTAACATATGTGGTGCGTAGGTTACTGTTGTTAGTGCCGACTATGTTCGGCGTCACGCTATTGATCTTTGGCTTAATTCAGTTCTTCAGCCCAGTCGAGAGAGCATCCCTGTACGTGAAGGATCCAAGGCAGATGTCGTCGATAGAGTCGATAATCGAAAAATATCATCTAAATGACCCTCCATATATACAGTACATCTACTGGCTCAATGAGGTATTACACGGAAACCTAGGATGGTCTAAGTCTGTCAACATGCCAGTAGCACAGGCGATATGCGAATTCCTCCCAGCGACGGTCGAGCTCGTCATCTACTCAGTACCCATAATATTCGTGGTGGGCATATGGCTCGGCAAGATCTCGGCCGTACACAAGGATACAGCAATAGATCACATAGTGAGAGCCTTCGCGATAATCGGATGGTCTCTGCCAACCTTCTGGTCTGCGATAATCCTGTTAGCCGTCTTCTACGGACACCTCAAGATCTTCCCACCCGAGAGACTATCCATAGAGGCTAGCCTGTATGTGAACTCTCCAAGCTTTATCAGGTATACTAGGATTAACACAATAGATGCTCTGCTTAATGGAGAACTATGGATATTCTTCGATGCCCTCAGACATTTAGTGCTCCCAGTGCTAAACCTGACTATAGTGATTGTAGCTATCTTGATGAGAGTCGTACGCTCAAGCATGCTCGAAGCTCTCAGCAAGACTTATGTCATCGCAGCTAGAGCCAAGGGACTCAGCGAAAAAGAAGTCATCAACAAGCACGCGATGAGAAACGCCATGATCCCAGCCGTTACGCTCGCTGGAGCACTAGTCGCCGGAATGCTGACAGGCTTGGTGATAACAGAAACAGTATTCAACATACCGGGTATTGGGCGTTGGGCCGTTAACGCTGCTATTCAACTGGACATACCTGCCGTACTTGGCTTCGCACTTTTCGCGAGCCTAGTATACGTAATCACGAACCTGGTAGTCGACATACTCTATGCCTATATAGATCCGAGAATAAGACTTAGGTGATGGTGATGTTCTGGGTTAGAGATAAGAGTTTAAAAAGAGAGTTAGAGCCGACAATTAGGGAATTGAAGTTCGTTCTGAAGAGGATAAGGAGCAGTCCTCTCTCAATAGTAGGTATCGTGCTCATATCGTTCTTCCTAGTTATCGCTATACTAGCGCCAGTTCTAGCTCCGCCTCCAGAGGGTTGGCGCGACCCTTATATGATACCTAGAGATGGCTTCTCTGTCACGCCCAGGCCTCCCAGCCCGAAACATCCGTTCGGCACAGCCGAGGGACAGTACGACATATACTATGGGTGTATCTGGGGTACTAGGACAGCGTTCCGCGTCGGAGTCATAGTCATAGGTTGCACCGTTCTCATAGGGATATTCATTGGAAGTATCTCAGGATATTACGGCGGCAAGATCGATGAGATATTCATGAGGCTCACTGATGTTATCTACGCCTTTCCCGGCATCGTCTTGGTCATGGTTCTAGTTGTAATACTTGGTCCAAGTCTTGAAAGCGTGATGATCGCACTCATCCTAATAGGGTGGCCGACTTACGCTAGGCTAATACGAGGAGAAGTGTTAAGGATTAAACAGGAGGACTTCGTCGAAGCGGCTAAAGCCATTGGTTGCACGGACTTTAGAGTGATAGTCAGGCACATATTGCCGAATGCCATATACCCGCTCCTAGCTGTGGCGTCTCTTGACATGGGGAGTATAGTGCTGACTGTAGCCGCATTCAGCTTCCTAGGACTTGGTGCTCCAATCGGATATGCCGACTGGGGGCAGATGATAGCTCTATCGAGGAACTGGATAATTGGAACGCCCACAAACCCATACGAGTACTGGTACACGTTCATAATACCGGGTATTTTCATATTTACTTTCGTGCTGGGATGGGGCCTGCTAGGTGATGCGTTTAGAGATATTCTCGACCCCATGCTGAGGAGGAGGTAGCATGGAGGAATTACTTAACATCAAAAATTTAGTGGTAAGGTTTTACACATACGAGGGAGTCGTAAAAGCTATCGAAGGAGTTAATCTATTCCTTAGGAAGGGAGAAACCTTAGGACTGGTCGGCGAGACTGGTTGCGGTAAGAGCGTGACTTCTCTCTCAATTCTAGCCTTAGTCCCTCCACCGGGCAGGATAGAGGACGGAGAGATATTCTTCAAGCGTAAAGACGGTAAGAGGGTGAACTTGCTTGAGCTTAACGAGGAAGATCTTATGCACATTAGAGGTAATGAGATTTCGATGGTTTTCCAAGAGCCGGGTGCAGCTCTTAACCCGCTGTACACTGTGGGAGAGCAGATAGCAGAGGCGATAATCCTCCATAGAAGGGAGGAACTTTGTAGAAGAATACTCGAGGAAATCGACGAGGAAATGCGAAAAGCAGACACTTCTCCTATCAAAATGCTATTCTTGAGGTTTGAGAAGTGGGCCTACACAAAAATGCTAAAAAATACGAGAACGCTATCTCTTAGGATAGTCTCGAAGATTCCACTCTTAAACCTATACTTGCGCAGGCTAAAGAAACACGCTAAGAACGAGGCGGTTAAGATGCTAAAGGATATGAGAATAGCGGATCCTGAGAGGATAGCCAATATGTACCCCCACGAGCTAAGTGGTGGGATGAAGCAACGCGCCGTAATAGCCATGGCCCTCGCTTGTAACCCAGTATTATTAATCGCCGACGAGCCGACGACAAACCTAGACGTAACTGTTCAAGCGCAGATTCTCAATCTCATTAGAGAACTTAAAGAGAAGTTTGACACCACGATCCTATACATAACTCATGATCTCGGCGTAATAGCTGAGATGTGTGACCGAGTAGCCGTTATGTATGCGGGAGTTATTTGCGAAATAGCCGACGTCAACAGGATATTTGAGAAACCGCTCCATCCCTATACTAAAGCCTTGCTTGAGTGTATTCCTAGACCGGGGAAGAAGTTTAAGTCGATTAAAGGCGAGGTTCCGAACTTGATAAATCCCCCGCCGGGTTGTAGGTTCCATCCGCGCTGTCCCAGAGCTATGGAAATATGCTCGAAAGTAGAGCCCAAGATGGTAGAAGTAGAGAAGAATCATTTCGTAGCGTGCCACCTATACAGAGGTGAGCCTAGTTGAGGGCACTATTAGAGGTAGAGAATCTCAGGAAGTACTACCCGATATTCGGAGGTTTATTCAAGAAAAAGGTAGCCGACGTAAAGGCTGTGGATGGAATCAACTTGACGATATTTAAAGGAGAATGCTTTGGCTTAGTCGGAGAATCTGGTTGTGGTAAGACAACGTTTGGGAAGACAGTGATACGCCTGCTAAAGCCTACTGACGGACACATATACTTTGACGTGCCACCCGATATCAGGGAGAAGATGAGAGAGCTTGAGCTTGATGGCTCACCTACAGCTCTTAGAGAACTGGAGAGATTGAGGAAAGAGTATGATCTCGCCACGTATAAGGGCAAGAAGCTTAGAAAGTTGAGGAGGAAGATGCAGATAGTATACCAAGACCCTACAACATCTCTTAACCCGAGAATGCTCGTCAAGGATATAGTCGGCGAACCTCTAAAGGTGCACAAGCTAGCCAGGGGTGGAGAGGTTATAGAGAAGGTTGTGAAGATGCTTCAAAGAGTCGGGCTTTCCGAGAAACACCTATATAGGTATCCTCATGAATTCAGCGGAGGACAGAGACAGAGAATAGCGATAGCTAGAGCCTTGATAACTAACCCTGATTTCATAGTTTTAGATGAGCCCACTTCAGCCGTAGATGTATCGGTGCGGTCTCAATTACTGGATCTCTTCATAAGCCTCCAGAAAGAGTACGGCTTAACTTACCTGTTTATTAGCCACGATCTAAGTGTGATTGAGTGTATAAGCAATAGGGTAGGAGTGATGTACCTGGGGAAAATAGTGGAGCTCGCGCCGACTAAGGAACTGTTCGACGAGCCAGCACACCCCTATACCAAGGCTTTGATTTCAGCTATCCCTGTTCCCGATCCAAATGTTAAGAGGAAGAAAATACTACTAAGCGGCGACGTGCCGAGCCCCATAAATCCGCCGAAGGGTTGTAGATTCTATCCGCGTTGCTGGAAAGCCAGAGATATCTGCCGCGTAGAAGAGCCTAAGCTAGTAAGAACAAAAGGCAACCATTTTGTGGCATGCCATTTCCCTGAAGACTAACCTACTGGTTATTCCTTCAAAACTAACTTCCCCAGGATAGATAACCTACATGAATTAAGGATTCTTCTAGACCCTACTATGGGAGTGGAGAACCGCGTCGACTGTGTAGAAAGAGTAGCACGATCTACGGTTAAAGAGCCTTCGCCCGATGTGAATAACCTCAGCGGTTCGACGCATCAGAGGCCCTATGCTCGATGCCTGTGAGCTAGAAAAACTTGGGCATTAGCCCTAAAAATGTTAAGTTGACGGCGCCAATTACATTACTATTATAAGAGTCTCGGGCCTCCATATTTCTCCTAGCTATTTATCTAGTAGAAACGAATATCAGTTCCAGTTTCATGTATAAAACAATGTTCCTGAGTAGAATATGGGGGAGTAAGGAGGTATTAAAGAGAGAGGTTAGGAGAAATCCTTATACTCGTGGAGAACTATCACTGGTCTCGGTAATTAGATCTAAAGACCCTTTGAAGACTGTCAAAGCATCCATAGAGGAGTTAGGAGGAATAGAGAAGATTATAGAGCCTGATTATAAAGTCCTAGTAAAGCCCAATGTGGGGTTCAGTGACAGCAGTGCTGATACATCTCCAGAAGTGGTGGGTGCTATACTCAGTATACTAAAGGACATAGGAGTTAAGGATATAACAATTGCTGAGAGTGCTGTTAGAGGAAGCAATACCACTTATAACTTCAGGGTAAGTGGAATAGAACAAGTGGCTAAAAAGTTCGACGTAAAGCTTATCGATCTCAAGAGAGTGGAGAAGAAGGTAAAAGTTCTAACTGGAAATAGGGCTAAAAAACTAAAGACTATAACAACCTATCCAATAGTCTATGAGAGCGATGTGATAATCTCAGTACCTAGACTAAAGCGCCATGTCGAAGCTGTAGTCACAATCTCCCTTAAGAATATGATGGGTATACTTCCTGACATGGATAAAGCTATTTTCCACCTAAGAGGACTACATCAGTGCATTGCCGATCTGAACACTGTATTCAAGCCGGACCTAGTAGTAGTGGATGCAACTGAAGTTATGACCAGAAGAGGCCCTCAGGGAGGGGATCTAGTAAAAACGGATACTATCATAGCATCAGGAGATCCTGTAGCAGCCGATCTTATAGCATCTAAACTCCTCTTCGAACTAGAAGGAACTACTAATCCTATGGGTAAGGCTATGAATGTTAAGCACATAAAATTAGCAGAAGAAGTAGGTGTAGGTACAGCCGATCCCAATAGTATAGAAGTCATATACCGAAGACTATGAACCTACTAAAGCGTCTTTCCATAATCCTTACTAGGTCGGTACTGTATCCAGTGTTTTTGAAATTACTACCTAAAAGAGCCGTCGTAAGACCTCCAGGAGCTATTAATGAAAAAGATTTTCTGAGAAAGTGCGCTAGGTGTGGAGCTTGTATAGTAGCATGTAAAAATATGGGGAGTGGTGTCCTAGTCTCATGCACAGTGCATGATGGTATATTGATGTACGGGACTCCTAAGTTAGATACCAGCAGGGCCTACTGTGAAATAGTGCTGGGAATATGTGAGGAAAGACAACCCTGCATAGAAGCTTGTATCTATGGTGTACTAAAGCCTGTAAAGGGAGTAGTGAAGTTGGGGTATGTTGAATGGGATTCGACTAAGTGTATTCAGGTAAAGCAGGGAGGATGCTTGGTATGCGTTGAGGTGTGTCCTATGGGGGCTGTGGAAGTAGGAGAAGATAGGAGGCCTAAATTCGATAAAGAAAAATGTATAGGTTGTGGTAGATGCGTCTACGCCTGTCCAGCGTCACCAAAAGCACTACGTCTGGTGCCGAGGACTTTCCTATTATAGCTTAATTCTAGAGAAGTTTTTAAATTAGTTGACTAGAAGTCTTAGGGTGATTGCTTGGAATTAGAGTTCATAGAAAATCTTATTGATAAGTATTCGAGTGAGGTGGACTTCATAGATGTGAGAATAAATAAGACCAGTGGAATGATCCTAGGTACTGAGAATGGAAAACTAAAGAGAGTACAAAGTATAGCTGTAGAGGGGCTGGGCATAAGAATTCTGAAGAATGGATGTTGGGGGATAGGAGCGACGGATGTCCTAGATAGACCCCTCATTGAGAATGCGTTTAAGAGAGCTCTATCCATGGTCAGTGCTCTTACTAAAAGAGCACCAGCTGAGGTTAAACTATCTGAAGAGAAAGCCTATAGAGATTTCTGTGAGTATAAGGTCAGGATTCCTTTTGAAGACATATCACTTGAGGAAAAGAAAAAGCTAATCCTCTCCATTGACATTGACATGAGGAAAGTTGATCCTAGGATAATAGGTTCCTATGTAAACTATGTAGAAGCAATTAATGAAAAGGTATATCTCAATAGTGAAGGAGCCAACATTATTCAGAAAATCCCTAGTATCTTCCTTATATTTCGAGCGATAGCGAGAGAGGGAGTAAATTTACAAGCCTACTTTGATGTAGTAGGAGGTCACTATGGGTATGAAAAAGTAAGGGAGGCGGATATAACTAGGATAGCTACCAAGACCGCTGAAAAGGCTATTGAAATGTTAAGAGCAGAGGCTCTTAAAGGTGGAGAGATGACTGTTATAATGGATAGTAGAGTCTCCGGTACTTTTGCTCATGAAGTATTTGGACATGCTGCTGAGGCCGATAATGTACTGAGAGCAAAATCCTTCCTATATGGTCTTGTGGGCAAGAAAATAGGCTCAGAGGAAGTGAGCATTATAGATGATGCTACTATTCCACAAGCTCATGGGTCTTATTTCTATGATGATGAGGGAGTACCAGCTCAGAGAAAGATATTACTAGATAAGGGTATACTGAAGGGATACATGCACAGTAGAGAGACAGCAGCAGAGATGAATGTAAACTCGACTGGTAATGGAAGAGCACAGGGCTATGATCGTAGAATATATGTCAGGATGTCCAATACTTTCATAGCTCAAGGAGATTGGTCATTTGAGGAAATGGTGGAGGATGTGAAGCACGGAATTTATGTCGAAGGAGTTAGTGGAGGAATGGAGGATCCTATAGGAGGTGGATTCCAGGTTAATGCTCTCAGAGCTAGACTAATAGAAAAAGGAGAGTTTACAAAACTACTAAAGGCGGTATCTATCTCAGGAAGGGCACTTGAAATATTAAACAATATAGATGCAGTAGGTAAGGAATTACTATTAGAACCAGGTACATGTGGTAAGGGGTATGCTGGAGATACTGTTCCTGTAACTACAGGAGGGCCTCCGGTCAGAGTGAAAAAGATGTTAGTAGGACTGGCTAGGTGAGATAATGCTGGATGTTAAAGATTATGCTGAACTAGCTTTAAAGGAAAGTATTAAAGAATGCGATCAAGCTGAAGTACTGACGCTTACTACTATACGAAGGAGACTATTGCTCGAAGATAATAAGGTAAACTACGTAGAATTCTCTAAAAATAGTCGAATTAGAGTAATGGTTATCAGAGATAAGAAGATAGGAGTAGTATCTCAGAGTGGATTAAGCAAACCCAACGTCTATGAAACTATCAGCAGAGCCCTAGAGCTCATGAGGAATAGCGAACCCGATCCTGACTTCGAGACACTGATAAGTCCGATGAAACTATCCGAGGTGGGGGCATACTTTGATAAGAATATACTAGAACTAAGTGATGAAGAGCTAATAGACAGAGGAACTGACGTAATTAAGGTTGTAGAGTCTAAGAATGGAATAATAACCCAGGGAGAGCTCGAATTAAGTACTTCAACACTCTGTCTTCTGAATAGTGAAGGAGTGAATGTCTGTGGACAAAGGACAAATATTGTTTATAACTTTACACTAATGGCCTCTGAGGATACTAATACCTCTGAAGGCTTCCTAATGAGGGGATATACATTCCTAGAGGATGCAAAGCTTGAAAGTGATATTGAATGGATGTTGGATTTGACTAGAAGAACTACTAAGGTGAAGAAGGTAAAGGGAGGATTACTAGATGTAGTCCTAGGACCAGATGCTCTCTATGAACTATTGAGATATACATTACCGTACGCGTTAAATGGAGATCACGCTAGAAAACATAGATCTCCATTCACTGGTAGGTTAAACTCACAGATATTCTCAGAAAACCTAACAATAATTGATGATGGCACTCTTCCTAAGGGCTATGCTACTTTTCCCTGTGACGGAGAAGGACATCCAATGAGGAGAAAAACCGTAGTCGATAGAGGTATTCTTAAAACATTCTTATTAGACCACTATACTGCTGTAAAGGTAGGAGTAGAGAGTACAGGTAATGCTGGAACTAACAGACCATTTCCCTCAATCTCACCCACTAATTTAATAATAGCTCATGGTAATAAGTCCATAGAAGAACTTATAGGAGAGATAGATAAAGGTCTCTATATTCCCCGAATACCCCCAGCAATGGTAAATCCATTAACGGGGCAGTTCTCTGTAGAGCTTAGACAAGCATTTAGGATAGAAAGAGGAGAGATAGGAGAAGCAGTACGCTGGGGGATGCTCTCAGATAATGTCTATGGGATGTTAAACAGGATTATTTCGATATCAAGGACCTCTACTAAAATATATAACTTCATAGTGCCAGCTATTAGTATTAGTAATACAAAGATAGAGGCCTGATTTTTACACGTGTATTTTATCAACTTGCAAGAGCTGCTCTTTATCTCCTACTCTAACTTTCTTTATCTTCTTTTCGTTATCTTCGAAAGCTTTAATAGTAATCCTATTCTCACTAGTCCGATGGTATACTTTCCAGAAGCTCCTTCTGCATCCAGAATTAGGCCTTGCTTAAACATATACTTGAACCAAGAAGCGTATAGTTGTTTTAAACTTTAACTTATGGTAAGTATCCTTAATTAATCTCCTTCACTCTCGTATTCCTGACTTAGAGTAGTTACCTTCCTACACTATTTCTAATTTTCATTTTCTCTTCTATAATATTATCAATGACTAGAGTGCCATAGATAATATCAATTAAACTCATTATAGTTTATAGGAGATTTTGGAAAGCTAGAACTTCTATTCATGACCGCCTCATTGACATAGATCTAACAGCATGAGTAATTAAAGAACCTAGTCTTAAAGTATAAAGTGATTTACATACCATGGATATGTCTATATGAATACCTCTATGGACATAAATATCTAGACATGGATATTGAGGAGAGAAAGAAAGCAGTCGAAAAACTCGGGAGAGTTATATGGGATACACAGAAGCTAGTACTAAAGGCTCTTGAAATAGATGTCAGATTGCGTAAAGAGGGAATGGTCATACCCTTTTCCGATGTACTCATAGCATCTATAACTCTGATGTTAAATGCCGAATTAATAACCTTAGATAAACGCCATTTTGATAGGATTCCTAAACTAAAACTCTATATTCCATCGATTACTAGCCAATGAATTAAGTTAACTGCCTTATTAAGTGTTTAACATTAAATACTAATCTAAGTATTCACTAAAGAGAGATTACTGAAAATACTTATGTTCCACTTATTCCTTCATTGGACGAGTATCGGTGAATCTAGAATTATAAGGGTGTTAAGAGGACTAACGTACTCGCCTCATGCTCATAGCGTTTCTGGGGCAGATATTGATACAAAGAGCACAATTATCGCATGAAGACTCATCTACCCTCACTCTACCCTGTTCATCTAGGTATATTGCATTGTAGGGACAAGTTTCGATACAGATACCACATCTACTACATTTTTCATCATCTACTATTACTGAGAATACTCTTCTCCTTTCCAAACTCTCGAGTGATAGCATGTGTTCTAATGCCCTACCCCTTAACATAGATAGATCTACTCCCTTAGAATTAGTCCATGATTTTAGCTCTGCTAGGATCCTATCTATGCTCTTATACCCCTCCACTATCACTACAGTACATATCTGTACTGCCGAAGCTCCAGCTAAGATGAACTGAAGGACATCACGACCACTATGTATACCTCCAGAACCTATTACATCCATATCAGGAAGAGTCTTTGCTATTTGTGCAGTCCATGCAACACTTATGGGTACCTGCCATGGCCCACCATAACCGCCATACCACTTCCAGAGTATGGGTTTCATCTCATCAACATCTATGATGAGACCTCTGAACCTAGCCGTGGAGACTACTGCGTCTACACCTGCCCTATTCATGATCTCAGCGAGGGTTAGGGGGCTAGCTCCATGTGGTGTCAGTTTGCCTATCACTGGAAGGTCGGTCCTGGACTTTACTACTTTTATGATCTCTTCCACTACCTTTGGCTTCTCAACTACAGCTCTACCCATTAACTTTCCTCTCTCTATGTGCGGACATGAGAGGTTTAGCTCTATACCATCAGCATTAGATTGATTTACAATATCCACTAATTCCTCCCACTCCTCTACAGTCCTCCCAGCTATACTAGCTATGACTAAGAACTCCTCAGCCTCTCTCTTAACCCTCTTTATCTCATTAATCCACTTCTCAGGTGCTATCTCCGACATCAGCTCTATTGAGTAAAAGGAGTACCAGTCTCCTCTAAGCATACTGTCCTTCATAAGGATGTACATTCTAGGCTTTGGCTGAACCCTATGTACTACATCAAAAGTAATGGTCTTTGTAACAGCTCCAGCTGCTCCATGCATGTAGCACTTAATCAAGTGCCTAGAGCTTAAAGTTCTCGTTCCAGCAGCCACAATTATAGGATTTTTAAGTTCAAGTCCTGCGACATTTGTTGCTAAGGACATAGGAACACCTATAGGAGACCTACTTCTATTAGGGTTTTTCTTAATCTCTCCTTTTCCTCTTTACTAATGTCTAAAAGAGGTGGTCTCACATAGGCAGTTTTCAGTATGCCCATCATCATTAGTGCAACTTTTAACCTAGCTCTATAGTTACGTACGGGTCTAGCAAAGATCACATCTACTAGTGGTAATAACTCCTCCCATATCTCTTTTGCTCTCTCATAGTCTCCTCTAGCTACATACTCAAACATTTCTACTTGTCTATCGATAGCTATGGTTCCGAAACCTAGAAGGCCACCTTCAGCTCCTAGTATTAGGGACTCATAGATGAAGTTATCATTACCAGTCAGGATAGTTATTTTTCTTGGAGCTCTTCTTAGGATCCTGACTGTGTCTACAAACTTCTTAGCATCAAAGGAGGCCTCCTTTATAGCAATTACACTCTTTAACCCCACTAACTTAAGTAGAGTTTCAGTATCAAACTCTACTCCCCCTAGAGCTGGTTGTAATTGGAATATTATTAGTGATATTCCCACATTTCTCTCTATTTCTCTGTGATAATAGTAAATAACATCAACATTAGGCCTACCTATAAAGGCGGGATGTGGAAATACTAGTAGTGCATCAGCACCAACTTGTTTAAAGTCTCTAGCCACTCTTATAGCATCATGCGTATTTCTAGCTTGAAGCCCAGCTATTATGGGGATCCTTCCCTTAGCATACTCTTTAACGACCTCCAGTATTCTGAGCTTTTCAGAGGTGCTGAGGAGAGGCCCCTCTCCAGTATCCACATTTACCGCAATACCTCCTATTTTAAAGCTAAGGAGCCACTTCACATACTCTTCTAATTGCTCATAGTCTACCTCAAATTTTGCATTCATAGGAGTGAGCATGGCAGGTATCAGACAATATCTTCGAAGGGATAGGGGCACTTTTTCACCAGTTCCAAATAGGACAATACTATATAAAATAATGTGGGTGAGAGCATAGGATATTGTTAAATAGTAGTCAACTTAAGCTCAGCTAAAAATGAACGAGCATAGGGTCAAGGGTCCCATAGGTATTCTGTGAGATGAGAGTATATCATTTTGTATTTCAATATCTCTACTTACTCTTTACTCGACAATAAGTATGTATCATATCATTATAACTTTCGCTCTAAAACTCTCTTAATGGAGAGGTATTTTAGAGATAGTTTATGGGTTATTAAAGGGTCATCTATTCTTTACTTTTGCCAATTTCGCAAAGTCCTCAGTAGTCAACCAGTACCTTTTAGATCTTCCACTCTCTATCTGCTCGACGAACTTCTCGGCCCACTTCCAATCCCTCTCGTAGACATGATAACTATCGGCTATATGTAAATAGTAGCCCACTTTGACACCCAGTTTTTTAGCTACACTTCTCTGGAGTTCTGTGAAGGCTATCATGTTCATGAAGGCAGCCTTTAAGGCATCATTACTTCTTATGTGCACATGTAGTATTAGTTTATCCTTCACTATCCTAAACCATGTCCTCTGAAGGCAGGGAGGTGAATCTACATTTATATCCCTCCAAGGTTTCCATGTTATAGCTTGAGCACGTCTAGAGAAAGGTGTCTTTTTGAGCTTTTCTACAACATACTCTATCTGGTCTATACTATTTCCATTAACCGTATAATTAAACAATCTTTCATGATAAGTATAGTGCCAATCCTTTCCAACTCTCCAATCATTAATACCGTAGAGCACTTCATCCACATAATCGAATAGTTGCGAAAGTCTACCCACAACTATACCCTTTAGATGTATTCTGGGCTCTTCACAGGGCTTCAGTACCTTGATGGCTATAGGAGAGTCTATGGAGTATTCTCCATACTCAGTATAGACCCTAAATCCATTACGCCAAAGCAAAGCAATACTTCTCTCCCATGCTTCTGGTAGTACTTCTCCAGAGACTACAATCATATAGCAATATTAAGAGTAGGTAGAGAATTATTAAACTAAAGAGGAGAGAGTGTACTATAAAAGTAATACCTGAGGGACTTCTTAGTATATAAAGATGATCTTTAGCTGGATTATAAAGAGATAAAAAATATAGTTGTTATTCTATCTCAAGCTTAGCTAATGCTCTTAATGTCTTCCACTGTTCTTCGATGTCCCTCTTGAGCCTCTCCAGGATCTCTCTATTCTCCGGTCTCAGTAAGTGTGCAAGTCTTCCCTGTATCTTAATGAATTCCTCTAATGGCTTAGGCTTAACTATGGGTATGTTTATCCTATACCTACCATGTTCTACTTCATATATAGGGAAGTAACCTGTCTCTACAGCAAGTCTAGCTACTTTAATCGTGAGGGATGAATCGAATCTCCATCCAAGAGGACATGGACATAGGACGTGGAGTACAGCAGGTCCTTCTACTTCTAGAGCCTTCCTAACCTTATTTATCAGGTCTACTGGATGAGATATTGTAGCAGTAGCTGCATAGGGTATATTATGGGCAACAGCTATGCCTATAAGATCTTTTTTCCTCTCAAGCTTACCAGGGATGACCTTACCAGCTGGACTAGTAGTAGTGGAGGCCCCTCTAGGAGTAGCTCCAGATCTCTGGATACCAGTATTCATATAAGCCTCGTTATCGTAGCATATGTACACAAAATCATGTCCTCTCTCCAGTGCACCTGAGAGTGCTTGAAGACCTATATCGAAGGTACCCCCATCCCCAGCTAATGCTACTACATCAGGTACTACGCCCTTACCATATTTCCTCTTAATAGTTTTGAACGCCTCAACGATACCTGAGGCAACAGCAGCAGCGTTCTCAAAAGCTACGTGAACCCACGGTATCTTCCAACTAGTGTAAGGATATATTGTTGTCGAGACTTCAACACACCCAGTATTCATCACCACTACAGTAGGTCCTCTAAATGCTTTAGCAATTAATTTTATCGCTATAGCGGGACCACATCCAGCACACAATCTATGACCGGGAGCTATGTACAGATCCTCTCTTGGAAGATCCTTTATAGTCTTAATGAACACTCCCATCACCCCCTCACACCTATCCATAGAGTTCTCTTCTCCACTCTTCCCTTCTCCGCAGTTTTTAGTGCAAGCCTAAATACATGCTCTGCATCAGTAGGTGTAAAGTCTCTTCCACCTAGACCATATATCACATTAAGCATAAGGGGTTGTGTACCTGTTCCATATAAAGCACCAGCTACATCCAGGTACAGGGGGCCACCAGTACTACCCAGGCTCGCAGCCCTATCCATCACCACTACTACTTCAGTACCTTCGAGAGCCTTGATTAACTCCTCTGAGGGAAATGGTCTAAACGTTCTAATCCCTATCACTCCAACTTTCTCACCAGTCTTCCTCAGTCTCTTAGCTATAGCCCTAAGAGTGCCCACGGTAGATCCCAGTCCTATTACAATAGCTCTAGCATCCTCCACACCGTAACACTTCAGCATCGGATAATACCTACCAGTCATCTTTTCGTACTCTTTAGCCACTTCCTCAATTTTAGGGACGGAGTTAGCAATAGCATCCTCCTGCTGACGCTTAAATTCAAAGTAGTAGTTCTGAAGCGCTAGAGGTCCATAGGTAATGGGATGTTCGAAATCTATAGAATATATAGGCTCTCTAGGTGGTAAGAACTCGGCTACCTCATCGTCTGAGAGTAGTTCTACTCTCTCAGCACAGTGGGATAGGACGAAGCCATCTAAATTCACCATCACGGGTAATAGTACGTTGTGATCCTCTCCCACTTTAAACGCCTGAAGAGTGAGATCATATGCTTCCTGTACGTTCTCAGCGAAGAATATTATCCACCCAGAATCTCTTTCGCACATTACATCTGAGTGATCGGCATGAATATTAATGGGTGCTGATAGAGCTCTGTTTGCTATGGCCATCACTATAGGGCATCTCAGCGCTGCAGCTATGAAGACTATTTCATGCATTAGTGCTAATCCCTGACTAGCAGTAGCCGTAAACACTCTAGCCCCAGCTAATGAAGCACCTATACTAACTGATAGTGCAGAATGTTCACTTTCTACTGGAATAAAAGCAGAATCTAATTCTCCATTATTAATATATTCACTTAGTCTTTCCACTATGATTGTTTGAGGGGTGATCGGATAAGCACATATGACGTCTACATTAGCTTGTTTTGCAGCGTAAGCTACTGCCTCATCTCCTGTCATACTTCCTATTTTCTCTATAATTAGTATTCTCGACATGATCACACCTCTCTAACCATTTTAATAGCTCCTACGGGACAGACCTCTGCACATATTCCGCACCCTTTACAGTAATCGTAGTTAATCTCTATGGTATCGTCTTCTTTCCTTATTATGGAGGGCTCTGGACAGTATATCCAGCATAGAAGACATCTTTTACACTTATCAATATAGTATACTGGCTTAAGAGCTCTCCAGGCACCAGTTTTATACCTCATTGAGGATCCAGGCTCTACTATCATAGCGGCTATTGGTAGGTCTCTCCATCCTGCTCTTCCAGTGTATACTTCTTCTGGCATCTTACTTTTGAACTTCTTCTCACTCATGTTTCCTCACCTCTTCATAGGCTCTTTTAATAGCCTCGATATTCATTTCAACTACCTTACCCTTAAACCTTGTCTCTATTACTTTGAAGATAGATTCCAGTTTTACTATACCTGTAGCTTTCACTAGTGCTCCTAGCATAGGCGTGTTGTAGAATGGTCTCTTGAAAATATCCATGGCTATAGTATAGGCATCGACATAATACAGAGTATAATTATTCTCTTGAGCTATCTCTACGATATCACTAGGAATAGATTTAGTGTTGAGTAGTAGTGTACCATCTCTCTTCAGACCTGTATTCCTGATTACTGTATCTTCAGTACTCATTTTAGGATCTATTATGATAACGATATCTGGACTATATACTCCCGAGTGTAGTTCTATGGGCTCTTCTGAGATCCTTGTAAAGGCGTAAACTGGAGCGCCAGCCCTTTCAGGACCGAACATCGGTATGTGTTGACTATGTTTCCCCTCTACTACAGCAGCTTTCGCTAATATATCGGATACTGTGACTACTCCATAGCCTCCTCGACCTACCCATTTGACCTCTATCATCGAACTCCCTCTTATAGGAGGAAGGTGTGCTTATAAAACTAAGGATAGGAGATAGGCTTTTCGATATTAGTAGGGATAACTAAAGTTCAAAGCCGACTATCCTATCTATCATTCGTTCGAAAAGGTTATAAGGAGCGCTCATAGAAGCAATTTTAGACTGAAGAGAAGCACGTTGAGCTGTAGTGACTATAATATCGGAGGGCCGGTAGTTCAGCCTGGAAGAATACCCGCCTTGCGAGCGGGAGGTCCCGGGTTCAAATCCCGGCCGGTCCACTAAGAATTTATCCAAAAAGGATTTATACTGGCTTACATCAGTGTTCTAGATTAAAAAGAACCTATTAGAAGGCTTAGTTTATGTTGAAGTTCAAAAATGAGCTTTGATAACTTTAAAGTTAGCATGTGAATCAGATCCAATTATGAGTTAATATGCATAGTGAAGACGGAGTGTATATTGTATGCTTTCGAATTTAATTGTCTTCTATACTTAATCATTCTATGAAAAATTCCGAGTAGTTAGTGTTTAGGTATACTGAGAAGAACGCTTTTTATAAAATTTAGCACGCATCCCTCTTCAAGTCTGCCACCATGAATTATTATTCCGCAAATTTTATTTTTTAATTTAAAGCCATTTTCTTCCACTTTTTCTTTAAGCATAACTGGGTCGACGTGTTTTGGGAGAACCGAGATTAATGCAGTAGGTTTTGAAACTCTATAAACTTCAGATAGTAGTTTTGTTAGTTTTGGATCCCAGGGTGGAAAGTACCAGAAAATATCGTAAAGTAGGACGACATCAACAGAATTGTCGCTCAGTTTGATTTCTACTTCTCCAGAGGTATCTATCCTCCTTATATTCTTTAGTCCCTCTGACTCAGCTCTCTTCATCAGCTTATCCAGAGACCTTGCATCCTTATCTAATGCGTATACTATTCCCTCATTTCCCACTATCCTAGCAACTGGAATTGTATAATTCCCTGAACCACACCCAAAATCTAGAACAACCTGCCCTCGTCTGATACCTACTTTGCGCATAAATCGTTCACCCATCCCTTCTAGCCACTTTTCCAAGTCATCCTTCATTCTTCCACCCCTTTAAACTTCTGCACTGGTGTTTTATTGTTTCCGATATCATCCTCTGCCAATCTCTAATTCCGCTTACTTATCCTTTTCTTAAACTACTCTTATCATTTGATAAATAGGAAGACCTCTACGGTTATCTCTTAGATCGGGTTCTTGAGCTTCTTGGTTATCATGTACTCTTCAAGACCTTTTCAACCATGAGAATACAGATTCAACTATCCACCCTGAGCTAAACCTTCATGAAGAGATACAAGGTTTAGCATTATTAAGGGATTTCTTATGCGTACTAGCTACAGGAGTTTAATCCATTACTACTCTGATAAAATGCGTAGATCTAGACATATAAGTCATCCTCTATTTAATTAGATAGAGTAACTTTTTAAGAGATAGAGGACTTATCTAGTGGATTGTGAATATGAGAGGAGATCGTAAAATACTATTTGCTCCCTGGAGAATGAAGTATGTAGAGTACGTAGCTATGAGGCCAAAAAGAGCTTGTTTCTTCTGTGAGGCTGCGAGATCTAAAGATGATGAAAAAAACTTTGTTCTCTGCAGGTCTGACAATGCTTTAGTAATGCTAAACCTCTTCCCTTATAATACGGGACACTTACTAATAGCACCATACAGACATGTAGGAGATATATTATCACTTAGTGAGGAGGAGTGTATCGATCTCATTAACCTATTGAGACTCTCTCTGGTAGCTTTAAGGAAGGCATATAATCCCGACGGCTTTAATATTGGAATCAATATAGGAGGCATCTCAGGAGCTGGTCTTGAAGATCACGTCCATATACATGTGGTCCCTCGTTGGAAAGGTGATACAAATTTTATGCCTATTATAGCAAATACAAAGGTCATTCCAGAAGCTATAAAAGATACTTATAGAAGACTGGTTAAGCAATTCCCTAAAAAGCGTTAAATGACCGTAAAGAGGATGTATGCTGTATATCCTTAAAGTATCAATATATTTCAAATAATGTTGGATACCTAAGATAGTTATTAAGAGTAGTAATCAGACTACTGTCTGAGTGGCAGTTTTATCTTAAGTTTTCTGGCGAGCTCCTTATATCTATTCCTCACAGTTACCTCGGTAACCTGTGCAGCTTGAGCTATCTCTTTTTGAGTTCTGACCTCACCAGAGAGTAGAGACGCTATATATATAGCCGCAGCGGCTAGTCCTGCAGGATCCTTTCCTGCTGTTATACTCTGTTTTCTAGCCCTCTGTATTATATCAATGGCTTTCCTTATAGTTGTAGCACTTAGTTTTAGTGTACTGCCTACTCTAGGTATAAAGTCTGAAGGATCAGAGAGAGGAACTGTAACTACAGATTTTCTGAGTAGAAGCCTATAACATCTAGCTACATCTTTTCTACCCGCCCTAGTGTACCTAGCTATCTCATCAATAGTTCTAGGTCTCTTCATCTCTCTACATGCCGCATAGATAGCTGCAGCCACTACGGATTCTATAGACCTACCCCTTACGAGCCCCGTCTCCAGGGCTCTTCTATACACTTCTAGTGCCCTCTCTAATACGTTCTTGGGTAAGCCTAGTTGTGAGCCAATACGCTCAAGTTCCATAGAGGCCTGGGATAGATTCCTTTCTATGGATGATTGAGCTCTAGTCCTCAAATGCCATTTCCTAAGTCTCTGCATCTCGATTCTCCTATCAAGACCCAATTCTCTTCCAGCGGCATCTTTACTCCTCCAATCAATATCTGTAGAGATAGCCTCCGGTATTACTGGACTTACCGGTGCACCTACTCTACTCCTCTTCTCTCTTTCCTCCGGAGTAAAGGCTCTCCAGTCAGGTCCCTGGTCTATAGCCCTTTCACTAATAATATAACCACAAGCTGCACAAATGAGTTCTCCTCTTACAGGGTCGTAGATGAGTTTATCACTTCCACACTTCGGGCACTTAACTATCTGCTCGTCTGTGAGCTCAGATTCGATTACTCTCTTTGATGTATCCAAGACCATCACCTTATACCTTTTCAAGAGGTACCTATATAAAAACTTTTCGTTGAAGAAAAGCTTATTTAATCCTTAAAGGATAAATCTTTCCTATACTCCAGTCTTCTAAGGACGAATATAATTAACAATAGTAAGCAGGAGATTATGAGTATTAGTACGATGTAGTGTTCTAGCATTGGAGTCTCTATTAAATCTATTCTTATAATAGTCCCCTTCTTAAAATCACCTATCATACTCGTATAGAGTCTCGTTATGTACATATACATGTAATACTTTCCTTTCTCTTTTACTATAAATGTTCTTATGAATACATTTGGACGTTCACATTTTATACTCGATAATCTTTCCGGAGCTATTGGAGAGGGGAATTTAACGAAGAGTATAGGAGTTTCCTTTAATACTTCTATTATTACACTTTTTCCTTTAACCTTGACTATGCATTCATCTCTAGATCTCTTAGAGATCCTCAGATCAGGATCTCCTATCAAAATGGTATATGCTCTACGCCAGGGCTCTACTCGTTTCATCTCTCCAATCCTTATATTATTCACCACCCTTACGGCTTCCCCTAAAGTAAATCCATCTAGTAGCATTTTTATAATCAGTTCAGGATACCCTGTACTGACTTCACCTGAGACCAATTCTATTTTCGCTGCTCCCACATAGGCTAATGCACCCATAGATATGAGCTTTAAAGCTAAGAGACTCTCTGAGGGGAGCCGCATTTCAAAGTTAAGAGTTTCGCAGGAGAGAGTTATTATGATTGATGGAGCTATCTCCTGTTGCACAGAGTATGCCGAGATTACATATGGTCCCTGGGGACTAAGTGCCATACCCATAGGATTTCCGTGAAGATTTAGGTAGACTATTGAATAGTCTTCCTCAAATTGGCTTAGTAGATTCATACTAGTAATGTTTCCGTGAGCCCCCTCAGAATAAAGAACGGTACATCTAAATCCATAGATTTTGTTCATCATTTCCTTAATCTTAAGAGATAAGGGTAAACTATCCTCCATAAATACTAGAAGCCCCTTTTTAGAACCCTTCTCAATATGCATTTTTAGGAGTAACCTTAATATGTATGCACTAACTGCCTGTTCATCGACAGCAGAGATCACCCCCACTCTAGTGAGTAAGTATCTAGTACCACTAGACTCTATGAGAGCCCTGTACAATTCTTTAATAGAGAAAGAGGTGATTGAAAGGTATGACGGAGAGGCTATGTATATTAAAGCCTCTGGTGGCGAGATGAGTAGTGGAGCGAGACCTTTTCGAATACCTCTATCATCCAGTAATACAAGTTTCCATTTCTTTAGCGCAGTGTACAGCGGAGATATATACGAGAACTTATCAGATAGCGGGGTTACTACGAGCCTACTAG